>Ga0172371_10003511_pt1 | contig 24217 bp, 20 predicted proteins | sample Lak12m_FD_114543 | JGI IMG/M metagenome (GOLD analysis project Ga0172371, IMG submission 114543) | Freshwater microbial communities from Kabuno Bay, South-Kivu, Congo - kab_022012_12m | ecosystem: Environmental > Aquatic > Freshwater > Lake | place: Democratic Republic of the Congo: South-Kivu... | reverse complement strand
TTCTTTTTTTCTCCCGAGAATGATTTTGGAAAAAGCGAAAATTGTCGGAATTTTCGTCAAAAATGGGGGGACGAATTCCGGCGACGAAAAGCGATGAACGAAGAAAACGGATTGGGGGAAAAATTCCGGCGGACGATCTTCGGCCGTCCGAAAAACATCAAGGATCCTCGGCTCTTTCACAAGCTGGCCCTGATTCCCGTTCTGGCCTGGATCGGCCTGGGAGCCGACGGGCTCTCTTCTTCGTCCTACGGCCCTGAGGAAGCGTTCAAGACCCTCGGAACGCACACGTACCTGGCCGTTTTTCTCGCCCTGGCCACGGCTTTGACCGTCATCATCATCTCCATAGCCTATTCCCGGATCATCGAATATTTCCCCCAGGGCGGGGGAGGATATCTCGTCGCCTCCAATACGCTGGGGGAGAAAGCCGGCGTCGTCTCCGGAGCCGCCCTTCTCGTCGATTACGTTCTGACGATCACCGTTTCCATCGTTTCCTGCGGCGACGCGATTTTCAGCTATTTTCCGATCACCGCCCAGCCGCTGAAAATCCCCTTCGAGATCGTGGCGATTGTTTTTCTGGTCATCCTCAACCTGCGCGGAGTCAAGGAATCGGTTCAGTTTTTGACTCCGATATTCATCATTTTCGTCATCACCCACCTGCTTCTGATCGGCTACGGGATCATCAGCCATATTCCCCAGATCGGAGCGGTGACGGCCAAAATCAGCGGCGATTTCAGGCTTGGCCTGGCCACCCTCGGTTCCGGAGGCCTGATTCTGCTGTTCCTTAAAGCCTTTTCCATGGGCGGTGGCACGTATACGGGGATCGAAGCCGTCTCCAACGGCTTGCAGATTCTCAGGGAACCGCGGGCCCAGACGGGGAAAAAGACCATGGTGTATATGGCCTCATCCCTGGCCTTCACCGCCGGCGGAATCCTCGTCTGTTACCTTCTCCTGGGCGTCCAGCCGGTGGCCGGCCGGACGCTCAACGCGGTCCTGGCCGACGGGGTATTCAGCGGATGGTCCATCGGTCGGATTCTGGCCTTCATCACCATCTTTTCAGAGGGGGCCATTTTGCTTGTCGCGGCCCAGGCCGGCTTTCTGGCCGGCCCGCGCGTCATGGCCAACATGGCCGTGGATTACTGGTTTCCCCACCGTTTCGCCTCGCTCTCCGACCGGTTCACGATCCAGAACGGCGTCCTGATCATGGGCGCGGCGACGGTGCTCCTCCTGCTGTACGCCCGGGGCAATATCACGACACTGGTGGTCATGTATTCGATCAACGTCTTCCTGACGTTTTCCCTCAGCCAGCTTGGGATGTCCCGGCATTTTATCCGGAACCGCAAGACCGAGCCGAAGTGGAAAAGATATCTCCCGCTTCATCTCGTCGCGCTCGTTCTCTGCCTGGTGATTCTTCTCATCACATCCGTCGAAAAATTCGCTCTGGGCGGATGGATGACCTTCGTAATCACCGGCGTCGTCGTCGGCCTTTGTTTCCTAACGCGGCGGCATTACAACATGGTCCGGGGCGGAGTCCGGGAACTGGACGAGCTGCTCGACCTGCCGATCGACGGCCCGGTCTGCACGGCCCCCCTTGACCCGAAGAACATGACCGCGATCCAGCTGGTCAATGGCTACAACGGCTTCGGCATCCATACGCTGCTCTCGATCATCCGTGGTTTTCCGGGCTTGTACAAGCAATTTGTTTTCATCTCGGTGGCCGAAGTGGATGTAGGCTCCTTCAAGGGCTCGGATGCCGTTTCAGGGCTCGAACTGGCGGCCCGCGAATCCCTGGCCAAATACGTCGACCTGGCCCGGCGGCTCGGTTTCCCGGCGGAATCCCGCTATGACCTCGGAACGGACATCGTCCAGACGGCTTCCGGACTGTGCGAGACGGTCTCAAAGTCGTTTCCGCGCTCGACGGTCTTCGCTGGCCAGTCGGTCTTCCGCCAGACCGGAATCATCCACCGCCTCCTTCACAACGAGACGGGTTTCGCCATCCAGCAGGAATTGCGTTGGAAGGGGATCACCGCCGTTATTCTTCCCATCCGGATCAACATCTAGCCTTAAATTTTTGTGAATAGCGCAGGCTTATCCGCTTGTGAATACTGCCGGCTTATCCCCCCGGCGGGAATTTGACTTTTGCCGAAACGAGGCGGATAATACGCCGCCGTAGCCTAGGAAAGAAGAGACCACCCCATTCCCCCCGATCCGATTTTCGTCTGTCGGGAGAAGTGGAATTCAGGGTGGGCGGAGTCCTTTATGAGCGACGAAAAATTAATCGGCGAACGGATCAAGGAAACGCTGATCGGAAAACCCAAGAACATCCGCGATCCGCGCCTTTTTCATAAGCTGGCCCTGATCCCCGTCCTGGCCTGGATCGGGCTGGGCGCGGACGGGCTGTCCTCCTCGGCCTACGGCCCTGAAGAAGCCTTCAAAACACTGGGATCCCACACGTATCTGGCCTTGTTTCTGGCCCTGGCCACGGCCCTGACCGTTTTCATCATTTCCAAAGCTTATTCGAGAATCATCGAATATTTCCCTTCCGGCGGCGGCGGCTACGTTGTCGCGACCCATACCATCGGTCCGAAAGCCGGCGTCATTTCGGGTTCGGCTCTTTTGGTTGACTATATCCTGACCATCACCGTGTCCATCGTTTCTTGCGGAGACGCGCTGTTCAGTTTTTTTCCGCCGGCCTGGCGTGTCTATAAAATCCCGTTTGACCTGGCCCTGATCGTTCTTCTCATCATTCTGAATCTACGGGGTGTCAAGGAGTCGATCAAGTTTCTGGCCCCCATTTTCGTCGTTTTCGTCCTTTCCCACCTCTTTCTGATCGGCTACGGCATTCTGAGCCATCTTCCCAGGATCGGGCCGGTTTCAGCCAAAATCGGCGGTGAATTTACGTCCGGCTTGGCCACCCTCGGGGCGGGAGGGATTCTCCTCCTGTTCCTTAAGGCTTTTTCCATGGGCGGCGGCACGTATACCGGGATCGAGGCCGTCTCCAACGGCATGGGGATCCTGCGCGAGCCCCGGGTCCAGACCGGGAAGCGGACGATGGCCTACATGGCCGGATCGCTCGCTTTCACCGCCGGCGGGATCCTCATCTGCTATCTGCTCATCGGCGTCGGCCCGGTCGAAGGGCGGACGCTCAACGCGGTCCTGGCCGACGGCGTGTTCGGACGATGGGCCATCGGCGGAATCCTCGCCTTCATCACCATTTTTTCCGAAGGCGCGCTTCTGTTTGTCGCTTCCCAAGCCGGCTTTGTCGACGGTCCTCGAGTCATGGCCAATATGGCCGCTGATTACTGGTTTCCCCACCGCTTCGCCTCCCTGTCCAGCCGCTTCACCATTCAGAACGGCGTTTTGTTGATGGGAGGAGCGGCGATCCTCCTCCTCCTTTATTCCCGCGGCCGTATCACGACGCTGGTGGTCATGTATTCCATCAACGTTTTCCTGACATTCAGCCTCAGTCAATTCGGAATGTCGCGGTTTTTTATCCGCAATCGGGGAACCGAGCCGAAATGGAAGCGATACCTTCCCCTTCATCTTATCGGCCTGATCCTCTGCCTGACGATTCTCATCATCACCTCGATCGAGAAATTCGCCCTGGGCGGATGGATGACTTTCCTGATCACCGGTTTTGTCGTTCTCATCTGTTTTCTGACCAAGCGCCACTACAATAATGTCCGACAGGGCGTGCGGGAATTGGACGAGCTGCTCGATCTTCCGGTCGACGGCCCGGTCAACGAACATCCGGTCAACCGGAAAGCGACGACCGCCATTCAGCTCGTCAACGGCTATAACGGCTTCGGCGTTCACACCTTCCTGTCCATCATCCGCAGCTTCCGCGGCCTGTACAAGCAATTCGTCTTCGTTTCCGTCGGCGAAGTGGACGTGAACGCCTTCAAGGGGACCGATGAGGTCAAGAAGCTGGAAGGGGCGACCCGGGAAGAGCTGGGGAAATACGTCGAGCTGGCCCGGCGATTCGGCTTCTCCGCGGATGCGCGCCTGGAGCTGGGGACGGACATTGTCGCCACGGCCTCGAACCTGGTCGAGTCCGTAGCCCGGGAATTCCCCGATTCGGTCGTATTCGCCGGCCAATCGGTGTTCCGGCAACCCGGGATGATCCATCGCCTCCTCCATAACGAGACGGCCTTCGCTATCCAGCAGGAGCTGCGCTGGAAGGGGATCACGACGGTCATCCTGCCGATCCGTATTAATATTTAACGATATAACGCCGCCTCTGAGATCCCGGCCGGCCGCTCCCAGGACAAGGTGCGGTCGTTGACAACCCGAGGGTTCTCCGTTATAAAAAGATTGGGATCAACAGAAGAAATGTCCGAATTTCCGGTCGGTGACTTCAAGCATATCGCCCTGGAAGGCGTCTTCCATGCCGGCAAAACCCGGTGGGCCGATCTCCTGGCCCGGCGGTTGGGCGGGAAAGTCGTTCCGGACCAGGCGGAAAATCCATACCTGAAGGATTTTTATGACGAAAAGGACGGGGCCGCTTTTCTCTCCCAGCTCGTCTTTCTCGTCAACCGCTATCACCAGCAATCGCGCCTCGTCCAGCGCGACCTGTTCGACGAACGGGTTTTCTGCGATTACATCTTTGAAAAGGACAAGATCTACGCTTACCAGACGCTCTCGGACGACGAGCTGGTCGTCTATGACAAAATCTACGGGGTGTTCGCCGAGCGCATCCCCAAGCCCGACCTGGTCATCTATCTTCAGATCGGGCTGCCGACCCTGATGCGCCGGATCGCCCGGGAGGGGAGCCCCCTCGAGAAGAACATCTCGGAGAAATATCTTCAGGATCTCATTGAAGCCTACGATTACTTCTTTTTCAACTACCAGGCCACGCCGCTCCTGGTCGTCAAGTCCGATGAGCTCGACGCCTCCCGTGACGACCACCTCGACGACCTGGCCGCCCAGATCACGGGAATGAAAAAAACCTCGCTGTACTACGTGCCCTCGAGCTTCGGGGGCGCGGCCGCGGCGAAAAAACGTTGACTTTACCTCAACCCCGCAAGGCAAGGCGGGGTGGGGAGAAAGGACAGGCCATGAACGCTTCGGAACAAACCCGGGTGACCATCCCCTCCATCCGGGCCCGCAAGAAAACGGGGGAAAAAATCACGGCCGTCACGGCGTACGACTACGCCGTGGCCGCGATCATGGACGCCGTCGGGGTGGACATCCTTCTGGTCGGGGACTCCCTCGGGATGACCCTGCTGGGATATCCCAACACTTTGCCGGTGACCATGGACGAGATGATCGACCATACCCGGCCGGTGTCCCGGGCTTCCCGCCGCGCCCTGGTCATCGGCGACATGCCTTTTATGTCCTATCACCTTTCGTCCGAACAGGCCGTGGACAACGCCGGCCGTTTCATCAAGGAAGGCGGGGCGGAGGCGGTCAAGATCGAAGGGGGCTCGGCCCGTCGCCTGGGCCTGATCGAAACCCTGGTCGAGGCCGATATCCCGGTGCTCGGCCATATCGGCCTTACGCCCCAATCGGTAGGCCGGCTCGGCGGCTTCAAGGTTCAAGGGACCACTCCGGAAGCGGCCCGGCGCCTGATCCGGGAAGCCAAAGGAATCGAGAAGGCCGGGGCGTTCGCCCTCGTCGTCGAATGCGTGCCGATGGAAGTCGCCGCCGAGATCACGGCCGCCGTAGGGATTCCGACGATCGGAATCGGAGCGGGGCCGGCCTGCGACGGCCAGATCATCGTTTTCCACGATCTGGTCGGCTTCCACGGCGGATATCTCCCGAAATTCGTCAAAACCTACGCCGATCTTCACGGCGTGATCACGGACGCGGTCGGCCGGTACCGGGACGACGTCCGGGCCGGGGCGTTTCCCGACGACGAGCATTCCTATCATTTGAAGCCGGAAACGGCGCGGAAGCTGCGGGCCGGGCGGAAAACCGACCGGAGCGGGAAATGAACATCATTAAAACCGCCGATGGGATGATCCGGGCGATGCGGGCCGAGAAGGCCCGCGGCCGGAAGATCGGGTTCGTCCCGACGATGGGCTATCTTCATGAAGGACACCTGAGCCTGGTCCGCCTTGCGGGGGCCGAGGCCGACGTCACCGTCGTGAGCATCTTCGTCAATCCGATCCAGTTCGGGCCGAAGGAGGATTTGAAATCTTATCCGCGCGATTTCGAGCGCGACGCCGCTCTCCTCAAGGCCGAGGGCACGGATTATATCTTCGCCCCGGCGGACGGGGACATGTATCCTCCATCGCACCGGACGTTTGTCGAAGTCTCAGATCTCCAGGACCGGCTGTGCGGGCGGACCCGTCCCGGCCATTTCCGCGGCGTCTGCACCGTCGTTTTGAAGCTGTTTGAGATCGTCCAGCCGGACTGCGCCGTGTTCGGGCGGAAGGACGCCCAGCAGGCGCTGATTTTGAAGAGAATGGTCGCCGATCTCAATGTCCCCGTCCGGATGATCGTCGCCCCCATCATCCGGGAGCCGGACGGTCTGGCCATGAGCTCGAGGAACACCTATCTGAGCGCGGAGGAGCGCCGGGCGGCGCTGGTTCTGTCTCGAAGCCTGGCCGAAGCCCGGAGGTTGTCGTCGGGGGGAGAGCGAAACGCCGCCGAGGTTTTAGCCCGGATGAAAGGCCTGATCGCGGCCGAGCCGCTGGCCCGGCTCGATTACGCCGAGGCCGTCGATCCGGAGAACCTGACTGCCGTCGACGAGCTCCGGCCCGGCACCCTGATCGCCCTGGCCGTCTATGTCGGACGGACGCGGCTGATCGACAATGAAGTCATCTGAAAGGATAAGGACATGCGTCGAACGTTGTTGAAATCAAAAATCCACCGGGCCCGGGTCACCGCGGCCGATCTCCACTACGAAGGCAGCCTCGGCCTGGATGAAGCCCTGATCGAGGCGGCCGATCTCGTCCCGTTCGAAAAAGTGCATATCTACAACGTCTCCAACGGATCGAGGTTTTCGACCTATATCATCAAGGAGCCCCGCGGATCGGGCAAGGTTTCCATCTACGGCGCGGCCGCCCACAAGGCCCGGCCCGGCGATCTCCTGATCATCGCCGCCTACGCTCTTTTCGATGAAGGCGAAATCGCCGGCTGGAAGCCCAAAGTCGTCCACGTCGATTCGGAGAACCGGATTAAAGGCTGAGGGCCGTTATTCGTGCCGGTAGTTCGGAGCTTCTTTCGTGATCATCACGTCGTGGACGTGGCTTTCCTTGAGGCCCGCCGGTGAAATCCTGACAAAACGCCCGCGCTCCTGGAGCTCGGGAATGGTCCGGCAGCCGGCGTACCCCATCCCGGATTTAAGGCCGCCGACCAGCATGTGGATGATCGAGGCGACGGCCCCCTTGTAAGGGACCATTCCTTCGATGCCCTCGGGGACGAGCTTCGATTCGGGAGCGGCGGCGTCCTGGAAGTAGCGGTCGCGGCTCCGGCCTTCGCGCATGACTTCCAGCGACCCCATGCCCCGGTACATTTTATACGACCGGCCCTGATAGAGGACGACTTCGCCCGGGGCCTCGTCCGTTCCGGCGAGCATGTTGCCGAGCATGACCGAGCTGGCCCCGGCGGTGATGGCCTTGGTCACATCTCCGGAAAACTTGATCCCGCCGTCGGCGATGACGGGGATTCCGCGGGGCGCGGCCACCTTGGCCACGTCGGCGATGGCCGTGATCTGAGGGACGCCGCAGCCGCTGACGACCCGGGTCGTGCAGATCGAGCCCGGCCCAACCCCGACCTTCACCGCATCCACGCCGAGATCGATCAGCTCCCGGGCGGCGTCGGCCGTCCCGATGTTTCCGGCGACGAGCTCCTGGTCGGGGAACTCCTTGCGGACGAGCTTGACCATGTCCAGGACCCGCTGGTTGTGGCCGTGGGCCGTGTCCACGACGATGACGTCCGCTTTGGCCGCGATCAAGGCCCGGACCCGGGCCATGGCGTCCTGTCCGACTCCGACGGCGGCCCCGACCCGGAGACGGCTGAGGGCGTCCTTGGCCGAATCGGGATACTGGATCCTCTTGAGGATGTCCTTGTACGTGATCATGCCCTTGAGACGGCGGGCGTCGTCGACGATCAGGATCTTCTCGATTTTATGCTCGTGGAAAAGCTTCTCCGCTTCCTCGAGCGACGTTCCGACGGGCACGGTCACCAGCTCTTTGGTCATGATCGCCGAGATGGGCAGGTCGGAGCGGGTTTCGAAGCGGATGTCGCGGTTGGTCAGGATGCCGAGAAGGACGTTCTTTTCGTCGGTGATCGGGAGGCCGGAGATGTGGAAATGGCGCATCGTTTCGCGGGCCTGGCCGATGGTGTCGGCCGGCCGCATGCTGATGGGCTCGTGGATCATCCCGCTTTCGTACCGTTTGACCTTGTCGACTTCGTCGGCCTGGGTTTCCACCGGCATGTTCCGGTGGATGATGCCGAGGCCGCCCTGTTGGGCCAGGGCGATGGCCATGGTCGAGCGGGTCACGGTGTCCATCGCCGCTCCGACTAGGGGAACCCGCAGCTCGAGGTGCCGGCTGAAGCGGGTGGCGACGCAAGCATCGGCCGGCTCGACGTTGGTTTTAGCCGGAACGATGAGCACGTCGTCGAAGGTGAGGCCTTCCCGGAGTTTCTCGTCCAACATGGCTCCTCCTCGCTATTTTTTGCGCTTTTTGGGGATCATCGCCCGGGCCGCCGTTTTCGGCCCGCCCCCGGTCTGGGCCGGCGGACCCTGCCGGTACACGGGACGCTCCTGCCGGCGGGGCATTTCCGTCTCAACGGCCGGTTTGAGCAGGAACAGGTAACGGACCGTTTCCTCCTCGACCCGGTCGAGCATGGCCTGGAACATGTCGAAGCTTTCCTTCTTGTATTCGACCAGCGGATCGCGCTGGCCGTAGCCGCGCAACCCGATGCCTTCCTTCAGATAGTCCATGCCCAGGAGATGGTCTTTCCACTGGGTGTCGATGATCTGCAGGAGGATGAAGCGCTCGAACTGCCGCATCATCCCCGCGCCCATGAGGCGTTCCTTTTCCTCGTAAACCTTGCGCAAATGGGCGAGAAGATCGTCCTTGAGCTTGTTTGGCGAGACGGCCGACCAATCGATCCCGAGGGCTTGGGGTTCGATTCCGTATTGGCCGGTCAGGGCGGCCTTGAAGGCGTCGATGTCCCATTCATCGGGCGATTTGTCCTCGTTCAGGTGCAGGTCGATCAGCCAGTCGAGGATCTGCTCGGTCAGGTCCTCGATATAGGATTTCATGTCCTTGCCCTCGAGGATTTCCTTGCGCTGGGCATAGACGGTCGTCCGCTGCTTGTTCATCACGTCGTCGTATTCGAGGAGGTGCTTGCGGATGGTGAAGTTCTGGCCTTCGACCTGCTTCTGGGCCCGTTGAATGGCCTTGGAGACCATGGCGTGCTCGATCGGAACACCGTCGCCCATCCCGATGCGGGCCATCAGGCCCTTGATCCTGTCGCTGCCGAAAATCCGCATCAGGTCGTCCTCGAGACTGAGATAGAAGCGCGAAGACCCCGGGTCGCCCTGCCGGCCGGCCCGGCCGCGAAGTTGGTTGTCGATCCGGCGGGCCTCGTGGCGCTCCGTGCCGAGGATGTGAAGTCCGCCCAGGCCCACGATCTTGTCGTGTTCCTCCTTGATCGTTTTCTTCGCTTCGGCTTGGGCTTGATCGAGCATTTCCGGGGTGATCTTGTCGGGTTCGATGCCCTTGCGCTTGAGCGATTCGCGGGCGATAGCCTCAAAGTTGCCGCCCAGGAGGATGTCGACGCCTCGGCCGGCCATGTTGGTGGCGATGGTGACCGATCCGGCCCGGCCGGCCTGGGCGATGATGCCGGCCTCCTGCTCGTGGTACTTGGCGTTGAGGACGACGTGCTTGATGCCCTTGCGGCGGAGCTTGGAGCTCAGGAGCTCCGATTTCTCGATGGAGGTCGTCCCGACGAGGACCGGGCGGCCGGTCTTGTTGAGATCGATGATCTCGTTCTGGGCGGCCTCCCACTTTTCCTCGGCCGTCCGGTAAATGACGTCGGGATTCTCGATGCGGATGAGCGGCTTGTTGGTCGGGATCTCGACGACGTCCAGGCCGTAGATGTGGGCGAACTCCTCCGCTTCGGTCGCGGCCGTGCCGGTCATGCCGGACAGCTTTTTATACATCCGGAAGTAGTTCTGGAAAGTGATCGAGGCCAGGGTCTGGTTTTCCTGCTCGATTTTGACCCGCTCCTTGGCCTCCAGGGCCTGGTGGAGTCCGTCGCTGTAGCGCCGACCGGGCATCAGCCGGCCGGTGAATTCGTCGACGATGATGACCTGGCCTTCCTTGACCATGTAATCGACGTCGCGCTTGAAGACGAAATGGGCCTTGAGGGCCTGGTTCAGGCCGTGGACCATGTCCATCTGGGAAAGGTCGTACAGGTTGGGGACATGCAGGGCCTTCTCGGCGGCGGCCACGCCCTCTTCGAGGATCGAGACGGCCCGGGATTTCTCGTCCACCTTGAAGTGCTTCTCGGGCTCGAAATGTCGGACGACGGCGTCGGCCTTGGTGTAAAGATCGGTCGAGCCTTCGCTCGGGCCGGAGATGATCAAGGGCGTCCGGGCTTCATCGATCAGGATCGAGTCGACTTCGTCGACGATGGCGAAGTTGAACGGCCGCTGGACGAGGTCGGAAAGGCGGAACTTCATGTTGTCCCGGAGGTAGTCGAATCCGAACTCGTTGTTGGTTCCGTATGTCACGTCGGCCCGATAGGCGGCCTGCCGGTCGGCGTCCGGCATGTCGTGCTGGATCGTCCCGACGGTCAAGTCCAGGAAGCGATGAATGGGCCCCATCCATTCCGTGTCGCGGCGGGCCAGGTAGTCGTTGACCGTGACGATGTGGACGCCCAGGCCGGTCAGGGCGTTGAGGTAAGCGGGGAGGGTGGCGACGAGCGTTTTTCCTTCGCCCGTTTTCATTTCGGCGATCTTGCCCTGGTGGAGGACGACGCCTCCGATCAGCTGCACGTCGAAATGGCGCATGCCGGTCGTCCGGCGGGAGGCCTCCCGGACGACGGCGAAGGCCTCGGGCAGAAGTTCGTCCAGGGTCGCCCCCTGGGCCAGCTTTTCCTTGAATTCGGCGGTTTTCGCCCGAAGGGCATCGTCGCTGAGGATTTTGATCCGGGGTTCGAAATCGTTGACGAGGGAAACGAAGGGAACGAGCTTTTTAAGATCGCGCTCGCTTTTGGTCCCGAAGATTTTTTCAGATAACCACTTGACCATTTTCCATATTTAGCAGAAAGAGCCGTCTGAGTCAATATTGGCAACGCTTTGCGTCCCCCCGGCGTTTCCGGTAAGATGCAAAAACGGAAGCCGCTTAAAGAGTTTTATATGAGATATCCCCGGGCCGGTCAGGGGCTTCTCGTCCTGGCCGTTGTCTTCATTCTGGTCTCGGCCTACCTTTTCGGCATTAAGGGGGATATGACCGATTTCGGAGTCTGTTATCAAGCCGGCGGCCGGTGTCTAGCCGGAGAGACGCTCTACCGGGCGGCCGACGGGCATCTTCAGTTCAAATATGCCCCGGCCGCAGCGCTCTTTTACGCGGCCTTTTCCGTCCTTCCCTGGGAAGCCGCGAAAATCATATGGTTTCTCGTCATGACGGCCTGCCTGGCGGCGATTCTGGCCGTCTGGGCGCGCTTGACCGGCCTTTGTAAAGAGCCCGCCTGGAAAACGGCCGGCCTATCCGGACTCATTTTGCTGAAATACCTCGGCCGCGAATTCGAGCTCGGCCAGGTCAACCTCGTTATTCTGCTCCTGATGATTCTGATGATCCGGGAATGGTTCTTGGGAAGAAATGTCCGCGCGGGAGTGTTTTGGGGACTGTCGCTTCTATTCAAGCCCTATGCCGCGATCTTTTTCCCATACTTCATCCTCCGCCGGAAGTGGGGGACGGCGGCGGCCGGATTGGGAACGCTCCTGGCCGGCCTGATCCTTCCGGCCGTCCGTTACGGCCCGGCCGGCAACGGGCTCGTTCTCGGAGAGTGGTTGTCGTCGCTGCGGGCCTCCACGCCGGGACTTTTGAAAGTCGGGGACAACGCGTCCGTTTTCGCATTTCTCTCCAAGACGCTGCGGCTGCCGTCGGACGCGGCGACCTTTCTCCTCGGCGGCCTTCTTGTCGCGGCCGTGGCCGCCGCCCTGTTATGGATGATTCTCAGGGCAAAGCAAGCGGAATCTCTCCGGCCGGAGCTTCTCGAGGGCGCCATCCTGATGATGCTCGTCCCGATGCTTTCGCCGCTGGGATGGAATTACAACTATATCTACGGGCTTCCGGCCGTCTTTCTCCTCCTGGCTTTTTGGGGACGGTTTGCCGCCTGGGAGAAAAGCGCGATGATCGCCGATTTCATCCTGATCGGAGCGACGCTCCGGGAAATCCTAGACCGGGCCGTCTTCCGGTTCTATACCTTCAACGCGCTGATCGTTCCTTCCTTCCTGTTTCTTTTCGCAATGCTCGTTGTTCTCCGCAAACGCCGGGTCGTCTGAATTATATTTTCTTCTCATATTTTGAAGATTCCTCTCAAAGCAGCGAGGAGTGTCGCCTCGCTGCCAAGAGAGGAATTTTTCGCTATGAAAAAAAAGGGCGCGGATTTCTCCGCGCCCTCATTAAATCCGTCCGAATTTTATTTGCCGATGATTTCCTTCGCCAGCGGCTCGGCGCCGTAGATGTTCGTCAAGGCTTCGATGATCGCTTTCGCATGGACCATGACCGAGCGGTTCTGGGTGTCCGTGTATACGAACCGGGCGGGCAGGCTCTGGATGTTGCCGTCGAAGAGGACGCCGGAAAATTCGCCTTTCGTATTGACCATCGGGGAGCCGGAGTTGCCGCCGATCGAATCGGCCGTGGAGACAAAATTGACCGGGGTGGAGAGGTTGACCTTCGGCTTGGCCCGGCGGACGGAATCGGGGAGCTCGTAGGGTTCCTGATAGCCGTTTTTCTCGGCCAGCGCATAGAGTCCCCTGAAGTCGGTGAAATAGGGGATCTTCTTCCCGTTTTCGACGTAGCCCTTGGCCGCTCCGAAGCTGAGGCGGAGAGTTCCAGTCGCATCGGGCGGAATCGTCGTCCCTTTGATCTTGAACAAGGCCTGGGCGACCAAGGCGCCGTTTTTGGTTTCGACCGATTCGACCTGATCCTCATACTGCTTGCGGACGCCGCGGGACACCGGATCGAAAAGAAGGGCCAGCTTGATCATCGGATCGTCGGACGTGTAAACGGCCTGCAGTCCGCCGTCGACGTAGGCCTTGCGGACGGCGGGATCGCCGAGCTTCGTGCCCAGGACCATCTCGCGGGCGACGTTCTCGGCCAGACGCCCGGCAAACAGCCATTTGACCTCGGTCATCGAGCCGAATTCCTTCTGGAGCTGGATCAGCGAGTCCGTCAGGGTGAAGATCTCCAGGTCGTTCAAGATCGGTTTTTCGGCCGTCAGCCGGTTGATCAAGCTGGGAAGCGCCGCGTCCTGGTATTCTTTCAGCCGCTCGGCGTTGGGCTTGGTCGTTTCCGCGGCCAGCCGGACAAGCGACCGGGCGTTCGTAAAATGGGTGGTGATGAACCCGGCCGCGCCTTCAAAGAAGCGATAGCGCTTGTACATGGCGGCATAGGATTTCTGGGCCGCGGCGATTTCGTCCCAGGCCTTGCCGTATTGCTTTTCCATTTCGGGATCCTTGCCGATCGCGGCCCGGAGATCCGCTTCGTCTTTGGCCTTGATGGCCAGCAGATCTTTGTCCAGGAGGCCGGATTGGTAGCCGCCGTAAGCTTTCAGACTGTTTTCGAGGCCGAAAATCGTGCCCTGGGCGAACCGGGCGGCTTCGGGCCCTCGTTTGCTGAATTCCTTGAGAAGCATGCGGCGCCGCTCATAGTTGGTCAGGATCCAGGGGTAGGCGACGTCCCGGAGAAATTCCATCTGGGCGATGGTCAACAGGCGGCCCGTCGAACCGGGATGGCCGGAGACGAGCATCAGGTCGCCTTCCTTGATCCGGCCGGTGTTCCACTTCAAATAATGCGGAGTCACATAAGGCTTGTCGTTTTCGTACAAGCGGAAGATCGTGATATCGATGTCATAACGGGGATAGGTGAAATTATCCTTGTCGCCGCCGAAAAAGGCGATCAAATATTCCGGGGCGAAGGCGAGGCGGACGTCGGTGAAGACTTTGTACCGGTAGAGATGGTACATTTCCCCGCTGAAAAGATTGACGACCGTGCAGCGCAAGCCGGTTTTATCGGATTCCTCGCGCTCGATGGTCGCGATTTCCTTCTCCCGGGCTTCGGCCGCCGCGGCGGCCGTCATCTCGGGCTTCTCCGCTCCCTTGACCCGGGCGGTCATGTCCTCGATGCTTTGGAGGACGCTGAGCTCCAGGCCGGGGACTTTCAGCTCCTCGGCTTTGGTCCGGGCGTAAAACCCCGTTTTCATCAGGTCCCGGTCCTTGGTGCTGAGCTGCTGGATGGCCCCCTGGCCGACATGATGGTTGGTCAGGACCAGGCCCTCGGGGGCGATGAACGATCCCGAACCGCCAGGGAATTTGACCGAAGACAAGCGGAGATGGTCGAGCCATTCCGGAGTAACGGCGAAGTTGTACCTGGCTTTTAAAATCTGGGTCGGCGGCATATTGAAAAGCCACAGGCCCTCGTCGGCGAAGGCCGAGCCGGCCGCAACCAGGACCAGAACGAGGAAAACGAGTCTTTTAAGCGAGGTGTTCATGGATGCTCCTTCAACATGGAAAGGATTCTTCTATCATAAACGAGAACGACTTATAGTCAAGCGGCGGCTTACTTTTCCAGAACAACGACGGCCACGGCGTGCTCTGCCAGGTGGGACAGGGAAACCTGGGCCCGGGTGAAGCCGTAGTCGCGGCCGTCCCGCACGGCCAGAGTCGGCTGGCCGGAAGGAAGATTGACGACTTCGACGGCGGTCCACGGAACGGCCCTTCCCATGGCCTTGATGAACGCCTCCTTGGCCGCGAACCGGGCGGCGAGGTGTTGGAATTTGTTCTTTTTCCCTTCGCTGTAGGCCAGCTCGGTCGGGGAAAAAACCTTGTCCACAAACCGGGGATTCCGTTCGATGGCCTTCTGAACGCGGGCGACCTCGATCATGTCGACGCCGATTCCGACAATCATGCGTTGCTCCTTGCCCGGCCCGGCCCGAGACACGGCCGGCCGGGGAGTCGTTCGTTCAGGCGAAGCTCCGTTTCGTCCGCCGACGCCGGTGAAACGAGACGGCGAAACGATGGGCTTCGTCCCGGATATGCTGGATGAGCTTGAGAGCCGAGGACGTGTTTTCCAGACGAATTCCGGCCGGTCGTCCGGGAGTGAAAATAATTTCTTCCCTTTTGGCCAGGGCGCCGACCGGAAGGCTGGCCAAGCCCAATCCGGCCAGGCTCTCCCGGGCCGCTCCGAGCTGCGGCAGCCCGCCGTCCACAAGGACGAAATCGGGGAGCGGCCTCTGCTCGCGAAGAAGGCGGACGAATCGGCGCTTGACGACTTCGCTCATCGCCGCGGTGTCGTCCGGCCCGCCGACCGTCCGGATTTTATAGGTCCGATAGCCTTCCTTCCAGGGGCGGCCGTTGAGGAACGTGACCAGGGAAGCGACCGTTTCCACGCCCTGGGTATGGGAAATATCGAAGCCGTCGATGCGGACGGGGAGGGAAGGAAGAGCGAGGACGGCGCGCAATTCCTCGAGGGCGGCCTGTTCGAGACCGGCCCGCCGCAGGAGGGCCTCGGCATTTCGGGTCGCCCAGTCGAGAAGCGTCCGGCGGCTTCCCGAACGGGGAACGATGAGGGAAACGCGCTGTCCGGCCCCGGCGGACCAGGCTTTCGTCAGGGCCGCGGCGCCGGCCGGAGCGGCCGGGACGATGAGCTTATCGGGAAGAGGCCGGTCGGCATAAAACTCCGGGAGAAATTCGCCCAGGGCTTCGCCCGCCGTCCGGGAGGAATCGGCTTCGAGGGTGAATTCGCGGGATTCGCGGACCTTTCCGCCGCGCATGTGAAACACGGATATCGCGAGCGTCGAACCCGATTGGGCCCAGCCGAAAATATCCAGATTTTCGAGCCGGACCGAGATGGCCTTCGGCCGGGATTTGATCTGCTCGATCGTCCGGAGAAGGTCCCGGGCGCGGGCCGCGTCCTCGAATCGTTCCTCGGCCGCGGCGGCGCGCATTCGTTCCTTGAGAGTTTCGGCCAGTTCGCCCGTCCGCCCTTCAAGGAAGAGAAGGGCATCCCTGACAAGGGCTCGATATTCCTCGGAATCCGTTTTGCCTACGCACGGCGCGGCGCAGAAACCGAGCTCGAACTCGAGGCAGGGCCGCTTGCGGCCCCGGAACACGGCGTCCTCGCACGTCCGGAGGCGGAAATGTCGGGTGACGAGCTGGATCGTCTTGCGGGCTTCCCGGGCGGGGCTGAACGGGCCGAAATAACGGGCCCCGTCCGGGGCGACCTTCCGGGTGAGAAAAATGCCGGGGCTTTGTTCCTGGACGGTCAATCGCAGATAGGGAAAGCTTTTATCGTCCTTGAGGCGGAGATTGAATTTCGGCTGGGCCTGCTGAATGAAGTTGTTTTCCAGGAAGGCCGCTTCGCGCTCCGATCCGGTCAGAAGATAGTCGAGGCGGGTCGTCTCGGCCAGGATGTTGCGGACTTTGGGATCGTCGCTGGGCTGGAAATACGACTTGACCCGCGAGGCCAGGGACCGGGCTTTGCCGATATAAAGAATCTCCCCGGCCTCATTTTTAAAAAAATAAATGCCCGGCTTGTCCGGAAGGGCGTCGACGGCGGGCTTGAGCGGGTGGGGCATGGCTCGGCCTTCAGATCTCCAGCTCCGATTTCTTCAAGCGGGCGATCTCGTCGCGGAGAGCGGCGGCGCTCTCGAAGTCCAGGTCCCGGGCGGCGGCTTTCATCTTCTTTTCGAGCTCGTCGATTTTCTTTTTCCGGTTCAGGGGCGAAAGCCAGACGGCCTTGTCCTCGGCGATCCGGGTGTAATCGAAATAATCGCGATCGGCGGGAGTGACCAGTCCTTCGTCGATCCTCTTGCGGATGGACTGGGGGGTAATGCCGTTTTCGGCATTGTAGCGGGCCTGGAGGGCCCGGCGGCGGTTCGTCTCGGCGATCGCGGTCTGGATGGAATCGGTGAGGACGTCGGCGTAGAGAATCGCCCGGCCCTCGATATGCCGGGCCGCCCGGCCGAACGTCTGGATCAGGGACGTGGTCGACCGGAGAAATCCTTCCTTGTCGGCGTCGAGAATCGCGACGAGAGACACTTCGGGCAGGTCCAAGCCTTCGCGGAGAAGGTTGATCCCGATCAGGGCGTCGAAGACGCCCTTGCGCAGATCCCGGAGCAGGTTGACCCGTTCGAGCGTTTCGATCTCGGCGTGGAGATAGCGGACGCGGAGGCCGAGCTCATGATAGAAGCGGGTCAGGTCTTCGGCCATTTTCTTGGTCAGGGTCGTCACCAGGACCCGCTCGCCCCGGGCCGCCCGTTTCTCGATTTCCAGGCGGAGATTCTCAACCTGCCCGCCGACGGGGCGGATTTCGATTTCGGGATCGATCAGACCGGTCGGCCGGATGATCTGCTCGACGACCCGCCGGCCGGCTTCCTTGATCTCGTAGGGCGCGGGCGTGGCCGAAACGTAAAGCACCTGGTTCACGCGATCGGAGTATTCGGCGAAGCGGAGCGGGCGGTTGTCCAGGGCGGACGGCAGCCGGAATCCATGTTCGATCAGGGTCTCTTTCCTGGACCGGTCGCCCTGGTACATGCCTCCGATCTGGGGGATGGTGGCGTGGGATTCGTCGATGATCGTCAAAAAATCCTTCGGGAAGTAATCCAGGAGGGTGTAGGGGGGCTGGCCGGGCGACCGGCGGCTGAGGTAACGGGAATAGTTTTCGATCCCCGGGCAGTAGCCGAACTCCCGGAGCATGTCCAGGTCGAAAAGGGTCCGCTCCTCGATGCGCTCCGCTTCGATGACCAGGCCTTTGGCCCGAAGCTCCGCCGAGCGCCGCTTCATTTCCTCTTCGATTTCGGAGACGGACTGGTCCAGGATCGATTTCGGGGTCGAGAAGAACGTCCGCGGATGAACGACGATCTTGTCGAAGACTTCGATCGTCCGCCCGAGCAGGGGATCGATCGAGGAGATCCGCCCGATCCGGTCGCCGTCCAATTCGATCCGGTAGGCGAAATCGGCGTAGGCGGGAAAGACGTCGACGACGTCGCCCCGGACGCGGAAGCCGCCGCGCTTGAAGTCCTCTTCCTGGCGCTCGTATTGAACGTCGATGAGCGACCGGATGATCTTTTTCCGCGGGGAGGCGTCGCCGACGGCCAGGGAAACGCTCATGGAATAGTAGGTTTCGGGGGCGCCGATCCCGTAGATGCAGGAAACCGAGGCGACGATGATCACGTCCCGGCGCTCGAACAACCGGTTCGTCGCGTTCAGCCTCATCCGGTCGATTTCGTCGTTGATCGTCACTTCCTTGGCGATATAGGTGTTCGAGGAAGGGATGTAGGCCTCCGGCTGGTAATAATCATAATAGGAAACGAAATATTCGACCGCGTTGCTGGGGAAAAACCTCTTGAATTCCTGGTAGAGCTGGGCGGCCAGGGTCTTGTTGTGGGAGATCACCAGGACCGGGCGGTTGGCCCGGGCGATGACGTTGGCCACCGTGAACGTCTTGCCGGAACCCGTCACCCCCATCAGGACCTGGTGGGGAAGGCCGCGATCCAGGCCGGCGGACAGCTCGTCGATCGCCCGGATTTGATCGCCTTTGGGGGAGAATTCGGATTCGAGCCGGAAGGCATCCATGGGCATTCATTATACCAGAAGCGGGCGGGCGCCCGGCCTGGGGAGGAGCGGAGATAAGGAACTGAGACGCGCCCGGACGGAGCGTCAGCCGGTGGACCGGCCCTGGCCGGTTTTGATGCCGCCCTTGTAGCGCGCGCCGTTTTCCATGGCCAGGCGGTCGGCGATGATATCCCCCTTCATGTCGGCTTCGGCGGCCAATAAGACGCGGCCGGCGGCTTGGACGGGGCCGACCATGGTTCCATAGACGAAGACGTCTTTGGCCGAAACGGACGCTTCGACCAGGGCTTTGCGGTCGATGTAAAGGCTCGCGTTCTGAAGACGCAGGGAACCTTTCACTTTCCCTTGAATGGCGATGTCTTCGGCCGAGGAGAAGTCGCCTTCGAAGACGACGGTCGAGCCCAGACGGGCGACGCTGGCCGGAATTCCGGGATGCGAATCCACGCTTTTTTCGAGTTCTTCGCGGCCCATGCGGTTATCCTCCTTGGCGGGGAGATCAGATCGATTATAGGGGGGAATCCGAGATAAAGTCAATCAGGGCAAATGGAAAGGCAAGTCCGGTTCTTTCCGGTTGACAATTCAATCCCATCCGGGCTAAATAGTGGTCTCGCAATTCGCCGGCCGAGCCGGCGGAGAGAGCGCGGGCATAGCTCAATGGTAGAGTACCGGCTTCCCAAGCCGGGTGTTGTGGGTTCGAGTCCCATTGCCCGCTCTCTCTCATTTTCATTTTAAGGGATGAAATGTCACATCGCGCCTGGCGCCTGATCGTTGAACCGGCCCCGACGGGCGGGGACTGGAATATGGCCGTCGATGAATACCTTTTCCGAAACCTGGCTATGGCGCCCGCGACCTATCTCCGCTTCTACCAGTGGGACCGGCCGACGGCCTCGCTCGGCTGCGGCCAGGACTCCGCCCGGGTCGTCGATGCCGAGGCCTGCCGGGCCAACGGAGTCGGACTCGTCCGCCGCCCGACGGGCGGCAAGCTCGTCCTACATTATCGTGAGGCGACGTATGCCGTCGTTTCGTCCGACGTCGAGACGTTCACGGCGACTCTGGGAGGATCCTATGCCTGGATCGCCCGGGCCTTGATGCGCGGGCTGGAAATTCTCGGGGCCAGGCCCGTTCTGGCCGGTGAAACGCCGCGGGAATACGTCCGGGGGACGATGCCGTGCTTTTCCCGGCCGGCCCAGAACGAGATCGAGGTCGCCGGCCGGAAAATCATCGGGAGCGCCCAGAAGCGCATCGGCGACGCCTTTCTTCAACATGGATCGATCCCCCTGGCCGGGGACGACGGCCTTCTCTCCCGTATTTCGACTTGGAAGGAAGAACGGGCCGGAATCCGGATGACGTCCATTTCCGAAGCCCTGGCCCGGCCGGTGCCGTTTGCCGAAGCGACGGAAGCGTTCCTCCGGGGATTCGCCGGGCAAGGCGATATCCGCCTCGAGCCGTTTGTCCTGTCCGCTTCGGACCGGGCCGCGGTCGAAGAGCTCCGGTTTAAAAAATATGCCTCCGATGATTGGACGTTCGGGAAGAAAGAGCCTCAGGCGTAAACCCGAAACCGGGCGCGTTGCTTTTTTCGAAACCCGGTGATAAACTCGAAAAAAATGGGAGAACGTCGATGAACGAAGTCGAAGAGCTCCTCAAGATCGACCTGAAGGATCTCCCTCCGATCCATCCGATCGTCCTGGATGACCTTCATCAAAAAGTGTTGAAAAATCTCTATTTGGAGCTGGGATCGGGGCCGGCGCTGCATCTCCTTTCGCCGTCGTATTCCCAAATTCATCCCACTCCGAGCCCGGCCTTGACCGAGCTGCTGACCAAAAAAGAGGCGTTGCTCGATTACCTCCGGGAGGTCCTGGTCCAGAACCTGGCCGTCTATTCGGTTCTCATCCAGGTCAACAGCTATTTCATCGAGCAGAACAACTACCTCGTCATGGCCCGCCTGGGGGAGCGCGATTCCAGCGGACGAAAATACGAGGTCAAGTACTATACCCATTCTCCGGTCGAGTTGCTGACGCATTACGAGGACAAGATCTACATCGGCCGGGATTTCGTCGACCTTTTCAATTTCCGCCGGAAATATTTCGGGGTTCGGGAAGCCATCGCCTCTCTCAAAGCCGAGAGCGAGAAGCTCATCGACCTGGCCGAGGACAAGCTGAAGAAACCCCTGGAATACAAATCCTTCTTTCAGGAAATCCGGGAGTCCGTGGCCGAGATCAACACCGAAAGCTTCGCCATCCTCGAATCCCTCCCGCCTCATCTCGAGCCGGGCAAGATCGGGGAGATGGACCTGATCGAAATCAACGCCCAGTACCGGGCGATCGCCCATTACCTGATCGAGCTGAACGACGAGGTCGGGGAGTTCGAGAACCTTCTCCGCTTCAAGATGGAAATCGGATTCGTCCGTTACGTGACGAAATTCAAAAAAGACCTGACCAACCTGATCAATCTGTTCAATATCAGGATCAACGGCCAGCTGACCGCCAAGATCATCGCCTTCCGGCAGAAATAACGGCTCAGCGGCCGGCCGGATCGACCTGGACGTCGCCGTGGACGGTGACCACCTTGATTCCGGATTTTCCCGTTTCGTTCGAGAAAGCCCGCAACTCCGTCACGCCGTTCGTCGTTTCCGAATCCGGCTTTTCCGGAAGGGTCCAAGTCACCTGTCCGTCCCGGGCCTGGACGAGGAGGGGGGCCCGGAAGCCCGCCGGCCAGGCGATATGGACGTCGGCGTAGGAGCCCTGGATCTCAATGGCCCCGGACAAGGACGCGACCGGTTCGAGCGCCAGGCGGCCGTTGTTGAGGACGACGACGGCCTTTCCGGAGAAACCGGCCAGGAGGACGTCCTGGTATCCCGTTTTGACGAAAATGTCCGGAGACGTCACGTCGCGGGCTTGGACCTCGACGTTGCGGCCGTCGATTTTCAAGTTGCCGCGGAGGCCGTTGATCCGGACCTGGCCGTAATCGTCCGTGATATCCAGCATTCCGGAGAGATTGTCCGCCGTAATATCGCAGTGCCGGCCGCGGATTTTCACCTCTCCCGCGTCGATGACTTTGATCGCGTCGTAAGTCGTTTCGATGACGGCCTCGGCCCCGAGGGACCGGGCCGTGACTCCGGCGTGTTCCGTCCGGACGACGGTTCGGCCGCCGATGCGTTCCAGGGAGATGGAGCCGTTGGAATGATCGATTTCCAGTGTATCGTCCAGGTTTTTGATCTCCATGTCGCAGTGGGAGGCCTCGACGCGGACCGGACCGCGGACGCCGTTGATATCGACGTTCTCATAGCTTGAAGACAAGGTCAGCGGTCCGGAGACCGCGCGAACGACGACTTCCCCGTGGGGATTGGTGATGCCGGTCGCTCCCGTTCCCTCGGCCCGGATCCGGCCGTAGGAATTGTCCAGGGTGCAGACCGTTCCGGCCGGGACGGCGATCTTGAAATCCGTCTCGAAATGCCGGCGGCGGAACGTTTCCCGGTTGGTCCCCAGGACCAGGCGGTCCCCGGTCCGGTCGACGGTCATCTTGATCTGGGCCGCGATCAGATCGGCCTCGGCCTTGTTGCGGGCCATGACCCGCTTGCGGAACACGACTTTCGGCGTTTCGTCCGCCGACCCGACGACGTCGATGTCGCCGTGGCTGTTGACGACCCGTAATTCCGAGGGAAGAGGCCTATCGATCGGCGGCGTTTCTTCATAAAGGAATTCGTTGTACAGGCCGATCCGAAGGTCCCAGCCGTCGAACATCCGATCGAACCGGCCTGATTTTTCATAGGTCAGGAACACCCCCGCCCCGATGAGAAGAAGGGCGAGGATGACGTCGCGGGCGCGCATGTCAGGCCTGGGGCGGGACCGGCGGCTCGGCGCCGCCTTTGTTCTCGGCGCTGCGCTTGATTCCGTCGATCAGCTTGACCGCTCCCCAGACGATGAGGACGACCGGCCAGAACCGCCAGGCGTATTCCCAGGCGTCATAGCCCATGTTTTCGAGGATGAAGATCAGTCCGAGGACGATGAGGACGAGCCCCCAAACGAGAGGATCTTTGCGTTTAGCCATGAAACGTCTCCTTGTCAGGCGTTTTTCTTCGAGAAATAATCGGCGATCATCTTGACCCCGATGACGATGACGATGACCGGCCAGAAATCCCAGAGCCGGTCGTAGTCGATGACGTCGAAATTCCCCAGGAGGAATATGACGCCGAGGGCCGCCAGCAACGCGCCCCAGAAGATCGAATTCGCCGGCGAAGAGGCCGGGACGAGGGGAGCGGGGATGGGCGTCACGCCCTCGGGGACGGGCTCTCCGGCCGCGATCCGGTTAATGGCCTTGGCCGTGTTGACGCTGTCGATGATCTGAAAAAAGTAGAACCCGGCGAGCAGCAAGCCGAAAAACGGCTGGCCGCCGTGATCTTGCAGGGTGACGAGCCCGGCGAAGATCAGGATATACAGGATTCCCTTCGAATACTGGGCATTGTAGAGCATCCCGACGCCGGGGAAAAAGCCGGACAGGATGCCGGCCGCGGCGGGGGATTTCGTCGGACGTTTCGGAACGGTGTTCGGTTCGGTCATGTGAGTCCTCCTTGACGGACCATGGGATTACAATTTATTTCCGCGATCCGGAGATTTGATTTCCTGAATCGAGGCATAAACATTCTGGGCGTAGGCGCCGAGCGCCTCCGGTCCGCCGGCGGCCCGATGGAACAGGGTTTCGACCTTGCCGACGCCCCGGTTGAGCGCCCGGACGATCGATTTGTCGAATTGCCGGCGGTTCGGATTGAGCAGGTAGAGAGACGCGATGATCCCCAGGACGCTGACCGCGGCCAGGACGGGCTGGAGCTTCGGCTGGCGGAGAAAGGAAAACAGCCGGAAACGGGATTGGCGCTCCGCGATCGCCTCCAGGCGCGACCGCAGCTTGGCGTCCGGCTCGACGGCCGGGAAAGCGGCCAGGGCGGCGTCCGTTTCGGCCAACAGGGCCGAGAGCGCGGCGCAGGCGCGGCAGGAGCGGAGATGGGCTTCGACCGCGGCTTTTTCCTCGGCCGCGAGCTCTCCATCCTGATAGGAGGGAAGAAGTTCGGCGATCCGTTCACATTCCATCGACGCTCTCCTTTTCTCCTTGAAGCATGCGGGCCAGCTGCAGGCGGCCGCGATTGACCCGGGATTTCACCGTTCCTTCGGGGACCCCGGTGATCTCGGCGGTTTCTTCGTAGCTTTTGCCCTGGATTTCTTTGAGGATGACGGCCAGGCGGATCTCGGGAGACAGGCGGTTGAGACCTGACCAGAGGATCCTCTGCGTTTCATTCCGCATGAGATCCCGTTCCGGATCGCCGGACTCGCAGGCGGCCGTGAGCAGATGATCGTCGAAGTCGTCCCGGTTTTTCTTTTCCCATTTCGTCCGGCGATACTCGTCGATCAGATAATTTTTGGCCAGGGTCGTCAGCCAGGCGGAAAAATTCCTCCCGAATTCGTAACG
>Ga0172371_10003509_pt1 | contig 24223 bp, 24 predicted proteins | sample Lak12m_FD_114543 | JGI IMG/M metagenome (GOLD analysis project Ga0172371, IMG submission 114543) | Freshwater microbial communities from Kabuno Bay, South-Kivu, Congo - kab_022012_12m | ecosystem: Environmental > Aquatic > Freshwater > Lake | place: Democratic Republic of the Congo: South-Kivu... | reverse complement strand
TTCACCAACTAAGACCTGAGTGAGTCTATCACGGATGGCGTCAAACATAATGCGATTGTAAGTATAGGCTTGGAAGTCAATTGCGATGGGGGAGAGCTTACCAACCTGACCGACAAAGACATCCAAGGTTTTCTTTGCTTGGGGTAGATCAGTCTCGAAGGGAACGCCTTTCTCAGAGAGACCTAAGTGGGCGGGGATGAAGAGCGTTTTAGCGGAGAACTCGGATAAGATTTCTTCGCTGGAAAGGAATTCCATAACGCGGGCGACTTCCTCGGGATGTTGAGTGTCTTTGAGGGCTACGAGAGCCGCGCCGCCGGGCATACCGGTGCAAGCAGCGGGACCACAAGGATTGGGGACAGCTTCCCAGTCGAAGGCATCGCCGATCTTCTCGGTGAATTGACCGACCTGCCAGGAGCCAGACATATAGAGCACCATTTGGGCGTTGATGAACTCCTCATTAGGTGCGGCATATTCTGTAGCGCCAGCCCAGACATCGATGGGCATAGTACCGTCTTCATGCCAGCCTACGAACATCTCGGAAAATTCCTTGAAGCCGGGGTCGCCGTCGATGAAGGGGTAGCCGTTCTCGTCAAATAAAACTGCGCCTTGGCTGATTGCTGGACCGGCGAAGCGATGACCGGTGCGGTCCATCGCCATGGGGAAGGGGATGTCGAGAGCTTGAGCGACTTCGTTAGTTGCGGTAGCCCATTCTTCCCAGGTGACTTCATCGGAGCTATCGCTGGGAACAGCGACGCCAGCCTGCTCGAATAGTGTGCGATTAATGAAGGGACCTGTGATGGTCAATTGGGTTTGAAAACCGTAGATACCTGATTCGTCCCCGGTGGGGCGTAACCAGGGTAGAGTACTGCCGAAGTTTTCTTCCCAATAGGCGGGATCACTGAGGTAAGGTGTCAAATCCAGGTAATATTTGGAAAGACCACCTAGGTTGGTGACGCGTGCCATATCAGGCCCTTCGCCAGCCGCTAATTGAATGGGCAGGTTTTCGAGGATGGATTGGTAAGCAACGGTGTCTAAGACGACCTTAATGTCGGGATTCTCGGCTTCGAAGCGATCAAGCAATTCACGCATGACGACATCTTCGTTTCCGTCGGTATACCAGGTCATGCGCAATTCGACGACATCATCTGCATCTGTTTCTTCGGTCTCTTCTACAACAGCTTCTTCAGTTTCTACTTCAGGGGCTTCAGTTGGTTCGGGAGTAGCTGGAGCGCACTGAGCAAGCATTAAACTGGCAAGAATGAGTAATGTGAAGAGTAGCCATAAATTTTTGTTTTTCATATTAGAACTCCTCCGTAAGATTTTTGGTTTGGAGAATCAGCTTCTTCTCCTCTAGTCATGGAAACTTCTAACAACCTGTTAGCTGTACAGGCGGCAAGGTATGATTTCCTTGCACTCATTTCAATTTTACTATAACACCTCCTTTTTATTGATAAAATCAATTTGTACTTTTCATCGTTCTGTATTACTCATCGCAAGGCAGGATTCTCGTTCAATCAGTTTTGAGTGAAAGACCAGATCAGCATATTTCACTTGTGGATTGTGGATTAATTCGAGCAATAGTAAAAGGGAACGGAATCCCTCTTGAAATAGAGGATGTGCAATTGATGTTATCGGTGGATCAAAACTCTTAGCCAAATCCGTATCATCAAAGGAAATCACTGACAAATCTTCAGGTATTTTCCAACCATGAGCTAAAAAGACATCTAGAGCACGCATAGCATATGCATCATTGATGAAGATAGCCGCGCTTATTTCGGGACAATATTGGAGGATATTTTTCGCAGCAATATCACCATCTCCGAGTGAAATCCAACTTTCATCGAGAATGATTAGACTCTCCGAGAAAGCTCGTTTATAACCATCTATTCGTTCTTGTGTATAACTGAATGCCTCATCGCCTCCGATGAAGGCAATTTTTCGGTGTCCGAGCTTAAAAAGATAATTTGTTGCTTCAAAAGCGATCTGTTCTTCATCGCGTCCGACTGCAGATAATTTTCTTTCACCTAGACTTCTACCAACTAGGACGCAAGGAATTTCTCTATTGAGCACATTCTTAGGGAGATTGGAATCTTGCCTTGCACCAATGACGAGAACACCGTCAGGTTTCAAGGATGGATCTAAAAAATAGATTTGTGAAATATGATTAGTTGGTGCATTGGGCTCGTTGACTACGAGCGATAGCTGGATTCTAAAGCGATTTGCAGCCTCTTGTATCCCGCGTAACAGTTCACTGAATACTTGACTGGAGCGTAAAATTGCCGGGTGAAGGACTACAATGGATAACTTTTCTTGTTCTATTGATTGATTTTCAAAACTGATTATGGGGAAGTGATATGAATCATTTTCATTTAATGCATTTACAGTATCAATGATCCGTTTTCGCATAACATCCGATACACCTGGTTTATTATTCAGAACCAAGGAGACAGTGCTTTTGGAAACTCCAGCGAGCTCGGCGATTTCTCGTACAGAAGGCATAATCGGTTGAATCTCGAACGAACGATCGAACGATTTATTGTTTAGATAATATTACTCCTTTTGTAATTTATTGTCAAGAAATCCTGACTTTCTTTGAGTGAATTATATTAAAGATAAATGATGCTGATACTACTGCAGCGGTTTGTGGGCAAATAGCAGGTGCATATTATGGGATTGGTGGTATTCCATCTCGTTGGATAGAAAAGTTTGCCAAGGGTAAAATGATTAAGAAAATGGCTGAAGAACTTTTGCAAAAAAGATGACTTATCCGTAAGTAATAAAAAACTAAAATAACTCAGTAAAGCAGGAATGATGTTATAGATATTTTTGTAATTCCATGATTATTTGTGTTTCGCCTTCAATTTTCAATTGCCCGGTTGTAAACGCGATGATTGGATTTAAGTTACCTTCAAAAATCTGTTTAGCTGCCATGGGTTGTAAAATCAATTTAGATGGTGCGTGTTCATTGCTAAGCGTAACTGTTGTTCTTCCGTTTACAAACTCTAACAAGTAAGTGCCGTGGTTTTCGATCTCAAAAGATAATTTTGTATTTAGTTCTGGTATTTTCCCATCTAAACTTTGAGCAAACAAAGTAATTAACTCAAAAAATTCATTTGAATTATTTAATTCCAAATTATCCGTTTTTTTCTTTGGATCAATTGAGGTCTCATTTTTATTCCAACGTTTACGTAAATTGTGAGCAGCAAGTTTGGGTTCTCGAGAACGGCTGAAGACTCCTTTTAAGTTCATTGACCCAACGCGAGTGATAGATTGAGTTGCTTCGAAATCGGCAAAGTTCCAAACATGTACGCCAACTACAAAGTCACGTTTAATTGCTACATCCAGATAAGCATCTAGAAAGTTTGCTTGATATTCCTCACTCCACATTTTTGGTGGTTGACTGTGTAACCCTGCGACACAATCTGCTCCAAATTCGGTAATGATGATTGGTTTTTTCAAGCTCTGGTATAACCCGTCGAGTTCTTGAGAAAGCAATTTTGCTCCAGTTTCAATATCACCAGGATTTGTATACCATCCCCAATATCGATTAACACTGACAATATCTGAAAGCTGGAGCCAAGTGATAGGTGTTCCCATCATAGAGGCAAAAGTTACTGGTCTGGAAGGATCAAGTTTGTGGGCTAGATTATGTAATTCTCTAAGGAAATCAATTGGTATGGGATCATTGATATCTAAATTCCCTGTTTGAATCGCATCATTAAATCCCGGAGGAAAAGGTTCATTGGCAATACTCCACATGATTACACTGGGATGGTTTTTATCGCGTTTGATCAATTCTTCAAGTTGAGCTTTAGCTTGAACCAAACGCGCTTGAATATTCTCTTCACCATCTTCAAAATTCAAACTTACGGCTGGAGTCTCATCGATTACTAGCATTCCAGTTCTATCGGCAATGATCATTTCCTCTTCAGAATATGGATAATGAGAAGTTCTGTAAGAATTAGCTCCAATCCAGCGGATCAAATTATTATCCTTTATTAACAAAGGCATGTTTAAACCACGCCCGCTGGTATAAAAATCTTCATGTCGACCAAATCCTTTAAGCAATATTGGTTTACCATTGAGCAGCAATTTTGGTCCTTGAACTTCAATAGTACGTATTCCGATATCTTGGGAATATCTATCTACGATTACACCATTTTCTTCTAAGCAAATCGTGAGATGATAGAGATGAGGATCTTCGGAAGACCATAAGTGAACTTCGGGAAGACTCATTTGGATGGAAGCTGAATTACCTGAAAAATTGGTATCCATATAATGATTGGTATTTGAGTCAGAAAGATAGATTTGGCAATGTTCAATATCGCCGATTTGATTGACTTCAATTTTTAAAAAATATTGATCATACTTCTTAAAGGTATTTACGGTTAAATCATCGATATAGCTAGCTGGTTGACTGTAGAGGATAATTGGTCTATGTATCCCAGCAAATGGGAAAAAGTCAAATGGAGTATCTGGATAACTGTTTTGAAATGGTACAGTTTTTCCAGACCCTATGGGTTGAATATTACTGGATGGCACTCTGGTAGGCTTGAGATGATTGTCGATTTTTATTGAAAGATGGTTTTCTTCACCCCATACAATATGATCGGTTATCTCAAAAGAAAAGGGCAGATGACCTCCTTCATGGTTTCCAATTATTTGGTTGTTGAGCCATAATGAGGAGGCATAGTTAGCTGAACCAACTCGAATAAAAATCCGTTGCTCTTGCCATGCGGTAGGCACAAAAAAATTCTTGGAATACCATGCAGTTCCTAAGTAATTGTAGTAATCTGAATTCTGTTCGTTCCAACTTCCGGGCAGAGCAATGATTTCCGGTTCTTCTAATTCAGAAAACCAATTGGCTTGTACCCCGATTTCTTTTGGATCGATTTTGAATTCCCAGAAACCTGATAAATCTAATTTGTTTCGAATATCATTTTGAATTGGATATAGCATATTTAAATCCGATCCTATTATCTCCGATTATTTGAAAAAGACTCCCAAAAAAAACTTGAGAAACGGTGTCTGTTGTCATGTAAATAATACTCCAATATTGGTCTATCTATTCAATCAATCTGTTTATTCATTGCTCCTTTTATTGATCCAGGAGATTTTTATTGGGTATTTGTGGGTATGGCTTTCGTATTACAGATGGGAATGGCATTATTTGACACTTGTACGAATGGGCTTGTCCTGGATACCACTCCGAAGGATGAGCAAGGGATTATCCAAGGAATAATGGTTGGGGGAAGAGCATTTGGCGTTGTGGTTACTGCTTCAATTGTAGGATTACTTGCAGAATATGTTTCATGGATATCCGTGTTCTAGCTGCTAGCTTCATTGACATTTATCCCGATACCATTGATTTGGAACACTAGTGAGTCTGAGAGGACGGTTGAAAGGGAATTTGATTGGAGCGCTTTTAATGGCAGTCACGAATATCGCTCAAGGAGATGGGATGGCTATGACAGGAATATTTACGAATCTCATTGGTTTTCGGTTTACATTTGTGATTTAATCTTTGATAAATTTCTTGGCTGTACTATTACTTCCTATGGTATTTCAAAAAGGAAGAAAGTTGGGATAGATTTCATAGGAGAATAATTGTTGAGATTATTAGAAAGATAGGACATTTGCTGTATTGCAAATAATCAAGTCTTCCCCTAAAATTAAATTCAACAATAATAAAGCGGAAAAAATCTTACAATAATTTAAGAATTAGTATAGGAAAATTTTCGTTTAGAATGGTAAGATTATTCCTAACTTTTACAATGTTTGAATAAGAATAAAAAAAGTTGCGAACCATCTTTACTACGAATCATCAATAACAAAAGGTTAACTAGAATGAATAGGAAGCAAAAAAGATTAAATAGAAATAATAAACAAATCACCATAATCATTATATTAACATTTATATTAATTTTCACTTCCTGTATTCCAAAACCAGAAACAGTGATACCTACTCAGGAACCAACTGCAACGGCATTAATAGCGCCAACGGATACACTTCTTCCCACTTTAGAACCGACAATTGAACCATCTCCAAGTGATCCAAATTGGGAAAGCATTTTGGAAAATGGAAAAATCACCGTTGGAGTATCTGCTGATTATCCACCCTTTGCTTATGTGGGGGATGATTTCACTATTCAGGGTTTTGATCTAGCGCTGGTTGAGGAACTAGGAAAAAGGTTGGATATACCATTGGATATTAAGAATATGGCATTCGATGGTTTGATCAATGCGCTGCAATTAAACCAAATTGATATGGCGATTGCCGCTATTTCACAGACACAGGAACGTGATGCCTATATTGATTTTAGCAATGTTTATTATGTTAGTGATGATGCCATTGTTACGCATGTGGATTCACCTTTATCGATCGATCGTTTCGAGGATCTAGCCGGATATCGTGTAGGTGTTCAAACTGGTTCAGTTTATGAAACATGGCTAACGAATAGTTTGGTTGATGCAGGGCTTATGCAAAGTCAGAACTTGATCTCTTTTGAGAATCCAGAGGATGGTTTGGCGGCGCTTAATCCACCTAATCCTAGAGTCAACTTCTTCGTAATGGATTTATTACCTGCAGAAGTTGCTGTGAAGGAAAAGAATGTTAAGATCGTGAATCAAGGATTTAATCCTCAGAGATATTCCATCGGCGTACCACAAGGCTCTGACATTTTGAGACAGAAAGTAAATCAGATCTTGGATGATATGCAAAAAGATGGCACGTTGGAAGTGCTTGCCAAACAATATCTGAAAGTAGAGAAACTGCCCGATTACCCGACACCTATGCCCACGGTAGCGCCAGCTACTCCAAGCGCATGTTTGGATAGTATGGCATTTGTACAAGATTTAACCTATCCGGATAATAATATGTATAATCCACCTCAGGTTCAACCCGGAACTCCTATTCAGAAAGGATGGCGAATTAAGAACACAGGAACTTGCAGTTGGGATAGTACTTATATACTTACCTATGCAGGTAGTAGTCCAGTTGATGCACCCGTAGGCGGCAATCCGGTTGCTATTCAGGGACTAGTTCAGCCTGGTCAAACTTATGATGTCTATGTAAATATTACAGCGCCTATTTATTCTGGTCGTTTTCAGAGTTTCTGGACAATACGAAATAGCAGTGGTTTGTATTTCGGAGATCGAATTTATGCTGGTTTTGATGTGATTGGTCAATCCCCGACTCAAATACCGGATGATCCCATTATTTATAGCTTCAACTCAAACAGAAATTCAATCAACGAGGGAATGTGTGTTGACCTAAGCTGGGTCTATGGCGGTACGAATCTCTCAAGAGCAATCATTTATCGTAATGGCACGAAAATACTCAAAGATATGGCATATTCAGGTTCGTATGAAGATTGCCCCATGGGGACAGGGAGATATGAATATCTCTTGGTTGTAGATTCAAGATATGGTACTTCAGCGCAAGCTTCTCAATTTGTTGATGTCAATCCGATTTATGAACCTACACCCACCATATTACCAACTATGGCGACACCTCTCGTAATCAACTATTTTGATGTTGATAGGAATGAGATTGAAATGGATACCTGCGTGAACTTCTCTTGGTCGTTCATAGGACCGGATATTGTCACAGCAGAATTATATCGGGATGGTGGAATAATCGCGAGTGGATTGCCAGAAACAGGCTCCTATCAAGAATGCCCTGCTGGTCCTGGTGATTATATCTACGAGCTGAAGATTTCTTCAGAGTATCAGGAACAAAGTTCGTTTCAATATCTTTCTGTTATTCCACCTCTAATGGAAGAAACAGATGAAGACCCATTAGAAACTGAAGATTTAGATGAATAGTAATATCGGAAAGGAGAATGATCTATGCAACTAGCAATCTTATTAATAATCGCTATTGTAATTGGATACTGGTTTGCAAAAAGAAATAAGTAAAGGTCGAACAGTGGATTTTTTGAGTAAGTTGTAACAAAAATTATCGAAAGGAGTAGTGATAAAGCAATGAATACCAAACAATCAAAGATGAAGAAAATGTCTAAGCCAGCGTTGAAGGTGAAATCTGGCGTAGTTGCTGGAGCTAGCTTAGAAGCTTGTATGAATAACTTGAATTACTGGAAAAACGCTTATACTCAACGTTGCGGACTATTTCAGTAATGGTAGTTTTTCAATTATTTGGAATGATAAGAAAAATAAATTTACGGAAAGGAGATTATATCCATGAAAATTAAGACTGATCTAAAAGCAGGTATGACCTTTGCTGAATGCGATGCGCAGAGAAATTACTGGAAGGGTCTTGTACAATCTGGTCAATGTATCTATAACCCATATCCACCGAACCCTAATCCACCCAACCCCAATCCACCTTATCCCCCACCCAATCCATCGGGCGGAGGTTATGTGAATGGTGTTTGGTATTCGGATCGCAGCGGTTGGTGCTAAAACTAACTGGTATATATCATGAAAGTAAAAACAGATCTAAAATCAGGTAATTATATACAAGATGTTGGGAAGTACGCCTCCGAAATCGGAAATCGGTTTGTGGATTTCTTTGGGGCAGCAAACCAACAAGCACAAATGTTGACAGGTTCTGTGAGTGACTCAGTGAGTGGTTTGTTTACATCACTGAAACGTGGATTATCAATCCAATAGGTTGAGATAATTGTGAGAAGGATTCTAATATGAAAATACGTACAAATATCAGAGTTGGCGCGACATGGTATGTCGTTAAACCAGGAGATAATCTTAGTTATATCGCATTGCATTTTTATGGTACTGAGAGTGCAGAAGCGGTAAATAAGATTTACAATGCGAACAAGAAAACGATTGGTCCAAATCCCAATTATATATATCCAGGAGAAAGGCTATTTATCCCGGATTAGTAAGAAACTCTTTGGAATAGGTGAGCAGGATGAAGAATTATTTGACATCCTGAAGAAACCTAGAATAGGACTTGTCTAACTACGGAAAATAATTAACCTAATTATTTAGAAATCGAATGAAAGGATGAAAATGTCATGAAAATTCGTTCAGGCGTGAAATCAGGCGCAGCCTGCTATACAGTTCAATCAGGTGATAATTTGAGCTTTATTGCTCGCCGTTTCTATGGCACAGAAGGCGCAGATGCGGTAAATAAGATTTATTATTCCAATATTCAGACGATCGGACCGAACCCAAATATCATCCGACCTGGAGAGAAACTATATATCCCTGACTAATTGAAAAACCAATTTCTGGGGAGCCACTTGGATCAGAATCTAAGTGGCTTTTTTCTTATGTTCCTGATCATAAAAAAGATATTTTCTACTACTTTAAATAATCCAACTGATCTTGGGAAAAACTAATAACAAGTAAAAATTAATCCAGTAGATTGGTTCTAAAGAAATTAAGGATCATTTCCTGATAGCTCCAACCGTCAATTAAATCGAAGCCACCATGTCCTGCGTTTTCAATGATATAGATTTGTTTTGGGTATTCAGCCGCTTCGTATAGTCTATAAGCATTTTCCACTGGAACTACTTGGTCAAGTTTTCCATGAATGATTAGAACTGGACTGGGTGAAATATGATGGATCTCACCAATTGGGTTGACTTGATCAATAAACAAACCAGATTCTCTTTGACCCCAAAAAAGGACCAGCGGGGCAAAAGGAAATGCTGGCAACCCAAGATAATTTTCTACACCATTGATAATATTATCAGATAAGCTAGTGTAACTGCTTTCCGCGACAACTGCTGCAATTTCTTGTATTTGTGCGCCAGCTAATATCGAAGTTGCCCCGCCCATTGAATGTCCTAACACTCCAATACGATTTTTATCGATATTGGTGTAACTTGCGAGGTAGTTGTAAGCAGCTTCAACATCCAAGGTTTCGTTTAAACCTAGAGTAGTAAGATCACCCTCGCTCTCCCCAGAATTTCTAGCGTCATATAGCAAAACCCCGAACCCATGTTCGTATAAGAACTCAGCTTCTGGTTCCATTTGGGAACGATTTGACGCATGTCCATGTAAAAGGATTACTGCTGCGTGATTGGAGGAGGGAAGAAAATCACCGATAATATTTATCCCGTCAGTCGTACGAATTTCAATCTTTTCGGGATTAAGTTCTAGATAAGATAAATTGCGATCGACGGGGAAAGTTCTTGAAGGTTTTACTAACGCAAGAGCCTTTTTACGTGCGATCCAGTTAATGGGGATGAATGAGATCACTACAAAAGATATTATTGCAAAAAGGGTAAGGTTTATTACTTTTCTATACATGATAGCTTTTAAATATTTTGACCGTATGCATAGAAAGTTGGGACAAAGAGCACTCTACTTCCATTTTGCCAAGATATTATATCAAGCTTCTTAATCTCTAGGAATTTAGTTTCAGTCATTAGATGACCCATATCAGCCTCAAGCATCTTCCACTCAGCCTTAAAATCTTCGTTTGATATTTCACCGTTCCATTGACTTCCAAGAATTCCACCTTTGATGTTCTCTAGACCGGCTTGCTTAAAAAGCATACGTAATTGACGACCAATCCGAGTTTGGGCGCCTTTTTTTTGAAGTCCAATTTCTTGAAACTCTCCTAGTTCGGTTAATGCCTCTGGGTAATCAATGCGCCCTCCGTAATCTGGTTCAGCAAATGCGATGATACTGCCACCAACTTTTGTAACCCGTAACATTTCTTTGATTGCATGGATTGGATTGGGAATCCAAAGGAAAAAGAAGTGACAAAAGGTAAGATCAAATCGATTACTAACATAGGGTAAGGAGAATGCATCTCCTTGGGTGAGAGCCAAGGAGCTATTATTCGCATAGGCAATTTTAAGGTAAGATTTGGAAATATCTAGCCCATGAAAATGACTTGTATTGTGATTGAATTTCTGGAAAAATTCTTGGAGGATTGCTCCAGTTCCGCACCCGACTTCTAATATTCGTTTTGCATTTGTAATTTCAATATCAGAGAGGATATATTGGCGGATACTACTGGTCCAATAAGCTTGTCGAATGAATTGTTCATGCCAGTCGATTGTTGACAGTTCAAATTGGCTTTTCTTCATTTTCACTGCGGTTGAATTTTCTAATTCATCGATTATTGATCAAGTGCAAGAAATAAAACATCCCATTTCATAGGAACCGAGCGCTTTCAAGAGATCATCTTTATTGATAATGATTGCAGAACCTATCACACCTGAACCCATCGAGACCTCATTTTGATTATGGATAGCTTCATCAATGATGATACGAATTGGCTTCTTTAATCCAAAAGGAGTGACTGATCCAATTCGGAAACCGGTCTGTTCAAGTACTTGTTCTTTGTCTGCCATTGTGATTTGAGAAGTGTTCAGATGCTTTCTTAATGCTGACCAAGAGATTTGGTTTGTACCAGATGCAAGAACCATCACATATTCTTCTTTAGGTAATCGAAATAGAATGCTGCGAACAATTTGATCTGTAGATTGATTTCTCTCAAGTGCGGCTTGTTCAAAAGATCGAATGGGTTCTTTGTGAACGAATAATTGATATGGAATTCCTTTGGCTTCTAATTCTTCTGTGGCTGGTGTGGTTTTTAATTGTTGATTAGACATTTTTATTTTTAATCCGTTTTATGAGCGGTAAGACATTCTTTTGAGCAGACTCTTCGTCAATGGGTTGATTAACCTCATCAGAAAGAAACCATTCTTCAGGAAATTCTATACTTGTTTCAGGTTCAAGCTCGACTAATGCACCTAATGTCTCTACTTCAAGCATTTTTAAATTTGTAAAAAATTCGATATTACTATTAAAATCGGGATGGAGGTAATCAATTTCAGGTTCAAAGGTTTTTACGAAAAGATGACCGGAATTAGCATAAGCTACCCAGCCATCTAAAGAAAAGAAGCCAGCTTTTTGTGGGGTTGGAATATCTGGACGTTGTTCTAACATGATCATTTCACGCCCCCATGTCCAACGAGGATCAGACATATCAGAATAAGCCCATAGTGAAACACTATTAACTGGAAGAAGCGCCTCAGGATGAGCTTTTCGCTCTGGTAAAGGAGCTATTGCGACACCACCAGGCGCCATTACGGAAAGCGCCCACGGAGCTAATTCTAATGACCATAATGAATGATTATAGATGCGGTGGATCACTTTTACCATGCTTGATGTGTCTTCCAAAGTGATATCAATTTCCTTCTGAATTTTACTATCTGGCTCTGTTTTCTGTGTTAGCCGAATAAAACTAGTATGATCTTTGAAATGAACATCATCATTATCAGGATAATAGGTTCGTATTGGATGTTCTGGAGAATACCAAAGGCGATGCCCGCCATAACTATGCCATTGATCGCCACCTTTTTTGCCTAATGTTTCTTCGAATTCAACAAATTCATTACGTCCACCACTGAAACCGTAATAGATAATCCGCGGTCCTATCTCTGTTGTGGCAATGATATCCACGATCTGATTTGAAATCTTGACACAATTTTTCCAACCATGGTAAGAAAAAGGGAATTCAATTTTCATTCGATCTCCAATATTAACTCATCCAGTGATCTTTTTGGTACATAATGAATATTTTGTTCATCACGCCAATATTTAATATCCCCAGAATGGTCAACTTGAGTAACGACAACCTTTTCATTGGGAATTCCTAACGCTAATATTAATAATATTTCATATTGACTTGGGATAGATAAATCGGTTGTTAAATCGGTTTTATTGATTGAAGCGATAATACAACCACCTAAGCCTTTTTCAGAGGCTCCAAGCATCATTGTTTGTGCTACGATGCCTGGATCAACACCAAAATTTTGACGGATAGTTGTATCTCCAAGAATGATGATATAAGCGGAGGGTTGTTCTCCATCCTCGGGACCTTCCCAGTCTTGTATATATCCAGCCCAGCTAAGATGTTTGAAGATCAAGGTATTCTTTTCAGGTGTATTTACTAAAATATATTTTAGGGGCTGCAGATTAGACCCCGACGGGCATAAACGTGCTAAGGATACTAAACCATATAAAGTTTCTATTTCGATATGCTGATCTTGTTTAAAGCGACGTCTGCTTCTGCTTTTCTCGACGAGATCGTATAAAGTCATCTTATTAATCCTCGCTTATTCACTCGATACGGATAGAGCATTCTGCCAAATTGATTTCCAATCATCCTTTAGGAAATTACCTAGAACGGTTTCTGCACCTTGCATTTTGCGTATGTCTCCATCAGGTTCGACATACAACCATGCTCTTCCTGCTCCATCAGGAATAAATTCTAGGTTTTCCATCTCTAAGGCGACTGGATGTTGCACAGAATAAGGCACAGGTAGGTTCCAGACAAGGTTAAGACCTAGTTCAGCTATCAGATTACGAGCATTTTCTAAGTTTTTATTGAATTTCGTATCCGATGCGCTGATAGATATTTCATGTACACCCAATTCAACTAAGTGGTTAATTATTTCAGAAATTCTTTTATGGTTTACCTCTGTGATTGTCAGGTGAATGGCAATAAAGAGATCTTCTACGATGGACTCCTTTATTGCTTCCCAAGCTTTTTCACTTTCTGTATTCAAGACAATCATCACATGATCAAGACCAGTGTTCAATAATTTCTCTCGATAGGGATCATCAGAAAAACGAATTCCATCGGTGAGTAAGCCTGTGACCATGCCAAGTTTTTCGGCAAATTCTAATAGTTCTGGTAGGTCATCTCGTAGGGTGGGTTCGCCTCCAGTAAATATGATATGTGGGATGCCAGCTTTCCAGGCTTTATCCATGATTTGTGTCCATTCTTGGGTGGATAGTTCGCGTTCAACTTCATCAATTGGCGCCACTTCGTCAGGAGTTTCTTGCATTACTTGGTAGGTTAATGCACAATCTAAACGATAGGGAGCTGTAATTTGTCCAGAAAATGGGATTTTCCGATCAAAATCAAGAAATGTGACTGGATCGAGATCGGGTGTTTCGATCAGGGTTTGAATTCGAGAGGTCAATTGTAGATAATCTTTTCTTGCTTCTTCGGGGGACACTCGGTAGCGTGCTGATATTTTTCGTGCTACTTCATCGGAAGGTGTTGATTGAATTAAATAATAAGCATACTCAGCAGCCGTTTGATTTAGATGTAAAATTGTGCTGGCATTAATAATTAGGACTGCATCTCCACTTTCTTCAATACGTAAATGCAAGCGATAATTTCGGGGATCATCTTGAGGGGACATATAAGAATAAACGCCTGCGGGAAATTTCTGGGTCGGTATAAATAAACGTTGCAGTGAATCCAATATCGCTGTCATCATTTGCCTCCAATTCTTTCTGGTAAAGAGAAAGATAAATCGAAATTTACTTGTCTAAGCATTTCATCAAAATTGTCCATTAATAATGGGCACCCTCCACCACATTCAGGGAGCAAAGCGCAATCATAGCATTTGTCCTGAATGAAGTGGCGTTCCCGTAGCGCTATTGCCAATTTATGGTTCCAGATCGAATCCCATGATTGTTCCATGAAATTTCCAAGAGAATGGTAAAAAGATTGACATGGAAGGACTTCGCCATTTGGTTCTATGCACATATTATAGAGCGCAGCGGTACAACCCTTTATACCGAGATCTAATTCCATGGGATCAAAATTACAGTATTGTGTGGGTGTGTACCAAATCAATCTTTGATTGTTTTGATTCGTCTTATCTTTGGCGATCATAAGTAAAGGCTTTAATTCCTTTTCAGATAATCCAGTTCCAACTTCTTTGCCTTTTCCAGCGTAAATCAAAGCATTGAGCCCAACAGTTGGCACACCGATCTTGGCTAAGAAATCTAAGGTTTCATCCAAATAGGGACTATTATTCTGAAGCATGGTTGTATTTGTCATCACATAAAGTGGACTATCTATAGCATTTTTTATCCCAGCTACAGTTTGTTCCCAGGCATTATTATTCGAAACCATGTTGTTATGGATAACAGGATCGTGTGATTCAAGAGTTATCTGGACATGATCTAAACCAGCGCTGACGAGATCTTTCACGAAACCATAATCAGATAACCTGCGACCATTCGTATTTAATCCGGTAATTTGTCCTTTGTCCTCAGCATATTGGATCAATTCCAATAGGTCTGACCGTAATGTGGGCTCCCCACCTGTGAAGACGATATGTGGTATCCCGAGATCCCATAATTGATCGAGGATATTCTTCCACTTGTTGGTTTCCATTTCGGGATATTCTCTTGGTCTGGCGTTATAACAATGGGCACAGTCGTTGTTACAACGATAGGTAAGCGCTAAATCCATGCGATATGGGGCAGATGGACGAGCGCTGAAGGGCGCTTCAATTTCGAGATCCATGTCGTGAATTGGACATTTTCCATTTGGTTGAATCAAATCACCGAGGTTCTTTTGGAATTCTGCGTAATCTTTTTTTGCCTGAGATTTTGAAATCCTATATCGATCTGTAAGACTTGTGATCACACTTGTTGTCGAAAATTTTTCCAAGGATAGCCGTGCCATGATTGCTGCTGTTTGATTAAGATGCATGACTTGATTTGCATTTACCAGGAGAAAACCACTACCATCAGGGTCAACTCGTAAGTGGACTCGAGTGCGTTCGCTATCTGCTTCAAAGAGATAATGATATAAACCTGGGGACTCGAGCTCAGGCAAGATGGAATTTAATCTCTTTCTTTGGTCTGATTTTTCCTTCAGTGATTGATGGAATTTATTAATGGTAGGAATTTTCATGCTATCCTTTTATTATGTGACCTAATTTTATCTGCCTCCACCAGCACAGGCACATGCGCAGCCTGCACAAGCACAAGCGCATGCACAACCACTACCGCCACCCCCGAACGAACGACCGCTGCCTTTAGAGACTGGAATCGGGTTTGTTGTCTTTGTGATGCCATTCGTAAAGTCAGTAATATTTCCAATCACGTTAGCAGAAAAGTTTTGAACACCATTGACCATACCAGCTGCAAAAGTAGCTCCAGGTAGAGTTGGTAATGAAACACCTCCACCGGAACTTCTTCCAGCGCCTCCTGATAACGTCGTGGGAGTTCCAGTTGATGTTGGGTTATAAGATGGCGAGTAACGATGCCACCAGATAGGAACAAACACAGGCCCTTCGGAAAAGACATCACGCGTACGACGATCATAATTACGATCCAGCATTGTCCATTCCATTACTTCATCAAATTTTTCACTTTTGATCTCTGGTGTGCCAGCATTCTCAACCTGAGCCCAAGCGCGGTTTGTTATATCTTTGTAGTAGTCAACAGTCTCCTTGTGGCTGAATCCCTTCATTTTCTTTGCGACTGAGTTCACAAGCGCAATCATCATATCTTGAAGCGCTTTTCTTTTAGAGCGTTTATTTTCCTTCTCAAATGCTTCCAGGAAATCTTTTTCATAGCTTCTGAGAGATTCGGGTAAAGGAGTCTCAATTTTAAGTTCGAGAGGATCACTTTTTACAACAGAAGCAGCATTCTTTTTGATTATGCTAAACAAAACCATGGTTAAGATCTTATCCATTGGTTGTTCTAAAAGGATGGCTGCTTCAACCGCTGTCAAACCACGTTTTATCCCGTGTCCTTCGATAGATACTTTAGGCGGTAGATACTGGAGTTTGCGCTTCTGTGAGCCATATACTGATAAGCCAGTGAACAAGGCAAAAACCCCAATAAATCCACTGCAGAATAAACACGAGACCACTGTATCAGGATCAATTCCCAGTTGTTCAAAAAATCCTGGTGTGACAATAGCCGATGCAGGGATATATTGTTTTGGGAAAGAAGCGCCAAAAAGATATTGTCGTGAAGCGCTGATATTTGGATTCGTCCAGGAGTAATAAATTCTGTTTTGTTCGTCGATGTCAGTTTGTGGTGTAGATGGGAAGCCATCAGGCGCAGAGTGCCATTTAGGTTCTTCTGGTTGTACACCGGGTGGAAGGTGGAAGGTCACTGTAAGGTTGGTTGTGCCTACAAGATATTGAGAACCAAACCAAGTTGGAGAGAAGACAGCGCTGACATATGCATTGTCTTCATCATCTGGATAAAGTACGTTCTCAACAGTTGGAATGAAAACACGTACTTGTCCTGCCTGACCAGGTTGAATAGAATCTGCACCTAAGTAAATCGCAAAGCCATTTCCAGAGCCTTCATAATCCCCTCTTGAGATATCTTCAACGGGCTTATTATCGATATAAGCTTCGATATTGGTAGCGCTGAAGGAACTATTCGGCATCCCAATATCTACATATTCGATTGGTGACGCAGATGGATCATTCCGGAAGAGGAACAGATATTCAATTGAAGCAGTGCCATCCTCGTTGTAATAGACATGTACATCCATTTGATCTAGATTAAATAAGTATGTCTGCGCTAAGACATTACTAGGTAAGAACAGAAGAAATAATAAAAGAAAGAATAAAGTTATCCTCGATATTATTTTCATTTGCTCACTCCTTTTTCTTTTCTAATTATTTACCATTTAGGTTCTTCAGTGAGTTGATAAGTGGTATTACAATAGGGACATGTAACAACGGGGGCGCCAGCAACCATTTTGATATTATCTGTTGTCAATGAACCACCACAGTGTTTGCATTTGAAGGTTTCAAGATTAACTTCACCAGATAGATCAACTTTGTAAGTGACATTATTTGTGCTGCCGTCAGCGGTATCAGGCTTTTTACGTCCAACTAACCAGATAAGTCCTAAGCCAATTATCACGCTGATCAAACCAACAGGTATCCATCCTAGTGATCCGTCTGGGCTAAAGGCTCCCCAAATAAATAATACACCAAAGAAAATTAAGATAGCAGCTACGATATAGGCAATAATCTTTCCTGCATTCATGTTTGCCTCACTTTCCAATTATCAAAACTGTTATACATTTTTGTGTATTATAAGTTTACCTCAGTTCCGAATGAAAACAACTGATATTCTTCCATAATTTATTATTATAGTAGGTTTTTTTTCTACTCATGATCTTTGATTGAAAAAAATATTTTTCGTATTTGAACGGAAATTCTTGAGTAGAAAGAATAAACTTATTGAAAGGGGATATTGAGTGATATTCAATATTTCTTAAAAATTTCATAAAGCCTAAACATGATCTAAACAAGTTCTACACATTCTTTTACTAGAATATGTCCGACATATGTTATGGATAGCTTAGGAGCAGAAAACAATGAAAAATAAGAGAATCGTATGGATCATCCTAGTATTTTTATTGATAGCCATTGTTGGTGGAGGCTTTTATTATTATTCAAACCTTAATCAGAGTGGGGTAACCAGCACAGAAGAGCCGGAAATGCAAACATCGGTAGCCAATCGAGGTGATATAGTCATCTATGCCAGTGGAACGGGACAGGTAGTTCCGGTTTATGAAATAGGGCTTGGTTTTGATCAAGGTGGTACATTGATTGAATTGAATGCACAGGAAGGACAACTTGTTACCAAAGATGAGCTCTTAGCTCGATTACAAACAGAGAAAACAGAGCAGGAAATTGCTGCATCGATTTCTTCCGCTGAATTAGCAGTAACTAAAGCAAAGAATTTGTTAGAGGAGCTTTACAGTGCAGCAGAGGAAGCCAAGACACAAGCGCTATCAGACATTGATACCTATACTCAGGAAGTAAGAGACGCAAATTACACACTCTATAATTACACCATTCCAACTGCAATCTCAAATATGGATGCGGATGAAGCGGTAAGTCAAACAGGACTAGCATTAGATCAGGCAATTCTAGCCTTTGAGCCATATCGTTATTATTCTGAATATGATGAAACACGAGAGGAATTATTAGAAGATGTGAACGAAGCTCAAGCTTTGTACGATTCAGCCGTGACCCGACAGAATTATGAGTATAAGCTTGAAATTGCCAAAGCAAATTTTGCAAAAGCACAAAAAGAATATGAAACCTATAAAGATGGTCCTGCTAAGAAGGATTTGCTTGAATCTGAAGGTGAGTTGGCTAATGCACAGGCTAATCTAAGGATTGCGCAAGAGGAAAAATCGATCCTTGAATTATTGTCCAAAATTGATGGGACTGTTCTTTCTGTGGATGTGGTAGTTGGCGCTACGATCAATGGTGGTGATACGATCATTACAATTGCAGATCTCAGTCAACCTACATTGGAAGTCTATGTCGATGAGACGGATTTGGATAAGGTTGCTGTTGGAAATCAAGCCGAGATCGTTTTTGATGCTCTTCCTGAGAAGATTTTTTATGGTGAAGTGATTTTGGTAAGCCCAGGATTGGTGGAAGTTTCGAATGTTAACGCAGTTCGAGCAGTTGTTAGAATAAATGAAGATAGTCTGTCTCCTGGGATGACCTTACCTTCTGGATTAAATGCCGCAGTCGATATCATTGCTGCTAGATCAGAGAAGACAGTTCTTATTCCTGTGGAAGCGCTTCGGGAATTGGGAGATGATGAATATGGCGTTTTTATTGTTGGAGAAGATGGAAAACTAAAATTGCGACCTGTTGAAGTTGGATTAATGGACGTAACCTTTGTGGAAATTACTTCAGGAATTGAAGCTGGGGAAGAAGTTACCACTGGGATTGTATCAACAAAGTGAGGCATTCTTATGAGTGATACTCAGAAAATCATTCAAACTGAAAATCTTGTTAAAGTATATGGTAAAGGTGATATTCAAGTATTGGCATTAGACAAGGTCAATGTAGAAATCAACCACAATGAATTTGTTGCCATCATGGGTCCATCAGGATCAGGGAAAAGCACGCTTATGAATATCCTGGGTTGCCTTGACCGACCGACTGAAGGTAAATATTTCCTAGCTGGTGAGGATGTTAGTAGAAAGGACAAATCGGAGCTGGCTCATATTCGCAACAAACAGATTGGTTTTGTTTTCCAAGCTTACAATTTATTGCCTCAGACGACTGCATTGGATAATGTAAGTTTACCCATGCTATATAGCCAGAATAGAAATATTACTGATAAAGAAAAAAGGGAACTCGCATTACAAGCTCTGGAGGCGGTTGGTTTAAAGGAACGAATTCATCATAAGCCGAGTGAGCTTTCTGGTGGTCAAATGCAACGCGTTGCTATCGCCAGAGCATTGGTCAATGATCCAGTCATAATTCTTGCGGATGAACCAACAGGTAATTTAGATACAAAATCAGGCGATGAGATCATGTCGATTTTACTAGATCTACATGCGAAAGGTAGCACGATAGTTATGGTTACGCATGAAGATGCAATTGCAGCTTATGCCCAGAGGGTCATTCGTTTTAGGGATGGACGAATTGAGAAAGATTTTCTTAATGGGCACCAAATAGATGAAAAGTTAGTCTCGGAGGGTGGAAATGACCTTTATTAAAGTGATTCAAATTGCTTGGATGGGGATTACTCGCAATAAGATGCGAAGTATATTAACCATGTTGGGCGTTATTATCGGTGTTTCTGCTGTGATCATTATGATATCTGTAAGTAACGGCACTGAAGAAGCGATCGCATCGCAGATAGAAGGGTTGGGTACGAATTTGATTTTTGTGCAATCCAGTTTTCAGAGGGGTGGATTTGGTCCTGGAGGGCAACCGGGTGGTGGTGACCAAGGTGGACTAAAATATGATGATGCAGATGCGATTGCAAATAATGTTGATGGAGTTGCAGGTGTTGTAGTCGAACAATCAACCGGGGAGACAGTTAAAGCTGGAAATGTAACTATTGATGATTTATCCATATTAGGTACAACAACAGATTTTCCATCGGTACGCGATATGGAAATTGTGAATGGTCGTTTCTATAAAGATGTTGAAGTCGAACGCTCGACAAAAGTTGCTGTATTGGGATCTAGCTTAGCGGAAGAACTCTTTGGATCATCGAATCCAGTTGGGCAAACCATTACCGCCGGAAACGTAAAACTGTCAGTGATTGGTGTTTTCAAGGAAAGAGGACTTGTTGGAGAAACCGATTATGATATGCGGCTATATATTCCAATTACTGTGGTTTTTGACAAATTCATCCCTTCGCAATTTGCCAGGATTATGGGGGATTCTGTGCGCATGATTTACGTGGAACTCGAAGATGGCGTTGGTTTGGAGGAGGTCATTTTGCAAATTGAGTTGTTACTTGCGAGAAGACATGATGTCAGTTTAGATGAATCAGATTTCTCGATCACAACACAACAAGATATCATTGAAACCCAAGAGGCAACTACAAAAGCCTTTCGGAGTTTATTGGGATGGGTAGCAGCAGTCTCATTACTTGTTGGCGGTATTGGAATTATGAATATTATGATGGTCAGTGTCACGGAGAGAACCCGTGAGATCGGAATACGTCAATCAGTAGGGGCTACGCCAAATGATATCCGTATGCAGTTTCTCACAGAAGCGTTACTGTTAAGTTTATTTGGTGGAATAATAGGAGTTGGTGCTGGTATCGCAGGCTCGTGGTTGTTCGGAAAGATGGGAGATATGCCGACTGTTGTCTCTCTATCATCGATATTGATTGCTTTTGGATCAGCCGCAGCCGTTGGTATATTCTTTGGTTATTACCCTGCAAATAACGCTGCGAAATTAGATCCAATTGAAGCACTCCGGTATGAATAATCTATAGCTATTATGATCAAATAACATTGAAAGGAAATATGAAATGAAAAAGAATACAGTGATTATATTATTATTGACTTCTCTACTTTTATTAACGGCATGCGGTTTGTCTGATCCAATTTCACTTGGAGATGAAAATATTTCTACAACGACACAAAATAAATCCACAAATAATGATGTCACGATTTCTGGTTTATCCACTGATTATGAAAACGCATTACCAGCGATAAGTCAATTAGCTCTTGGAACATTAGAGCTTGATACAAGCGGTTACCCATTGTCTGATGAGCAGGTTTCTGATTTAGCATTTTTGTGGAAGGCGCTGATCATTTTATATGAAAGTGAAACAGTCTCTTCAGATGAAATTCAAGCTGTAATTGATCAGATAGAGGAAGGCTATACAAGTGAGCAATTAAAATCAATAGCAGAAATGGAACTTACATTTGAAGACATGGGACTAATTACTCAGGAATTGGGCTTATCTTTTGGAGGCAGAGGAGGATTTGGAGGGGATTTATCTCCAGAGATGCAAGCTACGGTTCAAGCTGCTAGAGACAGTGGTCAACGCCCAGCAGATCTTGGTATTGAAGGACTGCCAAATCCCGGAGGAGGTGGTTCTGGGGGAGGACCTGGTGGAGGAATTCCAGGTTCAGGGATGGGTTCTGGTGGTGGTGATCTTTCGGCGATTGAAGGAAGTATCTCTGGTACGAGAGTTCCAATCAATATTGGTCTATTAAATGCTCTGATGGAATATTTAGAAAGTCTCAAGTAAGATAGTTATATGGAGGTGGATAGATCATTGATGAATTTAAATTGATCACCTGTCTTCCAATTTCAGAATGTGAAGTTCTCAACTTAAAACCTAGAGAAATATGATGAAAAATCAAACCTGGCGATTTACAGTCTTGCTTTCGCTGTTATTAGTTAGCGCTACACCTTTACCTTTCAAGAAGATACGTTTAACCATCATTAATAAATCTGGATTGCCGATGGAATATAAATTGGAAGGAGTTAGTTTAGATGAGGAGGTTGACCTATTCTATTATTTACGAGTGCCAGAAGGAGATCGAGTCTCTCCGACAGAGAAAACCTTTACGATCTATCAAGGTCAATATACAATGACAGCGTATTATATAGAATTGTGGGATCCAGTTTATGGATATTCATGTGGAAGTTCATCGAAAAAATACTATGCTTATCGTAATATGAAATTAGTCTTTGTAGAGTGTGATCAAAGGAATGTTCCATCCGGAGAACCATCTATGTTAAAATTCTCTGGAAAGTGGAGATATTTGTATTAATTTATGGGGAATCTTTTTACAGAAAATAATAAATGAATGAGAAGTAACCTTACATTGATTCTTAATGATAAAATTTAGAAATAATAAAAATCTCCGAATAAGTTATTGGAAAACAAACAAAGAACAATTGGTGATGAAATGAGATAATATATTGGAGTGTGAATGGATGACGAATTCGGATTGCCTAGGAGAAAAGATGCAAATAGTAACTGATAGCGGAACAGATATATTATTGTCCGAAAAGGAAAGAGAAGAACTTAATGTTCATGTCCTTCCTTTGAAAGTGACATTAGATGACGCCTCCTTTCGCGAGGGGATCGATATAGAACCGGAGGTTTTTTACAATTTGCTCGAAAAAACAGAAAGCCTTCCAGTGACTTCTCAACCTTCTATAGGGGATTTTGCAGAACTTTATCGTAAGTTAATTTCAAAAGATCGCGATATTCTCTCGATACAAATGAGCTCAGGTTTAAGTGGAACGATCAATTCCGCAATAGCAGCTGCGAAACAGATACTGGATGGAAATATTTCCATTATTGACACAAAGACATTATCAGTTGCTGCGGGCTGGCAAGTGCGAGCTGCGGCTAAAGCTGCAAAAGCTGGCTTGTCGATTGAAAATATTAAGAAACTTGTCCAGAAGGTCAGTGATGCCAGCGATATTCTTTTTACGTTAAATGATCTTAAATACTTGATTCACGGGGGACGTATCAGTCATATGAAGGGTTTATTGGCTTCGATGTTGAATATCAAACCGCAGATTGGTCTGGAAAAAGAAAATGGCACCTATGTTCAGATGGGACAGTCTCGGACGTTCAAGAAAGCTGTTGAGGGAATTGTTGAGTTGATGAAGAAACAACATCCTGCGGGGTCTGAATTATTAACGCAGGTGATGTATTCTTTTAATCCTGATGGTGGTAATATGCTTCGAGAAGTAGTTGATAAGACCTTTAAATGCACATGGTTGCCTATGGGTCCTATGTCGCTTGTATTAGGCGCGCATACAGGACCGAGCATGGTTGGGGTTGCTTATGCACCCGCTTCAATATTTGCTGATATTAATTGAATCTTCTACTGAATATTTTTAAGTGACATCAGCAGTAAAAATATATGTAACCGCTTCTTATAAATAATTCAATCAAATCCCAATGCCATCGTTAGATTTGGTGTTCTCATTTTGCCCACTTTTCTGATTGATGGAACCGTGAGCTCTCTAGGTTATATGAATAAATAATGCACTATGGAATTGTAGTGTTCACGGTATCCATTTTGATAAAGTTATGAGGTCTTGGGATGGGATTTTTATTAAAGGTGGGCGCGGGGGGACTCGAACCCTCGACCTCACGGATGTGAACCATTTTTCGGTTTTGGGCTACCGCAGGGCGAATGGTCATGTTTTAAGGGGTATCCGTTCGG
>Ga0172371_10003508_pt1 | contig 24223 bp, 18 predicted proteins | sample Lak12m_FD_114543 | JGI IMG/M metagenome (GOLD analysis project Ga0172371, IMG submission 114543) | Freshwater microbial communities from Kabuno Bay, South-Kivu, Congo - kab_022012_12m | ecosystem: Environmental > Aquatic > Freshwater > Lake | place: Democratic Republic of the Congo: South-Kivu... | reverse complement strand
GGCGGCCGGGAAGCGGAATTCCGGCAGATCAAGAAGGACCTGTTTTTCGGGTACAGACTCGAAGACGGCCTTTATGTCGCCGAGCCGGAGAAGGCGCTGTTGGACGAGCTTTACATGATGAAGAGGGGCAGGGCCGCGGTTCCGCTCGAGGAGCTGGACATCGACAGGTTGTCAAAGAGAAGGCTCCGGGAATTCGCGTCACGCTTCCCGAAAGCAATAGGCGAATTCAGCGCTGTCTTTTCATCACCGGGCCGGCATGTGGATGAGAAAAATGAACAGAAATGATCGGGAAGAAATCAATACTGGGGTCGCGTCTACAATCGGCCGAAAAAAAGTGAAAAATGTAGGAGCGGCCCCAATCTTGTTGATTTATACTGTAAAATGGTCTTGACAACGCCAGATTACAATGTATATTGGCAATATGTTTACTAGAAAGAATCAATTTAAACCGGGAATCTCATGTTTTGTACTGGGGCCGCGAGGCACAGGGAAGACATATTGGCTCCGGCATCTCTTTCCTTCTGCGGTCTTCGTTGATTTGCTGGAAGCACGGACTTTTATTATGCTGGCCGCCGATCCACAGCGCCTCGGCAACCTGATCAGCGCTTCCGCGGATGGACCAATAATCATTGACGAAATTCAGAAGCTGCCGTCCTTGCTTGATGAAGTTCATCGTCTGATCGAGGCTCGCAACCTCTGGTTTATCGTGACTGGTTCAAGCGCGCGTAAACTGCGCCGCTCCGGCGTCAATCTGTTGGGTGGAAGAGCGGTTACTAAGCATTTTCATCCCCTGACGGCCGCTGAACTTGGCGATTCATTTGACTTCGACAAAGCGGTCAGATTCGGCCTGCTTCCTTCCATCTACGACCCTCGCAAGCAAGTTCCGCCGGATGAATACCTCCAAAGCTATGTTCAAACATATCTGAAAGAAGAAGTGATGCAGGAAGGCTTGACGCGCAATTTAAGTTCCTTTTCCCGTTTTCTGGAGACTTCCAGCTTTTCTCAAGGGCAATTACTGAATATCAGCGAAGTTTCCCGTGAGTGCCGGATCAAGCGCAAGCTCGCCGAAAGTTATTTCGGAATTCTTGAGGATCTTCTCATCGGCGTTTGTCTCCCGCCTTTCCAGAAACGCGCCCGGCGGCGGATAATACAGCATCCCAAGTTTTTCCTTTTCGATGCCGGCGTCTTCCGTGCAGTCCGTCCCAGGGGACCGTTGGATGCCCCGGCAGAAATTGACGGGGCCAGTCTCGAAACACTGGTTCTTCAGCACCTGCGAGCGGTGATGTCGTGGCGCAATTCGGAAGGAACCATCAGTTACTGGCGAACCTCAACCGGCCTGGAAGTGGATTTTGTAGTGTACGCCGCCGACGCCTTTGCGGCGATAGAAGTGAAGCGTAAGCGCAATATTACATCTCGTGATCTCAACGGAATGCGGGCTTTCGCGTCTGAGTACCCTGAAGCGGCGAGGATCATTCTATACGGTGGAGACCACAAGGAAGAGATCGGGGGCATCCAACTGATCCCCATTGTGAAAGCCCTGCCTGTGCTGGAGCGTATCGTTTGGCCGGGCGCCGACTGAAAAATAAAACAACCCCGAAATTTCAAGACTCCATCCTTTTTGATCCCAGGTTGTATGCGACGTATCTCGGGGGAAGCAGGGATGAACCGCAATTTTCGTCCTATTCCTACTATTACTCCAACTCGTCGTTCGACCACGCTTTCGGGAATCAAATCGCCGTCGACGGTTCCGGCGCCGCCTATGTCACGGGCTGGACGAGGTCTCCGGATTTCCCGACGACGGCCGGCGCTTTCGACCTGGCCGGCCACAATTCGGGAAGCGACACCAAGGGTGATGGCTTCGTGACCAAATTGAACGCGGCGGGAAGCGGGCTCGTCTATTCCACCTACCTGGGCGGCGAGGACCTCGACGAGGCGCGCGGGCTTGCTTTGGACGGCGGAGGAAACCTCTATGTCACGGGCGAGACGATATCGGCCGACTTTCCGGTGACGGGGGGTGCCTACGACATCGGCCTCGACGGCCGGGACGCCTTCCTGACCAAGCTCAATCCGACGGGGACCGGGCTCGTCTATTCCACGTATCTCGGCGGAGGATACAACGACTGGGGGATGGCCGTCGCCGTGGACGCCGGCGGATGCGCCTATGTCGCGGGCACGACGGCTTCGAATAATTTTCCCATGACCTCGGGAGCCTGGGACACGACCCATAACGGAGACGAGGACGCCTTCATCGCTAAGCTGAACGATACGGGGTCGAGCCTTCTGTATGCCACTTATTTGGGCGGCGGCGGCCAGGACTTCGGCGTCGACATCGGCCTCGACGGATCCGGGAACGCTTATGTGACGGGAAACACGGGCTCCTCGGATTTTCCGATCGTTCCCGCCTATTTATCCGGGACGAACAGCGGCGGCATATTCGTGACGAAGCTCAACTCCACCGGGGCCAGCCTCCTCTTTTCGGGCCGGGTCGGCGGAGGCAGCTATGAGTACGTTTCGGGATTGGCCTTGGACGGGAGCGAGAACATCTATCTGACCGGCTATGGAACATCCTCCTTTATGACGACCGAAGGCGCCTATGACACGTCCGGCTCGGATTCCTTCGCCCTCAAGATGACCGCCGTGCCCTATCTCGTCGCTTTCCAGCTGAGCAAGACTAACCTTCGGTTTGCCGCCGTCGCTTCCGGCGGCCCCGCCACGAGAAGCCAATCGGTGCTCGTCACGGGCGTAGGGCCGGGGAGCTTGAACTGGACGGCCGTCGCCGACCAGGGTTGGATCAAGGTCGCCCCGGCGGCCGGGACGGGCAACGGCGCGATAGTCGTCGGCGTCGACGCGGCCGGCCTGACGACCGGAGCGCCGTACTACGGCTATTTTTCCGGACGGGTCAAGGTCTCGGACCCCGCGGCGGCCAATTCGCCGAAGTGGATCGACGTCTCCCTCCACATCCTCGAACCCGGGTCGTCCACGCCGCCATTCGGGTATTTCGACACGCCCCTCAACGGCACGACGGGGATCACGGGCGCGGTGCCCGTCACGGGCTGGGCTCTGGACGATATCGAGGTCGCCGGCGTCAAGGTCTACCGCGACCCCGTCTCCGGCGAGCCGGCCGGGCTCGTCTTCATCGGCGACGCCGTCTTCGTCGAAGGGGCGAGGCCGGACATCGACGGGGATTGGCGGCTGGGCTCGTCGCCCCTGAAATCGAGCTCCGGCTGGGGCTATATGATGCTCACCAACATGCTTCCCAACCACGGCAACGGGGCCTACAAGCTCTATGCCTATGCGCGCGACAAGGAGGGGAACGAAACTCTATTGGGCACGAATTCGATCTTCTGCGACAACGCCCATGCCGTCAAGCCCTTCGGGACGATCGATACTCCGGCGCAGGGGGGGGCCGTCGCGGGCACGTCGTTCCTCAACTACGCCTGGGCGCTCACGCCTCTGTCGAACATGATCCCGAAGAACGGCTCGACTATCGACGTGTGGGTGGACGGCGTCAATCTGGGCCACCCGACCTATGACCAGTATCGGAAAGATATCGCGGACAATTTCCCCGGCCTCCTGAATTCGGGGGGGCCGGTGGGATATTTCCATCTGGATGCGACGACGTTCACCAACGGCATGCATGCCATCCAATGGGTCGTGACGGACAACGGCGGGAACAACGACGGTATCGGCAGCCGCTATTTCGCCGTCCTGAACGTCGGGTCGCCCTCACCCTTGAAAGGGGACAGGTACCTTGGGGACAGGTACTTTGGGGACAGGTACTTTTGGGACAGGTACTTTTGGGACAGGTACTCTTGGGACACCTCCTCTGCTTCCCCCCTTTCGCAAGGGGGAGTGAGGGCGGATTTCTCGGCCGGGGATAGTCGGCTCGAACGGATGCTTCCAATTCCTTCTCTAGAATCCGTCCTCGACCTTCCGCCCGCGGCGCCGATGATCCGGATGAAGCGGGGATTCGCCACGGACGCGCCGCTCGAATCCCTCACCCGGTCCGAAGAAGGATTGTTCTCCGTCGAGGCCCGGGAAACGGACAGGCTCGAGCTTTCGCTGGGGACCCTCCCGGATTCGATGAAGCGCGCTATGCGCGCGGTTCGCTATGCGGGCTATCTCGTCGCGGGCGAAGAGCTCCGGCCGCTTCCCATCGGCTCGACGCTCGAACCGGTGACGGGGAATTTCTCGTGGATGCTGGGGCCGGGCTTCATCGGCGATTACGACCTGATGTTCGTCGAGAAGGACGCGTACGGCTCGGCGCGGACGTTTAAAGTGAGGGTGACGGTCAAGCCGAAATTTTAAGAGCTTCGTATGTACTCCAATAGCCGGACATTGCGAGCGACCGAAGGGAGCGTGGCAATCTCCAAGAACGGATTAGAGATCCTCGTTTCGCTTTTTCTCATTATTGGCCTCCTTCCTTTTCCCTTGCGTGCCCTCGACGTCCCCCTCACCGTCGCTAATCGTGAAGCCGCGGCCAAGACGTCCGAGCCGATCACCTCGGGCGTTCCGTTCGCCGAAGGCATCTTGACTTCTACGGCTCAGGTTCGCCTCCTCCAGAACGGCGCCGAGATCCCGGCCCAGTTCAAGATCCTGGCCCGCTGGCCGGACAACAGCGTCCGCTGGCTTCTCGTCGATTTCCAGGCTGACCTGCCGGCCTCGGGAAGTGCGGCCATCGTTCTCCAGACCGGCACCGCCCCGGCCGCCGTTTCGGGAATCACGATCGACGATCAAGCCTCCACATTGACGGTCAATACGGGCGCGCGCAGCTTCGCTTTCACTAAAACCGAGTTTGCGGTGGCCGGCACTTACTTCGAGGTCGCATCCGGTGGAACGACGTATCGCGCTGTCCCGGACTCCTGGCAGGTGGAGGACAGCGGGCCGATGAAGGCGGTCGTCCGCGTCGACGGAAGCTTCATGAGCGGCGGCGCCCGGCTCGGCAATACTCTGGTCGGATTCCGGGCGCGTCTATATTTCTTCCGCAACCAGGCCGCTTTCCACATCCAGCTTACGTTCAAGAACAATAATGCCTTCGGCTGGGATTCGGCGGCCGGGATGGCGGTCACCTTGGGCGGGGCGAATTTTTCGGCCGCGTTGCTGCCCTCCGGCGGCTCGTATGTTTTCGGCCAGGGCGTCGAAAAGACCTGGGACCTTGACGTCCCGGCATCGGGCTCGTTCGCCGTCCGGGATTCGCGCTATAACTCGGACGGCAGCCTGGCCTCCGGATATACGGCTCCCCGTCCGCTGGCCGTCGCCTCCGCGGCCTACTACGCCTCGGCCAACGCCTGGGGTCGGGTAACACTGCCCTTGACGGGGTATTCGTCTGCGGTCCAAGCCGAGTTCGACCGCTTCGAGAAGCTCCAGCGGGCCAAAGTGATTGCCGGCGACGTGGAGAATCCTCCCGGACGGACGGGCATCACGCTCTGGCAGCACCTGAACCAGGACATCGGGCGGTGGAACGACTACGGCGACCAGCGCTGGGACGGCGAGATGGGCCCGCTTTCCGGGAACCACTACGACTGGGCCTACGGCATGACCCTCCAGTTTTTTCGCACCGGCCGGCTTCCTTTCCTCGACATGGCCAGGGTCCTGGCCAAGCACGAAATCGATTTCGACATCTACCACACCGCTTCCGACGGGAACGCTTTCAACTATCAGAAAAATTGGGAGAGCCGCCCATCGCATGACAACCCCAACAACACGTTCGGGGGAGGCCGGCCCAGCCATACGTGGAGCCAGGGATATGCTCTCTATTGGCTTCTGACCGGCGACTATCGGGGCAAGGACGCTGTCATGGAGATCCTCGACGGTGTCCGGCAATATGTCTACGAATCGTTCAACACCGACGGCTACATCAACACCAACGAGATCCGGATCCAGGGCTGGCTGGCCGAGAATCTGGTCACCCTCTGGCGCCTCGACCCGCAGAACGTCTGGTCCACGAGCTACGGCTCCAAGTCCGTCCCGCAGGCGCTCAAGGATGTCCTCAAGAGCGTCTTCGACCTCGAGGCCGCCGCGGGCGGGAACGGATTCGTCATCGACGGAGATCCGCCCGAAGCCAACCTCCGGGCTCCCCTCCAGAACTGCTATTTTCTCGAGCCCGCCATTCTCGCCTATCGGGAGGTGTTCAAGAGCCGGGATGCCGCGTACGCCGACAGCCTGCTGGGCTTGATCCGGCGGATGACGACGTGGCTCATGTCGATCACATACGGAGGGGACACAAACGGCAGCGGCCATTATCGGCCGCGCCAGATCCCGTATCGCGTGGACACGAATTTGGCGGCACAGACCGAGGGCCAGATTCCTTATCTCCTGATGGCCGCCAACGCGGCGGGCTTTTGCCGGCTCGAGACCGGAGTCCAGGCCTATGCCGACTATTTGCGGCCGGCCTTCCTCGACTATATCCGGTATATGGGCGTGGAAGGCGGGGATACCTATATCGCCGACCCCAGCCGGCGGACGGCGGCCTCCTACAATTCGAGCGTCTACGTCGGCACGGAATCGAAGATCCACGGCTGGTCGAGCCGCTACGGCCAATACTACCTGGCCGCCGAAGCCCAGACCGTCGTGAATCGGCCGCAGATTAGGCTGAGCCGCCAGGCGCTGAATTTCGGGGCGCTGGCGGGAGGGGCTTCGACGAAGGCGCAGTCGGTGGTCGTCAGCAATGCGGGGGCGGGGACGCTGAACTGGACGGCCGCGGTCGACCAGCCCTGGCTCGGCGTGACGCCGGCGTCCGGGACGGGGACGGGCATCCTCCAGGTGAGCGTCAATCCGACGGGTTTGTCGGCCGGTTTGACCGCGGGGGCGTATCAGGGGACGATCTCGGTCGCGGACCCGAACGCTTCGAACAGCCCACAGACTATCGCCGTTACGTTGACCGTATACGCGGGGGGCGGCACCGGGATACCGTTCGGCGACTTCGCTACCCCCATCAACGGAACGACGGGGATCACCGGTGCGATCCCTGTGACGGGCTGGGTGCTCGACGACATCGAGACCGTGTCGGTACAGGTGAAACGGCTGCCTCATGCGACCGATCCGTCGGCCGCTATCGGGCCCGACGGATTGGTCTACATCGGCGACGGGATCTTCGTCGAGGGCGCGAGGCCGGACGTGGAGGCGGGGTATCCGACATTCCCGTTCAATTACCGGGCGGGCTGGGGCTATATGCTGTTGACGAACTTCCTGCCGCTGCAGGGGAACGACAGCTTTACCCTTCATGCCATCGCGACGGACAAGGAAGGTAACGTTGTGACGCTGGGAACGAAGGTCATCACCTGCGACAACGCTCATGCGACAAAGCCGTTCGGAACGATCGACACGCCGCCGCAGGGGGGAGACGCGTCGGGAAGCCCGGTGGCCGGCGCGTCGACGAGCGCGTTCGTCAATTTCGGCTGGGTGCTGACGCCGCAACCGAAGACGGTGCCGAAGAACGGGTCGACGATCGAGGTCTATGTCGACAGCGTGAAGGTGGGGACGCTGGCAACGCTGCCGAACGTATACGACCAGTACCGGGTGGACGTGGCGACGGCGTTTCCGGGATTAAATAATACGGGCGGGCCGGGAGCGGGAGAAGGCGGGCCGGTGGGGGCGTTCTTCCTGGACACGACAACGTACGCCAACGGGGTGCACACGATCTACTGGGTCGCTACCGACGACGCCGGCGCAGCCGACGGGATCGGCAGCCGGTATTTCAATATCGTCAACGTGGGAGCCGCGCCTTTAATGAGTCATCGCGAGGAGCGGGGCGACGTGGCGATCTCACCAGGAATATTTCGAGTCATTGCGAGCCTCTTGGCGCGGCAATCACACCGCTTTATGGAGGCTATATGGTCGTCGGTGACAAGCTTCGACCGCTGCCGGTCGGCTCGACGCTCGACGCGCGCACTGGCGTCTTCTCTTGGCTGCCCGGCCCGGGCTTCATCGGCGCCTACGATTTAGTCTTCGTCAAGAGGGACGCGTACGGCTCCGAGCGCGCGATTAAAGTGCAGGTGGCGATCCGGCCGAAGTACTAAATTTATTAGATTAGGTACACCCACGGTGTGTGTACCTAATGCCGAATTTTGGCAAAGGTTTCCATTTTTTGGCCATAGGTACACCCACGGTGGGTGTACCCAATGTTTACCCGCCCGCGCCTATGAGGTATTATTCGGGACAGGATGCATCGTCCCCCGTTATTGATCTACCTGCTGTTCGCCGCTGTATTCATGTTTCTCGTCCCGCCGCTCGAGACGCCCGACGAGGGGCATCATCTCAATTACGTCAATTACGTGAGCCGCCATCTCGCGCTCCCCAACCAGTACGTCCCCGAGAAATCGGTCATCGGAGAAGGGCATCAATATCCGCTATACTACATGGCCGGCGCGGCGCTCGTCCGCCTGCTCCAGTCCGACCACGGCGTCGAACTGACGGATGTCCCCAACAAGAAGCATCGCCTGCTCGGCGGCGACAGCCTGACGGTTCCCAGCTTTCGCCACGTCGGGGTCGACATATTTACTACGCCTTCGGACCGCTTCGCTTTTTATTCCCTCCGCGCGCTTGCGGTCCTCTTCGGGCTGCTGACGGTCTTTTTCATCGGCCGGCTCGCCGGTTTGTTCATAGATGATCCGCGCTGGGCCGCTTTCGCGGCTGCGCTCGCCGGCACGCTTCCCCAGTTCATTTTCATTTCGATGTCCGTTTCGAATGACGGCCTGAGCAACGCCCTCGCCGCGGCCGCGCTGTTTTATATGGCGAAGATCGCTGTCGCGAAGGATATCCGACCGGATTGGAAAAGCTATCTATGGCTCGCCGTCGTCTTGGGCCTTGGCGTTGCGACAAAGAAGAGCGGCCTCGTTTTGCTCCTTCCTGCCGCGATCGTCCTCATCCGCTCGATCTGGCGCCGCTTCAAATGTCGTCGCGAAAAACAGAAAAATTGCGAGGAGTCCCGCGGAAGCGGGACGACGTGGCAATCCGACCCCTTGGGTCGTCCCGAGCGAAGCGAAGGATCCCATTCGGCCTCGCGAAATCCCAAAACGTATTCCCGCGCGATGCGCGCCCTCGCTCCCGCCGCCGTCGTCATCCTCATCATCGTCATCCTCGCCGGCGGGGTCTTCGTCCGCAATCAAGTCCTCTACGGCGAGCTCCTCGGGAACCGGATGGAGATGAAGACTCTGGAGCCGCTGGGCTTGGTCGACGAAAAAACGCCGACGCTGTCCTACGTGGTAAACGATTTTTTTGGGCGCATCGGCGTCTCATTCGTGGGGATGTTCGGCCAGTGGGCCTCATCTCTTCCGGCCGCCGTCAATTATTTCTATCTCGTCCTGCTGATATTAGGCTTGGCCGGCGTCGTTATCTCATTGAAAAAGAAGAAATTGCCGCCCTTTTATGCATTCCTGCTGACCGCCGCTCTGCTGGCGACGCTCGGCGCCGTCTTCTATTACAACCTGACCTACACGCAGCCTCAAGGCCGCTTGCTCTTTCCGGCTCTCGGCGCGATCGCGGTTCTCACGGCAGTCGGCATAAAGGAGCTGGTCGATAAAATCAAGGCTCCGTCCTGGCGGGTCGGGTAGTTGGCCGTCCTCGTCCTCGCCCTCCTGGCCGTCGACGTCGTCGCCGTGGTCCACCTGAACCATTTTTATTATGACCCGACACAATATGCCGCGGCATTTTTCGCTGGAAAATAGGGCCGAATTCGGGTATTAACTAGGACGAATAAATTGATAGCGAAGCTCTCCATCATCATCGTCACCTGGAACGCGCGGGATTTCCTGCGTGACTGCCTCGCCTCTATATACCGCGATACTTCGCCCTCCGCCGTCGACTTTGAGGTCTTCGTCGTCGACAACGGTTCAGCCGACGGCTCCCCGGACATGGTCGCCGCCGAGTTCCCCGCCGTCCGCCTCATCCGAAACAGCGAGAACCTCGGTTTTCCCAAGGCCAACAACATGGCCCTGGAGGTCATCCTGCGGGAAAAATGTTCCTCCCTCATCACCCTGCTCAATTCGGACATGGTCGTTAAGGACCGCGCGGTCGAGAAGATGGCCGCCTGCCTGAACGTCAATCCCGCCATTGCCGCCGTCGGCCCCGCGTTTCTCCTTCCCGACGGCCGCTTCCAGGTGGGCACCGGCGGATTCCTGCCCACGGCCCGGACGATGTTCAGCTATTTCTTCTTTCTCTTCAAGATCTTCCCGAGGCGCTCCAAAAGCTTCTACTTCGACCAGGCCGCCCTCGCCGGCGTTAGCGGCGTCATTCCGGTCGAGTGGCTGTCCGGCGGCTGCCTCACGATCCGGCGCGATGTCGTCGTGCGCATCGGCCCCATGGACGAGGTATATTTCTTCTACGGGGAGGACCTGGAGTGGGGCCGCCGGATGAAGCGCCACGGCTTCCGGCCGGCCTATTTCCCGTCTGCCCAAGTCGTTCATTATCACGGCGTTACGTATAAAACCGTCCTGAGCGAAGTCAACACCAAGTGGCTCCGGATGCTCTTTCATTTCGTCCGGACGGAGCGCGGGCGCTTCGAGTACTGCCTGGTCCGCGCGTTCGCTTCCGCCGGCTTCTTTCTCCGCCTGATTTTCTTCGCCGCCGCCCGCCTCTTCCGCCCCACGGCCGCCTCGCGCCAGAAGCTCCGCGAGGTCCGGCGGTTCTTCATTTTCTCCTTAACAGGGCGCTGATTTCGTGGTATAAAATGGCGAGGAATTCTCGTGAAAATTCTGCTTATCGGCTCCCAGGGCCAGCTCGGAACCGAGATCATCAAGATATTCCCCGGCGTCACTGCCGTGGACTTGCCCGAGGTGGACGTTACCGTCCCCGAAACCGTTGAACGGGCAGTCGACGCCTCCCGCCCTGACGTCATCCTCAACACCTCGGCCTACCACAATGTCCCGGACTGCGAAAAGAATATAGATCTGGCCTTTCGCGTCAACGCTTTCGCCGTCCGGAACCTGGCCGAGATCTGCAAGGCCCGCGGCCTGGCGTTCGTCCATGTCAGCACGGACTATGTCTTCGACGGCCGCAAGAACGCGCCTTACACCGAGGCCGACGTCCCGAATCCCCTCAACGCCTACGGCGTCTCAAAGCTCGCCGGCGAGTTTTTCGCCCGCAAGCCGGAGAAATCCTACGTCGTCCGGCTTTCGAGCGTCTTCGGGGTTGCCGGCTGCCGGGGCAAGGGCGGAAAGAACTTCGTCAAGAGCATGCTCGAGTTCGCCAAGACGCGGGATAAGGTCCAAATCACCTCGAACATCATCTCGAGCCCCACATACGCCGCGGACGCCGCCGCTAAAATCAAGGAACTCCTCGAAAAGGGCTATCCGCCGGGGCTCTACCATCTGGCCAACGGCGGGTCGTGCAGCTGGCACGAGTTCGCCCTGGAGATTTTCCGCCTGACCGGGGCCAGAATCGCCGTCGAGGAACGGTTCGAAACCGAGGAGCTGGCGGGCGTCCTGCGCCCGATGAACTCGGCCCTCGTCAGCACCAAGATCGCGCCCGTCCGCTCGTGGCAAGACGCCCTCAAAGCCAACCTCAAAGAAGAAGGGTACACCCTCCAGGAGGCTTCCTCATGATCAAAGACGTATCGCAGGTCGAGCTCATTGCCCGGGTCGACGACCGGGGCTATCTCGTCGAAATCCTCCGGGCTACCGACCCTCATTTCACCCGGTTCGGGCAGGTCTACCTGGTCGGAAACCTGGGCCGGGGGACGATCCGGGCTTTTCATAAGCACGACGAGCTCTGGGACTGGTTCTTTATTTCCCACGGGACGGCCAAGTTCGTCCTGGTCGACGACCGCAAGGGCAGCCCGACTTACAAAGAACAGAACACGTTCATCATCGGCTCGCGCAATCCCAGCCTGCTCGTCGTCCCGCCCGGGGTCTTTCACGGCTGGATGTCGCTCGAGGACGACACCCAGATGATCAGCACCGCCAGCCACGTCTACCGCCGGGAAAAGCCGGACGAGGTCCGCATCCCGCCCGATTCCTTCGGCGACGTCTGGGCGGTCAAGGGCCGGTAGCGCGCAGGCGGAGCGCGAAGAAGGGGGGAGCGCCATGACGAAAATCCTTCTCATCGGGGGGGGCCGGCTACGTCGGCTCCGTTCTGACCGAAGAGCTTCTCGAGCGCGGCTACAGCGTCAAGATCTTCGACCGCTTCTACTTCGGGGACCGCGGCCTGGAGAAGCACCGCGACCGGGTCGAGGTCATCCGCGGCGACATGCGCCAGCTGAAGGCCGACGTCCTCGACGACGTCGGCACGGTCGTCAACATCGGCGGGCTCTCCAACGACCCGACGGCCGAGTACAATCCCAAGGCCAACTTCGAGATGAACACCCAGGCGACCCAGCTTTCGGCCGAGCTGTGCAAGAAGGCGGGGATCCGGCGCTATATCCTGGCCTCCTCCTGCTCGATCTATGACGTCGGGGTCAAGGAGGAGGAGAAGGACGTCGTCATCGACGAGACGATGCCCGTCGCACCCAAAGCGGCCTATTCCTCCTCCAAGTACCAGGCCGAGCGCATCCTCCTCTCGCTCATGGACAAGGATTTCGCGCCGGTCATCCTCCGGAAGGCGACGATCTACGGCTTCTCCTACCGGATGCGCTACGACCTCGTCGTCAACACCTTCGTCAAGGACGCCCTAACCAAGGGCTACCTGACGCCCTATTTCGGGGGCGAGATGTGGCGGCCGCTGGTCGACATCCGCGACGTCGCGAAAGCGTACATCGCCTGCATCGAGGCCGACGAGGCCAAGGTCAAGGGCGAGATCTTCAACGTCGTCTACCGCAACTTCCGCATCTCGGAGGTCGCTCTCCGCGTCCGGAGCGCGCTCAAGTCCGCCGGGATCGCCGTCGACATCCACCCCGACTACCGATACAAGGGGTCCGGAGCTATCGCGTCTCCGGCGATAAGATCAAGGAGAGGCTGGCCTTCGCCCCGGAGATCTCGATCGAGGACTCCGTCGCGGACATGGTCGAGAAGATCCGCGACTGCGACCTGACGAATTTCGACGACCCGGTCTATTACAACATCTCCTGGATGAAGACGCTCGAGAAGGCGGACGAGATCATCCGCGTCACCGGCAAGATCTTTTGACCAGCCCTTCGCCCGACCCGAACCGCCCCGTTCTCGAGTCGGTCGCCTGCCGCCTCTGCGGCCGGAGAAATAGCCGCCCCTACGCGACGAAGTTCGGCCTCTATCTCGTCAAATGCCGCTCCTGCGGCCTCGTCTACGCCGAGCCGCGCCTGACCGAAGCCGACATCATGAAGCGCTACAGCCCGGAGTATTTCTTCAAGGAATACCTGCCCGTCTTCCGGGCCGACGAAAAGAGCTTCGACCTGGACCTCGTGCGCGGGCACTATCATCTGTATCTGCGGCTCATCGCGCCGCTGGCCGGACCCGGCCGGCGGCTGCTCGACGTGGGCAGCGGGGCGGGCTTTTTCCTGAAAGCGGCGGAGAGCGACGGCTGGGACGTCGAGGGCGTCGAGGTCTCGGAAGCGGCGGCGGGCTATGCCGCGCGAGTCCTAGGCGTCAAGGTGCGGCAGGCTAAGCTCGAGGGCGTCGGATTCGGAGCGGACTCGTTTGACGTCGTGACGCTCCTCGACACGATCGAGCACCTGGGCGATCCGGAACGGGCCATGGCCGAAATCCTCCGCATATTAAAGCCGGGCGGCCGGCTCATTCTGAATACGCCGGACCTCGGGAGCCACAGCCGGAGGGTATTCGGCACGAACTGGGCGGTCCTGACGCCGGCCGAACACCTCCAGAATTACACGGGGAAAACGCTCAGGCGGACGCTGGAGAAGGCGGGATTCCGCGTCGTCGGGATCCGCAACCTGCTGCAGTTCGATCCCGAATACACGCACGACAAAGCGAGCCGCCGGTATCATCGCTGGAAGAAACGGCTCGAGAGGGAGAGGACGAAAAAATTTTTGGAAAAGGCCTTCTGGATTGAATATACTGATCTCGTTAAGCTCGGCGGGGGGAGCGGCGCGGAAACCTCTCGGCCGGGCTTAAGATTAGGCGCGCCGCTTACCGGAGAGCGAAGAGAGCCCTGCGCGGCGACGTGCTCGTGGCGATCGCGGAGAAGCCGAGTCAAGTCGTCTCAACCAAGTAAGCGGCATCGCGAGCGATCGAAGAGAGCGTGGCGATTTCGCCTATGATCAACAAATGAAGCTGTTCAAACCGATCAGGCCCGACTGGAAATGGGCCGTCGTCGCCCTCTTTATCCTCATGCAGGTCTGGCTCATCTTCATCAAGAAGCACGACGCCCTCGACATCGACACCTGGCCGAACACCATTCCCACGCCGGCCGTCCAGGGCCCGTACGACGTCGGGCAGACCTTCGTCGCGGAACGGGACTGGATCGCCAGGATCGACGTCATGGTCGGCACCTACGGCCGGACGAACACCAAGGAGATCATCTTCGACCTCAGCGAGGTGGTGGGGGAGAACGAGAAGCTGACTATCCTGGTCCGGACGGTGAAATTCAGGCCGGACGGCCTCATGAACAACCTCTTCAATCCCATCCGCTTCGCGCCGGTCGAGGGTTCGCGCGGCAAGCGCTATCTGTTCACGTTCCGCTCGCCCGAGTCTACGCCCGAGGATTCCATCTGCCTTTGGATGAACACTCAGGACATCTACCGCTTCGGGCACCTGTTCTTCAACAACGCGAAGGCGGGAGGCGACCTCGTCTTTCGCGTCTATTCGCGGCGGACGGTCGGCAGCGAGCTCGGGAGGATCGTCAGGAACTACCCGGGGATCTTCGGAAGCAAGACGTTCCTCATCATCGTCGTCATCGCCTTCGAGATCGCCCAGGTCCTCATGCTCATCTATCTCCTCAACCTGTTCTTTGGAAGGCATGGTGAGAGCGGCCGGTCCGAGGAGAAAGGCCGGTCCGGCGAAGCTGGAGAGCCGGGAGGAGTGGAGGAAGTCGGCGAAGCGGAAAGAGTGGACCGGTTGAGTGAAGCGAAAGGAACGGAGGGGCCGAAAAACACGCCAAAAGGGGACTGACATGTACGATATTTTTCTGATCAGCGACGACGTGTCCGGCGAGAAGATGGCCGGCCCGGGAATCCGCGCCTGGGAGTTGTCGAAGAGCCTCTCGCGTCACTTCAAAGTCGCTCTGGCTATCCCCGATTACTCGTCGCGGAGTGCGGACAGCCCGTTTTATAAGGACCTCCCGTTCGAGTTGTTCTTTTACAGCCAGGCGAATCCGCAGGTCATCAAGGATATCGGGGCGAAGAGCCGCATCGTCATCGTCCAGGGGTATGTCCTGTCGAAATTCCCGTTCCTCAAGGACCTGCCGGCCTATCTCATCTGCGACCTCTATGTCCCGTTTCCGCTGGAGAACCTCTTCGTCCACAAGTGGAAGCTGGCGAACCGGAAGGACCGCGACTTCGTCCATCTGAATGACCTGCGGGTCTTCAACGACCAAGTCCTCGTAGGTGACCACTTTTTGTGCGCGTGCGAGCGGCAGAAGGATTTGTTCGTGGGGTCGCTGCTGAGCTTATTGCGGATCAACCCGGAGATCTTGGATATGACCCCGTCGCTGGAGGACCTCATCAGCGTCGTCCACTTCGGGATCACGCCGGACGGCGGCGAGGAGACGGGCGAGCGGGTCATCCGCGGCCGCATCCCCGAGATCAAAGACGACGATATCCTGTTGTTCTGGGGCGGCGTCATCACGAACTGGTACGACCCGCCGACTCTCCTCACGGCTTTCCGCGATGCGCTCAAGGAAGATCCCAGGCTCAAGCTCTATTTCCTCGCCAAGAAGCACCCTAATCCGCTGCTGCCCCCGTTCGAAGCGACCGAAGAAGCGGTGCGGCTCTCGACGGAGATGGGATTACTCGACAAGCATGTCTTTTTCAACGAGAACTGGGTCGAGTACCGGCGGAAGGGGATGTATTTCAAGGAAGCCGACATCGGCATCTCGATCCACATGACTCATTTCGAGACGTATTATTCGTTCCGCATCCGGTTGTTGGATTACCTCAAGTATCAGCTCCCCATCATCTGCACGGAGGGCGACTTCTTCGCCGGGCTGGTCGAAAAGGAAGGTCTGGGCATCACGGTCAATTCGCAGGACCGGAAAGATTTGACGAAGGCGATTTTAAGGCTGGCCGGGGATGCGGCGGAGCGGGAGAGGATCCGGGAGAAGCTCGGAGACGTCAAGACGCGCTTTTTGTGGGACAATACGACCAAACCCCTGGTCGAGCACTGTGGCCGGGTGCTGGGCGGCGAGGCGAAGAGAAAGACGCGGCCGGTCGAAGCGGACATCGCCTTCGTCACGGAAGTGGGGCAGAAGCCGTCGGCCACGCGGAGCTTCGGCAAGCGCTATCTGGGCAAGCTTTTGATGAAGCTGCCCTTCAATATGGGAGCCAGGATCAAGCGCTGGCTCCGGCCGATAAAGTAAGTATTGTCATCGCGAGGAGCGTAGCGACGTGGCGATCACACCTCGTTATTCTTGTCATCCTGGGCGCAGCGAAGGATCTCATAATTGTATGTCATTGCGAGCCCCGATCGCGAAGCGATGTGGGGCGTGGCAATCTCACCTCTGGTGACTTCATGAAAATTGCATTTATCGGCACCCGCGGCGTCCCGGCCCGGTACGGCGGCTTCGAAACCTGCGCCGAGGAAATCGGCAAGCGCCTGGCCGCTAGAGGCCACGACGTCACGGTTTACGGCCGGTCGGCATACTATAGCGAGTAGCCGAAATTTTATCTCGGCATGCGCGTCCGGTACCTCCCCGCCTTCCCCGTCAAATTCGTCGAAACGCTCTCGAACGCCCTGCTGGCGCTCCTCGACGCGGCCTGGCGGCAGTTCGACGTTCTGTTGGTCTTCAACAGCGCCAACAGCCCGCTCCTCCTCATACCGAAGCTCTTCGGAAAAAGAGTTGTCCTCCATGCCGACGGCCTGGAATGGATGCGCGGCAAGTGGGGTCCATGGGGCAAGAGGTATTACCGCTGGGCGGAGAAGGTCGCGACGAAGCTGGCCCCGACGATGATCGCCGATTCCAAGGCGATCCAGAGATATTACGAAGGCCGCTACGGCAAAGAGACGCACTACGTCTCGTACGGCGCGGAGATTCGGACGAGCAAGGATAGGGCGATTTTGAACCGATACGGGCTCGAGCAGGCCGGCTATTTCCTCCAGATCACCCGTTTCGAGCCGGAGAATAATACGCTGCTTTTGGTGCGGGCGTTCGAGAAGCTCGATACGGACAAGAAGCTCGTCCTGGTCGGAGGAGCGAAATACCCGACTGCTTATTCCGACGAGGTCCATGACGCCAAGGATCCGCGCGTCAAGTTTTTGGGCTTCATCTATGACCGGCCCATCTTGGACGAGCTCCTGTGCAACTGCTATGCTTACATCCACGGTAACGAGGTCGGCGGGACAAATCCCGCCCTCCTCGAAGCGATGGCGGCCGCATGCTTTATTTTAACCCGCGCGGTTCCCTTCAACCGCGAGGTCCTCGCTGACGCCGGGCGGTTCTTCACGAAGGACGTCGATGACCTAGCCGCTCATTTGCGCTGGACCCTCGACCACGAAGCCGAGTTGCCGACCTTCCGCAAGGCCGTGCAGGAAATCATCCGCTCCCGCTACGACTGGGACCGCGTCGTCGAAGCCTACGAACGTTTGTTCTAATGGGGGACGACGCACGCATTCACCCATTTCATGGGTGAATATTGATTAGGTACACCCACCGTGGGTGTACCCAATCTGTAATAATTTGGTGGTTGGGTTGTCTGGCACCATAATTATTGACGCGACGGGTTCCGTTCACTTACGATATCCTTATCCTCCAGGGAGATTGAGCTGAAATGCGGGGATATAAGCTAAGGCGGATCACCGGTCTCGTTTTTCTGTTTCTGCTCCTCCTCGCGGCGCCGCTCGGGGCCCAGAACGTCAAGATCTCCAAGGCCGGAGAATGGCGGGCGGCCGGCTCATTCAGCGGCGTGTACGTCCAGGGCAATTACGCCTATGTCACCGACATGGCGTATTATGGGCTCGTCATCATCGACATCAGCGATCCCAAGAATCCGTTGAAGGCGGGCGAGTGGCGCCTCGGAACGGACGCCTGGGATGTGTGCGTCGCCGGACACTATGCCTATCTGGCCGACGGATACTCGGGCCTGCGAGTCATCGACGTTTCGAATCCGCGCGCTCCCGTCCTCGCCGCGACGTGCAGTTTTTCGGGCATGGCCCTGGAAGTCGAAGTGGCCGGCTCCTATGCTTATGTCGCGGCCTCGGGAGGAGGCCTTGTGATCGTCGATATCTCGACCCCCGCCGCCCCGGTCGTTGCCGGCACCTTCGATCCGGGCGACATGGGCAACGGCAACTACTACACCGCCGTGGGGCTGTTCGTCGGCGGAAAATATGCTTATGTGGCCGCCGACAGCGCGGGGCTGGATATCATCGACGTAAGCAATCCGGCCGCGCCCGTCCGCGCCGGCTGGTTCCCGATGACGAGCGCCCGGGACGTCGCCGTCAGCGGCAAATACGCCGTCGTCGCCAATCGCTACGACGTGCAGATCATCGATGTCTCGAATCCGGCTGTTCCGGCCTTTGTCTCCAAGCCTGCGCTCTCGGGCTATCCTTACGTCGAGCGCGTCGCCGTCAAGGGTAATTACGCGTATGTCGGAAACAATCAGCGCCTGCAGGTCATCGATTTTTCGAATCCGGCGGCCGCCGTCGTCGGCTCTCTGACGAATTTCTATGCTTGGGACCTGTTCGTCTCGGACGGCACGCTTTACGGGGTCTGGGCTCCCGGACTTCAGGTCCTCGATGTCTCGTCGCCCGCGGCGCCGTCGCTCGTCGGATCTTATTTCACGCCCGGTGACGGAGTGGCGGTCTTCGTCAGCGGATCCTATGCGTACTACCTCGACGATAACCTGGGCCTTTCGGTCGTCGATGTCTCGAATCCGGCGTCGCCCTCCGGAAAAGGCTCGTTCCATACATCGCGCCAGGCGGCCGGCATATTCGTCGCCGGGACCAGCGCATATGTCGTGGACCGTGACCCCTGGGGCGATGCGGGAAACCTTTATGTTCTCGACGTCTCGGATCCCGCGGCGCCCGTCCTTTCCGGTTCGGCCGACATCGGGAGTTCCGGATGGAACGTCGCGGTTTCCGGCCGCTATGCCTACGTCGTGCACCGGCCGGGACCCGGCCAGAGCGGAGGCGGCTTGAAGGTCTTCGACGTCCTCGATCCGGCCCATCCCGCGCTCAAGGGATCGCTCGCGAGTGTCGGCTCGGAAATCACCGTCGCCGGCCACTACGCGTATATCACCGGTTATCGCGTCGACGCGAACGCCCTCACCATCGTCGATGTGTCGGATCCATCGGCGCCGGTCGTGGCCGGAACCTACCCGGTCGGTTCGAACGCTTATACGCGCGGGATCGCCGTCCAGGGCGGCTACGCTTTTTGCGGGGTCCACCAGTACAGCTTGAACCGGACGAATTTTCACGTCCTCGACATCGCCAATCCCGCCGCGCCCGTTCTCGCCGGCACGTCGCCCCCGCTCGACGCCGACGCCGGACCCTTACGGGTGAGCGGGAAATACGTTTACGTTGCCAACTGGGACAGCGGCGTCGCCGTGGCCGACGTTTCCAATCCCGCCTCGCCCGTCCAGGTGGGCGCCTACGGCGGATACGGCGATCCTGATTACATCGTCGCGGCGGATATCACCGTATCCGGTTCCTACGCTTATGTCGTGGATAACTCGAACAAGCTTTACATTTTAAGCGTCGCCGAGGGAGCCTGGCCGGTCCTTTCAGTCTCACGAGAGACGTTGAATTTCCGGGCGCTCTAAGCGCGCGGTCTGTGGACTTCGCCCCAGACGGTGCTTGTTGCCAACACGGGTTACGGGACGCTGCAGTGGATGGCGACGGCCGACAAGCCCTGGATCACGATCAATCCCGCCTCGGGCACGGAGGAGGGCTTCTTATCCGTCGGCGTCGACCCGACCGGACTGGCCGCGGGCGATTATTGGGGCACGGTCACGGTCGCCGACCCGAACGCGATCGGTTCGCCGAAAAAAATCACGGTCAACTTGACGGTCGAGGCCGCGGGCGGGGCCAGCCCGCCATTCGGCTTCTTCGACACGCCGATCGACGGGACGACGGGGATTACGGGCGCGATTCCGGTCACGGGCTGGGCGCTCGACGACGTCGAGGCCGTCGGAGTCAAAATTTATCGGGACCCGGATCCCTCCGACCCATCGGGAGCGATCGGGCCCAATGGGCTAGTCTATGTCGGAGACGCCGTTTTCGTCGAAGGAGCGAGGCCGGACGTCGAGATGAGCTGGAATGCCCGGGGGCGGCCCTTCAGCTATCGGGCCGGCTGGGGCTACATGATGCTGACGAACATGCTGCCCGGGCACGGCAATGGCGTTTATAAAATATACGCGTTCGCGAGCGACCTGGAAGGCAACACGACGCTCCTCGGGACCAAGACCATCACCTGCGACAATGCCCACGGCGTCAAACCGTTCGGGACGATCGACACGCCGGCGCAGGGAGGGGGAGCGTCGGGAGCGGCGTTCGCGAATTTCGGCTGGGTCTTGACGCCCCAGCCGAACGAGGTTCCCAAGGACGGGTCCACGATCGCCGTCTGGATCGACGGCGTGTCCATCGGCCGGCCGGTTTACGATGTCTACCGCAAGGACGTGGCCGAGAACTTCCCGGGGCTGAAGAACTCGAACGGGCCGGTCGGCTATTATTACTTCGACACGACGAAATACGCGGCCGGCGTGCACACGATCTGGTGGACGGCGGAGGACTCGGGCGGCAACGCCGACGGCATCGGGTCGAGGTATTTCACGATCGCCAATGCGGGAGCGGACACGCTCGAAGGAAACCGCGAAAAGGCCCTGAACGATCCGGCTGGCCGGTCCGGAGACGCGCGAAGAGGTCGGCGGAGGGACGTCTTACGATGCGCAACCGCCGTAGAAATCCTCGAAGTCCCGCTATCTGTTTCGCCTATCGCCTTCCGACGGGGATTCAATCTTGCGGCGCCGCCGATGGTGATCGGGCCGGAAAAAGACGGCTCGTATCAAGTTGATATAAAAGAAGTTGAAATAATAAGGTTGTACCTGGATCCTAAAGAGATCGGCGAGGATAATCCCCATACCCGATACTCCGGCTTTTTAATCGTCGGCGAGGAACTACGGCCTTTGCCGATCGGCTCGACGCTCGATCCCGTCAAGGGGACGTTCTCCTGGCTGCCTGGGCCGGGATTCTTGGGGACGTATGATTTGGTGTTCGTCAAAGAAACCGCTTTCGGAGCAACGACTCGCATTCAGGTCGCTGTGACAATCAAGCCGAAGTATTAAGGGGGACGACGCACCCTGTCCCCAATAATATTTCGGATTAGGTGCACCAACCGTGGGTGTACCTAATTTCTCTAATTTCTCACGGGGATAAATTGTTATTGGGGACAGGATGCGTCGTCCCCCATTATTCGCTCGTAGACCGCGAGCGTCTTGCGGGCCGCAGCGTCCCAGGAGAAGAGCGCCGCTCGGGCTCGCCCCTTATTTCGGAACTCATCGCGCAGCTTTGCGGCCGTCGCCAGCCGGATGAGGGCGGCCCGGATCTCGCCCTCGTCGAGCGGGTCGACCAGGATTCCCGCGTCGCCCACGATCTCGGGTAGCGATGTGGTGCGGGCCGCGACGACCGGCACGCCGGCCGCCATGGCCTCGAGGAGCGGCAGCCCTCCGCCTTCGAAGAGTGAGGGATAGATGAAGATCTCGGCTTTGCGATAAAGGGCGGGGAGTTCCGCGTCCGGAATAAAACCCGTAAGAACGATATCCCGGCGGACCTCTTGAATCGCGGCGAGGGTTTTAGAGGTCTCGAAATCCTCTTTGCCCACGATCACGAGCTGGTGGGGAAGGCCGGTTTCGGCTTTCATCCGCTCGAACGCGCGGGCCAGGGAAACGAGGTTCTTGCGGGGATTCAGGCGGCCGACGCACAGGATATAGGGAGGTCGAATGCCGCGCGCCGCAACAACAGATGCGTCGCGGCCGTCGTCGCCTAGGCCGAATTCAGGCGAAACTCCGTACGGAATGAGCTCGACCTTGCGCGGGTCCAGGCCGTATGTGGCGATGAGGTCGTCGTAGGAATAGCGTGAGCCGGTAATGATGCGGGCCGCCCGGCGCGCCGTGCGCCTGACGAACACCTTGGACCGCCAGACGAAGAACCGCGTAAATGTTTCCGGAACGCGGAGGAAGGCTAAGTCGTGGACAGTGGCCACCAGCTTCCCGCGATGGAAGGGCGGGGCGATATATTGGACGTGGAGGACATCCAGCTTGTCCCGATAAGTGGCGCGCGCCAGACATAAGGGAATGCGGACGAGCGGCGAAGTGACGCGAATTTCCCGGATCCGGATATTGGGCCGGCTGGGGAGCTCGCCGTAAAATGGGTGGTCCGTATCCATCGCATACAGGAAAAAAACATGGGGTGGGTCGAGGGCGAAGAGGGCTTTCAGGGTCTGGCGGATATAGGTGCAGTTGCCCGAACCATTCGCCTCGGCGGCGTGGACGTCGATGCCGATCTTCATGCCGTTAGAAAGCGCCGTGGCCCGAGAGCGTAACCTTAATGGTCTTCATCAGGATGAGAAGGTCGATCCAGACCGACCAGTTCCGGATGTAGTATTCGTCGAGCTTCAGACGCTCCTCGAAGGGCACGAGCGAGCGGCCGCTCGTCTGCCACAAGCCCGTCATACCCGGCTTGACCTGGAAGAGAATGGATTTCATCTGCACCACTTCTTCGAGCTCTTCGTGGATGTAGCGCCGGGGGCCGACGAGGCTCATGTCCCCGCGCAGGACGTTGAGGACCTGCGGCAGCTCGTCCAGGCTGAATTTGCGGAGGAACGCTCCGACCCTGGTGACGCGCGGGTCGAAACCTTTCAGCTTTTTATAGGTCGACCATTCCCCGCGGGCGTCCGGGTTCTGCTTCAAGTACTCCTCCAGCCGGCGGTCGGCGTCGAGGTACATCGAACGGAACTTGATGATCTTGATCAATTTGCCGCGCTTGCCGTACCGCTCCTAGCGGAAAAAGGCCGGGCCGCGCGAGTCGAGCCTGATGGCCGCGGCGATGACGAGAAAGAGGGGGAGGAGCGGGATGAGGAGGACGACCGACAGAATAAATTCGAACACGGTTTTCATAATGACGTTCCAGGGCTTGTGCAGGTTTTTCCGGACGACGAGGGACAGGACCTTGCCGATGTTTTCGAGCTCGATGCCCGTCGTGATCAGGTCTCCGGTGCGGGGAATGTACCGGATGGTGTCGCTCACGCCGTCCCAGCGCTTGAGGAGGGAGATGAACTGGTCGCCGGGGATGTCGGGGAGGGTGACGATGATGTCCTCGAAACCGGTTTTGTCCTTCCACGTCTCGACCTCGTCGTAGTGGCCGAGGATGGGCACGTTGGAAAAGATCTTCCCGACCGTCGAACGGTCGTCGGTCAGACAGCCGACGATGTCGTACCCCAGGCTCTTGTTGCGCCGGATGGAATCGATCACGACCGAGGTGCCGTTCGCGGAGCCGATGATGATGACTTTCTTCTTCCAGAGACGGAGCGCCACGAGCAGGCGCTTGGAGGCCGCCCGAAACAGAGGGAGGACGGCGAAGCTCAGAAGCCAGGCCATGACGATGATCGCCCTGGAATAGAGGACGTAGGATTTCGTGGCGAAGACGATGACCATGATCAGGCCGGAGGCGATCGTCGAGCTATTGATCAGGACGGCCGTCTCCTCCCACATGGTGTGCCGCTTGGTATAGAGTTTTTCGTAGCTGAAGACGACGATCCAGAGCAGGAGAAGGTAGGACTTGCTGAGATAGATCGTCCAGAAGACGGGACGGAGGCGGAGGGCCGGGAAAAATTGGGGAAGGATGTCCTGCCTGACGAGGAAGACAAGAAGATAGCAGACGAGGATGCCCGCTGCGTCCGTTACAATCAGGGCCAGCAGAGATAGGAGCTTCTTCGCCATCTTCGTTATTTTCGCCGATTAAAACACACTTGTCGAGAGCACGTCAATGAGCCTTCTTGGCCGCTTTAATCAAAAATCCAACAACCTTTTGCTTTTTTCAAGATAGCGCGAAAAGCCGGCCTTGTCAAGCAGGCTTACGGCGAACCAGCGGTTCCGCATCTTGGCTAAGAATAGGGAGGCGGACGCGAGCCGAGACTCCTATTGAGGCCGGGATGAGCCCGGAGGAAGACATTTTCTAGCGTCCAGGGCCCGCTCGAAAGGTTTTGGGGCGAT
>Ga0172371_10003507_pt1 | contig 24225 bp, 25 predicted proteins | sample Lak12m_FD_114543 | JGI IMG/M metagenome (GOLD analysis project Ga0172371, IMG submission 114543) | Freshwater microbial communities from Kabuno Bay, South-Kivu, Congo - kab_022012_12m | ecosystem: Environmental > Aquatic > Freshwater > Lake | place: Democratic Republic of the Congo: South-Kivu... | reverse complement strand
TATCGAAAGTGCCGTATTTCTCATAAATTCTAATGGCTATAGAAATAATAAGTGCTGTAACAGCAAGGCCGATAACAATAGACGTCAGCACCAGGGCCTGGGGAAGCGGATCTACCATATTAAATATGTCCTGGTTATTGGCATCTATAGGCGCCCTTCCATGAAAACGATAACCAAGAAGAACAAAGAACAAATTCATGGCATATTCCATTATGCCGAGCCCGACTATTATTTTTATAATGTTCCTTTTGCGTAATACGCCATAAAGCCCGACACAGAATAACATAAGACACAGAAAATAAAGCGTCATGGTTCCTTTTTAGATGATTTTTCCAATATTACAAGCGCCAGAAAAATAGCAAACAATCCTACACCTACCTTTATACCTATGGATATATTGCTCAAAGGTATTGTACCTGCGCTAAAAATATTAAAAGGGCTTCCTTTACTAAGGACATTCAAGAAGAACGAACCTCCAAGAAAACCTAATAACGCTACAAACAAGAACATCATTGCGCCTATGGATTCCAGATTAGACGCCATGTTCCTGGAAATCCTGGCTGCTGCAACATCTTTTCCAAAGGCAAGCATGAGATGTACAAACGACAGCGCCACAATCACGCCACCTGCAAACCCGCCTCCAGGAGAAACATGCCCGTGCAAAATAATGTAAATGCCGAAAAGCAGTATCAGGCCTATTGTCAACCGCGTAATCGTTTTTACTATCAATGTCATACCTGTTTTCGGATTATCTATCATTCTCTTTCCTTCCTGCCAGGCCTGCGTAATATTGCCATTATGCCTATTACAGCGGTAAATAAGACAGTTGCTTCGCCCAATGTATCGTATGCCCTGAAATCCAGTATTACCGCAGTTACAATATTGACAGCGCCTGTCTTGGATACACCTTCCTGCAGATATTTTTTTACAACTTCCATTATAGGTTCGCCAAAATGAGGAAGTTCTCTTAATGCTAACCAGCTGAAAAATAAGAAAACAGCAATAAATCCAAGCGTGGAAAACGTATTAAAAACCCACCTGCCTTCAATCACTAACGGCAAGTCTTTATTGATTGTTGCTCTGATTAGAATAATTAAACATAATATCTCTACCACCAGCTGTGTAATAGCCAGGTCCGGCGCCTTAAGAATCAGGAAAGCCAGGCATAGGGCAAAACCAACAGCCCCCACAGCGATTACGCTGGAAAGAAGATCTTTCACTTCTATCGCAACTATTGCAGCAAAAATCATGAATATTAAAAGGATATGTAATTCCATATTATTTTGTAAGGAACGACGCGACCGTTCCTTACCTCAATAAAAATAAAAATAATCCCACCATGCCCAAAAGCGTCCACACCAGATACGTCGGCAATATGCCGTTATGCAGATACTGGAAGAACCCGCCTATTCCGAAAACAAGAGTCTTTCCCTGCTCGTATATATCAAAAAATCCAGCTTCTGCCTTTTTATAAATAATCCTCAGCAAGCCATATTCTTTTATTGTATTATAAAACTCTGTACCGGAAAGCCTCATATCTTTTCCAACCGGCTCTCCTCCTATATAAGGATCGCTCATCCTGACTGATTTAAAATTCCCCAGGAAATATATGATAAGCCCTATCGCAAGACCTGCAAACAAGAATAAAGTTGCTTTTAATGACTGCCATTTACCTATAAATTCAAAACCAGAGCCTAAGGCAGGTTTTATAAAAAATTTCAAAGGTATCTGGTATGCGAACACTCCAAACACTAGGCATAGAATTGCCAGTGTAATAACCGGCACCCACATCTGCCATGAAACCTCATTTTGTCGTCGTTCGTCATTCGTCATTCGTCGTTCGTGACTCGGTGTTCCTAGAAAAATTGCATGCATTAATTTTATAAACGACGCCAGGGTTATTCCGCTTCCGAACATTGCTGCCACAAGGCAAATTATCCACAATACCCCGCCTGATTTGCCCTTTTCTATCAAGCCCTGATAAATCATCCATTTTGAAAAGAACCCGTTAAAAGGCGGCACTCCTGATATCGCGCATGAGGCAATCAGCGTTGTAAGAAATGTTATTGGCATTATCTTGCTAAGCCCTCCGAGATTATTCAGTTCCGAGGTCTTTGTCTTATATTCTACATTGCCGGCTGAAAGAAACAGGCAGCATTTGTATATTGCGTTGTTCAGCATATGAAACAGCCCGCCTGCTATTCCTATGGGATTGCCTGTCCCGATACCCAGCATCATATAGCCTACCTGGCTCACTGCATGATAGCCCAAAAGTTTCTTAAAATCGTGCTGTATAAGCGCCATCATAACCGCTGCTATTATTGTAATCGAGCCTGCTAACATAAGAATTGCACAGGTAAAGCTATCCAGAATAAATACATTAAGCGCCAATCTTGCCAGTAAATAAATACCCAGCAATTTATCCAGACTGGCAGGTAAAAATGCTGTTACGCTGATAGGTGCTTCCTGAGCGGTTTCAGGTACCCACGTATGAAAAGGCATAGCTCCTGCTTTTGCAAACGCGCCGGCTGCCACCAGTAAAAAAGACCAAAACGCCATAGGAGTGGCCATGTCTATTCTCATATCGCTTAAATTCAAAGACTTTGTCGTAAGCCACATTATACCGAAACCGAGTATCATGAGGCTGTCTGACCCTCCGATTATAATAAATGTTTTTTTGCTTATCGCAGCTACCCTTGGCCCTGATATATTTATAAGCGTATAAAGAGTGAACCCAAGAAACCCCCAGGAGACTAAAAAAAGGATTATATTATTTGAAACCGCTGCCAGCATAGATAAGCCGATAGTCCATAATATATAGGTATAGTAAGAGGATATGTCCTTATAAGACGCCATGGACCGCATCGAATACATTGTTACCAGCATCCCGAAAAACCCTATGGCCGGCACAATAAATCTGGATAATCCATCTACGTAAAAATACCCTTCATTAAGAGGGGCGGCAAAAAATATCTTTATGCCTGCGATGAATAAATATATAGAAGTAATGAAGCTGAAAAATTCTATGACCTTCCTGAATCTTTTAGGTATGGCAAAAATAAACAGCCCTGCGGTTATTGAAACTAATATTGGTTCCAGAAATATCTTCATTATCTGCATTATCATCCCGTTTTGCTTTACTTTTTGTATTTTTCTGCTATTTTTTTTGTTTTTTCTTGCGAAAGCCTTATTAAATCCTGGCCATCCATTAATTTTTTGCCCGTCTTGTAATCCACCACAGCCATTCTCTCTGTACAGCAATAGCACGGGTCTACTGCAGCCAGGATAATGGTCGCGTCTGAAATAGTCTCTCCTATAACAGCCTTTTTATTGGAAGCAATATTCATAAAGCTCGGAGCCCTTACCTTGTGGCGAGCAGGGCTGTTTCCGCCATCTGACATTATATAATGAAATACCTCACCCCTGGGAGCCTCATGCCTGCCGATGCCTTCTCCTGAAGGGATATCTTTTATGCCCGAATCTATAGAACCTTTCGGCATTTTATCTAGGCACTGAAGTATTATATTTATAGATTCGTAAAGCTCCAGTATCCTGACAACTGCCTTAGAGTATACATCTCCGCCTTCATGAGTAATCACTTTCCATTCAACTTTATCATACGCCGCGTAAGGATCGTCTTTTCTGATATCCACAGCCACGCCGGACGCCCTCGCTGTAGGGCCTACCACACTATACTGATGCACGTCTTCTTTTGTCAAAACACCTATGCCTTCTGTCCTTGCATGAATAACAGGGTCGTCTATAACAGCTCCTTTAAACATGTCAACCTTAGGGATCAAATCCTTTAATGTCTTTTTTATCCATGAAAAATCTTCTTCGAACATATCTCTGCGCACACCTCCGGGTTTCATCATCGCGTAGTTTTGCCTGTTGCCTGCAACGCGCTCGAATATATCCAGGACCGGCTCCCTGTATCTCCACGCCCACATCCAGACTGTGTTATATCCTAGAAAATGGCCTGCGAGGCCGAGCCACAAAAGATGACTGTGGATCCTTTCCAATTCTCCCATGATTGTCCGTATGTAAAGGGCCCTCTCCGGAACCTGCGTCCCTAAAAGATCATCTACTGCATTTACATACGCAAATGGATGCGAGGTAGAGCATATGCCGCAGATCCTTTCGACCAGGAATGTCACCTGGTCAAAACTTTTGGATTCAGCTATTTTTTCAATAAGCCTGTGGTTATATCCAAGCTCCATATCGATATCCACAACAGTTTCACCGTCCACGTGAAGTTTAAAAAATTCAGGCTCTTCCTGCAATGGGTGATACGGCCCTATAGGTATAATCTTATGCGCCATGCAATTAACCTCATATAAACCGCGTAGGTGGCCGTAGGCCTCCTGCGCGGTTAGGATAGTTCCTACATATCTCGCCTCAGCGGATAATTCCCATCCGGCCAGTCGTCTTTTAAAAGCAAATGTTTCAAATTCGGATGGCCCTTAAAATTTACTCCTAACATTTCATGTATCTCCATCTCTATCCACTCTGCACATTTCATCAAAGGCGTCAAGCTATCTACTTCCAAATCTGGCTTATCCAGGATAACCCTCAACGTAACAATAAATCCTATCTCATCTATTGAAAAATGATATAAAATTTCAACTGCCTTTCTTGTGTCGACACCGGAGGCAGTAGAAAACCTTGCTTTTTCTTCGTTAAAAAGATACCTTGCTATCTGTGGCAGGATATTTTTATCGATTGTAAAATACGCTCTATTTTTAGACTTATGGATAAATTCCAATAAATCTTTGTCCGAGCGCACCTTTATATTTTCTATTATCGCTTCTCTTTTCATATTAAAGAAACCGTGCACCGGTTACAATCGGGACACGGTTGGGGTGGTTATATTTCCTTTAAGTTTTTCAATCAGTTTTACAACCCCTGCTATCATCGCCTCTGGCTTAGGCGGACATCCTGGTATATAAACATCTACCGGCAGAATAGAATCCACAGGATTAGGACAATTAGGCCCATTCTTAAAGATACCCTGGCCACATGAACAGGCCCCTATTGCAATGACCACGCAAGGTTTAGGCGCCTGTTCATAGATGGCCTTTATTCGAGGTATTGTCTTCAGATTCAAAGACCCTGTTACCAGTATTGCGTCAGCATGCCTTATACTTCCCACAAGCATTATGCCAAATCTCTCCACGTCAAACCTAGGAGTCAGCATGTCCAAGATCTCTATATCGCAATTGTTGCAACTACCTGTTGACATGTGATATACCCATATAGATTTTGTCAAAGCTTTTAACTTGAGATTCATAATTTAAGAAACCGTGCAGGTTGCCTCGCAGGCAACCTACACGGTTAAGATGGTTAAAACCCCTTCACAGCCAATAATACTGCCAGCACTGCCAATAGCGTCATCTTGCCCCAGAAAAATCTCACAGCCTGGTCAACCCTTACTCTGGGATTAGTATTTCTTATTAAAACTATTATAACTAAAAGTACTACATACTTCCAGATGCTTAAAAAATTAAATCCCTGCCAGAATAATGTTATAAGAAATAGCGGCAAGGTTACTATTAACATTGTCTTCGTAAGTTTAAAAATGGCTAAAAGCATACCGGAATATTCTATTAGCACGCCTCCCATTATTTCTGTTTCTGCCTCGCTTGCATCAAAAGGTACAAGGCCCAGCTTTGCCTGCATGCAGAATATCATAATAATAAACGCAATAATGCCAGAAAGGCTTGAAAGAAATGCGCCATAGCTTGCCTGGTAAGTTATAATATCGCCTAATCTCAACATCCCTCCGCTCTTAATAACAGGTACCAATAATGAAATAATAAAAGGTAGCTCATATGCCATTACAAGCTTTATCTCTCTTGATGCGCCTACTGATGCAAGCGGATTACCGCTTGCAGAAGCCCCTAATATAACAGCTATCGCAGGCAGCATCAAAAGATACATAACTACTATGATGTCTCCTGAAAAACCTTTTGAAGCAGGATCTATATTAGGAAGCCATATAAGCATGGACACAAGCGTAGCCGCGCTTAAGCCTATCATAGGCGAAAAGAAAAATAATTCCTTTGACGCCAGAGTTGGGACCGTAATCTCTTTCATGCTGAGCTTTACAATGTCCATTAGCGGCTGATACCACGGCGGCCCAACTCTCCATTGAATACGCGCAGTAACTTTACGATCTACCCAGCATGCCGCAAGGCCGAAAACTACCGTAAACAAAAAACCCGGAAATATTAAAAAATTAAACAGATGTTTAATCATAACTCTCTTCAAGACCAGGTCTTGGTCACAGTTTACTGTGCTCAAGACCTGGTCTTGATTTCACGGATGATACTTTTTCCAGGGCATAGCATGAACTGCCACATGCTTGCTTATCAGATATATATCGTCTTTTTCAGATTCTTCTATTTCTACGAATTTCACTGCGTCAGAAATTGAGCATGTTTTTACGCAAACAGGCTCTTCTTTCTCGCTTCTGTCAATACATGCGTCGCACTGGGATATTACATAAGGTATTGTATCGAGAGGTATTGTGCCAAACGGGCACGCCAGGCTGCAGGAAGCGCAGGAAACACATCTCATGGTATAACGCTTTATTATACCGTCATCCTGTCTTGTAATAGCGTCCTTAGGACAGGCGTTTACGCAAGGCGCTTCTGTACAATGCCTGCAGACATATAAAAACTGTCCAATCTCCCGCAGCCGCGTTATCCCTGAATTCTTCGGGTGATAATAATAACTGCACTTTGCATTTACTTCCCTGCAATCATTCAATTTTTCTAAATCTATAAATAAACGTTTCATATTTCAGCTTTAAGCTATAAGTTATAAGTAGTAAGCTTGGAATTCAAAGCTTACGGTTTATGGCTAATTTGTCAATCCCACATCTCATGGATATGGCTTATCTTATCGTATCTGAATACCGGGCCATCTTTACAAGCGTAAAAATTCCCTAGCCTGCAATGTCCACATTTCCCGATACCGCAGCTCATGTTTTTTTCCATTGATAGATAAATCTGATCCGGCTTATACCCTACCTCCAGAAGCTTAAACGTTACGAATTTCATCATTATTGGCGGCCCACATACTATTGAAACGCTGTTTTTAAGGTCTATATCTAACCTATCAAGAGTTGTGGTCACAAGCCCTACGCTTCCTTTCCAGCTATCGTCTTTTTTATCAACTGTTATCCTGAATTTAATTTTATTTTTATCCAAATTCTGCCATTTATCTAAAACGCAGTCTTTGTAAATTATATCTGACGAAGTCCTGGAACCGCAGCAGAATAAAACGTTTTTATACTTTTCTATATCATGCACTAACGCCAGAAATAATGCCCGTAGCGGCGCAAGCCCTACCCCTCCTCCTACAAGCAGAATTTCCTTTCTTTCGAATTCAGAAAGAGGGTACTCTTTTCCATAAGGCCCTCTTAACCCCACAATATCACCCTTCTTTAAACTATGGATCATTGAGGTAATTCTGCCTGACTTCATTATAGTAACCTCTAATTTATCTTTTTCATACGGCGAGGACGATGGCGTAAAAGGCGCTTCCCCTTTGCCAGGAATACTTATTTCAACAAACTGCCCTGCCTTAAAATGCAAAAAACTTTCTGGCTTAAGCCTGAAAGTTTTTATAGTAGCACTCTCTTCTATTACATCCAACACTTCTGTTTTTACAGGCAAATACGGATTATCTATCATCATTTATGCATCGTTCCATCCAAAAAAACTTGACAAAACTGTCATTGTAAGAGTGTCAAGTTTTTTGGAGTTTAGAGAGTGCTTCGCGTATATCTATCTTGCCGGGGCACGCCTCTATGCATCTTCCACAACCTGTGCACCCAAACCTCCCTATCGTATCAGGAAAAAAATTGAACTTTTTATCAAAGCGATTTCTCATGCGCTGCGCCAGAAGTTTTCTGGGATTTGCGCCTCCTGCAACCCTTGCAAAAGACATTAGAAGGCAGGAATCCCACATCTTTAATCTTTCAAAACTATTTTCATTTTTCTGGTCCATTAAAATAAAACAGTGGCAGGCAGGGCATATCATATTGCAGGCGCCGCATTCAACGCAGGTACTGGCAACATCTTCCCATAAATTTGAATCAAATTTACTTTTAAATACTCCCTGCACAGAATCTTTCGGAGGGATATTGCTTTTCTTGACATGCCCTGACAAGTCCTCTTTCAATTTTTTTCTGTTTAAATCTATCTTCCCCATATAAGGCTCTGCGCTTTGAAATAATTTAAAGTACTCTTTTATGATTTTTTCTCCCTTGGGAGATCCGGACTCCGCAACATAACCGCCATCAAGTTCTGAAAGATTTATATCAAAACCTTCTGTTGGATAAGGCGTTAAGCCTATCGCTACGCAGAAACATGTCTCGCCGTAACATGTGCAATCGCTGGATATTATAAGGCTTTCTTCTTTTTTGGATATATAGAAAGGATCACGAAATGGCTCTTGAGCGTAGATATAGTCCATTATCTTGAAAGACGCAAGGTCGCAGGATTTCGCGCCTATAATGGTTATAGGTTTTTCTTTTTTATCTGAAGCTTTTTTAGAAAAATATTCTGCTATCTTCGTCCTGGCAGGAAAATAAAAACTCTTTATAGGTTCTACAGCTCTTATCTCTCCTATAACAGAATCGCCGAGGCCATTTTCTCCTATCTCTCTGTAGAATCTTTTATTATCTGATTTTACAGGCGCAAAGATCTTGTATGTTTTAGATAAAGACTTTACCAACCTGTCAAGATTTGGTTTATTTATAAAATACAGATTCAAAGTTGTCTCCGCTTAGGCTTGAAAAAAAATTATTGATTATACTATACCATACTAGTAGGGATTAATGTCAAGAAAAATATGACTCAAAAATTTTGGCGATATTGAGGATTAAAAAGATTGATACAATTTCCTATGCTATCAAGTCAAAAATGTAATTCCATTGCTCTTGGCGGACAGGCCTTAATGCATAACTCGCATGCAATGCACTTTGTATCATAAAAAAGCACTTTGCGGGTCAGCGGATCTGTAACAAGAGCAGCTGTTGGACATATTGGAACGCACGCGCCGCAATGAGTGCATTTCGACTCATTCCTTTTAATATCTTTTGAAAGCGGCTGTGTTGTAACGCCAAGAGATGTTGCATATTTTAATGCCTTTTCAAGTTTTTCATCCTCGCCTGTAAGCTCCAGAACCATCAACCCTTCTTCTCTGGGCGTGACATATGCTTTCAGTATATTGAACTCCAAGTCAAAGTCTTTTACCATCTTATATACTATTGGCTGATCCACTAATCTGTGGGGAAACTTTAAAACAATTCTTTTAGAGCCCATGTTAATCCTCCTTCTATTCAAGTTGACACTCCTGACATTGTCAGAAGTGTCAACTTTGACAGACATTGAGATTAAAAAGATCTATATAGCTTCCTATGCTATCAAGCCAATTCTACATTTCCTATGCTACCCAATTCTTTCCCTAGAATTGCTACTGCAGCCTTAACCCCTTTTATAGATAAAGCAAATTTAAGGCTTGGTGCAATATCTTTTTTTTTCTTAATCCTGTTGCACATAGCTGTTGCAACTGCATCTGCCAAAGTCGCAGATTTGGCTATTATAACACAAGCGTCTGCTTTTCCAAAGCTCAAAGAGTGCCCAACTGTGCCAGAAGATGTGCAAACCCCAACAGGCGTATCTTCCGGTTTTATCTTTATAAAAATCTTATTGGAAAAAGGTGAATCGCCTGCATAAATCGCAATTGTTCGAACCTTGTCTGATTTTATAAATATATCCCCGCCGTTTTCTATTATAATCTGCCTGCTATGCGCCAAAAGCTCATTGCCGCTAAACTCGCTGAGAGCCCCTGCAACGCTTGCCATCGGACCGACGCCCGCAAGCTCAGTTGTCCGAATCATTTCTTTTATAATATCCGCAGCTAAGGAATCCTGTTTGATTGGCTCAAGGCTTGTCATGAATTCAGGCCTTCTTTTTATATAAGCCTCTATTTGAGCTCTGTATTTTTTTACAACCTCTTCCGTTATAAGTTTGATATCTTTTTCTGCAAAAATAAAAAGATCTGTCTCCTTTACAACAACCTCCTGCCCGAGGAGATCACTGGATTTTGTCAATCCCCTGTAAAATCTTTTTTGGTAATCTTTACTCTTTGCCATATTTTTAATAAACCTGTCCAACTTCGCAAGTTGCCCAATTGGGCAACTTGCGAAGTTGGACAGGTCATCAACAAATCCTCGGAAGCTGTTCCCCTGCAATCATATCCAGGATCCTCAAACCGCCCGACCGGGTTTCTAGATAAACTTTTTTATCTTTTTCTTTCTTAACCTCACCTATAATCCTGGCGGATTTGCCTAAAGCATGTTTTCTCATTTTTGCCAATATGTTTGTTGCAGCATCTTTGGAAACTATTGCAATCAACTTGCCTTCATTGGCCATATATAACGGGTCAAAACCCAGGATCTCACACAAAGCACTTACTGATTCCTTTACAGGAATGCCGGATTCTTCTATAGCAATATCATATCCTGAGGCAAGGCTGATTTCGTTCAATGTAGTAGCGAGGCCCCCTCTAGTAGGATCTCTCATAAATTTTATGTCCCTGCATATTATAGAAGATACGAATTTATTAAGGGGGCTGCAATCGCTCTTAATCCCGGTTTTGAATTTCAAATCCTCCCTGGCCAGAAGTATTGAGGCAGCATGGTCCCCTATTGTTCCGCTTATTATAATCTTATCGCCAGGGGTTATCCTTGAAACAGATATCTCTGAATTATTTGATACCTCCCCTACCCCCGATGTATTTATAAATATCCCGTCAATAGCCCCTTTTTCAACAACCTTAAAATCTCCTGCCACTATATTTACGCCTGCAGACTTACACGTATCTCTGATGGAGATTGTTATTTTTTCCAATGTAGCATAATTAAACCCGTCTTCTACTATTATCCCGCAGGATAAATACTTGCTCATCGCTCCTGAGACAGCCAGGTCATTTACTGTGCCACACACCGAAAGTTTCCCTATATCGCCTCCTGGAAAAAATAAAGGCTTAACAACAAACGAATCAGTGGTATAAGCCAGCTTTCTTGTTCTGAAATTTAGAAGCGCGGCATCGCCCAGTTTATTCAAAAAAGGATTGCCCAGATACTTTAAAAATAAATCCTTTATGAGATTATGCATCAATTTTCCGCCGTTTCCATGCGAAAGAGTTATAGTTTTCATTTTCTGTACCTATAATATGCAGCGCATATGCCTTCGCTTGAAACCATGCATGCGCCATAAGGATTATCCGGATTACACCTTTTAGAAAATAACTTGCAATCCAGAGGCGTTTTTATGCCCTTCAATACGCTGCCGCATATGCACCCTTTGTCCACGCTTGTTTTTACATCCGGTAAATCCATATTTTTCTCGGCATCAAAATCCCTGTATCCTTTGCTCAAAACAAGGCCACTATTTTTTATAACCCCGATACCCCTCCAGTCTGAATCACTTATTGAAAAAACTTCATAAATCAGGCGAAGCGCCATAATATTGCCTGAGGCCTTAACCACCCGGCTGTATTGATTTTCAACCTTTGCCTTTTTTGATTTAACCTGCCTTATTAACATCAATATAGATTGCAGTATATCAAGCGGCTCAAAACCGGATATTACGCATGGTATATTATATCTTCTGCAAATTATCCTATAATATTTCACTCCTATAATAGCGCTGACATGGGCCGGGCACAAAAATCCTTTTATATTCACTTCCTTATCTTTTGCCAGCAGTTCCATCGCAGGAGGCATAATCTTGTGCCCTGAATATATAAAAAAGTTTTTCAACTTTTTCTTTTTTGCATATTTTACACTGGCAGCAACAGTTGGAACCGTTGTCTCGAACCCTATCCCCAAAAATATTATTTTTTTATCCTGATTTTTTTCCGCAAACTGAACACTGTCTAAAGGCGAATATACAATCTTCACTTTGCCTTTTGACCTTTGCTTTAGAAGGCTGGAACTTGTGCCGGGAACCTTTAACATATCTCCGAAGCTGAATACTATAATATTTTCAATATCTGCCATAGCTATTGCTTTATCGATATAATCCTTCGGGGTAACGCATACAGGACACCCTGGCCCGGAAATAAGCCTTACATTATCCGGAAGTGTTTTTCTTATGCCAAATCTTTCAACAGCCATTGTATGAGTACCGCACACTTCCATAAAATTTACCGGCTTAAGGCCCCTGGCCTCTCTCTGTATAAGCTCTGTTATTTTAGTTGCTATACTTATATTCCTGAATTCGTCTATATATTTCATAAATTAAAGTAGGGGGCGGCGCGGCCGCCCCTACTGAATTTCCTCCAATAATTTTAATGTCTCTTCCGCTTTTACAGTATCTAATTTCTCTATCGCAAACCCCGCGTGCACAATTACGTAATCGCCCACCCTGGGGTTCTTCAAAAAATTAACGCCTATCGTGCGCCGGATTCCTCCGCTTGACACAACCGCTCTGTCGAGAGTTATTTTTAAGATCTTCATAGGTATAGCCAAGCACATATTAAGCTCCTGCCAGAACCGCCTGCCCTAACGCAATACCGCCATCATGCGTTGGAATATTTTTATGCACGTAAATATTAAACCCTTCCTTCTCCAGCATTGGCTTCATATTCCGGCTTAAATACTTATTCTGAAAAACTCCTCCGCTGAAACAGACCTTATTTATTTTGTATTTTTTTCTCAAAAGATTACATGTATCTTTTACCATATCGCAAATTGCATTATGAAATTTCAAAGAAATTTCCGGCTGCTTAACATTGTTTTTCAAATCTTTAACAATACCTCGTATCACAGGCTCCCAATCTATTAGCACAATGTCATTCTCATTTTTATATTTAAAACTATACTTCCCCTCCCGCCTGCTTGCCATGCATCCTGGCAATATGGAATTCCTAGTGCCTTCTATTATTTTTTCCAGCCTGATTGCTGCTTCGCCCTCGTATCTTGCGAAACTGCATATCCCGATAAGCGCCGAAACTCCGTCAAACAGCCTGCCCATACTCGAAACTAGCGGCGCATTTATTTTCTTATCTATCATCTGACCCAGCATGTCACTGCAGGAAACAGCCTGTCCTAAACGAAGCTGAAGGAAGCGGCGAAGCAACTTCAGATTACCTCTATGTATCCCATACAAATAGCTGAAAGCCATTCTCCAAGGCTCTTTAATACAGGCCTCGCCTCCAGGCATCGGGATATATTTTAAATGCGCAGCCCTCTTAAATTCCTTTACACTTCCTACAAAAAACTCTCCTCCCCATATATTTCCATCTCTTCCAAAACCAGTCCCGTCAAACGCAACTCCTATTACCCTGCCTTTTATATTATTATCAGCCGCGCAACTGGCCACATGTGCCTCATGATGCTGGATTTTCGTCGTTCGCCCCTCGACTTCGCCCGGGATTCCCTTCGGTCGTCGTTCGCCCCTCGACTTCGCCCGGGATTCTCTTCGGTCGTCGTTCGCCATTCGTAGAGCATATCTAGTGGAAACATATTCCGGATGCAGGTCGCAGGCAATAACATCTGGCTTTATCTTAAACTTTTTCTGCAATAGTTTAATCTGTTTTTCGAATTTTTTAAAATTTCCAAGATCGCTCAGTTCGCCTCCGGAATCCGACACCCAGGCGGAATTATCTTTTGCAAAACAAATAGCGCTCTTAGACTGTGCCCCTAAAGCCAAAACAACTCTCTTCATCCTATAAGGTAAAACAATCTCCGTATAATTCATGCTATCTCCATAATCTTGACAAATTGACAATGTCGCTTTTGTCAAGATTATTGCATTGTTTGCGATAGTTTTCCAAGGTCAGAAAGCTTATCTACTATATCCCTTGTAAGATTTTCGAATAGCGTGCCCATTCCGCAGCTCGGGGTAAGGAGTGAATTTTGTATTATCAAATCTCTGTTTATGGATTTTTTCTCTAGATTTTTTATCTGCAAAATCAGCCTCTCAAAAAGAGATCCGCTTGTTTCTTTTAATACAACATCAGAAGTAGGTACAATACCCCACGCCAGATATCCTCCTCTTTTTAAAAATCTATCTATATCTTTAGAATAAAGCGAAAGGTTATCCGCGTATAAATACGCGTCAAAATTTATAATATCTACCTTTGTTTCCGCAATCATTGACCAGTCTGTATTGCCGCAACAATGTATCCCAGCCGCCGCGCCTTTCGAATGAATCCCGTCTATGATAGAATCCAGCATAGATATAACATCTTCTCTTTTTATATTCATAAAACTGGATCCGAAACTCGTAAGGTAAGGTTCGTCTATAAAGATTATAACCTTCTCCGCCAAGGCTTTCAGCCTGTCGATCTGCCACACGGCTTTTATCTCCAGCAGTTTAACAAGCGCCTCTTTAAGGCTTTCGTTATAAATAATAGATTTGTCGGCTTCGTCAGTCACGCCAAGGCCGAAGCTTACAGGCCCAGTAATATGGCCTTTCACATACTCCGGCTTGCGTTTTGCCGCCTCTTTGATAAAACTGTAAAAACCTTCCGCAAATTCTTCCGTAATCCCGAACAGATCATAGCTCCCGGAAATACAAGCCTCATATATCCCGGCCAGTTCTTCGCTCAGATCCTTAGAACTGTCGACGTGGATAGTCTTTTTTTCCTCATCCATAATAAGCCCGGGCAAACCCTGGCTGAACTGGCTGTACATATTTTCCTTGAAGCTTCTTTTCGGAAGTTGCGGCCAGAAAGGAATGTCAAACGTATTGAATATCCATTCTACGCTTTTGTCTGCGTCAATATAAGGCAGGCTTCCTATGCCCAATGTAAGAAACTTATTGTTTATTTTCATAGATTTATATTTTAACATCTTACTCGATATCGGTCAATCCACTAATTCCTTAGGAGATTTCCGGAATAATCAGATATTAAAATGCCCAAATTTTACGCCTGCAAAAAATTTCGCCAGGAAAAATATAACATTTGCCAGGATATTATTAAAACTTGCTATAAAAGGCCCGGCAAAAGGCACCCACCCCAACGCAATAAAACACAAGCCTCCTATCATTAATATGAACATCAGCGGAACAATCAGGATATTGGAGGCAATAGCTACGGGAGTAGCTATCCTGAAATAATACAGAATAAGAGGAAGCGTGCCAAGCGTAGCGGAAATAGAAATCGCCAGCGGCTCAAGAAAATATTTCCTTATATAAAAATTCCAATCTTTTTTTACAAACCTCATCAGTTTAGGCACAAAATATACCATTGACCATACCGCTGTAAACGAAAGCTGGAATCCTATATCAAATAAATCTTTCGGATTTATCGCAAGTATAATAAAAGCTGCCGTGCCGAGAGAATTATACGCATCCACCGGCCTACCCAGCAGCCTGCCTGTTAAAAAAACAATACACATAATAGTAGCCCTTACCACGGACGCGCTTGAACCTGTAAGCACCATAAGAAATATCAAGGACAGCATGGTAAGTATATAATAAATTTCCCTTTTTAGCCTCAAAAGCTTGAATAAAAATAAAAATGCGCCTGCAAGAAGCGCCACGTTTAAACCGCTTATCGCAAGTATATGCATTGTACCTGAATTTCGAAAGGATTCTTGCAGGCGTTTAGGCAGTTCGGAACGATCGCCAAGTAAAATCGCCCTCAAGAAAGCTCCGCTGTCAAGAGGCATCTTTTCTAAAAATTGATTTTTTATCTTCTCGCGAATAAGATAGGCATATCGCAAGATAGGATTTGATTTGTAATTATGGGACAATAATACTACATTTTTTTCTGACGCGTTTATAATAGCAAATATATTCTGATTTTCTAAATATTGCTTGTAGTTAAAATTGGTTTTCGCCTTAGTTTGAACCGTACTGTAGGCTGGCCTGCGGCTCCTAGCAATGACATCTGCGGATGGCCTTTTAATTGTACCTTTTACCAGCAGCCTGTCCCCATACTGATAATCCTTTTCCGTCTGCACCCTGATGAGCGCCAGGCCGCTTATCTTTAAATTATCTATGCTTTCCAATTCAAAGACATGTCTTGACACAACCTTTCCGAAATACACGCCTCTTGCTTCAGCAGGGCTTTTTATGGTTCCGGTTATTTCCGCCTTAATTCGTTCTTTTCCTAAAAAATAGCTTATATGATTATCCGGAAATATGCCGGAATTTATATATAAAAGAGAGCCTAGCGAAACTATTGATAAAAATAAAAATATTTTTGAAATTTTAAGGTATTTTAAAAACAATACTGCGGCTAAAACAAAAACCAAGGTGGCTATGAATACGTGGGTAAATTTTAATAAGTTCGAAAAACGCCCTGCAAGAAATATGCCTGTAATAAAGAAAATACAGATTGCAGCGAATGGCTTTTTGTTCACGCTAAATTGAATTTATCGTTATTGAGGCGAAGCGCTGGTCTTTGGATCTTCTTTGATAATTACGCTTATAACATTGACCGGGATATTTTTGCCTGCTTGATTGAAAATAATCCTAACCATATCTCCGATTTTAATATCTTTTAAGGTTGCTGATAAAATATCTTTTTTTATTACGCGCGTCTTTTTTGAATTAACATTTATTCTTACTGTTTTTCCGGAAGATATATCTTTAACATCCAGCCATAAGATCTCATCTTTCTCTGAGCCTATTTTTATAACTGCCCCTATTAAACTTTTAATCAGCTGTATTTTTTGCGACAAAACAGGAGCGCTTGGAACAGACCCTGCTACACTGGTTGACGATGGCAGCAATATAGGTAATTTAGGCACATTTGGTAACATAGAGGCGCTCTTCTGAGAATTACGAAGCTGGGCGTCTATATTATTATTTTGGACGTTCATGGTATTGGATACAACAGGTGGCGCGGAAATATTAGGTGAAACCGTAGAAGATACACCTGGCAACGGGCTGGGAATCGTAAGAGGCAATACAGGTTTTGATGGTGTCTGCTGCGTATTTTGCAAAGGTTGGATTTTCTTATTGTCTTCGGCGCAGTTAACCATACGGCAAAATAAAAACAAAAAGCTAAACAATATAAGTGTACATATAAGAGTTCTCTTCATTTTTATCACTCCCCTTTCTCTATATCTTCAAAACCTGTGACATAATTTCCTGTAAAATATATACATTTTTTTCTTGAAAAATGCCTGAAATCAAGAGGCGCATGCGGAAACCAGGCATCGTATATCCATGCCTCTTTCTCCAGGCCCATATCATCGTACCCCAATTTCTTTCTATCGCTCGGCTGACCCCATTTCTCTATCACTTCGTCCTTGCTTGTCCCGTTAATCACCATTGTTTTCGTGCTTAAAGGATGCGTAAACGCGTAATGCGCAGTAGGTGCCTTAATATCCGCGCAGCCAGGAAAAATAAAAATGCAAAGAACAGCTAACAAAGTTATCGCCATATTGCCGCATACCATCTGACGCGCCTTCAGAAACCCGAAACCATACCGACTGTTATATCTTACAACATATCAGGTTAACTTTATATTAAAATCTTCTCATATCACTATATTTACCAATTTACCTCTGGCTATTATAATCTTTTTAGGCGATTTTCCTTCTATCCATTTATTGACATTAGGGTCTTTTAAAACTAATTTCTTAATTTCATCTTCGCCTGATATGGAAAGGACCTCTATCTTTGACCTTAATTTCCCGTTGATTTGTATAGGCAGTTCGATTGTGTCCTGCCTAAGCGCGTTTTTATCATACCCTGGCCAGGACGCCGTAAACACGCTCTCTTTATTACCCAGCTTCTCCCACATCTCTTCACAGACATGCGGCACAAAAGGGGCCAGAAGAATTACAACTGCCTTGATAGCTTCTTTTAGCTCCAGGCTGTAGGTTCCAGGTTTAAGGTTCATATAATCGTATATCTCGTTTACTAATTCCATAACAGAGCTAATAGCTGTATTAAAATGAAAAGCCCCTTCCATATCCTCCGTTACCTTTTTAATCGTAAAATGGGTTTTTTGCCTGAGTGAACCGGCTTTTATATCTGACGCCTGACACTTTATATCCGATACTTGTTCCACCATCCTCCACACCCTGTTCAAAAACCTCCATGCGCCCTCAACTCCGCGATCGCTCCATTCAGCGTCTTTCTCAGGTGGGCTTATAAACAATGTGTACAGCCTCACCGTATCCGCCCCGTATTTTTCTATCAGGTCATCGGAACTTACGACATTGCCTCTTGATTTTGACATCTTTATTCCGTTTTTAGTGATCATACCCTGGGTAAAAAGTTTTGCAAAAGGCTCTTTAAAACCTATGTATCCCATGTCATGCAGAACCTTGACGACAAACCTCGAATATAATAAATGAAGTATCGCGTGCTCCACCCCTCCTATATACTGGTCAACAGGCAGCCATTTATTTACAAGTTCTTTATCAAAAGGCTTTTTATCGTCTTTTGGAGACAAGTATCTGAGAAAATACCAGCTGGAATCTACAAAAGTATCCATGGTATCTATCTCGCGCCTGGCATCGCCGCTGCATTTAGGGCACTTTGTATTTACAAATTCAGGTGCGTCTTTAAGCGGAGATTCTCCGTGCGGTTTGAATTTAATATCTTTCGGTAATATTACAGGCAGGTCTTTTTCATCAACAGGCTGCATGCCGCATTTATCGCAATAAATTATTGGTATTGGCGCGCCCCAATACCTCTGCCTTGAAATAAGCCAGTCCCTCAATTTATAATGCACTTCTCTTTTGCCAATTTTATTTTCTTCCATAAAATCAGCTATCTTTTCTATGGCGCCCGGGCTGGGGAGACCGTTAAATTTACCTGAATTCACCATTATGCCTTCTTCGACATATGCCTCTTTCATTTCGTCTGCGTTCAGGCACTCCTTCGGATTGTCGATAACAACTTTTATGTCAAGGCCGTATTTTTTTGCAAACTCAAAATCTCTCTGGTCGTGAGCAGGCACCGCCATCACGGCTCCTGTCCCGTATTCCGTCAAAACGTAGTTTCCTATCCATAAAGGTGCGGCTTTGCCGGTCATTGGGTTTATAACGAACTTGCCCGTAAATACGCCTTTTTTCTCGATATCAGCCCCGACCCTGTCCGCGGCGTTTTCCTTTCTGGTTTCGCTTATAAATCTCTCTATTTCTTTTTTATCCGGAGCGTCTTTTATTAACTCTAAAATAGCGGGATGCTCATTGCTGATTACCATATATGTAACGCCGTAGATTGTATCAACCCTGGTTGTAAAACATGTCAATACAATGTCCGAATCCTTTACCTTGAAATTTATCTCAACGCCTTCGCTTCTTCCGATCCAGTTTTTCTGCATCAATTTTACCCGCTCCGGCCAGTCTTTCAACAGCTCCAGGTCATCCAGCAGTCTTTGGCTGTATTCGGTAATTTTAAAAAACCATTGCTCCAGGTCCCTCAGATTAACCTGCGAAGAACATCTCTCGCATTCTCCGTCTATGACTTGTTCGTTGGCCAGCACCGTCTGGCATGAAGGGCACCAGTTTACAGACGCCTTCTTTTTATACGCAAGCCCTTTTTTATATAGCTGGAGAAATATCCACTGCGTCCATTTATAATATTCTGGAAGGCAGGATACAACAACCCTTTCCCAGTCATAGCCAGCTCCCCAGGAATCAAACTGCCTTCTCATAGTTTTTATATTATTTAAAGTGGAAATTTCCGGATGGATCCCGTTTTTTATTGCGGCATTTTCCGCGGGCAGGCCGAATGCGTCAAAGCCCATCGGCGAAAGGACATTGTACCCTCTCATGATCTTATACCTGGTTACCGAATCCCCTATTATATAATTTCTGCCATGACCGACATGAAGGGCAGCCGAAGGATAAGGAAACATCATCAGGCAGTAATATTTTTGCCTGGAAGAATTTGGGTCCATCTTAAACAGGCCCATCTCCTCCCATTTTTTATGCCACTTCGCCTCAATCTCTTTGAATGGATAATATTCTTTAGACATAATTATTTTGGCCCTGTACCAGTGGCCTGCCATGAACCCGAGCGACATAGCTTTTTACACAGGATAACCTAGCGAGTGGTTCATGGTGGAGCAGACGGGATTCGAACCCGTGATCTCCACAATGCCATTGTGGCGCGATACCAACTTCGCTACTGCCCCATTTCAAAACTAATTATCAAGTATAAATTATAACACAACGCCTTTTTATTACAAAGGATAAATTAGGGAGGGCCTGAACTTATTTATTTTTAATTATCGCCGACGCTTTAATGTCGAATGGATTCATCCTTATAGCAAGAGAAAAAAGATACGGGTAGTTGTTATAAAGATGCCTCATATATATTCATTCCACTATTAATAAATTGTACACCCTTTTTTATATCTCCTGTCATATGCTCTATCACAAAGATAGCTAGAAGCACGTTTAGAGGCAGAAGAGCTAAGTCTCCTGATAAATAAAGGAAGATATGGTGGCTATCGCGGAATATCCGATAATGCAAAAGGTACAATAAAACAGAAAGTCCTGCAAGGGCTATGCTAAATAGTATTTTCCAATGCATGTTTTTCATTATGACGCCATCCCTGCTGTTTTCTTTAAAAAAGGCTTTTTAAAAACAAATACGACAGAAGCTACTATACAGCATGCTCCGCTGATTATCAATGTATTGCTGACGCCGAGCCTTGTTGCCATCCCCCCGGCTAAAAGGCTTCCTAAAGGCGCCATGCCCATGAACGCCATTGTGTAAAAACTCATCACCCTGCCTCTTTTATCGTCATCTACAATGGTCTGTAATATCGTATTGCTTGACGCCATCTGCACCATGATGCCGAATCCCGAAACAAACAATAGCGGAAGCGACACCCATATGTTATGTGAAAAAGAAAACGCTATTATGCTCAGCCCGAAGATCCCCGCTGAAAGAGGCAATAGATTTCCAGGCATAAGAGGTTTCTTTCTTGACGCAAGATAAGACGTCCCAGTCAATGCGCCCATACCTATCGCCGCCATAAGATATCCAAGCGTATGCGGGCCTCCTCCCAGGACATCCTTTGCAAAAACAGGCATTAATACCGCATAAGACATCCCCATCAAGCCTATAATACCTAGCAGCAACAGAATCGCCCTGATAGGCTGCAACCCAAAAGCGTAGTTAAAACCTTCTTTTAAATCTTTAAATATATCATAGCTGACTTTTTTATCTTTTCTGATTTTTATCTCCCTGTCCATAGCGAGAAGAGACGCTATGACAGCCAGGTAGCTTATGGCGTTAATAAGAAAGCACATGCCTTCCCCCGTAATAGCTATAAGCACTCCCGCTATCGAAGGCCCTATAAGCCTTGCCAGATTAAACATCATTGAATTCAACGCGATCGCATTCCCAAGATTTTCTTTCTCTTCTATCATCTGCAATATAAAGGAATGCCTGGCTGGTATATCAAGGCTATTCACGCATCCTAAAAATACGCCCATAACTATTATATGCCACACTGCGATATTTCCAGTCAATGTCAGGAATGCCAGAATAAACGCCTGCAGCATCGCAAGAAGCTGGGTAAGAAGAAGTATCTTATGCCTGTTGTGCCTGTCGGCAAGCACCCCGGTAAAAGGCGATAAAATAAAGGTCGGGATCTGGCTGGCGAACCCCACCACGCCAAGCATAAACACGGAATTTGTCATCTTGTACACAAGCCAGCTCATTGCAATATGCTGCATCCACGTGCCTATCAGGGAAACGCCCTGTCCAAAAAAGAAAATCCTGAAGTTTCTATATTTTAGCGTGCGAAAAACCATATCTGCCTTATATGTCCCTTAATAACTTCTGTTCCAGGTTTGACATAATGCTCGAATTATCGATAAATCTCGAGACCTTGTTGAACTGGTTCATGGAGCTCCGGTTATTTTCATGGTGAAAAGTGATAAATAAATGGTTTTTTGCTCTCGTAAGCCCTACATAAAATAATCTGCGCTCTTCCTCTATCCCCTCTTCATCACCCAAAGAAAAGCTAACCGGAAAAACCCCGTCAATAAGCCCTATCAGGAATACCGCCTCCCACTCCATACCTTTCGCGGAATGAATCGTGGAAAGCGTAGGCTGTTTTTTGTGTTCCGTATGATGAATACTTTCATGAGAATCAGGAAGTTCTATCGCAAAATCGCTCAATAGATCCTGAAGCGAATCATACCTGTACGCTATCTTTTTTAATATCTCCAAGTCGTTTATCCTGGTATTCCAGTCATCAAATTTTGTTTTCATCAAAGGATTATAATAATCAAAAACCGCTTCGAATTTATCCCCGACTTTCATCTTTTCATCTGAAAGGCTTTCCGTTAATAATCTAAACCTCTGGATGCCGTTAGAATATTTAAAACCTTTTTCATATTTGGAAATGCCGCCTGAAGCGATATCTTTCAGGATCTTTTCGCTTGTCCTTGGTCCTATGCCTTCTATCAGCTCCAGCGCCCTGTGCCAGGACAGTTCGTCTTTCAGGTTTGCTGCGATTTTCAAATGTGCCATAACATCCTTAACATGAGCGCTTTCGTAAAACCTCATGCCTCCCATCAATTGATAAGATATACCCTTCTTATTTAATTCCGCCTGCAGCGCTATTGATATATAACTTGAGCGGAACAATACGCATTGTTTCTCAAGGGGTACGCCTTTGTCTTTTAATTCATCCATCTTTTTTACTATCCACATGCTCTCTTCGTAGGCATCATTAAAAAACCACATCTGAGGCATGGCGCCTTTATTATGCTTCATATTAGAGACAAGCTTTTTGGCGTACTTGCTGCTCATCTCGGAAAGCACAGAATTCGCCGCATCCAGGATAGGCTGCGTGCTTCTGTAATTTTCTTCCAGTTTTATTATCGCGCAGCCTGAAAATCTTTTCGGAAATTCCATTATATTTTTATGGTCAGCTCCCCTGAAACCGTAAATACTTTGCGCATCATCCCCCACAATCATGATGTTAGCATGATCCTTGGCCAATAAATAACTTATATCCCCCTGAAGCTTATTCGTGTCCTGGTATTCGTCCACCATTATATATTTATATTTTGACGCAACGTCCTTCCTGATGGCGTCATCCTCAAGTAATTTTTTAAGGTAGACCAGCATATCGTCGTAATCCATGTAATTTTTTTCTATCTTATATTTTACATATTTCGACTTTACGTTTTTTATATATTCGTTGTATTCTGCCAGATGCGGGTATTCTTTTCCAATGATTTCCTCCACGGAGGCATGCTTGTTTATAGACATGCTTATTATGTTTCTTATTGTATTTTTTTTAAGGAATTTCTTGTCATGCTCTGAAATATTGATATCACCCGAACACTTGCCTACAGCGTCTATCGCGTCAGATTCGTCAAGGATAGAAAATGTATCGGTAAATCCCAGGGCTTTTCCATAGCGCTTCAATACCTTATACGCGAACGAATGAAACGTTCCGCCTTCCACCACCGAGCACCTGGGGTCATGGATAGCCGCGCGGGACAACATGACTCTGGAGGCGTTCCTGGTAAATGTCAGCAAAAGTATAGACGCCGGGTCAACACCGCTTTGAACAAGATTCAAAACCCTGTATTCTATAACTCTCGTCTTGCCCGAACCAGCGCCTGCGATAACAAGCACCGGCCCGTCTATTGTAGTAGCGGCCAAAAATTGGGATGGATTAAGATGTTTTTTAAGGTCTATCATGTAAACTTGACAAAAGTGACATTGTTAGAATGTCAAGATTATGCAATGGGTTTAATTATACCTAATTTTACAAGTATTACTATTAATAAAGTATAGGCTATGGATAATAATATATCCCTCAATAAATATTTACCAAAGTATTTCTTTTTTTCTTCGCCGCCAGCCATCATCTTCTCCAGGCCTTTTTGCAATAACACAAGCCCCGCGATATTCGTCAGCCAGTAAAAAGTTACAAAAGCACCCAGAAACATGCCTTTATAAATAAAATTCGCCATGCACGCGAAGACATAGGCTATCGGGAAATTTATAAACAGGTCGTTCCACCAGGAAAAAGGCGACAATAAAAACCCTATCGTGCCTAATATGCCACCGTATAATTTTTTATTCACCCAACCCTTCCTTTCTAATATCATCCCAGCCCTATGAAAGGCTGGGTTCACAAACAAAATTAGCCCTGCACCATTTAAGGTACAGGGCTGAAGGCAACAACCTCTCCGATAAGGTAACCGAGCTTGCCGAAAAGATGCCCGATTTAGTTGCCGGTATC
>Ga0172371_10003506_pt1 | contig 24232 bp, 16 predicted proteins | sample Lak12m_FD_114543 | JGI IMG/M metagenome (GOLD analysis project Ga0172371, IMG submission 114543) | Freshwater microbial communities from Kabuno Bay, South-Kivu, Congo - kab_022012_12m | ecosystem: Environmental > Aquatic > Freshwater > Lake | place: Democratic Republic of the Congo: South-Kivu... | reverse complement strand
GAAGACAGCCTCTCTTTGCGGGATTGGCCGGGAGCTCGGTGCGGCTGCCACGCTCCGATCCTTCCCCTGGGAGCTTGGCTCGTTCAAGAGAGCGGTGGTTTCCCAATAGGAAACCTGGTACACTAACCCGTGCATCCCTGTCAATTAAAAAAAGACGGCTTGCGCTGGAATGACGGAGCAAGGGGAAATTTTGCCGCGCGTACGTGAATGGTTACTGCCGCTTTCTGTGGAATGCTGACGACCCTTGGGAAACGGTCGGGACAGGCCAATGGCTATTCTGAACATCTTCTCTCGCTGAACGATGGCGCGGCTGGGGGGGGTGTGCGCGGCCGCGCTTCGATGGCTGTGCGACTGAGAGCGTTTCGCTGTCCGATCTTTCCACGCTGTAAAATACCCTGACACCTCTTTGACGACTCGCGCCCCTCGCCATTGCCCAAGCTGTCGCAAATCTCCATTCATTTCCCGAAGAATACCGATTTCGGACCGTGGCACAAGCGTTGCAACGCATTCGTGACGCTTGAGCTGTGTCACGGGATAGTCAAGTCGCTGGATCGGCATCGGGGTGAAGAAAATGCGGACGGTGCAGAGGGGGATCTGCGCGTGCGGTCGGTTGCAGGTTCGTGGTGACTTGGCCCACAAAAACGTTCATGCCCGGTATTGGGCACAACGAACCATGAAAGTCCTCGCCTTCGGTCAACACTCCGTGGCTGCGCCTCGGAGATCGGGAGCAAAGCGCGCATCGATGCGCCATAATTTGGAGGGGAGCGGCAGTGTGGAACTGCCGAGAAACATCGACGGCCACGTGGCAGGCCTGGACGAAGGCTACTCCGGCACGCTGCGAGGCGTCCCATGCTCTCGGCAACATCACGACTGCTTCGCAGCCGCCCCCTCCAAGCCTCCCCATACGCGGACCCGCGCCGGTTGCGGCTCCGAGAGGCCTTTCATGAGACCAACTTGGAGGAAGAGGACATGAAGTGGGGCAAAGAGTTGTACCGAATGTTCATCATCGCCTCTCAAGCCCACGCTCGGTGGGACTATGAGGCGTCCATGAACATACTGCGGGACAAGAAGAAACTCTACATCCTGGGGCTGATGTGCATTCCCGCGGTGCTGACCGGGGTCGCACTGGCCGCGGACCTCCCGCAGTTCGTTGGCGGGTACAAGGCCTATCAGCCGGCGTTCTACGATCCGGGGATATTCGTCGCCACCATTTTCATCGGTCTGTGCGCCGGGCTCATTACCGGGTGCATCGGCGCGGGAGGCGGTTTCATCATCACCCCTGCCTTGATGAGTGTGAACGTCAAAGGAATTCTGGCCGTCGGGACCGATCTCTTCCACATTTTCGCCAAGGCCATTATGGGGACGGCGGTTCACAGGAAGCTCGGCAATGTGTCCGTTGGGCTTGCCGTGGCGTTTCTCGTGGGCTCGGGCGGCGGCGTGGTCGGCGGCGGCATGATCAACCGGTGGTTGTACGAGAAGGATCCGGTGCTCAGCGACCTGTTCATTAGTATCGTATACGTCGTTCTCCTCGGCTTCCTCGGCTTTTACTCTCTGTTCGATTTCCTGAAGCTGAGAAAAGAGCCCGGAGATGTAGGCGCAGCTCACGGTGAGAGCGCGCACGGCGCGGAAGTCTCGACGGGTAAGGTTGGATTGCCCGCTCGGATACAGGCCGTCAACATCCCCCCTGCCATCAGATTCGATGAAGACCTCGTCCCCGGCGGTAAGAAAATCTCGGCGCTGTTCGTTGCCATATGCGGCGCCATCGTCGGTTTTGCGGCTGCAATCATGGGCGTGGGCGGCGGATTTCTCACTTTCCCCATGTTTGTGTACGTGCTGGGCGTATCCTCTTTCACCACGGTGGGGACCGACATTCTCCAGATCATTTTCACGGCGGGTTTTGCCTCCATAGCCCAGTATGCGATCTACGGATTCATCTTCTACACGCTTGCCATGGGCATGCTCCTCGGCTCGCTCATCGGTATCCAGATCGGCGCGCTCACGACCAAAGTGGTCCGCGGGATTTACATCCGCGGGTTCTATGCGCTCTCCATTCTGGCCGGATTCATCAACCGGTTCTTCGCTCTTCCGGAAAAGCTCAACCAGATGGAGATCATCAACATATCAGAATCGCTGGCGAAGAGCCTGACTTTCGTGGGTCTCGTCATCTTTTTCGCGGTCATCGGCACGTTCGCCCTGTGGGTAATCGGCAAATTCCTTTCAAACATGAAAATTCTGAGAGGGGAGGTCTGACGCCATGATAAGGAATACGGGCGAATTCGTGAAGGGACTCCTCCTCGCAGGAACGTTTTTCGTCGTTCTCGTCATCATGTTCATGCCCTTTTTCGGCGGACAAAACGCTCTGAAGGCGGCCGACCAGCTCTTCAACTCGATCTCGAAGGGATCTACCAGCTATATTCCGGACCTGATCAAAAAGAACAAGACCTATGAGAGCACCACGTTCGAGGTGACCCTCAAGTTCAAGAACAAGGACGTGGCTCAACAGGCGGCCAAGCTGCTCACCACAGCGGGGGCCACGGTGACCGGAGATGCGGAGCAGGTCAAAGCCGCGGGAAACCTTGGGACGATCCTGGCAGCAGCACTGAAGGACTCTGAGATCATGTTCAACAACCGGGATTCCGAGCTTCAAACGAAATACGGCTTCTCCGGCAGAGAAGCGCTTTTCGCCTGGTGGTCGGCCTTGAAGCAATTCGATATGGACCTGAAACGACAGCAAAAATTCAAGGAAGCGACCTTCGTTGCAGATGTCGTGAAGAAGGGTGTGGAAGTCGGATACAACTTCTTCCAGATCGAACCGGAGAGCGCCAAGTCCAAGATGGGCATCTTGAGCTTCTCCCTCGTGTTCTATGTGATCTACACTCTGTGGTGGGGAATCGCCGTTCTTTTCCTCTTCGAAGGCTTGGGACTGGAAATGAAGGCCGGCGCCAAAAAGGAAGTCTGATCCCCGGGACCGCGTTCCGGGAGATTCTTCTGCCGCAACACGCCGGGGAGGCTCTTCTTTGGGGAAGAAGGGGTCTCCCCGGCGCTTTCTCGACCGTACGACCCGCACGGGTGTCCGCGGCGAATGGTGTGCCGCAACCATTCAGCCGGAAAGAAGAACTTACCGCAGAGAACGCTGAGAGCGCAGGGGTAAGGCATCTTGAAGTCTCGGCGAGATGCGGTCCTTGCTTCAGGACAGGGGAATTGCGTCGCGGCCAACCCTGAATCCAGGATGGTACGGGACCACGTCATCACGTAATCAATCGGAAGTGATTGGGATTTCTTCTGCACTCTCTGCGTCCTCCGCGCTCTCCGCGGTGAACGATCACGATTTACCTTCACCGTGGTATGATAGGAGACTTGGACCGGATTGGGGCGACCATGATCAAACTGCCTCGTTTTCTCAGGAGAATTATCTTCAGATCTCGCGGCGAGGAATCCCTTGAGACCGTCCAGGAGCTGCGAGCCGCCTTCGCACATCGCTATCATAATTTCAAACTCCTTCTCACCGCCAACAACAAGGCCCTCGAGATCATGTCGGATATGGAAAAGGCGCTCGAAGGGACGCAGCCGTTCGGCATGTCCTTTGTGCGGTCCAGTTGCACCGCGGTTTCCGTCAACGTCTTCCGCATCATTAAACACCTGAACGAACTATCGCCGGGGAAATACTCGGAGCTGTTCAATCGGTTCAAGACGATTCAGGACAGGATCAACCAAACCCTGCTCGTCAAGCCCCTTCCTCTGGGCGAGCGCCTGGTTATCCCGCTCGAGTCAATAGACAGACATATGGCGGAGCAGGTGGGAAACAAGATGGCCAACGCAGCGGAAATCAGGAACCGCATCGGACTTCCCGTGCCTCCGGGATTCTGCGTCACGGCCCTTGCGTACCAGAAATTTCTCGAGCACAACGATCTCCAGGCGGAGATCGACCGCCGAATTCAGTTGAGCGACCCGGAAAGCATAGAGGAGCTCTATGGACTGAGCGCGGGTATTCAGCAGCTCATCATTGGCTCCCCGCTCCCGCCGGATATTGAACAGGCCATATTGGATGCATACCGCGAACTGGAACGACAGGTGAGCCCGGGGGTCAAGGTCTCTTTGCGGAGCAGCGCTCTGGGTGAGGATGCGGCCGGGACCTCCTTCGCCGGGCAATTTACGTCAAAATTGAACATCAGCGCGGATCACATCATTGAAGCGTACAAAGAGGTCGTGGCCAGTAAGTACAGTCTGCAAGCGGTCACCTATCGACTCAACAGGGGTATTCCGGACGAAGACGTTGCCATGTGCGTCGGATGTATGGTCATGATCGAAGCTGCAGCCGGTGGGGTTGCATATTCGAGCAATCCGCTGAACATTCGGGACCCCTCGATCTACATCGATTCGGTCTGGGGATTGCCGAAGGCCGTGGTGGACGGCACGGTCGATCCGGACCAGATAGTCGTATCGAGGGACGACCCACCGCGGATCGTACGGAAAGACGTGAAGGTCAAAGAATATGAGTTCAAATGCTTTCCGGACGAGGGTGTGTGCCGATTGGAACTGGCGGGCGACAAGAGGAGCTCGCCATCTATAACCGACGAAGCTGCGATCCGCCTGGCCGCGATGGCCGTTCGGCTCGAAGAGCACTACGGGGGACCTCAGGACATCGAATGGGCCGCCACGGCCGATGGCTCCATCTATATCCTCCAGTGCCGCCCCCTGCAACAGACCGCTTCCGATGGCAATTCGCAGCACTCGGTCCTTGCAGAGAATTCCGAATATGAAATCCTTTCTCGAGGAGGGGTGACTGCTTCAGCCGGTGTGGCCAGCGGTCCGGTGTTCATCGTCCGGACCGGAGCTGATCGATTGAAGTTCCCTGCCGGGGCCGTACTGGTGACTGCCCAATCATTGCCACGCTGGGCGCCGCTCTTGGGCAGCGCCGCCGCGGTGGTCACCGAACTGGGGGGTGTTGCCGGACACCTGGCGAATGTTGCGCGGGAGTTCGGGGTTCCTGCCCTCTTCGGCGTGTCGCGGGCCACGGAAGAGCTCAAGAATGGGGAGACCGTGACCGTGGACGCTGACGGTGCGACAATTTACCAAGGACGGATCGACTCCTTATTGGCCAACAGGAAGGTCAAGAAGAACCTTATGGAGGGGAGTCCCGTGTTCGACATGCTCAAACAGGCTGGCGGACACGTGATTCCTCTCAATCTCCTCGATCCGGATTCCCCGGGCTTCCATCCGAAGAAATGCGAGACGCTCCACGACATCACCCGATTCTGTCACGAGAAATCCGTGCACGAGATGTTCAGTTTCGGCAAGGAGCACCGCTTTTCCGAACGGTCCAGCAAGCAACTCGTTTGCGACGTTCCGATGCAGTGGTGGATCATCAATCTCGACGACGGATTCAAAGAGGACGTGGACGGCAGGTTCGTACACATCGACAATATCGTTTCCATACCAATGCTTTCCCTCTGGGAGGGCGTGGTGGCGGTCCCCTGGGAAGGCCCGCCGCCCGTGGACGCCAAAGGGTTCATGTCCATCCTCGTGCAGGCCACGACCAATACGGCCTTGGAAGCGTCCATGGCGAGCCCGTATGCTGCCCGAAACTACTTCATGCTTTCAAGAAATTTCTGTAGCCTAACATCACGGTTTGGCTTCCATTTTTCCACGGTGGAAGCACTCGTGGGTGACCGGCCCTCGGAAAATTACATCAGCTTTGCCTTCAAGGGCGGGGCAGCCGATTTTCCCCGGCGAGTGCGTCGTGCGCGTTTCGTGGGCGACATTCTCGAGGAGTTCGACTTCCGGGCTGAAATCAAGGAAGACAGCTCTTTTGCGAGAATAGAGGGCCGTGACGAGGAATTCATGAAGGAGCGGCTGAGAATTCTCGGATACCTGATTATTCATACCCGCCAGTTGGACATGGTGATGAACAATGATTCCTCCATCCAGCAGTACCGAGCCAAAATCTTGAACGATATTCACTCCGCGATCAAAAAGAGCGCGTGAGGTTCGACTCGAAGGTCCACCAACAAACACTTCCCCGAAGGCGAGGTATTGGCCCAATCGCACGCCAGCTCGTGTCTGCGACGAATTGTCAAAGGATGCCTGAATCGATCTGCCGGAAGAGAGTCTCAAAAGTCAGTCATGAGCCCACCTCGTGACACGATCCGGAATGACCGAGATATTGGGTGGCCTGGACGTTATACGTCCCGGCGCCGAAGGCACAGGAGGTCCGGACCTCCTGTCGCTACGCGACACGGACGTATAACGTCCGTGCCACCCAAAGCAACAGTCGAGCCTTCCTTATAGCGCTATCACCTCTCAGGCACTCAGAAGGGCCAAATCAAGGGAATGATCAGGATGGCGGTACTTGCCGTTATGATGTCCAGGGGAATGCCCACGCGAAGGAAATCCGTGAAATGGTACCCGCCGGGCCCGTAGACCATCATGTTCGTCTGGTACCCGAAGGGAGTGGCAAAAGCCACCGACGCGCCCATCATCACCGCCATTGCGAAAGGTGCGACGCTCACCCCCAGAGTTTGAGCAGTGGACATCGCGATAGGAAAAACCAGGACCGCTGCTGCTGCATGCGAAATGATTTCGGTCAGCACCAGAGTCAAGAGGTAAACCGCAGCGAGATTGAGCCGGGGATTGGATCCGGCAAGAGCGGCCAGACTCGAAGCGATGCCGTCGGCAGCTCCTGTTTTGAGCATCGCGGTCCCCAGCCCGATCGCGGCAGCGATGGTCAGGAGCACTTCGGTATCGATGCTTCGCCGCGCCTCGGAGCCACTGACGCACCCTGTCATGATCATCATCCCGGCAGCGAGCATCGCGGCCTGGATCATGCTGAGCAGCTCCAACGTGGCGGCCGCGACCATGAGTCCCAGGATGGTGAGTGCAAGCCAGGCTCGCTCGTGGCGCGGGGGACTGGAATCCTCAATGGGGCTGACAAGATAGAAATCCCTTGAATTGCGCTGCTGCTCGATAAAGCTCTCGTGCGCTTCCAGCAAGAGGACATCACCCGGACGCAGCACAATGTCCGCGGCATTCTGCGGCAGCCGCACACCGTGCCTCGCAACTGCCATTACGACCGCGTCATATCGTGAGCGGAACCGCCCATTCCGAACTGACATTCCTATAATCGGGCAGCCGGGGGAAACGACTGCTTCAATGAGGAGCCGTTCCGAGCGGGGAACGTCAAGCCTGAAGATCTGATCCGTTGCCGGCTTCAGGCCCTTGATCTTTTGAAGCTCGGCCACGGCCTCCCCGCCTCCCACAAACACCAGGCGGTCGTCGGCCTCCAGTGGTTCCTCCGAGGAGACCGCGGGTATGACATGCCCGGCCCGATCGATCTCAGCCACATACAGGCCCGAGAAGTGACGCAAGCCGGCCTCCACCAGGGTCTTTCCCACGAGACTGCCGTTGGGCTCCACGATCATTTCAACCGTGTACTCACGCGAGCTTTCGAATTCGGCTGTCGGAGGGCGTCGATCCGGAACCAACCTCATCAGGGGCACAATGCACGCCAGCCCGATTACCGCGATCGGGATACCGATCCACGCGGGCTCGAAGAAACGGAACGGCTCCATTTTTGCCTGAGAAGTTACAAGCCCGTTTACGATGAGATTGGGGCTCGTACCGATGATGGTGCACATCCCGCCGACGATCGTCGCATAGCTCAGGGGCATCATCAGATCGGACACGCGGAGGTTGTAGCGCCGGGCCCATTCCTTCACCGCGGGGATCATGATCGCTACTTGCGGCGTATTATTGGTAAAATTGCTGATGATGGCCGTCGGAATCATCATCTTCAGTTGCGCCCGGACGGTCGATCGGGATGGTCCCAACAGCCGTTCGACGATGATCTGGGTCACCCCCGTCTGCTGCAGGCCCGCGGCCACGATGTAGAGCACCCCTACGGTCACCATGCCGTCGTTCGCCAGTCCCGACAGTGCTTCTTCAGGGGTCAGAATTCCGGTAATGAGCAGCAAGGTGACACCGCCCATGAGGACCGTGTCCGGGCCGATGTCCGTGAGTGACAGGAACCCCAACATCACGAGAACCACGGTGATGGCAAACCATGCTTCAATGCCCATCCTGGCCTCCCTGGAGCAACTGCGCCGCCGAACGTGGCCCGATGCGGTTCGCATCATCAGTTGGCATTGAATATACTCACGGTCACGGTCCCATGCAAACACGGGTTCAGGGGCGCGGAATCCGTATGACCGGCGAGTGCGGTTGAAATCGTAGGGGCGACCGCACGGTTGGCCCGGGGCCGCCGGGTCTCAAAGACCCACCGTTGACAATTTCCGTACCAATGACTTTAATGGATTTATGGTCTTGATCCCCACTATACGAGGAGAACCACAGGATGGCCCTGAAATTGGACCGCCGAGAATTTTTGAAATCCGGAATGCTTTCGACCGCTGCACTCGTTGCCGGAGGTTCCGCGAGCCTCTTGCTCCCCCGCGAATTGTCCGCTGACCCCATTCCCGATGTCGTGATCGTTTACGGAAATGACCCTGCGAACATGGCCCGCTCGGCCGTGGACGCGCTCGGAGGAATAAAGTCTTTTGTCAAGCCGGGAAACAAGGTTTTTATCAAGCCCAACATGAGCTTTGCAAGGAAGCCCGGTTCCGGCTGTAACACCAATCCCCTGGTCGTGAGGGAAATCGCGCGTTTAGCTGCCGAGGCGGGCGCGGCCAAGATCTCCATTCTCGACAATGTCTTGAACAACCCGTCCGACTGTCTGTCCATGTCCCAGATTCCGGCGCTCTGCCAGGACATTCCCAACACCGTGGTGAATCACGTGAGGGCCGAGCGCCTGTTCAGGGAAGTCAAATTGCCGCAGGGGACAAAGATGAAATCCATGCAAGCACTCGGGGATGCCCTCGATGCGGATGTGCTGATCTCCGTGCCGGTCGGCAAATCCCATTCCTCCGCGGGGGTGAGCCTTTCCATGAAGGGCATGATGGGTCTGGTTCACGATCGGGTATCATTCCATTCCCGTTACGAGCTGCACGAGGCCATCGTGGACATGGTGACCGTGCTCAAACCCCACCTCGTGGTGATTGACGGGACCAGGATCTTAAGCACGGGCGGACCCGGCGGGCCGGGAAAAGTCATCCCGCTGAATTGTGTGGTGGCCTCGACCGATATGGTGGCCGCAGACGCCCAGATGTTGGCGCTCGGGACCTGGTATGAACGTAAATTCGAACCGACGCAGGTGAAACACATCAAGAGGGCCGCTGAGCGGGGTTTGGGCCGCTTGGACTTAGGCAATCTCAACGTGAAGACCGTCAAATCGTGACCGGCTTCCAAAGACGCACTCAGACCGTAACCTTTGTTCTGTTCCTCGGTTTGCTGCTCCTGGCTGCGTACCCGTATCAAGACGGCCTGATGGCGGATCTTTTCCTGCGTATGGATCCGCTGGCCGTGGTCGGGACCATCCTCGCGGCCAGGGAATTCGCGGTGGCTCTCGTGCCGGGCCTGTTCGTCCTTGCTGTGGCGCTCGTTGCGGGCAGACTCTTCTGCGGGCACATCTGTCCCATGGGCACGACCATCGACCTGGGAGAGCGGGTCGTGACACCGAAGAAGAAGCCCGCATCACGCGACAATTCGTACGAGGCCACCACTCGTTACCGAAACTGGAAGTACATCGCTCTCGCGGTGATCCTCTCAGCAGGTGTGGGCGGAGTATCTCTCGTCCATCTCGGATCTCCCCTGTCGCTGGTGACGCGGTTCTACGGGCTTGTGGCCTGGCCTCTGACGCTTCGCGTCGGGGAGTTGGGCTTGCAGGGGTTGGCGCCGGTGCTGGACCGGTTTCCCATGCTTGCTTCCGCCCAGATCGCCCAACGAGTTTCCGCGACGAATCTGTTCGTTGCAGGGCTGTTTGTCGGCATTGTGCTCCTGGCTTCCGTCCAGCCTCGTTTCTGGTGTCGAAATCTGTGTCCCGCGGGCGGCCTGATGGGACTGTTTTCCAGGAAACCTCTCATGCGGCGGCAGGTATCCGATTCGTGCAACGGTTGCGGCCGCTGCGTGCGGGAATGCCCCACGTCCGCCATTCTCGAGGAGCCCGCGGGGACGGTCCACTCCGAGTGCATCGTCTGTCTGCATTGCGTCGAGATCTGCCCCCAATCGGCCGTATCGTTCACGTGGGGAGCCGCGCCGGCGCAGGTGTCGGCCCCTCCGTCGCCCGACCTGACGCGCAGGGCGCTCGTCCTGAGCCTGGGATCGGGCATCGTTACGGCCGGTCTGCTGAGGACCGGCATCCAACAGCCCAGGGCGCTCGGTCGAGACAAACCCCTCGTGGATGAAGATCTGATTCGGCCGCCTGGAGCCGTGCCCGAGCTCGAATTCCTGACACGATGTATCCGCTGCGGGGAGTGCATGAAGGCCTGTGCCACGAATACCCTCCAGCCCGTGTGGCTCATGGCGGGCTTGGAAGGCATCTTCACCCCGGCCATGGCGCCGCGGCTGGCAGCGTGCGCAATTAATTGCACTGTATGTGGCCGGGTTTGTCCGACCGGAGCCATTCGAGACCTCCCCTTGATCGAAAAACAGCACGTCAAAGTGGGGACGGCCTGGATAGAGCGCCGTAACTGCCTCGTCTGGGAACAGGATAAGAAATGCCTTGTCTGCGATGAATGCTGTCCGTACAACGCAGTCTCCTTCCGTTCGGTACCGGAGCGGAAAAACGCTGTACCGTTTGTCGTTGGAAATCGGTGCACCGGATGCGGGTGGTGTGAAAACAAGTGCCCCGTCGAGGGGAAGTCGGCCATTCGCGTCAACATCATCGGCGAGGTGAGATTGGCATCGGGCTCTTACGTGGAAAAAGCCGCCGAGTACGGCCTTGTGTTCAAGGCAAGCGACAACAAGGCGGATCGGCTGGCTCCTGACACGTTTATTCAACGGGACCCGCATCAAGGCCCGGCCTTGTTGCCCGACTCCCCTGCCCCGCCTGCCGACGAACTTCCGCCGGGGTTCATTACCAAATAAGGTCTGACAAGCGTATCGTAGTCTGCTATAATCGTTACTAATGTTGTCTCCACCCTTCCGGGGTGCTGTCAGAGCCGCGGGGTGGGGCAACGATCTTGCCTGACCGGGGCGCTCGAAGGCATGGCCAATCCGCAAGTCGGTAGAGAAGATATTAACCGCATGTGGCAGGAAGCGGAGCTCTATGAGACCCAAGGACTGTACGACCACGCCGTTCTCCTGTACGAGACAATCCTGGCCAAACAACCCGAGAACCGCAAAGCCCAGGCAAAAATCGTCCAGATACGATTCACGCAGAAGATGGAGGAGACCACCGCCTCACGCTTCTCCGCTCCCGAGGGACTTTCTCCCCGTCTCGCGCTCGACTTAGGCCTCGCGTACATGGGAATGAGCCTCTATGAGGAGGCCCTCGATGAGTTTCGCAGGGCCCTCAAGTCCTCCCCTACGGTCCGCAACGAGCTGCAGCGGTACATAGCCATCTGTCTGCTGCGCCTCAAGAAGCACCGGGAGGCAAAAAGGATCATTGACGCAATCATGCCCGATCATTCTTTCAGCTCGGCGGAAAAGGGGGACGCTGTCGCGGAAGTCGTGGACGTGCTCATGGACCAAGGGAATTATCGTCACGCCTATCGACTGCTCGAACAGATTCCGGACGAGCTGAAAGCGGCTGTACGGAACTACGATCGCCTGCGGGAAGAACTGGCCAAAAAGGCTAAACGAAGCGCCCAGGTCGTCGAAATAGCGGATGAGGAATCTGGTGAAGACTTTTCGGAACCTCTCCTGACGACCGAGGCGGATGCGCCCGAAGAGGAGACCGTCTCCCAGAGGCTACAGGCAGAGCTGCTCTCGTCGATTCCCCTTGCCATACCCGTCAGCTACTCCCTGGACAACAAGAAATGGCAAGAAGCCATCTGTAACAGGCTTTCCGCGAACTGGGCCTTTGTGGATCTTCCCGAGCCGCTCGAAGCAGGGGACTCGTTATTGCTGAAAATCCGCCTATCTGAGGACGAAGAGGCGGAACCCGTCTGGATCGTCTCGAGGGTAGGGCGTGTGATATCCGAGGTCTCTCACGGTTCGCCGAAAACGGTAAAAGCAGAATTCGTTTCCTTTCTGCCCGGTGGGGACATAATTCTCAAGAATTTCCTCGACAAAGTCGTCCGAGATCCATCGATCCTCGCGGAGGAGCAAGGCCAGACCGCAGCGAGTGACCCGGAACGACCCACGGACATCTTCCATTCCCTGCAGGAGCAGGCGGTGAAGGCCATGGAGACGACGGTCCTGTCGGAGCTCGCCCGCGGGACTGAGCTCGGAGCTCTCGACCGTGAAGCTGCGAAGAAACCTGCCCCGTTCGGCGAGTCGTCAGTCCGGTCCCGTGCGGAAGGGCTTCCATCGGTCCGGTTTGCCTGCGAGTGCGGCCAGGTTTACGTCTTGCCCCACCGGAATGTGGGACGCAAAGGGAGGTGCGGCAACTGCGGCAAGATCATGAGCGTTCCGACTGTAGACCTCCGGCCCGACCCGATGACGGACCTCATGGTGGGGAAGACAATCGGAGGGTGCAGACTCCTCTACCGGATCGGCGGCGGCGGCATGGGGGGAGTATTCAAAGGACATCACATCGCCCTGGACATCGCGGTGGCCGTGAAGATCCTCTATGCCCACCTGGCCGACAAGGACCCGGTTTTCATCAAGCGTTTCATACGCGAAGCGCGAGCTGCCGCAAAGCTTCAACACCCCAACATCGTGGGTGTGATGAACGTCGGGTTCGAAAACGGGGTGCACTATCTGGTCATGCCCTTCGTCGGCGGTGGCAGCGCTGCCATGCTGCTGGCCAAGCTGGGGAGATTCTCCCCGGAGAAAGTGCTCCGGATTGCGGTGGAGATCGGTCGGGCCCTTGTGGTGGCTGAGGAGCACAAGATGCTCCATCGAGACATCAAGCCCGCGAACATCCTCTTCACCATGAAGGGCGAAGCAAGATTGGCGGACCTGGGCCTGGCCAAACACTATCTGGAAGCGCAGGACGTGGGCATAACCCAAACGGGAATTGCGTGCGGCACACCGCTCTATTTCTCTCCGGAACAGGCCAAGGGCGCCAAGAGTCTCGACATCCGGTCGGATATCTATTCTCTGGGAATCACGCTGTATCACCTTCTCAACGGATCCCCGCCGTTCAAGGGCGAATCAGCGTACATGATTTTTCAAAAGCACGTGAACGATCCGCTCCCGCCGTTCGACGACGGCACACCGGCTGTTCCCGATTCGGTGTTCACGCTCTTGAGAAAGATGACGGCCAAGAACCCGGACGAGCGTTACCAAAGCGCTCAGGAGCTTATCGGAGCGGTGGAGCTCATAACGCAGGAAATGGCGAGCGCACGGAACCCGGTCATTCCGGTCAAGAAGAAAAAGAAGGGGCTCCTGGAGCGGCTCGGTCTCAAGAAACCCCGTTGATGACCCTCGCGCGCTTTCGCTTCCACCTGTTGGGCCACCTGATTCATGAATTCGCATTCGCAGAGGCAACTATGGTGAGCGGAAATGGTGGCGGGGGCCGACGGTCAGGTTGCCGGCATTCCTCACTTCGTCTTCCGTCCGAAAGCGGGCTGCTGCCAATTGGCCTTACGGCTTCACCGCGGAAACCACCTGGTCCATGTTCCGGTTGTCCCGAAGAAGCCTGACACGACCGAATCCCGCTGCTTCGAGATCGGACCCGATCTCGTCGAAGGTGAAGGTGTCGCCGCCTTTCGTAGCCACCAGCATGTTCACCGCGAAAATCGCTCCTTCGGGCGGAAACGTGCGATTCCCATTCATCACGAAGTCGCGAATCAACACCGTGCCCCCAGGCTCCAAAGCGCGGTGGCATTTTCGGTACAGCGCCCGATTCTCTTCCCGGCTGTTGCTGTGAATGATCGCGGAGAGCAGCACCAGGTCAAAACCGGTCGGGAGCTCGTCTGTCTCATAGTCCCCGGCAACGAGCTCGACCCGCTGCATGACGCCGGTTCGGACCAGCCATTGCCTCGATATTTCCACGATCGTCGGCAGATCGAAGAGCGTCGCGAGCAAATGGGGAGCCCTTCTGAGGAAGGCGGCCGTGTACACCCCCGATCCTCCGCCCACGTCCAACATGCGTTTGAAGCGGCTCAAGTCGACCGCGGCCGCGATCTGCTCGGCCAGGCGTGCGCCGATCACCTGCATGGCGCCGATGAAGGCATGAAGGTCCTCGATGGGCCGGGACTCTATGCCCATGAGATCGGGATTGCTGCCGGCCGCGACGACTTCAGTGAGGTTCGACCAGGTGCGCCACATCCTGATCCGATGCTGGAGCATGGGGAGGATGGTTTCCGGATGGTCGGCCCCCAGCAGCCTTGCCAGAGGCTCGTCCATCCTGTAACGTCCTCCCGGTTCCTTTTCGACGAGCCCCACGGCCACGAGGGCGTCGAGGAGGATTCTCAAGCCTCGCTCGTCCCAGCCTTTTTCCGCGCAGATTTCTTCCGCGGTCCGCGCACCTTGCTTCAGGATGGTAAACAGATCGAGCTCGGCCGCGCTGAGCAGTATGCGGGCCCTCATGAAATCGCCGCTCAGTTGGGAAAGTGTTTCCCTGTTCCACTCGTCAGGCATCCTTATCGCCTCCTCATCAGGCATTTTGTGGTGTTTGCAGGGCCAGGCAGAGCTCTTTTCCGGCCTGATACGCCTCGTCGAGGAATTCCGGATGCTTCACGGCGTCTCCCTCGAAATCGAGGCCCCGGTACAGGAGCGCACGCCAGAGCTCCATATCGAGCGGGTCAAAGAAATACCGCACCGTGAGCAACACGCCGTCGAACAACTTCTTCCCTTTCGTGGCTCCCACGGCGATAAAGAGACCCTTTCGATTGATGGACCGCAGCGCGGAGGGGCTCTGCTCCAGCCAGTACTTCTTGACCCAGAGTGACTGACACCGATCGATGAGTATCTTGGTGTGAGCGCTCACGGCGTAGAAGAAAACGGGCGAGGCCAACATCAGTCCGTCGCAGTCAACGAGCTGATCATACACCTTCTGAAAGTCGTCGTCGATGACGCAACGACCGTCTTTCTTGCAGCCGTAAATCTCGAGACAAGGAGACATCTTGAGATCCCGCAGCACGAGCTCGGTCACATCCGCGCGTGCCGAGCGGGCCCCTTCCACCGCCCGTTTCAAGAGCGCGGCCGTATTGCCCGCGCGGCGGGGGCTGCCGTAGAGAGCAAGAATTCTGGGCATGAAGTGCCTTCCGTTTCGCCGGATTCTTTGCATCCGGTCGTTTACAATTTATTGGACGAAATCTGTTATAAAGCAATTCGAAAACCGATCGATTCTTCAACTTTCGCGGTGTCCGCCCCTCCAGTGGAGATTCCTGTGGAACAGGCCATCAAGGTCGGCGTGAGCTCTTGTCTGCTGGGAAACAATGTCCGATACGACGGCGGAAACGCCCTCGACCGGTTCATTACCGATACCCTGGGAAAATTCCTGGAGTTTTGTCCTGTCTGCCCCGAAGCGGAGTGCGGGTTGGGGATTCCTCGTGAGCCGATGCGTCTCGTCGGCGATCCGGAATCTCCGCGGCTGGTAACGGTACAAACCAATCAAGATCTCACCGAGCGCATGCTGGCGTGGGCGCGCACGCGGGTGGCGGAGCTCGAAAGGGAGAGCCTCTGTGGTTTCATCTTCAAGAGCCGTTCCCCCAGCAGCGGCATGGAACGGGTGAAGGTCTACGGGGAAAAGGGTCTGCCGGTAAGAAAGGGCGTGGGGCTCTTTGCAGCATCATTCATGGAACACTTTCCCCTCATTCCCGTTGAAGACGATGAAAGGCTTCACGACATGAGACTGCGCGAGCATTTCATCGAGCGCGTGTTCACCTTCAAGCGCTGGCGAGACCTCCTGGTCGGAAAGAGAACCCGCGGCAGGCTCGTGGACTTCCACACGCGGCACAAGCTCTTGATCCTCTCCCACAGTCCGGAGCACTATCGGGCTCTGGGCAGGCTCGTGGCCTCGATTGCCACCGTTCCCCTCGACCGGGCCTACGACGAGTATCAGACGCTGCTCATGGCCGCTCTCCGTCTCAAGACCACCCCCGCAAAGAACGCCAATGCGCTTCACCACGTCCTCGGGTATTTCAAAGCTTGCCTCTCTTCGGATGAAAAGCAGGAGCTTATCGAGATCGTCGACAACTACGCCAACGGAAGTGTGCCGCTCATCGTGCCGATGACCTTGTTGAATCATTTCGTCCGGAAGTACGATCAGCCGTATCTGAAGCAGCAGTTCTATCTCAACCCCGACCCGCTGGAGCTCCAGCTCCGCAACCATGTTTGATGGGGCACTCGTGGGGTTGTGCGAGTGAAAAAAGGCAATCGTTCACCGCGGAGAGCGCTGAGATCGCAGAGAAAATCTCCGTTCCAGATCCTTGCATACTCCCTTTGACTCTGTCACCATTTGCGAGATCCGCGGATCACTCCGACGTAATCGTCTCTGCCATTCTCTGCGTGCTCAGCATCCTCTGCGGTGAATTCCCAATTCCCGCTGAACGGTTACCGAAAATCAAAGGGGCATTGAGAGAAGACCCGAAGACCATCGACGAATGGGCCTCGAAGTATCCAAAAAACAAAACGATTATCTTCTACTGTGCCTGAGCGAACGAAGGCACGAGCGCCCGTGTGGTGCAAGAACTTTCCAAGAAAGGTTATGCCAAGGTTTTCGCGCTCATAGGCGGCTGGAAAGCATGGGATCAAGCCAAGTTTCCTATCGAGAAGAAATGATAGTGTGCTGAGATCGCCTCCTCTCCAGGGCAAGAGACCTTCAACGAGCTTCCCATCCTCCTCGTTTTTGTCCCCGTCGATCACATTTGCTCCCCACTTGCGTCGATCCCGTGACGCAATACCGGCCGGCACAGCCACTCTCCACTTATCCCTCCACTGAAAATGCTTGAGTAGTGAAGCTTTGCGCGGTATGCCAGTATGGGCCGACAGATCATCAGAGGCGATGAGAAGCAGAGCCCGGAGCCGTCTGGCTCCGTCGGTATGGTCGCGGTTCTAAACAGCTTCTTTCCCGCATATATGAGCCCGTCTGGGCACACTCCTGGATTCCCAATTGAGAGGAAGGGGGAACGACGTGAACACGAGAGGCCGATGGGTGGAAGCGGACGCAGGAATCACCGGTATTCTGCTGGCGCTGTTGCTCCTGGCGCCGGCCCTCGTAGCCGCGGACGGGATGGCCTTCCGGTACGATCACGGGTCCTCGCTGGAACCGCTGCACGTCGATGAACAGAGGGCGTTCATAGCGCACAAGGACGGCATACAGCGGATGTTCATCGCCATCAACCTGCCGGATCTATCCTCCGGCGAGAATACTTCAACGTCCGCTGTGTGGATTTTCCCCGTTCCCGGCGGCGCGGACCGGGCGCACGTGGATGTGACGGACTTCATGCCAAATCTGAAAGGCGAAGATGTTGAGCAGGCCTTCCGAAATTTGATGGAATATGGGCCGTTGATTCCCATGGTCACTCAGCCTCATTTCCTCCCCCTGTTTGCTTTCCCTTTCTTCCGTCCATTCGGGTATGCGGGACGGCTTGAAGGGGCCCAGAGATTTTCAGGAGTGACCACTCACAAGACGGTGGAGCGGTGGGGAATCCATGCGGAGCTGATCACTGCGGTTTCCATGGACCACGTTGCCACGTATTTGCGCGGGAAGAACGTGAACGTGGAACCAGAGCTCTTGAATCCCTTTTCTCCGTACCTTTCGGACAAATATGCACTTGTGGTGGCTTGGATAAGCTCCCGCAAAGAGCTGACCGAAAAGTTCCCTCAACACGAAGCGGATCAAGGCCAGGCACACCGCATACTTATCGACCCTAAAGTGATAGAGGGAAAGTCCCGTCCGCACAAACCCGCGCAACCATCGAAATGGCCCACGTTGTACGTCGAGTTTCCCAGCGACAAGCCGTTCTATCCCATGCGACCCACGAGCGGATATGGGAAGAAGTCTGTTAGGGTTACTCTCTTCGTGCTGGGGTGGGTGGCGCCTGACACGTCATCCTGGACAGCCTCGGAGAAGAGCCGCATGTCACCGCAACTCAGCTATTTTGAAGGCAAGAGGGCCTCATTCGACCGCAATTACGAGATATTTCTCGCTGAGCGGGCGAAAGACGCCCAGGCGACCGGAAAGAAAGACGAATCCGATGAGGTGCGCAAGTCGGTCGCTAGGTTTCTGACCGCGATTCCGGAGGGAGAGATCCCGTACACGCGCGTCCGCCTTCGATCGCCTGCGGAGAATTTTACCCAGGACCTCCGGTTTGACCCGAGCTCCCGACCGCACATGATGCACACCATCTCGACTTCGCCGTGGGTTGTGCCGGCGCTTGTGATCCTCTTAGCGGTCGCGCTCTCCTACGTGAGCGCGGGCATAGCAGGCAAAGCCTTATTCAAAGCATGGCGGCCCTGGGCCCGTATCGGCCTGTGGAACTGCTTCACCGTCGGGGTACTGGTGGCTGCTGCCTGGGTAACGACAAGAGCCGCTGAAGCCGAAGGCAAACCAGCCAGTGCTTCCCCGCGTCGGGACGCGCTGGTTTTCGGCGTGCTGGCATTCTTCCCGTTGGTCATGCTGCTCATGGCCGTTGCCCATCCCTTGGCTCGATCACCGGATAACCCATCGGTGCAAGCCCTCGGGTACGTCCTGACCGCGGTGCTCCTGCTCATCGTGTCATGGATCGTGGCAAAGGCGGGAACGGCTCGGCCACATGAAGGACCGCGCAATCCGGAGCAAGCGCAGGGTCTTATGCCCTGCCGCACTCGTGAAACCATGGTCAGGATTGTGTTGCTGCTCGCGGCGCCAGTCGCAGTTGTACTGGGGCCTGTGCTCTTCGCACCTATAATTGTCGGGCCCCCGCCACCGGGCGTGGGCTCGGGGTTCCTTTTGTGGCGCACGTTAAGAGCAGTGGGGCAGCTCTTCCTTGCGTGCGCCGCGATAACCGCAGGACCGCTCATTGTCTCGTGGGTTCTTCGCAGGGTAGGGGCGGCTTGGCAGGGGAAGAGGCGCTCCATTCCGGAAGGCGATGCAGAGGGTCTATCTCTCCGCAAACCCGAGCCACTGATCCTCGGAGCCTTGGCATGCATCGTCTTGCTTACGATAGTCATTTTTGCACATAGTTCCGAGAAGCTGTGGGCATTCGACTCCTTGATCCGCGTTGCGTGTCGCGCTCTGGTCTTGTTTGAACTGATCGTAGCAACGTGGGTTCTGTGGAAAGTTACATCGACCTCGATCTCACGGGAAGATCGCTTCTCGCCGACCTGGCCTGTGGCGCTCGCGGTGCTGGTCCCGCTCGGGGCATTGTGCGGGATCCTCATATATGGAGCGGCCAGTGCGTTGGGTCCCATGCTCATGCTTTATCCAACAGGCCGCATCGAGGCTTACGATCATGCTATTCCTGCGATCACTCTTCTCGGAATGATCGTGATTGCGGTCTTCCTCAACAGAAGGCGAATCAAACTCCTGATTCGCGATATGACATACAACGGGGCCCTTTCCGTGATCTTCGTCGTTCTCGCGGTATTGTCGTACCTTGCAGTTCACGGCTTAATCGTGACTTCCTTTGTGAGGGAGATGCATTTGGGCGACGTCCTTGCGACGCTGGCGCTCATTGCGGCCGCGTGGCTCGTCAAGGGGGAGCTGCAGGACAAACCCACGAAAGCGTTGCGTTTCGGCGTGCTGTTCTCGATCGTCTTCACAATCCTGAATATTGCGGTCTTCGTTGGTCTGAAAGCGCTGTTGGCTGGGGCCATAAACTAGAATCCGCGGGCAGGTTCCGGCATGCAGCCCCCATGGTCGGGTCGGCACGCACGAGCCGGCGACCCACGGGACCGGTAATATATTTGAAGTTTTTGGGAGGGGGGAGCGGGGGGGAGGACCTTTTTTCAAAAAGGTCTCCCCCTGCATTCGCCTCTTCCCCTGAAAGGCCCGCTCGCACATGGGCGATCAAACGCCATTGTTGGAAATTCACGATCTCCGCCCTGAAGCCTGGCCACGCGGTCACACCCATGGGGTGTCGTTTGTCCTTGAATCGGGCGCCTGCGTATGGATAACCGGCCCGTCGGGCTCGGGCAAAACGACCTTACTGCGGTGCGTCGCACGGCTTACGCCCGCGGCCCACGGCGAAGCAGCCATCCAAGGCGTCTCGTGGGTGCAGGTTTCTGCCACGGAATGGCGGACCCGAGTGGTGTATCTCCACCAGAAGCCGGTGATGCTTCCGGGGAGCGTTCTGAGCAATCTGGCCAAGCCGTTCTCCCTGCGAAGCCACCAATCCCGGGCCTTCGAGCGGCCGGTTGGAGAGGCTCTGCTGCGCCGCCTGCTCCTCTCGGACGACGTTGCGGACAAGGACGCTCTGACCCTGTCGGTGGGAGAAGGTGCGAGGGTGGCGCTGGTCAGGGCTCTCCTCATCGAACCGAGTGTTCTGCTGCTCGACGAGACTTTCGCGGCGCTCGATCCGGCTAGCCGGACTGCAACGGTTTCCCTGTTGAAGGAATGGCTGAATTCGGGCGACCGAAGAATCATCGGAATCAGTCACGACAACGCGGTGCGAGATGCGCTCGGGGGCGCGTCCGTTCCGATTCCTGGTACGACGGAGGCTAATTCCAAATCGCATTCAAAGAAGTAATCTGGGGAGAACCTTTTTGAAAAAAGGTTCCTCCCCAGACCCCTCTCCAAAAACTTTTAACTCGCGTGGCTCATCCGCTTTCCCCTGTGAGGAAAGCGGATGAGCCACGTAGTTTAGAATTTCTTGAGGAGGGCTCAGGGGGAACTTCTTTACACAAAGAAGTTCCCCCCGATTTTACTCTTTTGAACGCGATTTGGTATAAGACCATGGTGAACTATGAAGTAGTCCCCATTACCGATGCGCAGCTCCTCTTGACGGTGTTGCTGCTCTTTCTGGCGGCCGGCGTTTCTGCGCTGCTTCGCCTCGGGCTCGTGAGATCCCTGGCGTGGGGAGCGGTGCGCTGTGTGGTGCAGCTCAGCCTCATCGGGTATGCGCTCGGGTGGATATTTGCGGTGGACCGGCCGGAGCTGGTCATGACGATCATCGGGATCATGTGCGTCATTGCGGCGCACGCGTCAATCCGCCGAACACCCAACGTTTCGGATTTCCCGATCGGCCTTGCTTTTGTATCGCTTGCCGCGAGCACGTACCTCGTGATGGTCATCGTCTCCGGGCTCATCATTCGGGCGGAACCGTGGTACACGGCCCGCATCGTGATTCCGATCTCCGGGATGATCCTCGGGAACGCAGTGAACGGGATCGCGCTGTCCATTGACAAGCTCTATGCGGAAGTGCGCTCGGGCAGAGACCGTGTGGAGGGGCTCCTCGCTCTTGGCGCCACGCCGTGGGAAGCGGTGAGGGATTGCGTCCGTGAGGCTGTTCGGTCCGGAATGACGCCGGTTCTCAATACGATGATGGTGGTGGGGCTCGTGCGTATTCCCGGCACGATGACGGGCCAGATCCTCGGCGGGGCAGACCCGAGGCAAGCCGCGCGGTATCAAATCGTCGTCATGCTGATGATAGCGGCCGCAGCCGCCATCGGGAGCATGCTGCTCGTAGGGCTGTCGTTCCGGCGGCTCTTCACCGACGACGACGCCTTGAAACCGGAGCTGTTCAAGAGCTTGAAGTAACCGACATGTCGACGGAACCTATTACTGCAACTGAACAAGTTATCGGACTGCCGCGGGGAGCGATAGAGTGACGCAGAGATTTCAAGGACTATTTATCCGGAGTTATCCGCAGATTTCGCAGAGGGCCGCAGATTCCGGCCGAGAATGAGGAGATCTGGAGATCTGAAAAAAGGACTTGCTCGGCGACCTCCGCGTTCTCTGCGGTGAATTCCTCTTACCCTCTGAACGCTTCCAACTTCACGTCTGCGGATTCACGGCACCCTCGTCGCGATAGTCCTGCCGCTGACCTTACGGTATGTCCATTCAACAGCCATACAAACGGGAATCAACCCGATCATCGTGACAAAAGCAGGCAGCGAATTCCGGTAAATGTACACGCTCAGCACCGCCAACATGGCTAAACAGGCCACAAGCGCGAGCCATACAATCCACTTCTTTGCTCCCGTCTCGCGCGCTATCCTGAGATGGGCCGCGTTGACCGCAGCATAGACAAACAGGAAAGCCCCGCTTCCCATCATTGCTATTCCGGAAAGATCGAAGGCCAAAATGAAGATGATTACGAAGGCGGCCGTGATGAAGAGTCCGCCTGATGCTCTTTCCCAGACCATTCGGGAGAAGACGGCCGGCAGCTCTCCATCTCGGGCGATCGTGTAGCTCACGTTGGCAGCCCCAAAAAGCGTGGCATTGATAGCCGAAGCAGTGGAAAACAGCGCCCCGATGGCGACGAGTCGAAAACCGAAATCCCCGAGGAACGGCTTGGCCGCTTCCGCCAGAGCGTAGTCCTTTGCCTTCACAATGGCCGGAATATCAAGGTTTCCGATGACGGCTACCGATACGGCAATGTAAATCACTATCACGGCAAAGACGCTCAAATACAGGGCTTTTGGAAGAAGTTTCCGCGGGTTGTCCATATCCTCCGCCGCGTTGGCGACCAACCCGAAGCCCTCGTATCCGATGAAGAGCACTCCCGCGCCAAAGAGGATCCCCGATGTCGCAGGCCACGTTTCCGGGGCCAAATTGGAAGGATGAATGAAGTACAGCCCGGCGGCAGCGAAGAGCACGAGGATAGACAATTTCACCGCCACAATGAGGGTTTCCGATCTACCGACGACGCCCGCGCCCACGAAATTGACTCCCGTGAACAGCAGCACGATTCCCACGCCGAAAGCTTTCGGTACCCACGGAAGTGAAAGCTTCGGCAGAAACGTCGCGGCGTAACCGGCGAAGGCCTGAGCGTAGAGAGCGAGCGCGATCACGTACCCGATCCACATGTAGAAGTTGATCCCGCCGCTGAGCACACCGTCGCCAAAGCCCTTCACGAGAAACTCGACAGCCCCGCCGGCCGAAGGATACCGTGCACCGAGCTTTGCATAGGAATAGGTGGAAAGTAGCGCGACGAGGCCGCCCACGAGAAAGGAAAGCCACATGGCCGTTCCCGCAGCCTCGGCCACCACTCCGAGAATGGAGAAGATGCCTGCTCCGACCATTCCGCCGATGCCGATTGCCATCGCAGCGAACAGACCTATCCGGCCGCTGCCCCCAGGCCGCTCCGCCGGCGCGTCACCTCTCGCCGTTGCTCCGGACATTGAAGACCCTCCCCCTTGCAGTCGGGCCGACGGTCGGAACCGATTCCTGCTGGGCGGCGAATAAAAGCAGGCCCGCTCTCGCTAATCGATTTGCTCCACCAGGTAGTTCGGCGCGCCCATCTGTTTGATCTGGTCCAGTTGGGCCTCAAGCCAATCGATATGCTCTTCCTCGTCCTTGAGAATGTGCTCGAGGAGCTCTCTCGTGCCGCCGTCGCCTACCTCAATGGCAAGTCTGATCGCGTCGTTGTACGATTGAATGGCGTCAAATTCGGCCTGCCAGTCATACTTATGTTGCGCTTCCACATCCGGACCGATACGGATGTCTTTCAGTTTGCTCACGACAGGGCGCCCTTCGAGGAAAAGGATGCGCGCTATGAGTTTTTCCGCATGCTTCATTTCGTCTATGGCACGCTTTTCGTCTGCTTTGTGGAGCCGCTCGTACCTCCAATTGTCACACATTTCGGAATGTACCATGTACTGATTAATTGCCGTCAGCTAGTCCGCCAAGAGGTCGTTGAGCTTCTCGATGATTCTTTCATTCCCCTTCATGGCTACCTCCTCTTTCAGTCGGTGGGCGGAAGTCAATGCTACATGCAACCCTATTCATTTCTCCGAAAACAATTCTACGCGGCAAGTGCCCTTCCTGTCAACACCGGAATGGGCTCTTGCGTGGACCGGAGAAGGATGATATCCTCGCTCCTCCATTGACAATTGGCCGTGGTACAGGTCCCCGGCGGTAGGAAGGTACAGGCCTGTGGAAAAGTTTGCCGCGATAAATGCGCGCCAGACTGCTTCACTAGTGTAGTGTCTCGGCAAACCCCTTACACTTGATAGGCCCAGGCCCCCGCTTCCATGGCAGGCGGTACAAACAAAGCTGTAAAGCTATCACGAAGACACTACACTAGGAGCCTGTCGCAGAACGCTTTACATTTTTGCGAGGGGGCGGTATAGGGCCTGTTCATGACAGACCAACGATTCAAACCCTACGAGCCGGATAAGCCGTTGTTGCTTCCGCCCG
>Ga0172371_10003503_pt1 | contig 24241 bp, 20 predicted proteins | sample Lak12m_FD_114543 | JGI IMG/M metagenome (GOLD analysis project Ga0172371, IMG submission 114543) | Freshwater microbial communities from Kabuno Bay, South-Kivu, Congo - kab_022012_12m | ecosystem: Environmental > Aquatic > Freshwater > Lake | place: Democratic Republic of the Congo: South-Kivu... | reverse complement strand
TGCGGACTTCCTTCTCGATAAGGTCGATTTTTTCCTTTTTCTTCAGGGAGCGCCGGGCAATTTCAAGTTGCCACGGCAAAGGATGATGCATAAGCGAATTATAGCATATCGCCCTTTCCGGGACCTTAGGGTTGACACCGCCTCCGCTTCCCCCATATGATTGCCGCAAGGAAGCAAAAGAGATGAAGTTCCAGATGATCGTCGTCGGCCCCCTGGAGACGAACTGCTATCTCGTCTATGACGAAGAAACCAAGGAATGCCTGATCGTCGATCCCGGGGCCGATGCGGAAAAGATTTTCCCGGTCATCGCCGAAGAAGAGCTCAAACCCATCGCCATCGTCAACACCCACGGCCATATCGATCATATCGGGGCCAACCGGGACATGAAGGACAAGTACGACATCCCCCTTTATATGCATGCGGGCGACAAGGACCGGGCGATCCGGCCCAATCAGCTCGAAATGAGCCTTTTCATCGGAGCCAAGGATTCGCCGCCGGCCGACAAATTGCTCAAGGACGGCGATGAAATCCAGGTCGGCCGCGGCCGCCTCCGGGTCATCCATACCCCCGGCCATTCGCCCGGCAGCGTCAGCCTGCTTGCCGACCGCTTCGTCCTTTCCGGCGACACGCTCTTTTTCGAAGGCGTGGGGCGGACCGACCTTCCGGGCGGGGATCAGCGGCAGATCGAACGGTCCATCCGCGAGCGGCTGATGACCCTCCCCGACGATCTTGAAGTGCTGCCCGGCCACGGCCCGTTGACCACGATCGGCGGAGAGCGGGACAACCTGCCCTTCGTCTCATGACCCCGGAACGCCCTCCCGAGGATATCCGGGAAGAATTCCTGCGCTTCCTGACGGTCGAGAAAGGCCTGTCGGCCAACACCCGGGCCGCGTACGGCCGCGACCTCGAGCAGTTCCTCCTTTTTTGCAGCCGCCAGAAGACGTCCTGGGACCGGGCGCGAGAATCGGACCTGGCGGCCTTCGTCCGCGGCGAAAACAAGGCCGGGCTGTCCCCTCGCTCCCTGGCCCGGAGGATCTCCTCTTTAAAAACGTTTTACCGCTTCCTGCTTCTCGACGGACGCCTGGAAAAAAATCCCGCGGTTCATCTGTCTTCGCCCAAAGCCTGGCAGTCGCTGCCCAAGTATCTTTCGGAAGCCGACGTGAAGACGCTGCTTGAACGGCCGGAGGCGAAAGATCCGCGCGGCCTCCGCGACCGGGCGATGCTCGAAGTGATGTATGCCTCGGGCCTGCGCGTTTCCGAGCTCATCAGCCTGCGGCCGTCCGACGTCAGGTTGAAGGACGAATTCATCCTCTGCAAGGGGAAGGGGTCCAAGGAGCGGATCGTCCCCCTGGGAAAATCGGCGATCAAGGCCGTCGCCCGTTATCTGGAAAGCGCCCGGCCGCGGCTGGCCGCCGGGGAATCCGAAGCGCTCTTCCTTTCCCGGCGGGGCAAGGGATTCACCCGGCAGGGATTCTGGAAAATGCTGAAAGGGCACGCGAAAGCAGCCGGCCTCGTAGCCAAAGTCCATCCCCACGTGCTCCGGCATTCGTTCGCCACCCATCTTCTCGAGCATGGCGCGGATCTCCGCTCCGTCCAGATGATGCTCGGCCACAGCCAGATCACGACGACCCAGATCTACACCCACGTCAGCCGCGAGCGCCTCCGCCGGGTTTACGACAAATTCCACCCTCGTGCCTAACCTGGATTATTCATACCGCCCGCCTTTTATTTTTTGGGAGAGATGACGACGGTCACGTCCGCCTCGTGGCGGTTTGTGCCGAGGAGGATGACGTCCTGCCGGAGAAAGCTCGTCCGGCGGAGCCAGTCCCAGTGAAACGATTTCTTCCGCGAACCGGAAAGGGAAACCGGATCGTCCAAGACGACCGCGTTCGAGCCGTTTTTGACGAAATCGCTGTAATTCACGTCGGCCGGCCGGTCGCCGTTTTCCATGGAGGCGGGCAGGAGAAGATAGAAGGCGTCCCGGTCGTTGGACCGCGGGACGGCGAATCCGCGGATGAAGAAGTTCAAATGGAGGCCGTCGCTCAGGCGGAGAACGTACATGACGGCGAGCTCGGGCTTTTCGCCGAAGTCGTTGGTCGTCCGGATGCGGATCCCCTCCGGCGCGGCCGTGGTTTCTTCCACGTCCCATTCCGCAAGATCGCTCCGGCCGTGGAGGAGGATATAGTCGTCCCCGTCGGTTTCAAGCTCGCCCGTCCAGACGAACTTCATCCGGTAGTGCCCGGAGGACCTTTCCCTTCCCTCCAGGGAATACTCGCCTTTGACCGCGATCGTCAGGCAGACGGTCCAGGCGTTTTCGGGCGCGGCGGCGGATGCCGCGCCGGGTTCGGCCGGAAACAGCGTTCCGGCCAGGAGGAGTAAAGCTCCGGCCGCCCGTCTCCGCGATCGTCCGGTCATGAGAAATCATTGTAAACCTACCGCCTCGGCTTTTCCAAATATCGCTTGACAAGCGTTCCTTGGCCTGCTATTCTGCCGCGGTATACTCGCGGGTTCAATCACTAAACTACCGAGTTCAAAAATGGCGACAAAAATGAAAAACGGTTCTGTATCGCAAAAACGAAAGGCCCGGGAGCTCGAGCGCCGGCGGTCCAACCGCGAGGCGATCCTCCATGCGGCCGAAGCCGTCATCGGCCGGAAGGGTCTGAGTACGACGTCGATGGACGACGTGGCCGCCGAAGCGGGATTTTCCAAGGCCACGCTTTACAAGTATGTCAAGGGAAAATCGGAGCTTGTCTTCGACCTCCTGATCCACTTTTTGGAGGACCTGGATGACCAGCTCGCGCAGGTCCTGGCCCGGCCGGTCGAGCCCGAGGCCAAGCTTCTGCTTTTTCTCCGGGAGATCTTCCGATACCAGACGTCGAAGGAAAACATCTCCCGGGCGTTCATGTCGGATCCGTCCCATATCCGGATCCTGCAGGCCATGGCCGAAGACAAAAATCATCCGGCCGGACCGGCCGAGCGGGCTTTTCTCCGCAGGTTCATTTCCGTCCGCCAGGGGCTCAATGACCGGATCAAGGATTTCGTCCGGGACAGCATCGCCACCGGCGCTTTCCGTCCGGTCCCGCTGGAAGCCGCGATCCATTTTCTCAACGTCGTGATCCTGGGATACCAGCACGAACATTTTTTCCGTGAATCTGAACCAAATCTCGAAAAAGACGTATTAAGCATACACGGGTTCATTCTGCACGGATTAAAAACCGACAAAAAGGCCAATGCGTAAGGAGAGACATATGAGCCGAATCCGAATTTCCTCCGTCCTGCTCCTCCTGGCGGCCGTCCTCTGCGGGACGGCGAACGCCCAGGATAAGATGGTCCTCACCCTGGACGACAGCCTCCGCCTCGCCCTCAAGCAAAATCCCTTCTATCAAGCCGCCCGGGCGAAGGAAGACCAGGCTTCGGCCGCCGTCAAAGAAGCCGTCGCCGGTTTCCTCCCGTCCCTCAACGCCGGCGGGACCGACGTCCTCGATAAGAAGGTTTTCTCCATCGAGTTCCCGTCGATGGTGCCCGGCGAACCGCCGACAAAGATTAAAATGGATTTCACCCGGGCCTATACCTTCACCCTGAACTTCAGCGTTCCCGTCTATACCGGCGGCCGCCTCGTAGCCGGCTACAAAACGGCTAGATACAATCTGGACGCGACCCGCGAGGCGATCCGGCAATCCCGGCAGGAGACGGTCTTTAACGTCAAGAAAGCATTTTACGGCTATCTCCTGGCCCGTAATTTCGTGACCGTGGCCGAGGAAGGGGTGGCCCTGGCCGAGAAGCACTACGCCAACGTCAAGAACCTCTACGACGTCGGCATGGCTTCGAAGTTCGACCTCCTCCGGTCCGAGGTCCAGCTGGCCAACCTCAAGCCCCAGCTCATCCGGGCCCGTAACGCCCTCGACACCGCCGAAATCGGCTTGAAAATGCTCCTCGGGATCGAGCTGGACAAGCCCGTCGAATTCCGCGGCGAGCTGACCTACCAGGCTTTTGAAGCGAATGTGGACGCCAGCATCTCCGAAGCCCTCGTCCGCCGGCCCGAGCTCAACCAGCTCCAATACCAGAGCCGGATGGCCGCGGAGATGATCAAGATCAACCGGGGAGCGAGTCTCCCGACGGTGGCCATCGGCGGCGCCTACAACTACTGGTCCAATACCTTGAATTTTAAAAAGAGCAACTGGGAAAATTACTATCAGATCAACCTCGTCCTCAATATCCCCATCTTCAACGGCTTCGCCAACTCGGCCAAGGTGGCCCAGTCCAAGGCCGCCCTCAAGCAGCTCGAATTCAACCAGAAAGGCCTGATCGAATCGGTCAAGTTCGAAGTCCAGGAGGCCATCCTGGCCCAGGGGCAGGCCCGCGAATCGCTTCTCTCGCAGGAGAAAAACGTCGAGCAGGCCCAGGAAGCCGTGAGGATCGCCGAGCTGAATTACTCCGAAGGGCTGGCCACCAACCTCGACGTCAGCTCGGCCCAGGTGGCCCTCTCCCAGGCCAAAACCAACCAGGTTCAAGCTTTGTACGATTACGCCGTCGCTCTGGCCCAGATCGAGAAATCGGTCGGGACGGGCTCGGATCGATATGAAGAAAAATAACGGAGTCATGCCATGTTGAAAAAAACATTCCTTCCCGTCCTGATCATCGCCCTCGCTCTCCTCGTTCCGACCGCCTGCAAAAAAGCGGCGGCGCCCGCCGCGGCGGATGCCTCGGCCGCTTCCCTTGGGAGTATGCCGGTCAAAGTGGAAACCGTCGCCCGGCGGAAGGTCTCGGAAAAGATGACGTTCACCGGCGTCGTCGAAGCCGCCCGGAAAATCAACATCACCCCGGAGACGAGCGGCAAGGTCGCCCGCATCCTCGTCGAGGAAGGCCAGGCGGTCAAGGCCAACCAGCTGCTGGCCGAGCTCGACACCGCTCCCATCCTCCTTCAGCTTCAACAAGCCGAGGCCGGTGCGGCCATGGCCGAGGCCAACGCCAAGAACTCCGCCCGCAACAAGGAGCGGATGGACCGGCTGGCGGCCGAAAAAGCCGTTTCCGAAACTCAATACGAGCAGGTCAAGCTCGCCGACGAGGCGGCCCAGGCCCAGGCGGCCCAGGCCCGGGCGGCCGTCGCCTTGATCCGCCGGTCCCTCGAACAGGCGGTCATGACCGCTCCTTGGAGCGGCATTATCGCCTCCCGTAACGCCGAAGTCGGCGACATCCTCAATCCGATGATGGGCGGCTATGGATCCGCCACTTCCGGCGTGCTGACCCTCGTCGATTACAATCGGGTCAAGATCGTCGTCGAGGTGTCCCAGGAGGACATTGTCCGTCTGGCCCGCGGCCAGAAAGCCGTGGTCAAGTCCGGTTCGGCCGAAGCCGCAGGCACGGTCTCGGTCGTGAACACGGCCGCCGATCCGCTCTCCAAGAAATTCCGGGTTGAGATCCTGGCCGAAAATCCGGGGCTGGTGCTCCGGCCCGGGACGTTCGGATCCGTCGTTTTCGAAGTCAATTCCCATGAGAACGCGCTGGCCGTGCCCCAGACGGCCGTCCTTTCCGACTCGTACGTCTACGTGGTCGAGGACGGTAAGGCCGTCCGCCGGCCGGTCAGCCTGGGCCTCAAGAACACGACATTGATCGAGATTCTCGACGGATTGAAAGAAGGCGACCAGGTCATCGTCGAAGGCAATTACGGCCTCGTCGAAGGAACCCCGGTCGAAATCACAAGGTAACTCTAATGAAACTCCCTGAATTTGCGGTCAACCGCCGCGTCTCGACGGCCATGATCGCCATGATCCTGGTCGTCTTCGGCTTCATCTCTTTTTCCCGGCTGGGGCTGGACTTGTTTCCCGACCTGGAATACCCGACGGTTTCCGTCGTCACGACGTACCGCGGCGCGTCTCCGGAGGACATCGAAAACCTCATCACCAAACCTCTCGAAGGCGTCGTCGGTTCGGTCAACGGGGTCAAGAAGGTCACTTCGACGACGTCCGAAGGGACTTCGGCCATCCAGGTCGAGTTCGAGTGGGGGACCAACCTCGACTTCGCCGCCCAGGACCTCCGCGATCAGATCGGGCTCTATAAAGGCTATCTTCCCACGGCGGCCAGCGATCCGCTCGTGGTCAAGTTCAACATGGCCCAGATCCCGGTCATCTTCTGGGGCGTCACCGGCAACAGGTCCACTTTTGAAGTGAAGGATATCATCGAGGACGAGGTCGCCCGTCGATTTGAGCGCCTGGACGGCGTGGCCGCGGCCACGGCATATTCCATGGACACGCGGGAGATCCTCGTCGATGTCAACAAGGACGCCCTGGCTTCGTTCGGATTGTCCTTCGATCAGGTCCTCGGGGCCCTGATGGCCGGCAATATGAACATGCCGGCCGGCCACCTGGTCGAGCGGCACTCCGATTTCCTCGTCCGGACGATCGGCGAGTTCGAATCGCTGGACGACGTCCGCAACACCATCGTCGGGGCCACGACGAAAGGACAGCCGATTTACGTCCGCGACGTGGCCGAGATCCGGGACACCCTGAAGGAAACCCGGTACATCGGCCGGATCCAGGGCGAGAAGGCCGTCTTTCTCATGATCAGCAAGCGTTCCGGAGCCAACACAGCTCTGGTCGGCAAAGCCGTGAAAGCCGAGCTCGAGAACATCAAGAAAACCCTCCCTCCCGACATCCAGTTCCATCAAATCATGGATCAGTCGGAGATGATCCAGAACGTCACCAAATCCACGGCAAATACCGCCTGGCTGGGCGGCTTTTTGGCCGTGGCGGTCATTTTCTTCTTCCTGATGAATTGGCGGCCGACGCTGATCATCGGCGTGGCCATCCCGCTTTCGATCATCACCACGTTCATCGCCCTTTATGCCGCCGGCTATACCCTCAACCTCCTGACCCTGGGCGGACTGGCCCTGGGGATCGGGATGCTGGTGGATAACGCCATCGTCGTTATCGAAAACATGTTCCGCCACATCCAGGAAGGCAAGGACGCCAAGTCGGCCGCCCGGGACGGCGCTTCGGAAGTCGGCATGGCCATCACCGCCTCCACGTTGACGACGATCGTCGTCTTCCTTCCCATGGCCCTGGCCACGGGACTCACCGGGATGATGACCCGCGGCCTGGCTTTGGCCGTCGCTTTCTCCCTGATATCCTCCCTGTTTGTCGCCCTGACCATCGTCCCGGCGATGGGTTCGGTCCTTTTCCGGCGGCGCCAAGGCGCGGGCACCGACGTCAAAAAGCGGATCGGCCGCGATTTCACCGGTCCCCGGAACAAATACCGCAAAGCCCTGGACTGGGCCCTGCATCACCGCAAGGCCGTCGTCTTCGGAACCCTGGGCCTGTTCGTTCTCTCGCTGGCCCTCATCCCGATCCTCGGGACGGAATTTATGCCCTCGATGGACCGGAGCATGCTGATCATGAGCGTCAAGACTCCGGTCGGCACGTCGCTTGAGGAAACCAACCGGGTCGTGTCCATGATCGAGGAGGTCATCCGCCGCCGGCCGGAGGTCAGGATCGTCTCGGCTCAGATCGGTTCTTCGGCCGAGGAAAATGCGTCCGACACGGGATTCGGCAATCCCACCGGCCCGCACGAAGCCATCTTTTATGTCGGCTTGAAGAATCCGGAGGAACGCGAGCTCAAGGACGCCCAGATCGTCGAAGAAATCCGAAAAAGCGTTCCCAAGCTCGAAGGCATCAAATTTGAATCCATGGACATGGGGGCGATGATGATGGGCGGAGCGGCCGCTCCCGTCGAGATCAAGGTTTATGGAAAGGACCTGGACAAGCTCCGGGAAATCGGCGACGGCCTTGTCGCCCGGCTGCAGGGCGTCCCCGGTCTCCGTGACGTGACCCACACCCTGTCTCAAGCCAAACCGGAGTATCACTTGAAAGTCGACCGGGATAAAGCCGCCCGTTTCGGGCTGTCCGTTTCCCAGGTCGAATCGGCCGTCCAAATCGCGACTCTCGGCCAGGTGGCCACGCGGTATCGGGAAGAAGGCGAGGAATACGATATCCGGGTTCGTTTCAAAGATGAATTCCGTAATACGATCGCCGCCATCCGCAACATCCCCATTTCGACTCCGCGGGGAACGACGATCTCCCTGGATCAGGTCGCTGAAGTCGAGCCGGGCACCGGTCCCATCCTGATCACCCGCGACAACCAGTCGCGCCGCATTTCCGTCACGGGCAATATTGTCGGGCGCGATCTGGGCAGCGTCGTCCGGGACGTCAAGACCCGGATGAAAGGGATGGACGAGCAGCTGCCGTCGGGATATTTCGTAGAGATCGGCGGCTCTTATGAGCAAATGACCGACATGTTCAAAACCCTGGGATGGGTCTTTCTCCTGGCCGTCCTCATGGTCTATATGGTCATGGCCTCGCAATTCGAATCGCTTCGGGATCCCTTCATCATCCTCTTCACCATCCCTCTGTGCGTCATGGGAGTCGTTTTCGGCCTGTTGATTTTCGGCCACACCATGAATATCGCGGCCGGCATCGGCATCATCGTTCTGGCCGGAGTGGCCGTCAACAACGCCATCGTCATGATCGACTACATCAATCAGCTCCGGCGCCAGGGCATGGAGACCAGGGAGGCGATCCTTCAGGGGTCCGTGACCCGGTTGCGGCCGGTCCTGCTGACCGCGATCACGACGATTCTGGGAGTTCTCCCCATGGCGGTCGCCACTGGGCAGGGCGCGGAGATGCGGGGCCCTATGGGCGTCACCCTCCTGGGAGGGCTGACCACGACGACCCTGCTGACGCTGTTCGTCATCCCGGTCGTCTACAGTCTCTTTGAAAAAGTGAGATTCCGGGAGAAAAAGGCGAAAGCCTGATTCAGCCCGCTTTATAACGGAGAATCGCCGCGATCTTGCCGTAGTGGTCCAGCCGGGAAGGCGGAGTGACGTATTTCACTTCGCATTTCCGGCCCAACGCCGCCTCGATCGCCTCATCGATGATGTCCGGGCGGGCGTCGGTCTTGCGCTCGCAGGCCGGGCAGCGGAGTTCGTCCAGAAAGAGGAGCTTGCACCGCGGGCAGGATTTCCCGGGCACGGAATGGAGCCGGGTAACGACCAGCGTCTGGACTTCGCCTTTGTTGAGCTCGGCCAGGCAGTCGCGGAGCCCGGATTTCGCCCGGGTCCCCTTTTCGATTTCGCCGATGACTTTCTTGAGCAGGGTCTCTTCCTCTTCTTTTTTCAGCCGCTCCTCGATCGCCCGGGCTTCCGCCAGCACTTTTTCCAGGTGGTCGAACGGCTTGGCTTTAATGCAGCCCTTGATCTTTTCCCGGACGAAGGGGTGAAGCAGGCCTTCGAAATCCTTCCGGAGGGCGTCGGGACAGCCGAGCCAGAGTCCGGCGAATCCGTTTTTCTTGAGGATCTCGAAGGTCGTCTGGGCGGCGCGTTTGAGGTGGCCGTGGATCAGGGCGTCCACGTGGCGCTCCACGCGCTTGGTTTCCTGGCCTTCAATCCCGCTTTTCGCCCTTTTCGGGATGTCCGAGGACAGGCTGGCCAGAGGCCCGATTTTGTCCCGGACGACTTCATACCAGCGGGCTTCCCGGCTGTCGAGGGTCAGGGCGAGGAAGCGGCGCGGCGTCTCGAGAATGCGGTTGACCGGCCGGATGTATGGATTCTGGTCGAAGATGACGCGGTCGTAGGGCGCTTCGGGAAGATCGATGGCTTCCCAGAATCCCGCTCCGGCGCAGGAATAGATCGCCAGCCCCAGGGCGTCGGTGGTCATGTTGGCGGCGCAGTAGGCCTCGACGGCGGCGAGGTCCTTTTCGAGCGAGGCCTTTTTCTCCCGGGAGGCGTCCATGGCGGCGATGTCCGCCCGGGCGCCGGCCAGAAGGTTCTTCACGGCCAGGAGGATTTCCTTGCGCGTTCGTTTCGACTTGTCGGTGGCAAGGAAAAACGAGGTGGTCAGGCGTGGGCCGCCTTGAAAACGGCCGAGAGCGACGATCCGGTCGCGAATCTGAGAGGGCATGAAACCTCCTTATGGGTATGGCTATGGATTTCTTGGGAAAAAGGGAAAGAAAACGACGCTGAACGGCATCACGAGCGTCATGTACGTTAAAGATAAGAGGCCGGACGGGGATTGTCAAGCGGCTGAGTAATCGCTATAATACATTCCCTTCCTGAGTGCGGAAGTGGCGGAATTGGCAGACGCGTAAGCCTCAGGAGCTTATGGCCGCAAGGCTATGGGGGTTCGAGTCCCCCCTTCCGCATACCTGATCCCATAATCCAACCGGGTGTTTTTCGTTCATTTTGAGAATTGGAGTTTTTTCATATAAATAATGGAAGAATTTTCCCCCTCATGGCGTCTAATAGAACAGGAGAGGAGGAATCGTGCCAATCTTTACCCCGGAAACCGAGGGACAGGAAGATTAAGCGTGTACGCATCCATTAAAATCTGGGACGCCGCCTGCGCCCGATTCAATATTCCCGAATCGAAGCTCCGCCTCTATTTCAGCAATTTGAAAAAGCATTCTTCGAAATATTTTCTCATGAACATTCCGAAAGGCGGGGCCTGCCCCATGCTTGGATATTCGAATGGAATGGATACTCCCGGTCTGGGAATTGAGAATACCATCATCAAGCTTAAAGAAAATGCAAGATTCTTCGGTGAGGTTTATGTCTTCAACGAAGGGGACATCATCGCGTTTTATAGAAGCTTTGACGAATTCATCAATTCTCTCGGAATTGATCCCAACCCCCCGAAACGAAAAGCCGTCGATCAATGATTTGGCCGGACGCCTGGACGGCGGGGATCGCCGGCGCCGCGAAAAGCGTCTCCGGAGAAGGATATTCGCTTAAAAATTCGCATTGATGAATTCGAAACGAAAGAATATATTTCATCGCGATGCATTATCTATGAGAAAATATCGACGATCGTCCGGTTGCCGATGCCGGCCTCGTTAAAATACGGGAAAAGGAAAGTGATTGCGCGGGAGGAGAAATGAAATTCACCGGGAAGCTTTATCAGAAAGATCGGCTGATTGACCCGGGCGTTTCGGGCGATATCCAGTTATATCGCCGCAAGCCGCTCACGAATATCTTCGACGGAAGCGGGCACATGGAGACTTCGCGGCCGCTCCCCGTTGGAACCATCGATATCGGCCTGGACGTCTTGAAAGGCCAATTCATTCTCGCTTTTGACGCTCCGACGTGCGGAATTCCCGAAAAGATCTTCATCAACGTCATTTTTGTCGAAGAGCCGGAGAGAACGAGGGCTTCTTTCAATCTCGATTACGTCATTTGACCGGCGGCTGCCCGTTTGGATTGTTTTCCGGGGGAGATTCTGATATTAGATATATATTTGCGGACCGTTTGTGCTTGAATGACAAGGAGGCCCATCTTATGAGCAAACAACCCCCCCTGAGGACGGCGGCGATTCTCTGCCTGTGTCTTGCCCTTGGATTCGCGGCCTGTCAAAAAGCCGAAACTCCGGCCGCTCCGGCCGAAGAGACCGCGAAAGGAGCATCATCGATGAAAATCGTCAAATCCGCGTTCGGGACGCTTCCCGACGGATCGGCCGTCGACCTCTATACCCTGACGAACAAGAACGGATTGAAAGCCCAGTTGATCACGTACGGGGCGATTCTCGTCTCCCTCGACCTGCCCGACCGCAACGGCGTCTTCGCCGATTGCGTCCTGGGATATGACGATCTGGACGGCTACGTCAAGAATCTTGGGAATCCCTATTTCGGGGCGATCGTCGGCCGCTACGGGAACCGCATCGCCAAGGGAAAATTCGTCCTGGACGGCAAAACATACAAGCTGGCGACCAATAACGGCCCCAACCACCTCCACGGCGGGGTCAAGGGATTCGACAAGGTCCTGTGGAAAGGCGAGCCCGTGCAGGATTCGACCGGGGTCGGCGTCAAGTTCACCTATCTCAGCAAGGACGGGGAAGAAGGGTATCCCGGCAACCTCGACGTCGCCGTCACGTACGTTTTGAACGATCAGAACGAATTGATCATTTCCTACGAAGCGAAGACGGACAAGCCGACCATCGTCAATCTGACCCACCACAGCTACTGGAACCTGGCCGGCGGGCAGCGCGACATCCTCGGTCATGATCTCGAGCTGGCCGCGGACCGCTATACGCCCGTGGACGCCGGCCTGATCCCGACCGGCGTGCTGGCCCCCGTCGCCGGAACGCCCATGTCCTTCCTCGAGCCCACGGCCATCGGGGCCAGGATCGACCAGGTGCCCGGCGGCTACGACCATAACTACGTCCTCACGAGCGGCGGCGGTCCGCTGGCCCTTGCCGCCCGCGTCGTCGAGCCGGAGAGCGGCCGGGTGTTGGAGATTTCGACCGTCGAGCCGGGAATTCAGTTCTATTCCGGCAATTTCCTGGACGGAACGATCAAGGGAAAGGGCGGCCAGGTTTACGGCAAACACTGGGGCTTCTGCCTGGAAACCCAGCATTTCCCGGATTCGCCCAACCATCCGAATTTCCCCTCCACCGTCCTTCGTCCCGGCGAAACCTACAAGACGATCACGGTCCATAAGTTTTCGGCGAAATAAACGGCCATCTTCAGGTTCAGAAAAATGAAAAAACGCACCCTACCGGTTTTTCTTGTTTTGTTCGCTCTGGCGGTTCTTTTGGCCGCGCAGGCCGGCGCCCAGGACCGGCTCAAGACGTACCCCGGATACGAGCAGTACGCCAAAATCAGCAATCAGATCCGGACCGCGATCAAGTTCGGCCGGATCCACCCGACCTGGAAGGACGGGGGCAAGGCGTTTGAATACGCCTGGGAAGGAAAGCTTTACCGCGTCGAAACGTCCCGGGGACGCCGGACCGAGATCGGCGACGTTCCGGAGACGGCGCCCGAGGACCCGTTCCGCCGCCGCGGCGGCCCGGAGCGCGGCCGCCAGTTCTCCGAGATCCTTTCCCCCGACAAGAAGATCAAGGCGTTCTATCGGGACCGCAACCTCTGGCTCTCCGATCCCGACGGAAAGAACGAATTCGCCGTGACGACCGACGGCGAGGCCAAGACCCGGATCAAGTCCGGCACGGCCAGCTGGGTGTACGGCGAAGAGCTGGACCAGGTCACGGCCATGTGGTGGTCGCCCGATTCAACGAAGATCGCTTATTACCGGTTCGATGAAAGCAAAGTCCCCGATTATTTTCTCCAGATGGACCAGACCAAGCTGTACTCGACGGCCGACATCGAGGCCTACCCCAAGGCGGGGCAGCCCAATCCCGAGGCCGAGATATTCGTTTACGACATCGCCTCGAAAACGACCGTTCGGCTCAATGTCCGCGACGGAAAGCCGTTCACCAACGACGTCGTCGGCCATTACGTTTATCACGTTTCCTGGACCAAGGATTCCCAGGAGCTGCTGTTCAACCGGACCAACCGGCGCCAGAACATCATGGAATTCGCCGCCGCCGATCCGGCCACCGGCAAAGTCCGGGTGATCATCCGCGAGGAATGGCCCACCGGCTGGGTTGAGAATTCCCCCAACGTCGATTGGTTCGAGGACGGGAAACGGTTCGTCTGGGAATCGGAACGGACCGGCTTCAAAAACTATTATCTGTACGATCTCTCCGGCAAGATGCTGGCGACCCTGACGGCGCATCCTTTCGAGGTTGCCGGGGTCGTGCGGATCGACGAAAAGGCCAAGGCCCTGTATTACCTGGCCCGCGACGGGGCCAATTATATGATGCTCCAGCTTCACCGGGCCGGGCTCGACGGAAAGAAAGACGTCCGGCTGACCGATCCGGCCTTCAATCATTCGGTCGAACTTTCGCCCGACGGCAAGACCTTCATCGATGTCTGCGAGACGCACGATGTCCCGGCCTTCACCCGCCTGGTCGATGCGAAGGGCAAGGTTCTCGCCGAGCTGGCCCGCTCCGACGCGGCGAAGTTCGACGAGCTCGGGCTTAAAAAGACCGAGCTGTTCACCTTCAAGGCGGCCGACGGCGTGACCGACCTCTTCGGGTTCCTCCAGTTCCCCTCGAACTTCGATCCGGCAAAAAAATATCCGCTCCTCGTCAGCGTTTATGCCGGCCCGGCGACAAACGGAACCCGGGAATCGTTCAATCTCCCGAGCACGGTCGCCGAGCTCGGCTTCCTTGTGGCCTCCCTCGATACGAGGGGCGCGTCCGGCAGGGGCAAGCGGGCCCTGGACTCGATGTACCTCAAGCTCGGCATCGTCGAAATCGACGACCAGGCCGCTGGGGCGAAAGCGCTGGCCGCCCGGCCGTACGTGGATGCGGCGCGCATCGGGATCTTCGGCACGTCCTACGGCGGGTACGCCTCGGCGATGGCCCTGCTCCGGCATCCGGAAGTCTTTGTCGCGGCCTGCGCCATGTCGCCGGTCACGAACTGGGAACAATACGACAGCATCTACACCGAGCGATACATGTGGATTCCGGACGAGAACAAGGCCGGATATGAAGGCGGAAGCGCCATCCCCCTGGCCAAGGACCTGAAGGGCCGGCTGATGATCTATTACGGCACGGCGGACAACAACGTCCACCCGACCAACTCGATGCAGCTGATCAAGGCCCTCCAGTCCGCGGGCAAGAGCTTCGAAGTCCAGGTCGGGCCCGACCTGGGGCATACGGCCCTCGTCCAGACCCGGATGATGGAGTTCTTCATCGAGAACCTCGTCCTCCGGTGAACTTTTTCGCCCCTTTTTCGTTTATGAAAGAGGGAGAACTGAAATGAAATCGTCATCCGCAAACACCCTGGGTGTCGTTCTGGCGGTCCTGGCCGTCCTGATGGCCGTCGGCTTCCTCCGGTTGGTCATCGGCGTTCCCGCCGGGATCATTGGCGGATCCGCCCATAGTTGGGGCCATCACGGCGGGATCTGGTTCTGGCCGTTCGCCGGTTTTGCCGGCTTTTTCGGCCTGTTCTTTCTCGTGATCTGGGTCATGGTCGCCCTCTGGGTGCATCGCGACGCCGAAAGCCGCGGCATGGAAGGCATTCTTTGGGCGCTCATCGTCTTTTTCGTCCATATTCTCGGATTCATCATCTACCTGGTCGTGCGGACCAATCACCCCGTTTTGCCGGCCAAGCCGGCCGGCCCGAAAACCCCGACGCCTCCGCCGTCTTCAGGGGAGACGGGTCCGGCGGCCGGCCCGGCCGCAGCGGCCCAGGCGACTCCCGTCTGCAAGTCCTGCGGGCGTCCCGTGGAGAAAGATCACGCATACTGCGCCGCCTGCGGACAAAACCTCCGTCCCGTTTGCGCCAAGTGCGGCAAGGAAATCCAGCGGGAGTGGACTGTTTGCCCGTTCTGCGGCGAGAAGATCTGATCCGGCCGGCTCGCAATAAATTTTCATTTAAAACGAGAAGATTTGTCTTGACTTTTACTTTTTGTGGTGATATATTAGATATGAGAATTGATAAGTTATTTAAATTACATAATTTAAGAGAATGAAGATGGCCAAAAAAGACGGCGACCTTTCGAGAGAATCCATGAAGGGATTCATTTTCGATATCAAGCGGTTTGCCGTCCATGACGGGCCCGGCATCCGGACGACCATATTCTTCAAGGGGTGCCCTCTCCATTGCCTCTGGTGCCATAACCCCGAAAGCATCGCTCGCGGTCCCGAACTGATCACCCGCTCCTCCCGCTGCGCGCGTTGCTATTCCTGCGTCAAAGTCTGTCCGAAAAAAGCCCTTTCTCCTGGGCCGGCAAACGGCCCGGTGGTCGTGGACCGGTCCCTGTGCGATCTGTGCGGAGCGTGCGTCGAGGCCTGCGCATATGAAGCTCTTGCCGTCGTCGGCCACCGGGCGACGGTTGCCGAGCTCGTCGACGAGGCCGCCCGCGACGCCGTGTTTTACGAGCAGTCCGGCGGCGGGGTGACCTTGTCCGGCGGCGAACCGCTGGCCCAGCCGGCTTTTGCTTTGGCCCTGCTTCAGGCGTTGAAAGCCCGCGGCTTTTCCACCGCCCTCGATACATCCGGCCAGGCCATGGAAGACGTCCTGGCCGAAGCCGTGAAGTATTCGGATCTCATTCTCTATGACCTGAAAATGACGGACTCCGCCGCCCATCGGCGCTTTACGAACGTAGCGAATGGGCGTATTCTAGAGAACCTCCGGCGCCTCGATCGTTTCGGGAAGCCCGTCTGGATCCGGATACCGCTCGTGGGCGGAGTGAACGACGGCGAGGCGGCGATCGCCTCGGCGATCGCTTTTCTCAAAGGCCTGTCCTCCGTCCGGCGCGTGGACCTGTTGAAATACCATCGCGGCGGTCAGGAAAAGTATAAAAACTTGGGCAAACAGGGCGAATTTCAAATCTTCGAGCCCCCGTCGGAAGAACGGGCGGACGCGATCCGGCGGGCCTTTGTCGAAGCCGGATTCAGTGTGACCTTTGGAGGATGACCATGATGACCGAACGGGTGAAAAAGCTGCGCGAACAAAGCCTCGCCGCCGTTCCCTCGATCAGCGGCGACCGGGCCCGCCTGATCACCGAATTCTACCGGAGCCCCGAAGCCGGCGGCGTTTCCCCGGCGGTGGCCCATGCCCTGGCCTTCAAGCACATCATGGCCGGCAAGCGCCTCTGCTTCAATGACGGCGAGTTGATCGTCGGCGAGCGCGGCCACGCCCCTAAAGCCACGCCGACCTACCCCGAAGTCACCTGCCACAGCGTCGAAGACCTCCGGATCCTCGACAGCCGCCCCAAGACCTCCTTCAAGTGCGACGAAGCGGTCATCCGCATGTATGAAAAGGACATCATCCCGTTCTGGCGGGGCAAATCCATCCGCGACCGGATGATGGCCGAGCTTCCCGACGCGTGGAAGGACGCCTACGAGGCCGGGATCTTCACCGAATTCATGGAACAGCGGGCCCCCGGCCACACCGTTCTCGACGACAAGATCTACCGGAAGGGGATGCTCGATTTCATCGCCGACATCGACGCCGAGATCGTCCAACTCGACTTCCTGGCCGATCCCGAGGCCTTCGACAAGCGGGAGGAACTGCGGGCGATGCGGATCGCGGCCGAAGCCCTGATTCTGCAGGGGAAGCGCCACGCGGACAAGGCCCGGGAGCTGGCTAAAAAAGAAAAAAACGCCGCCCGGAAAAAAGAGCTTCTGAAGATCGCCGAAGTCTGCAACTGGGTCCCGGCCCACGCGCCGCGGACGCTTCATGAAGCCCTCCAGATGTACTGGTTCGTCCACCTGGGCGTCATCACCGAGTACAACACCTGGGATTCCTTCAATCCCGGCCGGCTCGACCAGCACCTGTTCCCGTTCTACAAGAAGGGCCTGGCCGACGGCACGCTGACCGAGGATTCGGCCCGGGAGCTCCTCCAATGCTTCTGGGTCAAGTTCAACAACCAGCCCGCGCCGCCCAAGGTCGGCGTCACAGCCGAGGAAAGCGGGACGTACACCGACTTCTGTCTCATCAACGTCGGAGGCGTGAAAGCCGATGGGTCCGATGCGGTCAACGACCTGTCCTTCCTCCTCCTGGACATCATCGAGGAAATGCGCCTCCTCCAGCCGAGCTCCATGGTCCAGATCTCCAAAAAAGGCCCGGACACGTTCCTCTGGCGGGCGCTCCGGATCGTGAAAACCGGCTTCGGCCAGCCGTCCGTCTTCAACACCGACGCGATCGTCCAGGAGCTCGTCCGCCAGGGCAAAGCCGTGGAGGACGCCCGAAACGGCGGCGCTTCCGGCTGCGTAGAGGCCGGAGCCTTCGGCAAGGAAAATTACACCCTGACGGGTTATTTCAACATGCCCAAGGTCCTGGACCTGACGCTGCATGACGGCTTCGATACCCGGACAAAGAAGCAGCTCGGGCCCCGGACCGGCGATCCGGCGAAATTCGCCTCGTTCGACGGGCTGTTCGACGCCTGGAAAACCCAGCTCCGGCATTTCGTCGACATCAAGATCGCGGGCAACGCGATCATCGAGCGGCTGTACGCGACCGTGCTTCCCGCTCCTTTTCTCTCGATCCTGATCGATGATTGCGTCCGCAAAGGCCGGGATTACCACGCCGGCGGCGCCCGCTACAACACCAACTACATCCAGGGCGTCGGCCTCGGCTCGATGACCGACATGCTGGCCTCGCTCAAATACAACGTTTACGAGAAGAAGACCGTGACGATGAAAAAGCTTCTGGCCGCCCTGGACGCCGATTTCGCCGGGAACGAGGAGCTGCGCCAGCGCTTCCTCAACAAGACGCCCAAGTACGGCAACGACGACGATTACGCCGACAACCTCACCCGGGCGATTTTCGAGGCGTATTTCTCGGCGATCGATAACCGGCCGACCACGAAGCCGGGCGGGCGCTACCGGATCAACATGCTCCCGACCACGGTCCACGTGTATTTCGGCAAGGTCACCGGGGCGATGCCCGACGGCCGGAAAGCGGGAGAGAGCCTGAGCGAGGGTATCTCGCCCGTCCAGGGCGCCGACCGCAAAGGCCCGACCGCCGTTCTCAAATCCGCGGCCAAGATCGATCATGTCCGCACCGGCGGAACGCTGCTCAACCAGAAATTCACCCCGCAGCTGCTGGCCGACGAGGAGGGCATCCACAATCTCGGCCACCTGGTCCGGTCGTATTTCCGGATGGACGCCCACCACATCCAGTTCAACGTCGTGACGGCCGACGTCCTCCGCGACGCCCAGGCCCACCCGGAGAAATACCGCGACCTGATCGTCCGGGTGGCCGGCTACAGCGATTATTTCCTGGATTGCTCGGTCGATCTGCAGAACGAAATCATCCGCCGGACGGAGCATCAGGGTTTCTGACGGACCCGGAGCGGCGGAGAGCCTCCGGCCGGCCGACACGGGTGTATAATACAAAGATACCAGGAGGTTCCCCCATGAAAAAAATCCTCTTGATGTCGGTCACAGCTATTATCGTTTTTTCAGGTTCTTTCTTTTCGTCGCCGACCCAGGATCTTAAACCGGTCACCGTCGAACAGATTATGCCCGATTTCACTCTTCCCGTCTTCCAGGGCGGAGAGCTTTGCCTCTCGGCCTTGCGGGGGAAAAACGTCCTGTTGATTTTCCCGCGCGGCCTCGCCGGCGAAAACCACTGGTGCCACGTCTGCAATTACCAGTACGCGGACCTGGCCGAGCTCGAGAAAGAAAAAGGGATCCGGAAATCCCACAACTTGGAGATCCTTTTCATCCTTCCGTACAGCCGGGAAATGATCCAAAGCTGGGTGGACGCGTTCCCCAGGCAGATGAAGGACATCGAGGATTGGAAGAATCCGCCCGAGGCCGACAAGCTCGATGAGAAGGGCAAAGCCCGGGTCGAATTGCTGCGGAAAAACATGCCGAACCGGTATCTTTATGAGAAAGAGACGCTGCCCCTGCTTTTTCCGGTCCTTTATGACGCCGGCCGGACGGTGACGAAAGGGCTGGGCATCTTCACGACGGAATGGGGCGGATCGAAAATCGACCAGAATGTCCCGACCATCATCTTGCTCGACGGAAAAGGCGTCGTTCAGCTGAAGTATATCAGCCAGAATACGTTCGACCGGCCGTCGGCCGCCTATCTTCTCAATTTCATCGAGAAGATGGGAAAATAGTTTTCCTGCAACAGATCCGCTCCGCCTGCAGTTTTATCCGGCGGAGGTCGAAATGCCTCAAAGAGACAGAAAATCCGTTTTATGCCTTTTTGTCTGTGCCGCGCTCGTCGTTGGAGCGGCCGGATGTTCTGGTTTCCGGAAATTCTCCATTCAAAGCGCCGCGCCCCGGCCCCCGATCAAGGTCGACGGCCATCTGGGCGACTGGACCGACCGGCTGTACTATGTCGGCGATCAGCTGGTTTCGATCGGCTTGGCCGACGACGGCGAGAGCTTGTACGTCGGGCTGGCCGTGGACGACCCGGAAATGGCTGAGGGACTCGCCCGGGCCGGATTGATTCTCTGGTTTGATCCTCAAGGCGGGACGAAAAAAGCGTTCGGCATCCAATTCCCGGTGCGTCCGTCCGGCGGACCGGGCGGAGGCCCCGGAGGCATGCCCGGAAAGCGCGGAACGGGAGACCGTCCGACCGCGGAGAGAAAGGGTCCGGAAAGGGGCGCCCCGCCCGAATTCGGCGATTCCCGGGAATTCGGCTTCATCCGGGCCGGAGCTAAAACCGCCCAGGCGGTCCGCATGGATTCGAAAACGGGCCTCGAGATCAAATCGGGATATACGGCCGGACGCTACGTCTATGAAGCCCGCATTCCCTTGGCAAAATCCGCGGACCGGCCCTGGGCGATCGGCGTCGGAACGAAGAAAATCATCGGCCTGGGGCTTCAAACCGCGACCCTTGAGTCTCCATCCGGAATGGGCGGCTCGGAGGGCGGACCAGGCGAAGGGCCGGAAGGTGAAGAGATGCCGGGCGGAGGCGGCATGCCCGGAGGCGGAGGAATGCCGGGCGGCGGGGGAATGCCCGGAGGGATGGGCGGCGGGATGCCGGGAGGCATGGGCGGTCCCGGCATGGGCGGCCGTTCGAACGAATCGCCGCAAAAGCTGAAATTATGGGCGCTCGTCACCCTCTCGCCGGGAAACGCGCCGGCGGCGCGCATCGCGGCCGACGTTCCGGATAAAGAAGATTGATCTGGTATTTATTAATTTCCATAAGACAACAATTCGCGAATAATCCAGGTTAAAAAACGATCGAGGCCTTGAGGACGCCGTCCGTCCGGTCGGCGGCCGTGGCGAAGGCCTTGGCCGCGTCCTCGATTTTGAAATTGTGGGTGGCCAGCCAGGCGATGTCCAGGTGTTTGGCTTCGACCAGCAGCAGGGCCCTCTTCAGGCAGCGGTTCTGCCGCCGGACATTCCGGATCCCGATTTCCTTCCGGCGCAGCTTCGCGATCGGGTAGGAGATTTGCTCGCAGAGAGGGATCCCGACCTGGAAGATCCACCCGCCCGGCTTGACCATCTCGACCGCTTGGGCGATCGCTTCCGGATCGCCGGAAACCTCGAACACGGCGTCCAGGCCGAGCGGCTCCCGCTTCATGATTTCCCCCGCGACATCCGCGTTGCCGGCGTTGCCGGACCAGGTCGCCCCGGCTTTCAGGGCGGCCGCGACCCGCGCGTCGGAACGGTCCGAAGCGTAAATTTTCCCGTGGCCTTCGACTTTGAGGACTTGAGTCAAGAGAAGCCCGATCGGTCCGGAACCCAGCACCCCGATCGCCGGACCGAGCAATCCCCGGGCCAGGGCCCGGGCATGCAGGGCAATCGATAACGGTTCGACCAGCATGGCTTCGGCCATGGTCATGGTCTCCGGAACGGGAAAGAGGTTCTGTTCGGGCATGACGAAGTATTCGGCCAGACAGCCGTCGCGCTCCCCCGGATGGCCGAGAAAGCTGATCCGGCGGCAGGTGTGCGGCCGGCCGGCCTTGCACTGGTCGCATTCCCCGCAGGAAATCGACGGTTCGACGGCCACCCGGTCCCCGGCCTTGAAATTCTTCACGGCCGGGCCGACCGCCTCGACGACGGCCGAGCATTCATGTCCCACGATCGCGGGGTAGGGGACCGCTTCGGATCCGACCCGGTCGGTGAGGAAATAATGAAGGTCGCTGCCGCAAAGCCCCGCGACGGCCGTCTTGAGTAGGATGTCGTCGGCGTTCTTGAGCTGGGGTTTCCCGATCTCGCGGATTTCGACTTTCCGTGCGCCCGTCAGAAACGCTGCTTTCATGGGCCGATCTCCTTACCCCGGGGGCTCCGGTCCCTTCATAATATCAGAAAATCTTCCGGATTTCCCCGAAAAAAAAGCCCCGTCCCGGGCGGGACGGGGCTCGAAAGTCGGCTGCGGGTAAACTTACTTTTTCGGCTTGACTTGGATTTTTTCGAGGCCCGGCTTCTTGGCGCATTCGGCCGCAAAATCCTGCTCCCGCTGGGAGTTGACGTAGTCGGGATGCTGGAACCGGTAAGAGAACCGGGTATGCTCGTCGTAGTTGCCTTCGACCAGGGCGATGACGTCTTCGATGAAAACCCGTTCCTCGTCGGTCGGGATGACGAAGACCTTGACCTTGGAATCGGCGGCCGAAATCTCGGTTTCGGCGTTGCGCGTCTTGGCCAGCTTGTTTTTGGCCTTGTCCAGCTTGATCCCCAGGAATTCCAGGCCCTCGAGCGACTTTTCCCGGATGAGGTCGGACATTTCCCCGACGCCGGCGGTGAAGACGATCGCGTCGGCTCCGCCGATGGCGGCCATGTAGGCGCCGATGTATTTCTTGATCCGGTAGGACTCGAGCTCGACGGCCAGGGCCGCCCGGGCGTCGCCCGCCTCGGCCGCCTTCTGGACGTCGCGGCGGTCGGTGTACTTGCCGGTGATGCCCAGCAAGCCGGACTTCTTGTTCAGGAGGTCGTTCATCTTGGCCGGAGGAATATTCTCCTTCTCCATGATCATCAGGTCGATGGCCGCGTCATGGTCGCCCGCGCGCGTGCCCATGACCAGGCCTTCCAGGGGGGTGAGGCCCATGGACGTGTCGTAGGAGACGCCGTTCTTGATGGCGTTGGCGCTGACGCCGTTGCCGATGTGGAGGCAGACGAGGTTGGTTTTGAAGGGGTCCTTGCCCAGGAGGAGCGCCGCCCGCTTGGCCACATAAAGGAACGACGTGCCGTGGAAACCGTAGCGGCGGACGCCGTACTTCTCGTACCAATCGTAGGGCAGGGCGTACATGTAGGCGTGGGGGGGCATGGTCTGGTGCCAGGCCGTGTCCATGATGGCCATGTGGGGGATGCCCGGCAGCACTTCCATGGCCGCTTCGATGCCCAGGACGTTGGGCGGGTTGTGAAGCGGGGCCAGGCTGTAGAGGCTCTTGAACGTCTCGAGGGAGGTGGCGTCGATGACGACGGACTTTTTGAATTTTTCGCCGCCATGGACGACCCTGTGGCCGACGGCCGAAATCTTCTTCAGGTCGTCCAGCACCCCGACCTTCGGATCGAGCAGGGTGTCGATGATGAGCTTGAGGGCGTCCTTGTGGTTGGCGCAGTCGTGGTCGATCTGGATCGGCTCCCGGCCGAGGCCGGACTGCTGGATGAAGCTCTTGCCGATGCCGACGCGCTCGACGATGCCGGTGGCCAGGGTGACTTTCCTGTCGTAGTCGTACAGGCGGTACTTGGCCGAGGAGCTGCCGCAATTGAGGGACAGAACGATCATGGAATTCTCCTGTTTCTCGCTATCGATTTATGCTGACCGCTTACAGGCCGGCGGCCTGGACGGCGGTGATGGCCACGAGATGGACGATGTCCTCGACGGAGCAGCCGCGGGACAGGTCGTTGACCGGCTTGGCGATGCCCTGGAGAATCGGCCCGATGGCCTGGGCCTTGGCCAGCCGTTCGACGAGCTTGTAGGCGATGTTGCCCGACTGCAGGTCGGGGAAGACGAGGACGTTGGCCTGGCCGGCGATGGCCGAATTGGGCGCCTTGGACTTGCCGACCTTCGGGATGATGGCCGCGTCGGCCTGCATCTCGCCGTCGATCTTGAGGCCCGGGGCCAGCTCCTTGGCGATGGCCGTGGCGCTCTTGACCTTGTCCACGAGCTCGTGCTTGGCGCTGCCGTAGGTCGAGAAGGAGAGCATCGCCACTTTCGGATCCATTCCGCAAAGGACGCGGGCGGTCTCGGCCGAGGCGACGGCGATCTGGGCCAGCTCGGAATCGGACGGGGCGGGCATGACCGCGCAGTCGGCGAAGATGAACATGCCCTTGTCGCCGTATTCGCAGTCGGGGACGATCATGACGAACGAGCTGGAGACGATCTTGATCCCCGGCTTGGTCTTGATGATCTGAAGGGCCGGTTTGATCGTGTCGCCGGTCGAGTGGACCGCTCCGGAAACGAGGCCGTCCATCTCGCCCTTGTGGACCATCATCGTCCCGAAATAGACGGTGTCGGCCATGAGCTTGCGGGCTTCCTCGGGGGTCATGCCTTTGGCCTTCCGGAGCTCGTAATAGGTCTGGACGTATTCCTCGAACTTGGGCGAGGTCAACGGATCGACGGAGGGGATGCCCGAAATGTCGACGCTCTGTTCCTTGGCCACCGCCTCGATTTTCGAACGGTTGCCGACCAGGGTCACCTCGGCCAGCTTCTCCTTCATGATTTGCGCGGCCGCCTTGACCGTCCGGGGCTCTTCGCCTTCGGGCAGGACGATGCGGCGCGGTTTCGCTTTCGCTTTTTCTTTGAGACTTTCGAGCAAGGTCATGAGCGCGCTCCTTTTGGAAAAATTATCCCCGCATGCTTATTAAATCTTTATAAAGCAAGGGTTTGGAGGAAATATTCTGCATTTCTTGTCATCAAAAGTCAAGAAAGGCGGGCGCTCTCCCCATTCCCTCGCTTGACACCCGAAAGGCCGTATATCATGCTAATCCCTCTT
>Ga0172371_10003500_pt1 | contig 24255 bp, 37 predicted proteins | sample Lak12m_FD_114543 | JGI IMG/M metagenome (GOLD analysis project Ga0172371, IMG submission 114543) | Freshwater microbial communities from Kabuno Bay, South-Kivu, Congo - kab_022012_12m | ecosystem: Environmental > Aquatic > Freshwater > Lake | place: Democratic Republic of the Congo: South-Kivu... | reverse complement strand
TGTAGAACACATACGTGATTTAGCAATAAACGATAAAATCCCGAGATCAGAGACAGTTCTAATCGATCGACCTTTAGATGGATTAAATGCTACTCTTCGTTATCTTACTCAAACAGAAGAAGGCTTCGAAATATTAAAAGCAGCTCAAACTGGCAAAACAACTAAATCTGGTTCTGCCATGGTCTATTCATTACAGGATTATTTAGATCATCAACAAGAACAAAAAGAGGCTGCGTAGATACTAACAAGGAAACCCACTAGTTCTAATGATCGCAAACAAAAAGGATCACTTTGCTGATCTCTTTTTTTATTTAATTTTAGACAAATTTACTATTGACAAAAAGCAGAAAGTATGCTATAATACTGGGTTCGAAAGAACAAGGTTGAAACTGCCAGTCACACCAACTCGAGGAGGTTCCCATGGCTCGTCAGACCGTTCGCATCCCCGCCACGGTGGCGGGAACCCGCATCGACGTCATCACCCACACCAACCCCCACCCGGACGAGATGCTCTGCTGCTTCATCCTGGAGCAGTGGGGCACGCGCGACTTCCTGCGCCAGTACGCCCCCAAGGGGAAACTGGAGATCGGTGTAGGCGGTGGCCCGTTCGACGACCACACCGAGACCTCCGGCACGACCTCCAGCGTCGAGAAGCTGGCGATCGCCCTCCACGTCCGCAAGACCCCGCAGATCCTGGCCCTGGTGGAGTACGTCCACAAGAACGACACCAAGGCCTCCGACCAGCAGTTCGGGCTCTGCAAGGCCCTGACGCTCATGGGTCAGCAGAACGTGCCGCTCGAGGACATGATCAGCTGGGCCTGCGCCGCGTTCGAGGTCAAGACGAACGAGCTCGAGCCCCGCCGCGACTTCTCGCTCCAGTACATCTCCATGCTCCTGGGCATGGCTGGACGCAAGTGGGATCGCTGGTTCGCCTTCGGCATGGAGGCGATCCTGGCCGACCGGCGCGACTTCGCGGTCACGGCCAAGGCGGACTTCGACGCCCACGCCAAGGTCGAGAAGATCGCCGGACCGAAGGGCCCCCTGACCCTCTGCACCGTCAAGAGCGACTCCCGCGCGATCATGAAGTACGCCCGCTCCGAACACGGGTGCGGCGCGGACATCGTGGTCAAGATCGACAGCAAGGGCAACGTCGCGATCCAGACCGACCAGCGGCAGCAGCTCGACCTCGGCGACCTGGTCGCCATGATCAAGCTGGAGGAGCAGAAGGCCCGCGGCACGGTCCACTGCGACGACCCGGACAAGCTCCGCGCCGACGGCACGATCGACGAGACGTGGGACGTCTGGCACTTCGCCTTCGGGACGAACGTGCTGAACGGCTCCCACAGCGCCCAGGGCATCTCGCCGACCAAGATCTCGCTCGAGCGGCTGGTCGAGCTCGTCAAGATCGCCATGAACACCACCTACTACGAGCCCAAGTGCAGCGCCATGTGCACCATGGGCATCTGCCCCGCCATGCAGGGCGCCCCCTGCAGCCTCAAGCCCTACGGCCTAAACCGCTGCCGTGCCATCCAGGCCAGCGCCCAGGCCTAGTCAAGCGTCCCCACCACAGGACAAGTCCCCACCCTACCGCGTAGGTGTGGGGACTTCTTTTTTACCTCGTTTTCTTGTACTATTAAGGTACTTATGTGCTTAACATTACCAGCTCAAATACTAAAAATTAACGGGACTCAAGCTCTTATCAGGACACACCAGGGACTTGAGAAAAAAATTTTGATCAGTGCAATTCAATCCGTACAAGTTAATGATTGGATTATGATCAACGGTAATCTTGCTGTTCAAAAAGTTTCAGCTAAAGATGCTCAAGAGTTATTAAATATTTTAAATTGATATGACAACGAAACAAAAAGCTCTTCTCCTGGCACTTAGCACTACCGTAATTAGTGGCTTCTCCGTATTTTTTAGCAGCCTAGCTACAAAAGTTATTACAAATTCCAACATCTTAACCACAGCTAAAAATATTTTGGTTGCACTCGTTCTTTCTCTCTTTGTTTCAAGCCCCCTGATATTTAAAAAACTTAAAGAATTGGGAAAAAAAGATTGGCTTAATCTTGTTCTGGTTGGGTTCATTGGTGGTAGTATTCCCTTTCTTTTATTTTTTAAAGGCTTAAGTTTAACCTCGCCTGTTAATGCTGGTTTTATACACAAAACATTATTCATCTGGGTAACGTTTTTGGCGATCCCACTACTTAAAGAAAAAATTACTAAAATCCAATGGTTTGCTTTAACTATTTTACTCGTTGGTAACTACTTTTTAGTTGGGGGGAAAACTTGGACATTTCATTCTGCTGACTTTTTAATCCTCGCAGCCACTTTCTTATGGGCTATAGAATTTATAATAGCCAAAAAACTGTTAGCGAATTTAAATCCAATTATCGTTAGTTGGGGCAGAATGTTTTTTGGTGCAATATTTTTGACTCTCTATCTCTTACTCACGCAACAAGCAGGTGGATTATTAAGCTTAAGTTCAACTCAATGGCTTTGGTTAGTCATTAGCGCCGCCTTTTTACTGGGTTATGTTATTACCTGGTATCAAGCTTTACAAAAATTACCAGCCTCCTTAGTAACCAGCGTCTTGGTTATCGCTTCGCCTATAACCACAGCTTTAAATTCAATCTTTGTTAGTCATAAATATACTTGGCAACAAGGCCTAAGTTCTGTTTTACTTTTAATCGCTGCTTTTGTCTTTGCTTATGTCTTTAATCGACTCCATAAAACAGCCCCGGCTACAGCATAATGGTCTGCTAACTTGTGCGCGCTATGCCTTCATGCCCAATAAATTGCAATATTGTGGCGGTCCTAACAATGAAGAACTCTTTGCTTATAATGTTGAACATATTAGCGATCCTGGGCTTTCAGCTTTACTTAAAGAATTTCAAACCCTTTATCCATATCTTAAATTAATTGCTGAAGCTAATAAAATAAAAGATTGTTTTGACGAACGAGTTGTAGAAGCGTATTGGATTGGCAATGAACTTTTAGATAATATTTCCATGAAACGCCTGTATGCGCACTTCATTGACAACCTTCAATTAAAAAAGAAATTAACTCCCCGGGAATTTAACTTGCTAGTTGGCAAAATTCCGCGCGGTGCAATTCCTCATCATTGTTTTCATGTACTTAATGTTTATTTTCGTACAGGGCATTTAGCGGTCCCCCACACCATAAACTCCATGGATAGTTGTCGCATTGGTTGGGGCAAAGTAAAATCAATTGAGGGTGATTACCTCAATATCGAAACCCAGACATTGTCGCACAGTAACAATAAACTAATGTTAAAAGAAAACGCTGAAAAAAAAGTGCTTTTCAAGTTACTTAACAAAAGTTTTATAAAGACACCGCAACTCGACAATCTTATTACTTATCACTGGGACTGGGCCTGCGAAATTATTACTTCCCAACAAGCTTACAATTTAAAAAAATATACCCAGGCTTGCCTGGATATAGCTAACGGAACAATGGAATTAAATCAGTGATAAACTTCTTACCTCCCGCTCTAGAAAATATTGCAGATATTTTCGCAAAAAAGAAAAAAGCTCTTTATTTGAAATCTTATCCAAGACTATTTCTTTAATGTATGTTTGCTCTTGGATTTTTTTTATTGTTAAAAATACTTTTTGACTAACTTTCATCTCCCCGCCAGAACAATTGACACAGATAAACCCCTTATGATGAAAACTATAACGTTTGGCCTCCTCTATTTCTTTCTGGCATTGGACACATTCATCTGTTTTAAAATCGTAGCCTAAAATCTTTAAAAATCTAATCAAAAAGATGTTTAATAATAGTCGCTGGCTCTCTTTATCTGTTTGTGAACTTAATGACGGTATAAACCAAACGAAAAGTTTCCATAATGACTTACTTATCACATCCGGTTGGACAAACCGCGTCATGATTTCCCGGACCACACTTAGACAATAGTGAGTTTCGAGTGATGTTACTGGCCAGGTTTGAAGTAGATATGTATGTGTTATCTTATTTTGGATTTTGCCTTTTACAAAAATTATTTCAACCACACCCAAGCTGGACAATGGGCCAACAAGTTTACTGGTGCTTTTTCTCGCGCCTGTGACAACGGCCTCTATTTTACCAAAGTCTTTTGTATAAAAAGAAAAAAGGAGATCATTCTCCCTCCAGTTTCTTTTTGTGAGAACCATAGCCTCAGTTTTAAAGGCTTTATCCATAATCAATTTCTGTCAAAATATGCTTGTAATATTTCCGCCGCAGCTAAATCATCATCACTCCTGGATTGGTGCTTGCTTCTCTCTAAGTTCTTTTTCACGGCGAGCTTTGTCGAAAGTCGTTCGTCTACAAAACTAGTTGGAATTTTTAACTTGCTTAACTCCTCCATAAATCTTTCAAAATCCTGAGAAACAAATTCTTGGCCAGCCAAATTACGTGGTTTGCCAAGTACTATCAGATCAATAACTTCTTCTTCTACAATCTTTCTTAGCAATTCCATCGCCTCGGAATATGTTTTAAATCTTAAAATTTTAAAAGGAGTTGCGATCTTTATTCGATCATCGCCAAAAGCTAAACCTAGTTTCCTTTTCCCCCAATCTAAACCAAGACAATTCATATTTATTTAAAACTAATTACCTGGAATCCATACTTTTCGACATCAGCATCACTAAAGAACTTTTGATCTTTAGTCTTCAACACATATCCTACCTCTTTTTCTATAAAATTCCCCGTATATTCTTTTTTAATCGGGTCCCATTCTCTTAAAACTAAAACATCTCCGGGATGACATTCCCAATCTGCTAATCTTAACTCAAAAGTTTTTTCTCCACTAAGAACTTTGACAAAATATTCCGATAAGATTTTCTTTTCAATACGCATATTTATTCAGTTAACACTTCGCAGCCCCGTTTAGTCACGACGACAGTGTGTTCTTCATGTGAAGAAAGGCTATTATCGCGCATTACTATAGTCCAACCATCGTTAAGTGTTCGGATACGATAATCTCCCAGACTAACCATAGGCTCTAAAGCTAACACCATCCCTTCTTTCAACTCCACGTTTAAACCGTTGGTATAGTAATTGGGAATTTGAGGCTCTTCATGCACCTCATGCCCCACACCATGACCAACCAAATCACGGACCACGCCAAACCCCTCACTCTCTATATACTCTTGCACTCGGCCTCCTATGTAATTAAGTTGCTCCCCTGGTTTAATAAGTTTAATCCAAAGTTGAAGCGCTTTTTTTGTAACCTTCACTAACTTCTCAACAGCCGGACTGACCTTGCCAATTATGACCGTAGTGGCCATGTCTGTATATAAACCAGTTTTTTTGGGATAACGCATGCCGACATCCAAACTTACAATGTCTCCGTCCCTTAAAATATATTCGCTAGGGATTCCGTGAACCAGCTCAGAATTAACAGAGGTACAAAGGGTCGCAGGAAAAGGATTTCGTGGGCCTCCATAGCCCTTAAACGATGGTTCGCCTCCTGCTTCCAAAATCAACCGTTCAGCTAAGCTATCTAGATCCTGGGTCGTCTTCCCCGCCTTAGTTTCTGCCACAACTTGACGCAAAACCTGAGCCAGTATTTTACCACCCTGACGTATAAGGTTTATTTCATCCTGACTCTTTAATCTAATCATTTTAATCGTTTAATAATGTCTTTAATTTCTTTGTTGATGACAGGGATAGGTCTATCTCCATTAATCTTCTTCAAAATATACCCCCCATCTGTTTTATAAAAATGTAAAACTTTTGCAGTCTGTTTAAGATATATTTCTTGCCTCTTAACGATAACATCTGATTTGGCGTCAGCACGTGTTTTAAGTTTCTTACCACATTTATCGCAAACATTTTTCTTTTTCGGTGGGTTATATTTTACATGGTATGTTTTGCCACAAACGCAATAACGACGTCCCATGATTCTTTCTACAATTTTTTTCGTGGGCAAAGTGATCTCAAAAACGATACGGTCAATTTTCATTTTATCCAATTCCATATCTAGTGAGACAGCCTGATCAACGTTTCTGGGGAAACCATCAAAAATAATATCGTTTCGCGTTCTCTTCAACTTTTTGAACATTATTTCACAAATAATATCATCTGGAGCAAGCTGCCCAGCATCCATATAACTTTTAACTTCTTTACCAAGCTTTGTTTTCTTTTGGACTTCAGTTCTTAAAATCTCTCCCACTGAAAAGTAACGAATATTGTATTCTCTGGTTAATAACTCAGCCTGCGTTCCCTTACCTGACCCTGGTGGTCCGATAAAAATGTATAAACGTCTTTTTTTCTGCATAAATAATATGTTTTACAGCTTGATTGTAACAAAAAAGCTGGTACCTGACCAGCTTTCTATTTTATCTTTAAAATCCTTCGTAATCACGCATGGTCAGTTGTGATTCCACCTGTTTTATTAATTCAATAACCACACTTACCACAATCAAAAGGCTCGTACCACCAATAACCATCGAACTCATTCCAGTGACGTTCCTTAGTGTCAACGGTAAGACAGCAATGATACCCAAGAACAAAGCTCCAGTTAACGTTATTCGGCTTATAGTATTTTGTAAGTATTGAGCAGTATGACTCCCTGGACGAATACCTGGGATGAAACCACCATTCTTTTGTAAATTCTCAGCGATTTGATATGGATGGAAAATAACGGCTGTATAGAAATAAGTAAAGCCAAAAACAAGAATAAAATATACAATTCCATAAAACCACTGATTATTAAAAACATTGATAATCGTTTGCGCGATATTATGAACCATGGCATTCTGCATGCGCATCATAAACTGAGCAATCATTGGGGGGAAAAGAATAATCGAAATAGCAAAAATTATTGGAATAACTCCAGCGGTATTCACGCGAATTGGCAAATGAGTATTCATGCCACCATACATCTTCATCCCTCGGACCCTCTTTGCATAAGAAACAGGGATATTTCTTTGACCCTCTGTAATGATCACTACGCCTACAATTGTGACCAAGGCCAAAAGTCCAAAAAGAATTAAATTAGTAACTTGTTGTTGATTGAAGTTTAATGCCACTTCCGAAATTGCCTTTGGCACACGAGAAACGATCCCGGCAAAAATCAATAAGGAAATACCATTACCGATCTTCTTTTCAGTTATCAACTCACCAATCCACATCAAGAACATTGTTCCGGCGGTAATGGTAACAAGCATGGCACTCAAGCTAAACCAATCCATGTTTTCAATAATTGGCTTAGGAGAATTACGTAGCAATGAAATCATGCCATATGCTTGCAAAAACGATAATGGAACAGTTGCGATTCTAGTGTACATGTTAACCTTTTGACGACCTACTGGTTCCTTCATCCATTCCTCAAGTTTAGGTATAATCATGGCTAATAATTGGAAAATAATCGAAGCAGTAATATAAGGAGCTACCCCCATCATAACAATGGAAAAGTTTTGCATTCCACCACCAGAAAAAACATTCATCAAACCCAATATCTGGTTTGATGCAAAAAACTCTTTCAAATTAGCTAAGTTGATACCTGGGATAGGAATGTGTGCGGTAAATCTAAAAATTACTAACATCCCCAAAACAAACAAAATCTTATTTCGTAAATCCTTAAGCTTCCAGATTTGAGTTAGTTTGTCTAACATAGATTTTTAATTTTTTGATTCTTGATCAGAATCATTCTTGTCTGAAGAATCGATAAACTTTGCTCCAGCCTTTTCCAATATCTCTTTCGCTGTCTTTGAAGCAAGAATTGAAGAAATTTCTAATTGTTGTTCTAATTTTATTTCCTTTACATCTACTAAAATTTTAACTGGATCAGTTATATTACGCAATAGTCCTTTGGCAAATAAGGTCCCTGGATTGACTTCTTTCTCGGTACTAAAGGCCTTTGCTAAATCACTTATTTTAACTACTTGGTTTTTGGCATACTGACTCTTCATGCCCTTGAACTTTGGCAAGTTCAACAAATTTTGTCTAAAACCTTTAAGCTTTAAACCCTTTTTACCACCAGAACGGGCTCGTTGTCCTTTACCGCCACGACCGCTAAAAGTACCATGTCCGGAAGCATTGCCACGGCCAACGTTTTTTCTGGCTTTATGTTTGTTGCCTAAATTGTGTAATGTAACTTCCATATTACTTTATTTCTTTCTTTTTTAACACTTTACCTTGAGGTGCTTTTTCTTTCGTTACGGCTGACTTTTCAGTCTTTGTCGCCACTTTCTTTTCAGCTCTAGCTTTAAAAGATGTTAATGCACGTATCAAAGCTTTTACATTGCTAACCTTGTTATTGGTGCCTAATATTTTTCCAACAACATTAGGGACGCCAGCTAATTCTAACAAAACACGCATCGCGCCACCAGCCTTAACTCCAGTTCCTTTTGGGGCTGGTTTCAAAAGTACTAAAGCAGCACCTTCTTTCAGAAGAACTTGGTGTGGAATAGTTTCATTAACTATAGGTACTACAATGAGCTCTTTTTTGGCTTTATTTACAGCTTTAGTTACAGCGATGGTTACATCAGCGCCTTTAGCTAAACCAAAACCAACACGGCCCTTTTTATCACCCAAGGCTACACAGGCGCGAAAACGCATTCTTTTTCCGCCAGCCATAACACGAGTCACGCGTGCCAAATCAATGATTTTCTGCTCAAACTCTTGAGGCTCTTTTATGTTTGGACGTCGCATTCTTTCACGTCCTCCCTCTTTGTTGGTTTTTTGTTCTTCCATATATTAGCTATCTATAATTAAAATTTTAAGCCTCCTTCACGAGCTGCATCAGCAGCGGCCTTAACGCGACCATGATATTGATATGAACCACGGTCAAAAACTACAGTTTCAACTTTCTTTTCTAAAGCTCGCTTGGCCAATTCCTTACCAACCTCAGCAGCAATCTCGGTCGCTTTCTTGCCTTTAGTATTCACATCCTTATCACTTGCAGCACATAGAGTAATGCCTTTTTTATCATCAATCACTTGAAGATACAAATGTTTTAAACTTCTAAAGACAGAAAGTCTAGGTCGTTCGGTTTTACCGATGATCTGTTGTCTTGTTCGATTCTTGCGAAGCGTGAAATTCAGACGTCTTTTTTGTAGCTCTCTTTGTGGCATATTATTTATTCAGATTTGGCTGCAGTTTTACCGGCCTTATGTCGTAAAACTTCATCAGCATACTTAATACCTTTACCCTTATATGGTTCTGGTTTTCTTATTTTACGAATATTAGCAGCCGTTTCGCCAACTAATTGTTTATCAATACCAGTGATGGTAATAACATTATTTTCTACCTGGCAAGTTATTCCTGCTGGTAGTTCAAAATCTACAGGGTGTGAATAACCAACATTTAAAACTAATTTTTTCGTTCCCTCTACTCTGGCCTTATAACCAACACCATTAATTTCCAGCTTCTTTTCAAAACCAGAAGTCACGCCCAAAACCATGTTGTTTATTAAACTTCTAAATAATCCCCATAAGGCCTTTTCATCACAATCTTCAGGATTGTTAACAGAGACAAGAATCTGACTATCTTGAGCTGTAACCTTAACTAAGGGATGAATTTTTTGGGTCAAAGTTCCCTTTGGCCCTTTTACAGTAATCAAATCTCCCTCGATCTTAGCTTCGACTTTATCTGTAAGTTCAATTGGTTTTTTGCCGATTCTTGACATATATTATTGCTAACTTCTTAGTAAACTTCGCAAATAACCTCACCACCAATTTTGGCTTTTTTAGCTTCTTTGCTTGTCATAATACCACGTGAGGTTGATAAAACCATAGTGCCAAAACCATTTAATACTGGCTTAATATTTTCATATTTTATATACATTCTGCGGCCAACGGTGCTGATTCTCTTGATACTAGAAATAACAGATTTGGCATTTAAATACTTTAACCCCATTTTCAACATCTTTGGACCCTCTTCAGTAACTTCAACGCTATCTAAAAATTTTTCTTTCATTAATATTTTTGCAATTTCAAACTTTATCTTGGAATATGGAGCCAAAACTTCTTTTTTGTTTGCCATCGCTGCGTTGCGAATTCTAGTTAACATGTCAGCAATAGGATCCATCATAGTGTTTTACTTATTCACTTAATATATCTTTAATAATTACCAACTACTTCTCTTTATACCCGGTATCTCACCACGGTCAGCTAATTCTCTAAAGCAAATACGGCAAAGATCGAAATCACGCATATAACCATGTCTGCGTCCGCATTTCCAACAACGATTTACTTTGCGTGTTGAAAACTTCTGTTTTTTCTTTGATTTTGCAATTTGTGCTTCAGTTGCCATATATGTTATTTAGTCTCTTCTTTAAATGGGAACCCCAAATCTGTTAACAAGGCTCTGCCTTCTGCTTCTGTCTTAGCAGTTGTTACAACGTTAACCTGAAGGCCATGCAAGCGTTCAACTTCATCTTGTTGAATTTCTGGAAAACAGATGTATTCCTTTAAGCCCAATGAATAGCTTCCTTTTTTATCAAATCCATTTGGAGAAATACCTCTAAAATCTCTAACTCGAGGTAGTGCTATCTTTACTAATTTTTCCACAAAGTCCCACATTCTTGGGCCACGCAATGTTACCATGGCACCAATAACCTGCCCTTCTCGTATCTTAAAGTTAGAAATAGACTTTTTGGCAATTGTTTTTACTGGTCTCTGACCGGAAATTCTTTCCAAGGTTTTGATGACAGTATCAATAAAATCTTTATCTTTCAAGGCCTGCCCTATTCCCACATTTAAAACAACCTTATTCAAAGTTGGGACGGCCATCTTGTTTTTATAGTTAAACTTAGCCATGAGAGCTGGCGCAACTACTTCTTTGTATTGTTTTAATAGGTTGTTCATAAAATATTATCTAATCAATTGCTTCACCACATTTTTTGCAAATTCGAACTTTCTTTTTTCCTTTAATATCAGTATCTAAAAGACGGAATCCGATACGTGTTGCTTTGCTACACTTTGGGCAAACTAGCATTACATTTGATACAGCCATTGAGCTTGGGACTTCAACTCTTTGTCCCTTCTCCCCCTCACGTCGTGGGCGGACATGTTTAAATCTAAGATTAAGACCTTCAACAATTAAGCGTCCTGTCTCTGGGTTAACAGAAACCACCTTTCCCTGATTACCGCTGGTTGTTTTTTCGCCCTTCTTTGTCTTGCGGACGCGGTCTTTTCCCTTAATAATTTGTACTTTGTCGCCTTTGCGTAATTTCATATATTTAAAGCACCTCTGGTGCTAAGGAAATAATCTTATTAAACCCAAACTGACGTAATTCGCGAGCTACTGGTCCAAAGATACGTGTTCCCTTTGGCTCTTTCGTCTTATTATCAATAATAACTACTGCATTTTCATCGAAACGTATATATGAACCATCTGGTCGGCGGACTTCCTTGGCTGTTCTGACAACTACAGCGTGATGCACCTCGCCCTTCTTAACCATACTATGAGGTTTTGCCACTTTGATAGAAACATTAACAATGTCACCAATTCTTGCATAGCGTTTCTTATACCCGCCAAGAACTCTAATACATTGAAGCACTTTGGCTCCAGTATTATCAGCGGATTTTAACATTGTTCTGTGCTGTATCATATAAATAAATCTTACTTAACCTTTTTTACAATGATCCATCTTGTATCCTTGCTCATTGGTCGTGATTCTCTAATTTCTACACGATCACCAACTTTATATTCATTTTTAGCATCATGAGCCTTATATTTCTTGCTTACTAAATACTGTTTTAAATACTTTTTGTGGCGTATAGTTCTGGTAACCAAAACAACTGCAGTCTTATCCATCTTTGTGCTAACAACTTCTCCTTCAATAACACGTACAACTTTTTTTGTTGATTGTTCCATATTATTTTACTTTTCGCCTCTTATCTTTAAAATCGTCAAGATTTGAGCGATATTCATTTTTAGCTTGCGTAAATCACGAACATTTTTTAGTTGTTTGCTGGCAACCTTAAAATTCAAGTCTTGTCTTTTAACACAAAGCTCCTTGTACAGCTTTTGCAATTCTTCGCTTGTCTTGTCTTTTAATTCACGCAATTTCATATAACAAATTACTTAACGATAAATCTTGTTTTTACTGGTAACTTATGAGATGCCAATCTCAATGACTCTTTAGCAATTTCTTCTGTAACACCATCCATTTCAAACATCACTGTTCCTGGTTTTACTACGGCGACATATTTTTCTGGACCGCCCTTACCACCACCCATAGTTGTCTGAGAACCCTTAGAGCTTACTGGTTTATCAGGAAAAATACGAATCCAGACCTTGCCACCACGCTTAACATGACGTGTAATAGCACGTCGTGCAGCTTCGATTTGGCGGGAGTCGATCCAACCAGCAGTCATAGCCTTAAGACCAAATTGACCAAAAGAAACATCTATCGTACGTGTCGCAACTGAATCACGAGCGCGTCCGCGTCCCTTTTGCCATTTACGATGTTTGACTTTTTTCGGCGTTAACATATCTTATTTATTCTTTGCTTGTTTCTGATTTTTTAGCATTAAAAACGTCTCCGCGATAGATCCAAACCTTGATACCAATTACACCATACAAAGTATAAGCCTCAATCTGCGCATAATCCACATCAGCTCTTAATGTATGTAATGGGACTTTTCCAGACAAGAGTTTTTCTGATCGAGCAATTTCCACTCCATTTAAACGTCCAGAAATCTGTACCTTAACGCCTTTAGCTCCGGCCTTTTCAACTTTACCGATTGCTTGTTTCATGGCGCGTCTAAAAGGTATACGTTTTTCAATATCCGCCTTTATTCCCAAACCGACAATGGTCGCATCAGTGTTAACATTTTCAACTTCCTTAATATTGATATTTACAGCAATTTTTCTATCTTTTAAATATTGTCGCTTTATTTCTTTTTTCAAATCTTCCACACCAACTCCACCGCGACCGATAATGACACCAGGGCGAGCAGAACTAATTATAATATTTACTTCTTTTGAAGTTCTTTCAATTTCAATCCTGGAAACAAATGCTCCGGCCAACTTTTTATTCAAAAATTTCTTAATCTTAATGTCTTGCTGCAAAAGCTCGCTAAAATTTTTATTAGAAAACCAGCGAGAATCCCATGTTCTTGTTTGGCCTAGTCGGAATACCTTTGGATTTACTTTTTTTCCCATATTAAATGTTATTACATCCCAGTCTTTCGGCGAAATACTTTTTTAACCAAGCTCTTAGCACTTCCCGTTCGAACTCTAGAATGCTTACTATCTTTAAAATCATCTTTTCCTTTTACCTCTTTGCTTTCTTTAATTTCTTCTGAAACAACTTCTGACTTAATCTCCTTATTGCCCTTTTTCCCGGTTTTCTTTTTGTCAGTCGGACTTTTTTCAGCTAAAACGATGTCGACAATTGAGGTGCGTCGTCTTAACGGAGTTGCACGCCCAAAAGCTTTTTGCATCCAACGATAATAGGTTGGACCATCATTAACAGTAATTGTTTCTATAAATAAATTTTCTTTTGCTAATTCGAAATTGTGCTCAGCGCTGGCAACAGCAGATTTTAAAAGCTTTGAAATAGGTGTAACTGCACGCTGATCCATGATAGCTAATTTTTGCAAAGCTAATTCAACATCAAGACCGCGGATTACTCCAGCCACGAGGCGGACCTTTCTAGGTGCAATGCGTACGTATTTGGCTTTTGCTTTAACTTGCATATCATTTATTTCTTAGTAGTAGCTGGTTTTGCAGCAACGGGAGCAGGACCCTTTGCTTGTTCCTTAGCCATCTTACCACCATGACCGAGGAATTTTCTTGTAAGTGAGAACTCACCAAGTTTATGGCCAACCATATTTTCAACTACATAAACATCAATAAAATCCTTGCCGTTATGTACTCCAAAAGTATGTCCAACCATTTCTGGTGTGATTGTTGAATGTCTTGCCCAAGTCTTAATTGTTTTCTTCTCTCCTGCTTTAAGAGCTAGAACCTTCTTAAGTAACTTGGGATCAACAAATGGACCCTTTTTAAGACTTCTTGCCATATATTATTACTTGATTACTTCTTGAGACGTTTATTTTGTCGTCTGCGTACGATGAACTTATTTGTCTGTTTCTTGCGTTTTCGTGTTAATACGCCCAAGGCTGGTTTACCCCAAGGAGTCTTTGGATGTTTCAAACCAATTGGACAGCCACCTTCTCCACCTCCATGTGGGTGATCTACTGGATTCATCGCCTTACCACGTACGGTTGGACGGATACCCATATGACGTTTACGCCCCGCCTTACCTATCTTAACATGCATTAACTCAGCATTACCTACTTCACCTAAAGTGGCTAAACAATCCTTATCAATTAAACGGACTTCTGTTGATGGCATTTTTATCTGAGCATATTTCCCTTCAACAGCCATCAATTTGGCCCATCCACCTGCAGTACGGACTAATTTAGCACCCAAACCTGGAGTTAATTCAATATTATGAATCAATGAACCTACTGGTATGTTTTCTAATTTAGTACAATTGCCAACCTGAATTTTTACATTTTCTTTTGACGAAACTAATGTATCACCTACTTGTAATCTGGCTGGAGCAATAATGTATCTCTTTTCTCCATCAGCATACTGTAAAAGCGCGATATTGGCCGTACGGTTAGGATCATATTCAATGGCTTTTACACAAGCTGGAATATTAAACTTATCACGTTTGAAATCCACTATACGATAAAATTGTTTAGCACCACCACCATGATGTCTAACCGTAATCTTACCTTGGGCATTTCGTCCACCAGTCTTCTTAATAATCGAAATCAATCCCTTAACTGGTCGTGCCTTTGAAAGGTTTTCTACTTTGACAACACTCATTTGACGTCGGGCATTGCCTGTTGGTTTGTAAACTTTTATCGCCATATATTATTTCTAAACGCCTTCGTAAACTTCTATCTTTTCGTTTGCAGCCAATGTTATGATAGCTTTTTTATAACTCTTTGTGCTACCAACTCTACGACCATAACGGACTTTCTTCCCTGCCTTGCGAATGACATTTACTTTTACTGGTCTGACTCCATAAACTCCAAAAATACGATCAGCAATTTCCGCCTTATTAGCATTCACAGGAACGACGAAAATATATTTATTAAATTGAGTTAAATCAGTAGCTTTCTCGGTAATTAAAGGTCTCGCAACAACACGATAGGCTAAAGGATCTTCATGTTTTTTCGTTTTGTTCTGAGGAGCTAAAAGAACTTCTTCAACTCTTTCATCTTTCTTCTCTGCTTTAACAGTAGCCTTCTTGGTTGCAGGCGCTTTCTTTTCATTCTTCTTCAATATTTTATTCAAAAAACTCATATTATTTTCTTAAAAAAGTTTTCTCAGCTTCCTTTAGTGCTGGCTCAACAAACAAAACCTTATTGGCTTTCAAGACATCATAAACATTCAAACTATTTGCGCTGATAACCTCAATTTTAGGTAAGTTTGATACAGCCCGGACTACTGTTTTTTCCATCTTTGGCAACACCAATAAACCACGAGAAAAACTCATTTTCTTAAAAATTCCAGCAATGTCCTTGGTCTTTCCTGATCCAACAATTAACTCTTCAATTACTGAAACTTTTTCACCGTTAACCTTATCTGATAAAGCCATAAACAAAGCTTTTGTTCGGACTTTTTTGTTCAATTTCTTTTCAAAGTTTCTATCAGTATTTGGACCAAAAGTTACGCCACCACCTCTCCAAAGAGGAGAACGAATAGAGCCGTGTCTGGCACGACCTGTTCCCTTTTGTTTCCATGGTTTTTTACCACCACCACGGACTTCACCTCTAGCTTTTGTGTCTGCTATAACAAGTCGGCGATTAGCCAAAATAGCCTCTACAACTTGCTTTAACACAACTGGCTTAACTTCTATTCCAAAAACTTTTGAGTTCAATTGAATATCACTCTTTTCTTGACCTTCTTTATTGTATAACTTTGCTTTTGTCATACTTTTTATACGTTGGCTTCTTCTTTCTTTTCTGGTTCAGCTACCACCTCGTTGTTTACATTAACTGCAGTTGTAGGCTCAGCTTGAATTGCTGGTTTATTAATTTCAAAGTCTCCAGCAGCGCGTAATGCTAAAATACCATTTCTGGCCCCTGGGACTGAGCCACCTAGCAATATTCCATTCTTTTCTAAATCAATTCCAATAACTTTTAGGTTTTTAACTGTTACACCTTGATCTCCCATGTGTCCACCCATTCGTTTTCCCTTGAAAACGCGTTGGACTCCACCAGCTCCAATAGAACCAGGCATTCTTAGCTGATCCTTATGCCCGTGTGACTTTGGACCACCGTGAAAACCATGGCGCTTAACTACCCCCTGGAATCCATGCCCTTTTGAGGTACCTGACACATCAACCAAGTCACCGACATTGAACATAGCTACTGTGACTTCCTGCCCTGGAACTAGTTGCTCCAACATCTTATCATTATCTGGAAAACGACATTCTTGAACGTGCTTATAGGCCACATCCTTGTTAAAAATCTTTTTAAAAAAACCCAATAATGGTTTATTGGTTTTCTTTGTGGAGACCTCGTCCCAAGCTAATTGCACAGCAGAATAACCGTCCTTTGCAGCGTCCTTTTGGGCAGTAACAAAACATGGACCAGCAACAATAGAAGTAACTGTTTGGGCTGTTCCATCTTCAGCAAAAACTTGCTTCATTTCTTGTTTCTTACCAATTAGGAATTTCATACTACTTTATAATCAAAAGGCCGGACTTAAGTCCGGCCCTTTGGGTATAATTACCGGTTTATAAGTCGAAATTTCTTAAATTTTTAAATCGCGTTTCAAGTTACTATTCTCCATTCCTTCTGGGTTAGCAACACAACACTTCGCTTATGCGGTTATTACGTCGCAGCCCCCTAAGGAGTTCGAATCTATTCTATTACATTTTTATTTCAATGTCAACCCCTGCCGGCAAATTCAAATTCATAAGAGAATCGATGGTTTTGGGGGTTGGGTTAAGGATATCAATAAGGCGTTTATGGACACGCATTTCATACTGATCACGAGCATCCTTATGAACAAAGGTTGATCGGTTAACAGTATAGCGCTTTTTCTCCACTGGCAATGGAATTGGGCCTCTAATTTCAGCCCCAGTTCTTTCGCCAGCTTCCATAATCTTCTTAGTTGATTGATCAATAACCTTATGATCATAGGCTTTGATCTTTATTCGAACGCGCTGGATATTCTTGTCAAGCTTCTCTTCTGCCATGTCCGTTTATTTATTAATCTTGTTAACAACACCAGCGCCAATAGTCTTACCACCCTCGCGGATAGCGAAACGTTGCTGTTCCTCTAAAGCGACAGGAGTGATTAACTTGATATTCAAGACTACAGTATCACCAGGCATAACCATTTCTGTACCAGCTGGTAACTCAACTTCTCCAGTTACATCGGTTGTTCTGATATAGAATTGTGGTTTATAACCCTTAAAGAATGGTTTATGACGTCCACCTTCATCTTTTGATAAAACATAGACCTTACCCTCAAATTCTGAATGTGGAGTAACTGAACCTGGTTTAGCAATAACTTGGCCACGTTCAACATCTTCCTTCTTAATACCACGTAAAAGGATACCAGCATTATCACCAGCGCGACCTTCCTGTAAAGACTTGTTAAACATTTCAATACCAGTTACCACGCTCTTAGCTGTAGCCTTTAAACCAACAATTTCAATTTCGTCGTTGACCTTAACCATACCGCGTTCAACACGGCCGGTTACAACTGTACCACGACCTTCAATTGAGAAGATGTCTTCAATAGGCATCAAAAATGGCTTATCAACTTCACGAGCCGGTTCTGGGATAAATGAGTCGATAGCATCCAATAATTCTTGAATGCATTTTGTAGCTTCTGGATCAGTTGGATTTTCTAAAGCCTTAAGAGCTGAACCACGAATAATTGGTGTTTCATCTCCAGGGAATTCATATTTCTTTAATAAATCACGAACTTCTTCTTCAACTAAATCAATCAATTCCTTATCTTCAACAAGGTCAACCTTGTTCAAGAAAACAACGATTGAAGGCACACCAACTTGGCGAGCCAACAAAATGTGTTCTCGTGTTTGAGGCATAGGACCATCAGTAGCTGCAACGACTAAGACTGCACCGTCCATTTGAGCAGCACCGGTAATCATGTTCTTAACATAATCAGCGTGGCCTGGACAATCAACGTGTGCATAGTGTCTTTTTTCTGTTTCGTATTCTACGTGTGCAGTTGAAATTGTAATTCCGCGTGCCTTTGATTCTGGAGCCTTGTCCAAATCATCAACGCCCTTATTTTGGGCAACGCCACCCTTAGTAACCAAGTACTTTAAAATAGCGGCGGTTAAAGTTGTCTTACCGTGATCGACGTGACCAATTGTACCTACATTAACATGAGGTTTAGTACGCTCAAATGTTCCTGCCATGGTATATTTCTCCATCAGCGACCCCCACCAAATGTAGGGTTTTAGCCAGTCGCTTAAAATTAATTATTTATAAAAATTTACGCAAATAAATTATATCACATTTTTGCCTTTTGGCAAGATTACTCTATCGGCTCTACATAATAGCGCTCTTCCTCTTCTGATTTCTCACCCTGAACATCATTTTTATCCAGGGTCCCCGGGCTGAACTCGATTTCCTCTTGAGTAGATTGCCATCTTGCGATATCGTGGTTTATTCTATCCAACATTTCCTCTTCTGTCAATCCTTTAACCCGTTCAGACCTGCCTAGCATCTGTTCGTATTGAGCTAAAGACATAACAACCATCGAATCAGCTTCTTTTTCATTGAAAACAATGACTTTATCGCCTGTTTTTTTTACTAAAGAAAATATTTGAGTCCATTTATCCCTCATCATAATATCTCTTTATGAATAAACCGTTACTTTTTCTTATTCTCAATTATTTCTTTAACAATATTACCTGGGACATCTGCATAATGCTTGAATTCCATAGAATAGCTACCACGCCCCTGTGTAATTGAACGTAATTGTGTAGCATAACCAAACATTTCAGAAAGTGGGACCTGGGCATCAACGACCTTAGTATTCCCTCTATCTTTCATTTCACTAATCTGTGCTCGGCGAGAATTCAAATCCCCCACCACATCACCCAAGTATTTTTCTGGCACTACAGCTTCAACCTGCATAATAGGCTCTAAAACTACTGGATCAGCTCTGCGAGCGGCTTCTTGGAAAGCCATGGAACCAGCGATCTTAAAGGCAGCTTCTGAAGAGTCAACTTCATGGAAAGAACCATCAAAAACAGTGGCCTGTATATCTATTACAGGATAGCCAGCTTGAACACCACGGCTCAAAGCTTCTTTAATACCCTTTTCAATAGCCGGAATATATTCTCGTGGCACTACACCACCCTTAATTTCATCTACGAATTGGAAGCCAGCACCACGTTCTAACGGAGCGACCTTAATCCAACAATGACCATATTGACCACGGCCACCAGATTGTTTGATATATTTACCTTCAGCTTCTGCTTCCTTCTTGATTGTTTCCTTATAAGCTACTTGTGGTTTACCCACATTAGCTTCTACTTTAAATTCACGTTTCATTCTTTCAACCAAAACTTCAAGATGTAATTCACCCATACCAGCGATAACTGTTTGCATGGTTTCTTCATCAGTGCGGACACGGAAAGTGGGATCTTCTTCAGCTAATTTTTGTAAAGCAATAGCCATTTTTTCTTGATCGGCTTTAGTCTTTGGTTCAATAGCCAAATCAATAACTGGTTCAGGGAAAGTAATTGATTCAAGAATGATCTGATGATCTTCTTCACATAAAGTATGTCCAGTGAAAGTGTTCTTTAAACCAATAATAGCGGCAATTTCGCCAGCATAAACTTCAGTAATTTCTTCACGGTGGTTGGCATGCATACGAACAAGACGACCAACACGTTCTTTTTCTCCAGTATTTACATTAACGATATATGAACCTGACTTCAAAACACCAGAATAAACACGGACAAAACAAAGCTTACCCACAAAAGGATCAGTTGCAATCTTGAAAGCCAAACCAGCGAAAGGTTGGCTGTCATCTGGTTTAACTTCCACAACTTTTTCTGGATCACGAGCATCAGTCCCTTGCATTGGAGGAATCTCCAATGGATTTGGGAGATATTCTACGATTGCGTCTAATAGTTTTTGGACGCCCTTGTTTTTTAAAGCGCTACCCGTAACAACCGGAACCAACTTATTGTCTACTATCGCCTTATGTAAAACAGCTTTTAATTCATCAACTGGAATTTCTTCGCCATTTAAATATTTTTCCATTAACTTTTCGTCGTTTTCAGCAATAGCCTCTACCAACTTAGCTCGATATTGCTCAACTTTTTCTTTCATGTCTTCTGGTACTGTTGTCTCGGTCATTTTGATACCTAAATCATCTTCGTAAACATAAGCGACTCGAGTAAATAAATCGACAATGCCCTTAAAAGTTTCAGCAGCACCAATAGGCAATTGAATTGGATGAGCATCCTTAGTTAAACGCTCATGGATTGAATCCAAATCAGCATAAAAATCAGCCCCCATGCGATCCATTTTGTTAATGAAAGCGATTCTTGGTACATGATACTTATCTGCTTGATGCCAAACTGTTTCTGATTGTGGTTCTACACCAGCAACACCATCAAAAACAACCACGCCACCGTCCAAAACACGGAGAGAGCGTTCTACTTCAGCCGTAAAATCAACGTGGCCCGGAGTATCAATCAAGTTAATACGTATTCCCTTCCAAAAACAAGTTGTAGCTGCAGAAGTAATGGTGATACCACGTTCTCGTTCCTGATCCATCCAGTCCATTTCTGCCGCACCTTCGTGAACTTCACCTATTTTATGCTTCTTACCTGTATAAAATAAAATACGTTCTGACACTGTTGTTTTACCAGCATCAATATGAGCAATAATACCAATATTACGGGTATTTTCTAGGCTATATTCACGGGGCATAAGATTTTTTAAAACTAATTAATATTTAACCACGCGCAAAATGAGCAAAGGCGCGATTAGCCTCAGCCATACGGTGCACGTCATTTTTCTTTTTGATAGCATCACCTTCGTTATTCAAGGCAGCAATTAATTCATCAGCCAATTTTTTAGCCATTGGTCTGCCCTTTTTAGAAGTGGCTGCATTAATCAACCAATGGAAAGCTAGAAAGTATTTTCTTTCTCCGCGAACTGGCATAGGAATTTGATAATTACCACCACCGATACGTTTACTTTTAACTTCAATCTGAGGTGAAACATTTTTTACAGCGATATCAAAAACATTAAGAGCATTTTCGTTCTCCTTGGCAATCTTACCGCTCTTAATTTGCGCATCGATAATATTAAAACAATCGTAGACAATTTGTTCTGCGACTGATTTCTTACCTCTTTCCATGATGTAATTTATAAACTTAGCCACTAAAGTACTATTATACTTACTATCTGGCTTTATTTTACGTTTTGGAGCTTGTTTTCCTCTCATAATCTAAATTATTTAGCTTTCTTAGCACCATAAAGTGAGCGAGAATTCTTTCTTCCCTCAACTCCATGGGTATCATAAACACCACGCACTATATGATAACGAACACCTGGTAAATCGGCTACGCGACCACCACGAATCATGACGATTGAGTGTTCCTGTAAATTGTGTCCTTCTCCAGGGATATAAGCTGTTACTTCTTGCCCGTTTGACAAACGGACACGAGCGATCTTTCTTAAAGCAGAGTTTGGTTTCTTTGGTGTAGTTGTCGTTACTTTAACACAAACACCACGCTTAAAAGCAGCACCTTTTGGTAGTGTAGTGCGACGACGCTTAATATTGTTCAAAACTGTTTGCAAGGCAGGAGATTTTGTTTTCTTCCCGGTACTCTTTCGGCCTTTACGGACCATTTGATTGATTGTTGGCATATAATATGTTCACGGAAAATAAAAATTAGCTTAAATTAAGCTATTTATAATTAACCATAGGATATCACATGAAATAACAGACGTCAAGAACTCGACTCTCTAAAAAACCAGCCTATTCACCAAATTTTCAACACCTGAAAAAATAAAACCAAATATGTTCAAACCTGTAAAACTATCTAGAAAAACCAAGGTTAAAAGAAAAAGTGTGCCCTGAGTCTCTAAAATTTGCCTTAATTTAGCATATTTATAGTCATAAAAGATAGCAAAGACCAGTTTTGACCCATCTAGTGGTGCAAAAGGCAATAAATTGAACAGCATCAAGTTGATATTTAACACCACTGAATAGTACAAAAAGAGAATCAGGAGATTGTCAGCCGGAAATAAATTTTTAAGGCTTATAATTTTCAAACAAATACCAAAAATTATAGCTAAAATTAGGTTAGAAACAGGTCCAGCCAAGGCCACTATAGCTGTCCCAAAACGTTGATATTTCAAGTTATAAGAATTTATCGGAACCGGCTTGCCCCAACCAAAACCCACAAAAAGCAAAAAAAGACTGCCCAAAAAGCTTAAATGAGCCAAAGGGTTAAGAGTTAGCCGACCCTCATCCTTGGCGGTTGGATCACCCAGTAGAGTTCCAGCAACAGCGTGCGCAAACTCATGAAACGAAAGAGCAATTACTATCACTGCGACAGCAACAAAAAAATAGATTGGATCACTAAAGAGTAAATTGATAAGCATAGAGCATCTTGCCAAATTATAGCATACATGCTAGTATATGACCATCTAACCATCTTAACTTATTATATGTCAAAAATTTGTGCCATTTGCGGCAAAGGGCCAAAAGTAACTATTACTCGCAGCCACTCACACATTGCCACTAAAAAATTCCAATACCCAAATCTTCAAGTAAAAACCGTTAATGGGAAAAGGATTCTTGCTTGCACTCGTTGCATCAAAACATTAACCAAGTCAAAATAAAAAAGCTGTGCGCGAACGCACAGTTTTTTTATTTTATATCCAAGTTACTGAATTTTCCCTCTTTATGAATGACGACGCGGGGATCTAGATCAAAATCTTTCTGCCAACCACCCCAGTTGTAAAACTTAACCTTTCCAGCTTCATCTGTCATGGGTAAATGTGTATGGCCAAAAATCAAGGCGTCGGTGTGGCGATAATGGTTTGCCCGGGCACGAAAATTTTCCAAAATTCGTTTCAAATCAATATCCCCCAAGAGTCTGATGAACCGAATGAAAGTTTGATTATCAATCTTTGTTAAACATTGATTGATTTTATTTTCCACAAAAGAAACTTTTCTGGTTATAAACTCCCAGCGGCGACAATCATCATCAAACTCATGGCCGTGGATAATTTTCACCCTCTCCCCTAACGATCCGATGTATTTAAATCTTTTCCGCACTGAAAATCCCAATCTTTTTAGAATATCAATGTCTTGGTCGTGATTACCACGGATAAAAACCACTCGCCCCTTAATTTTTTGTAAAAATTTAAACAGCTGATCATATTTGGCTAGTATCTCGCGGATTGAATTACCACGCCAAGGGTCAAAAGTATCTCCGCCAAAAACAACCGCATCAAAATTATCCCGCTTAATAGCATCCACTAATTTATCCTGATAATTAAAAACCACATCGCCCAAATGCGTGTCTCCGGTAACAAATACTTTGTGATACTTTTTCACCATGTATTCCTAAAATGATAATTTTAGCAAGGCATTAAACAGCAGTATTAACCCAACATAGAACAAAGAAAACAATAATACAAATAGGAATTTACGGCCATAGTCCCGTGAGTGGATACTCCAAGTTGCCAAGCCTTGAGATTTTAATGTTGTCAGCTGTGTTTTCTGCATTTCATCTAAACTGCGTGTACGAGTGAAAAATACGAACAAAACAACACCCAAAATCGTCAGGATATTGGCAAAGCCAATTAGCCCATACTTTATTAGTTTGCGTTTTGTTTCTAATTTACCCCAGAAAGCGACAAGCGCCGCTAACACACCAGCTAAAAATGATCCTACCAGGAATAGAATAACAAATTCAATCCAAGGGAAACGGATAAACAATTCTAAGAGTGTTAATTTAAAACTATTATTTGCTGTAAACCACAGATCATCAGAAAATAATTTCGAAGGAGCATTTAAACTGATCTTGGTGTAACGAATATTTTGATCATCTTGCCAGCCAAAGGGGTTTTTAGGGTCCCCATAAGTATCGTAATAAGATTCCTTATAGTAATATTCTGTCTTTACATAAGAAGCTATGTCTTTATATGTCTGAGGTTTCACATAGCCAACGATACGGACTTCCGTGGGTATGACTGTGCTGCCGTAAACACTGGTCAGTTTTAAAGGATAGAATATTTTATC
>Ga0172371_10003495_pt1 | contig 24273 bp, 23 predicted proteins | sample Lak12m_FD_114543 | JGI IMG/M metagenome (GOLD analysis project Ga0172371, IMG submission 114543) | Freshwater microbial communities from Kabuno Bay, South-Kivu, Congo - kab_022012_12m | ecosystem: Environmental > Aquatic > Freshwater > Lake | place: Democratic Republic of the Congo: South-Kivu... | reverse complement strand
GGTCATGGATCCTGGGCAACTTTGCCACGGTCGACGAACTAAAGCAAGCAGTGGATAAAATTAAGATATTCGGCTACGTGGTCCCCGCGTTGCAGATGTCGCCTCCTGCACACGGTATCATTTACGATGCCGGCGGCAAGTGCGTCGTTATGGAGTTCGGGGACGGCAAGGTCAACATCTACGACAACCCTTTGGGAATTCTAACCAATGCTCCTAACTTCCCCTGGCATGTCAACCACCTGCGCCAGTTCATAGGGATGAGTAACGAAAATCCAAAGCCCGGGGAGATGGCAGGGGTCAAATTGATCCCCACCGGACACGGGGCAGGGATGATCGGATTGCCGGGCGATCTGACCCCACCAAGCCGCTTTGTCCGTCTGGGGGTGACCACACATTTCGCGGACCAACCCGAAAGCGCGGAGATGGCGCTCAATCTTTGCCTGCACATCGTCAACGCGTTTAACATCGTGAGCGGCCTGGTCGTCGAGAGATCCCCTGAAGGGAAGGTCCTGGCGAAGGAGACGACTCAGTGGGCTTCATTCAGGGATCTTAAGAACAGGGTCTTGTACTTTCAAACGTACGACAATCTGGATCTGCGGAAGATTGATTTGCGCAAGCTGGATTTTGCCGGCGACAAGGTGAAATTCATCGAAATGTACGGAGACACCCAGTCGGTGAAAGATGTGACCGGTACGGCCAGGTGAAACAGCCGAAAAGGGTAGTCCCCGGCCGCACCGATCTTGGGGGTATTCAAGGGGAGGTCTAGATGTTCATGCTTCCGCAAAGGATATATGTAGGAGCTACGTGTCTTGTGCTCTTGACCCTACTGTCTTCGGGCGCCTGTGCCTGGGAGCTTTCACTGTCCGGGAAATTTTCCTGGGAGTTCTATCAATTCTCTCAATTAGGTTCCAGGGGATTTTTCGGGCCGTACGACTAGGATAACAGCACCGTTGGTAATGTAGTGAACCTTGCCGCTCGCAACGGGTGGCTTGGCAACGAGATTACAGGCGACAATCTCAGCTCGGGTTCGGAAGTGGCGGCCAATTACATGTACTCGACGATTTACCCCAAGGTTCAGGTGAATGAGGCAATTTCCATCGAGGCAAGCTACAGAATCGGAAGCTGGGCAAATCCCTTTGCAGACACGTCGCTCGGACAGCTGAGTTTCTACCGGTACTTGAACTCCGAAGGATACGGGAGAGAAAGGTCATTTTCCCCCGGATATCGGAACACGTTGTTTGTAACAGCCCAAGTTCCTTGGGGGGGTGATGATTGTCGGGAAAATGCCCATACCTTTTGGCGTCGGCTTCTTCCTTGACGGCGCAGACGAGACCACGGCGGAAGGAGCGACCCCTATCCTTCCGTTCGGGCCTTACGCAGTAGGCCTGTATTATTACCCTTGGGGGCGGGGACAGTTTGTGAACTACCCGCTCATAACGGATCGAAACAATGCCATGCAGCCGGATGTCGGCGGTTTCGTCCTGTACTCGGCAGGGAATTTGAGCGCCGCTGTCCTCTGCGAATACTGGAACATGCACTGGGGAGCGGAGTCACAACTGCTTCAGTCCAGCAATCCATTTGATCCTCTGAGTCCGGGCAGGAGCAATTTCAGGGCTACGGACATAACCGTGTTGTTCAGCGCAGCGAATCTCAAGTATACCAACGGACGGTTGTTCTTCAACACGGAGGTCGCGACTTGGCAGCAAACAACCAGGAATAATCGTAGCGAGTCGAATCTCTTGTTGCCTCAGACCACATACTGGGAGTTCTGGGGCGGAATGATGGAGTTTGGCGCATTGGCGGGCCCCGCGAAGCTCACTTTTCTTTGGGCCTATTATCCGGGTTTTGACCGACGAGCGAGTCTACTGATAGACCGGCAGCCTAGCGTTCCTGCACAGTTTCTGGACGGCGGCGTCAGCACGTATCGGCCTTACAGCCTGTTGCCGGCCTATGACTATGGATCAGGCAACGGTTCCATAACGTACAGCTCGAAACACGGTTTTATGACTGACGCAAGTTCGTATGGGGCCAGACTGGATTACGCAATGGCAGCGAACCTGAATAGTTTTCTGAGTTTCTTCTACGCCGACAGAGTATCGCAGGCATACGGCTGGGGATGGATAAGACCGGATCCCTCAACCACCCCCAAGTCTCGGCGCTCCAGTTCGGCATACGCTACACACGCCAGGGGATCAAGGACATTGCTTTTGACGCCGGAGCTCCGAACATATTAGAGAGAGAGCTTGGCTACGAAATCGGAGGGGGATTTGATTGGAGGCTTATCGAGGGATACACTTTGAGGGCACGCATGGCCTACTGGAAGCCTGGGGCCTGGTTCAAATACGCGTGTGTGGACAGGACCCAGGCCGGCTGGAACACCCCCAACGCAGGCAACAACTGGGGGGTAAACTCAAATCGGACCATAGCTCCGGTTCTTGGAACGTACGTGACGCTCGATGTGGAATTCTGATACTGTTTGGCTTTAGAGAGGGTGCACCGGCCAACCGGTAGTTTGGCCGGCCGGCGGTATTACTCGCCGGATCGGGCGGTTAGCAGTTCCACATTGACGGAATATTTTCTGATCCAACTCCACAACGTCTGACGGCTGACCCCCAGCATGCGGGCCGCGGCCGATTTCTTCCCTTTTGCCACGAGGAGAGCTTCGATAAGCTTTCTTTTCCGGTCCTGCTCCACACTGTCTTCGCGACCGAAATCGGCCGATGCATGTAAACGTGGAGTCGGTAGGGGCAAATCGGAAAGGCCAATGACGTGATCAGGGCACACGACGAACGCATATTCTACAAAATTGATGAGTTCTCGTACATTACCAGGCCACCCGTAATGCAGCATGAAGTCCATGGCCTCCCGGTCTGCGCCGGTGATCCGCTTTCCTGTCCTGGCCGCTGTCTTCCTGATGAAATGTTCAATTAGTAGAGGGATGTCGCCGGGACGGTCGCGCAGAGGCGGAACCGAGATCGGAATTACGTTGAGCCGGTAGAACAGGTCGTCCCTGAACGAACCGTCGGCCACCATAGCTCTTAGATCTCTGTGGGTTGCCGCGATGACGCGAACGTCTACAGGGATGGGACGGTAGTCTCCTACGCGCTCCACTACCTTTTCTTCCACCACCCGCAGCAACTTAACCTGAGTTGACAACGTGACGTCACCTATTTCGTCGAGAAAAATGTCACCGGTGTGCGCGGCCTCAAATCTGCCCTTGGTGGTTCGATCAGCCCCCGTGAAAGAACCCTTCACATGGCCGAACAGCTCGCTTTCCAGCAAAGACTCGCTCAGTGCCGCACAGTTCACCCGAATGAATGGACCGCCACTCTTTCTCCCCAGCCTGTGGATGGCAGATGCCACAAGCTCCTTCCCCGTACCGGTTTCGCCGTATATCATCACGGGGGAATCGGAATCAGCCGCCTTCTTCACAAGATCGAACAGGGCTTCCATCTGGGGGGACACCCCCATGATTCCATGAAAGCCGTATCGCTCTGTCAGGAGATCTCTGAGCTCGGAGATTTCCCGCTGCTTCTGTTCCAATAAGGTGATGTCGCTCTGAACTTCCACAGCGCATAAAACCTGGCCCTCAACATCCTTCACAACCTGAGCGTTCTTCAAGAGCGCAACCCGAGCGCCGTCTCTCGTTTTCAGAGAGCAACTTTTGTTGCACAACTGGCCGTCCCTGAACAGCGGGCAAGGCCCCTGGCTCTCTCCTCCAGGACCTCTGGGACAGCAATCGAAATCCAGCACAGCACACGTCTTCCCAATCAATTCTTCGCGAGAGTATCCGGTCAGTTGTTCCATGGCCCTGTTGACAAAGGTGATGGTGCCCCCACTTTTGACGAGCATGACTCCTTCGTCCATTACCTCAAGGACTGTTTTCCAGAGATCGGGGCTATGGTGATTTATCAAGAGATTTGCTCCCTTGAGGTCTGTCTTACGCGGGTTCACACTAATATGTTAAGCCGCGCGTCAAGACGCGTCAAGAGCTTTACGCGCTGCCTAACAGTTAACTTGACGAACCTGCTTCCTCAATAAGGGCTTCAGCGTCCCCGCTTGTCCGTGATCCCCGATTTCACACTCGCTGTGCTGTCTCTTGCGATCCGTCGGCACGCCCGAAAAGCCGGGGAAAACCTCTTACGACACGAAACATGGACCGGCATTCCCGCCCCACCAATGCCGCCGAGAAGAGCAAGGTGCTTTTTTTCAAGCGAGAGGGTCTTATGAGGAGCAACAGTCTTTCAGGTCAGTCAAGGCCTATTTCCACTCATTCGGCCTGTTTGGCACGTCTGATGCTTAAGCGTAGAGGGGAGCCTTTACGCCCGGGAGCCTCTCCCATGGCAGCATCATGGGCGAGAGGTTTGGGAAACAAACCAGATGCCTGGCTGATCGTCGCCGAGAGGGAGGTCGGCGGGCGACAAAACGAGAGGAGAGCGCAATGGAAGCTACGAAAACACGATTAGGAACTGTGGCGGCAAAAGTCGGAGCGTGGATGTTCATCTCGTGGATTCTCGTTCTGGGCCCTTTAGGTTTCGCTCTCTACGGAGGACTCGCTTACGCACTGTACTTCTCGAATCTGGCCCTCGGTGTAGTCTGTGTTCTTCTGCTCTTTTCTCCGTTGATGTTCTTGGCTGTTTGGCTGCCGGTGATGGGAGCTCAACTGATAATGGAACGGTCCATTGAAAGGGAGTGCGCCACCGCGGCGACCGATGTCACATCGTGACCCGAAAGGCCACCGATGAGAGGAAGGGATCAGAAAGCAGTTTTCCGAGGGCTTCAGACCACTAACTCATGACGACTGCGGCCCGAACGGGGGCAGACGCTACCAGCCCGAAGGAGGGAAAAATGACACTCGATGACACTGCATCTGAAGGGCAGAGAAATGGAATGGGAGCGGCTATGATAATTTCCTGGTTTCTTTTTCTGGGCCCCATCGGTTGCGGCCTGCTCTGCGGGGTGGCTTATGCCATGATCGTTCAGAATCTGGCGCTGGGGATTATCTGTGGGCTGCTGTTGTTTTCTCCTCTGATACTGACAGCCACATGGGGCGGTGTGAACCTTGTTGGTCTGCTTCGGGAGCGGCGGGCCAAAAAGTTGGCTCCCACACCCGAATCAGTGATGGAATCGGTCCAGGGAGACTGACTCGCTCGGATTGCCGGGGTGCCCTATCAGAACGAAGACTTACAACGGGCGGTCTTTTCCGACGCGACCCTAAGCCGTTCAACTATCTAAAATATGAACATAATTCACCCCGTCACTCCATCAGGCACCCATTTGCGCGAAGCGTTCGAATGGGTGTCTGGTGTTTTTGTTTGACGAGATATAATTCATCCCCTTTAATGGAGGTCATAGACTAGTTGAGACCGGGTCATTATCTAAATGCAGCTACCAAGGTTCGTTCTCGTACTTTCTGTCATCACCTGCCTCGTCATTAATTGCCCGGGGGAAGTCGCTGCCACATCTATCAGCAATGAAGAATGCTTGGCGTGCCATGGTCAAGGGGAACTGCGTTCTCGTGCCGGCAAGCAACTGTTCATAGACCCTGCAAGGTTCGCCAGATCAGCTCACGCCAGGCACGGCATCAATTGCGCATCGTGTCATGATTCGATCACCGCAATCTTACAGGGCAAGAAGGTGCCGCATGTCATAGGGATCGAGCCGAAATGCAGTGAGTGTCATGAAAGAGTGAATCAGCAGTACTCTAAGAGCCTTCATGCCCAAGTATCCAAGAAGATATGCTATTCATGTCACAGCCCTCACTACAGCGGGGCATTTGCCCAATTGACAACAGAGGACAGAAAGGCCCGGTGCCTGAAATGCCACGACGCATACGGCAGCCACCGATGGCTTCCCCAAAAGCAGCTTCACTTCGATTATCTTGAGTGCGCATCGTGCCACGACATGAATGCAGAAATCGGGGCGGTGTTCAATTTCGTAGGGCAAGGCGAAGCCTCAGGGAAGAGAGTCCTCACATACGGGCAGCTTGCTCCCTTCATGGAGAAAGGAAAAGAAGGACTATATGAGGTTTTGGACCAGGACGGTGACGGCAAGCTCTCTCCATCCGAAATTGCGTCTTTCCTGAAAAACGTACAAGAAAGAGGTATCCCCGACGCTGCCCTCGATGTGCGTATTCTTGTTCTGAAGCCCGCCCACAACTTTACCGACAAAGGAGAACAGACAAGAAACTGTTCTCTCTGCCATTCGGAAAATGCTCGTTTTTATTCGAAATTGGTTCTTGAGATTCCGGAGCGCGATGGGAATTTCAGGACCATTCCTGTTGATAGGCAGATACTGGCTTATCCAGGCCTGCGATACTCAATAGGCGATTTCTATCTGTTGGGGGGATCAAAGATCCGTAGAGTTGACTTGCAGGAGATGCTGGAACATATCAAGCGCATAGGCTTCAAATGGATAGATCTACTGGGCCTCTTGGCAGTACTGTCGTCCGTCGGTCTGGTATGCATCCACGCGACGGTTATGTTTGTGACGCGGAAGTCAAGAAGATTGTCCCCAGTAAGGAGAGAGGATCACACCCTGGCAGATGACGCATGGCATTTGACGCATGGGTTGTGTGTAATGCTCTTGGTGCTGACCGGAATTCAACTAAGGCTTCCTGACCTGCTGCCGATCTTTGCCACATTTCTCAACGCTGTAAATCTTCACAACATCTGCGGAATTATCGTACTGGCGGATTACTTGTTTTGGATTCCCTATCAAATGTGGAGGGGCCGGTTGCGAGAGAGCTTCTTGGTCTCACCTCGATCTTTTTTGAGCAATTTGCTCGACATGCTGCACCACTACGCTTATCCGATTTCTATTCGAGGAGGAGCTTTGGACGACTATGACGCTAGAGCCACTCTGGATGCTTTCGAAAAGGCGCTCTATTCATGGATCATGTTTGTGCTCATCCCCGGGCAGATTATCACAGGCCTACTTCTCTACGATCTAAATAGAACCATGCCGGCGATCGAAAGCCTTGGAGGGCTGAGGCTCATAGATTCCATGCACACGATTCTTGCCTATCTGATCACCTGCTCACTCGTTTTCCACGCCTATTTTCATACGTTGAAGAAATATAGCTTCAAAGGTCGTTCCAGAATGGAGACAGGGAGCGAGACAGCCTGATACCTTAATACCAACTCCCATGGCGAAAGGCGCCACAACGAAGGATAGAAATCCTGAGGGATTTCTATAGGAATGTGTCATCAAACCAGTAACAACGCCGTTGTAGGGGCGCACCTGCGTGTGCGCCCTGAAAGCCGGGCCGACACACAGGTCGGCCCCTACCGATCAGCGCGGGTGTGAGCTCTTTGAAAGCGCAGTAGTACTAGTGCACCTTTTCACAAGTGCGGTGACGTACACACAGGGGGCGCGAACGATGATGCCGCGGCCGGGTAGGACCAGTCCCACAGCGAAATCTGCGGCAAGGGCGGGGATGCCTGCCCAACCCATTCCGGCCTGACTTCGCCGTCCTTTCAGGATCAAGATCGGACAAAAACTCTGAGGACTGCTATAAACTTACGGAATTATTCCTTTGAGAGACCCACGAGCTATATCCAGGCCGTCGGGAAGCCATTTCCGCATATCACCCTCTCCATCCTTGGAGAGGGCGGGGTGAGGTCAATAAACAACTTCCCGACCTTGGGTCCGTAAAGAAAACAATTCCGTAAACTTATTCACGGAATCTCTATTAGTTTCCTGTAATTGAAAAAAAACCCCTTGCCGGCGTGAAGAAGTATCAGCATCTTCAATTTTGTCGGGGTCTTGTTCTCGTTCATTTTCTTGTAAATTGAAGCAATCTCGCGGAGTCCCCGGACCAGGCCAAAAGACTTGCCGGCCTGGTATGCGACCCTGTTACGGGAGCCGATCTGAAACTTCCAGACGTTCTGGGGGGTTATGTTCTTGTACGTGGCGCCGGTTTCATTATCGGGGGTATCGTGAGTCACTTTGCTGTCTCGGATGTAATAATTCAAGAAATGCGCGTCGCTGATCCTCAAAGTGTATTCCACGTCATCGAACCATATGAAGAATTCCTTGACCGGGTAGCCGACTGCCTTGACGGCCTTACGGTTGATCAAGGTGGAAACGAAAGTCGCGGCCATGATCTCAAAAGAATCTTTTACCCTGGGGTGGTTTCTCGTCCATTCGAAAGCAGGCCCGGGTATGTTCATCCTGTGGCGCGTCCCGTCAGTCCAATTGACCTCGGAACACAGGTAGCCGATCTCGGACGAACCATCCTGCTGCATTATCGCTAGATTGGCCAAAAGGATTTCAAGAGCATCAGCCGCGGGGACACTGTCGTCGTCGAGCATCCAGATCCAGTCAGCGCCTCGTTCATAGGCTTTCTTGAGGCCGTAATGAAACCCGCCGGCTCCGCCATAGTTCCGGTCCAAAAAGATGGGAACGACTGACTCATCGGAAGCAGCCAACTGCGAGATCCACGCCTGGGTAGCGTCCGAGCTGTTGTTGTCAACGATGACGGTGAAGTCCGGCCGCCTGGTCTGATTCAGGACAGCAGCCACCGAATTCTTCAGCACGTTCACCCTGTTGTAGGTGACTATCACCGAGCCGACCACCGGCTTACCTGTTTTCGTTGTTTCTCCCACTACATCCCTGCCCCATTATTGACTGAAGGATTGCCGGATCGGCCGCCTGGGCTCAATTGGAACACTCCATAACTATCATGGAGGAAGGTATCCTGAGGAGATCATCATAGACCACAGGCTGCACATTGCTGAAAACCTCGGTGGCCAGCCGCACATATTCCTGCGGCGTTCGGACGAACTTGCCCCTGTCCAGCGACAGCATGAGCCTCGCTGCTCTCGATTGTCCTTCCGCGAAACACCCGTCCAAGGTCACCAGTCTGCAGCCGGGTTTCAAGGCCCTTCGGGAAAGCCTGAACATTGCCTCGGCATCCTCGTCGTTCAGGTGGTGCAGTACACCTGTTGCCACGACAATGTCAAAAGCTCCCGATTCTCGGATGACCTCTTCGTTGATCCTTTGGCAGAAGAACGTCCCACGGTGGCCATACGTCTTGCGCGCGGATTCTATGGCCCGGGGATTTTCATCGAACCCCACATAATCAATATCAGGCAAGTGCCTGAGGATGTCACCCGTTCCGCATCCCACGTCAAGTATTCGTAGGCCGGGCTGCGGCCTCAGGTGGTTCTCAACAAACGCCCGTTCGCCAGGCCCGCGCACCAATCTCTGGAATAAAGTATAAATTGCCGGTATCGCGAGCGAATTCCTGGGATCCATCATACGAGGATAAACTCCGGTGGTAGTTGCAGTCTTCATCATTGCATTGAGGCCTCACACCGCCAGTTGACGGCTCGAATTATCCGTAGCTGAATCCCAAGTGCGGCGGCACCGAGATGGGCCGTCATCACGGCAATTCAAGTCATGATGGGATTACGGGCGAGGATCTCTCTGGCCTTTGCCACGTCCTTGGCGATCTGAGCCCTTAGTTGATCAACACCGTTGAACGCGATTTCCGGCCTCAGCCTGTCCACCAGGTAAACCAGCACGGTCTCTCCGTAAATGTCCCGGTCATAGTCCAGGATGTGAACTTCGTAAGATACGCGCCTGTCCTTGAACGTGGGATTGTACCCTATGTTCATTACTCCCTGGTGTATTTGCTCACTTATACTGAAGTACACCGCGTACACGCCTTCCGGCGGGTGCAGCTTGACCTCCGGCTTTATGTTGGCAGTGGGAAACCCCAGCCCTTTTCCTCGATGGTGACCGTGAATCACTCGTCCTTCAATGGTGAATTCACGCCCGAGAAGCATGTTGGCCTCATGGATCTCACCGCGCATAAGGTGTTCCCTTATCCTGCTTGAAGATACTACAATGTCGCCTGTCTTCACCGGGGGCACCACGTGAACCGAGAAACCCAGCTCCGGCGCGAGCTTTCTCAGGGTGTGGGGCGTGCCGGCACGATCTTTTCCGAAGCGATAGTTCTCACCGATGAACAGATTCCTCGTGCCCAGTTCCTCCACGAGGACGTTCACTATGAACTCCTCAGGCGTCTGAGCCGCAAAATCCTTGGTGAATTCCGCGAGAATCAACACGTCAATGCCGAGACGTTCCAGTATAGCCGCCCGTTCACGGGGCGTGGATATCCGGGGAATTTCCGGAGCCTTCTTCAGTACTATTCGAGGGTGAGGATCGAAGGTATAGACCACCGCGTCACGGCCTTTCTCGTGGGCCGATTCCACGGTTCGTCTAAGGATCTCCCTGTGACCGAGGTGAACGCCGTCGAAATTTCCCAAAGCCACCGAAGGGGCCTTGAATTGTTGATAGACCTTTTCGCGTACGCGAATGATTTCCATATCCCAAAAAGTCCGCACTTCTCCGTGGCGTTCCCTCGGATGCTCCGGTCCGTTGAGCTTCTATCGGCCTTCAACGGATGGAGGCCCTTGCCGAAGGCAAGGCTCTGGTCCGAGGAATTCGCATAGTTTCATCGTATCATTTTTTGCCCACTGATTCCTCTGTGGCTGAGGCATCTGCCCCCTGCACCGGGGGCTCCAGAGAAATCTCGGACGCTTCCCTTTTCTTGATATCGGCTATATCCCGGTTCTTCTGGTCCAGTTCTTTTTTCAGCCGCTCGTTGTCGGACTCCAGCGAACGAATGGAATCGCTCAGGCGACTCACCTCGGACTGGTGTTCCCTGTCGGTCTTGATCATTCTGCGCCGCTCGCCCATCCACTTGAGTTGGGTGATGAAATCGCCTATGGCCGCAATGATTATGCCCAGGGAAACGCAGAAGGTCACCAGTTCCCAGAACGCGACCTTCAAAGGCTCCGAAAGCCCGAAGTAGTTGATCTGCAGCTCTATGTCCTTGTTTTTCATGAACAAGGAAATCACCAGTATGACAAAGGCCAACTCGATGAGCCTTTTTACGAGTCTCATTCTACCTCCTTAGGGGCTTCATCGGGATACAGGCACAGAAAGGCTTCCCTCAGCTTCCGGCACGTGCTGCGGAGATGTTCAGGAATCACCTTCACGTCGGCGAGTACGGGCATAATGTTTGTGTCGCCGTTCCATCGCGGCACTATGTGATAGTGAACGTGCTCCTCGATCCCGGCACCTGCCACTTTACCAAGGTTGATCCCTATATTGAAGCCTTCCGGTCGCATGACGTCCCTTAACACCTGGATTGCCCTGCAGACCTCCAGCACGAGCAGACTGTTTTCCTCGCGATCCAGTTCGCATATGTCCGATGCGTGCCTGTACGGTACTATGAGTAGATGCCCGTTATTGTACGGGAACTTGTTCATCATCGTGAAAGCGCCGCGTGCCCTATGAACGAGAAGGTTGTCGTCGTCCGCATCTGATCTGGGTTTCGTACAGAAGATGCAGCCGGGTTCTCTTTCCTGCCCCAGTATGTAGTCTATTCGCCAGGGTGCCCAGATTTTTTCCATGTCCAGTTTCTCTACGTAATCCTGTTATCATCCACGGCCTCCAGTGTGAGCCGGAGGAAGACTCTCTCATGAAGATGCTTCCCGAGACGTAAGTACCTCACCACCGGCGGAATCATCTTCATTGTTCGCCGCAGCCGCAGATTATATTGGGTCTTGACAGGCCAATCTGTGGGACCGCCTCTCGGGTTCCCGCATATGGCACGGAAGGTGCCGTCGGCGTACGCCACCGAACTCTTTGAGGTCCCTCGCTCCGGCGCGAATCTGCGTCATTTGTCAACGGCCAAAATTTTGGCCTCGATCCTGCCGTCCAGAATGTCTATGGCCCCTACGGTGCCGCCATCCGAGTAAGGGCCGCGTAGTGCGGACCCGGGATTGAACATTCCAATTCCATGAACCTTGCCCCAAAAGGGCTTGTGGGAGTGACCGTAGACTATTATGTCCGGTTGCTCGGGCGCCAATCGCGCGTGTATTCGTTCTTCCAGCCCCTGCTTGGAACCCCATCCGTGAATCAACCCTATTCGCTTTCCACCAGCCGCGACTATTCTCGTCTGCGGAACGGCTTCCATGATGTCGTAATCATCCATGTTTCCGCAAACCGCGATGACTCCCTTTTCCTGAAGGTGCTCCAGGACCCGAATGGTCACGATGTCGCCGGCATGGAGAATCATGTCCGAGCCGGCCAGAATGACGTCCACAATCCTGTCCAACCAGAAATCGGGGTTCCTCAGATGCGTGTCGGAAAGGACTCCAATCCTCATGTCTGTTTTCGGGGCCCTTCCTGCTTGGCGGGCCCTTGCCCGTTGGCGGATCTCAGGACCATATCTCCTCCGACCACGATCCTGTTTCCCGCAATAAGAATTATCCCGCCGACGTCACTGTAAGCCTGGGCTCTGTTCAAAACAGAAGACAGCGCCTCGCCCGCGGCCAGACGATTTCCGATGTCGCCGGCAAAGGCCGAGGCCCAGCACGCTGACCTGGAGAGCACGGTTACTGCCTGCACACCCCTGCCCGGAACAAACGTCGAAATACCGAACGTCTTCTTAAGCACGGGCAGGGCAAGTATCACATGCTCGTGAAAAGGCGAACCCTCCGCGTAGAGATGGACGTCCAGCGGGAAGGAACTCCTCACGTAAGCGTCACCTCCGCTGGCGACGATGATGCTGTCCGAATCCGGCGCAAGATCGCGGCCGACAAAATCGGCCATGGCTCCGCTCATGCACGACATAGGGGCAACACCGGTACTGCGGCTGGAAAGATCGCAGTACCTGACTATCTCGGGCGCTGAAGCGTAAATCTGTATCGGAGACGCAGTCTCGCGAAAAGCCGGATGCTGCCGCAAGTACTCTTCGATCTGATATCTGTACCGAAAGACGGAATCCTTTGCCTTGGCCTGAAGATCGCTGTGAGCCTGAATATTGAGTCGGGTTTCCCTGACTTCGACTTCAAAACTCACTGATTGGGCCAGTTGGATTCTGTTCCGATAATCTTTCCGCTCGTAAATGTCGTAGATCGAGGCCATTGTCCGTCCGCCGCTCGGTGGCTCTTGTTTTTGTATGTTCTGTGGCCCGGTTGCCCGGGATTATTCACAGGGCGCATAACCGTGTCAAGGATAATTTCCTGAGGTCGGCGTTACAACCGGGGCTCAGGAAAGACATTCAAGGACGAGCCGAACTGACGCTAATCCTCACTGTCTCTGCGGAGGCTTTCAGCCCCTTCTCTGATCAGGGCGTCAACATCGTAAGCCCGGATCTGGCTCTTTGACCTCAGGAAGGCCAGCCAGTCGGTCTTCTTGCGCTCCAGAGTAATCAGTCGGCGCCCTTGAAGTCCGGGGAGCGTATCCAGTGCAAAATCAGCTATCAGCCCGCCAATTTTCGGGGTACTCCACTTCTCATCCACCGCATCTCCGTTCCATCTGAGGCCCTTGACCTGACCTTCCTCAAGCATCTTGGTCCGGCTCAACACGCGCATAGTCTTGGAACTGTGGGTGATCACGAGAACTTCGTAAACTCCATCACCGTCCAGGTCGGCGGCCATGATCCTCGGCCGAAAATGAACCAGCTCCTTCTCCTCGTCGGTAACGGAGGACTCGCGATCGCCTCTCCTCTCAGGCCCTTGCCACCTCATGATAACATCCGACCCCCCGAAAAAACCCTTGGACACATATAATCTCTTTCCATCAGGGGCGTATATGCGCAGGTGGTCGTTCCTGTCGTAGACTGCGATCAGCGGTTTGCGGCTTCCATCGAAGTCGCCCACGGTGAACCCGAAAATGGGAATTTTCAAGGGAACGCCGAACCTCCCCACGACCTCCAACCCGTCTCCCTTGTCCGCAAGCCGCATGATGGGACCTTCGTACATCTTTCTGAGGCTTTTCTTTTGCCCCAGTAGGATCGGTCCCAATGTAGGATAGAGGAGCACTCTGAGAAAACTGTCATAGGCTTCCACCACAGGCACCAGAGCCCCACCCCTAAATTCCAGGACCATCGAGGAGGCCATGCCCCGATTCTGGGCGCTGATGTAGATCCGTGCAGGCCCCTGTTTGCGCAGCTTTGCCACGTCAACGCTCTTGAGTTCCATGGCTCCGACGGAATACTGCGTTACCAGTTTCAGCTTTTCCGCTTCAAATTTGTATACATAGACCGTTTGCGGATCTATCAGGACGAGCTCGTTGGCTCCGTCTCCATCCACGTCTCCCACAGCCATCCCGACGGCAAGCAAGTCCAGTTCCTGGCTTCGCCAAACCTTTTCCTTCTCTGACGGTCTCAAACCGCGCTCAGTAGCGGATTTACGAGACGAGCCCCCTTCCTTGAGCGCTGCCCCACTGCGCGTGCCTCTGGAGCCGCTTTCCTGGGCAATTACTCTGGGAGGGGCCAGGCGGCGGAAAACTTTGTTGTCTCCGGACAACCAAGACCGATCGGCGGCCGATCCGACCACGAATCCCTCTTGGAGCTCAGATCCGCTTGACAAAGCGGGCGCTGACCACATGCCGAGTCCGCTCGACCAAGAGTCGTGAATATCGCCCACTAATATCGCCAGGAAAAAAAAGGAGGCTTTTGCAAACACGCTCATTCATCCGACTCCGAAGGCATTTCGGCCGGGCGGCACCTGCCACCACAGCGGAACACCAGTTCCGGACCATACCTCGTCGGCACGGAAAACGCAAACACTTCAACAGCCTTCAGACAAGCATTCAGTTAACAAGGGAAGGGAGTGAAATGATCTCCCCGAAGCGATCGAGAAGAACAGAGCCAAGGATCTTGACTCGGCAGTAGGGGAAATAGGCCCGGAGCCGGTGCACGCGGCTCAGTGTCAAGTTCTTCCGGTGACTCCACACTGCGGTCCCAGAGACGAATACCTTTCACCTGCGTCACAAAGAATGGTTACCAGCGACTGCTCCGGAGTCAGTTTTTCCGCCTGCCGCATGGCGGCGCAAACGACTGCCCCGGAAGAAAGCCCCACAAGGATGCCCTCCTTTGTGGCCAGGAGTCTCACCGCTTGTGCAGCCTGATCGAGCGTAACCACCTCCACGTCGTCAATTATCCCGGTGTTCAGCACCGTAGGAACGAACCCGGCCCCAATCCCCGGAATTCTGTGAGGACCAGGATTGCCACCCGAAAGTATGGGTGAATCCGCAGGCTCAACCGCCACAACTCGGGACTCGGGATTGGCCTCCTTCATTACCTCGCCGACCCCGGTGAGAGTTCCGCCGGTTCCCACTCCCGCGACGAATACGTCGGGAACCTTGCCCAGTTTCTGGAGTATCTCCACAGCTGTGGTCCTGCGATGAATCTCAGGGTTGGCGGGATTCTCGAATTGATTGATCATGAAGGAGCGCTTTTTTGACCCTAGTAGTCCCGTGGCCTTGGCCAAAGCGCCCTTCATGCCGACGGATGCGGGGGTGAGGATTACTTCGGCTCCGTAGGTTTCAAGAAATCGTACTCTTTCCCCTGGAGTGGTTTCAGGCATTACCAGCGTCAGGGCATAGCCCTTGGCCGCGGCGATCATCGCCAGACTGACGGCGGTGTTTCCGCACGAAGCCTCCAGGAGGGTGTCGCCCGGTCTAATTTTTCCTTCTGATTCCAATGATTCCACGATGGCAAGACACATGCGGTCTTTCAAAGATCCACCGGGATTCATGAATTCCAGCTTGCACCATACCCGGCCTCCCCGGGCCGCCTCTGGAAATCTCAACTTTACCAGAGGCGTTCTCCCGACGTGGGAGAGCAACCAATTCCCATTGTTCATAAAGATCTTTCGCCACCCATCAAATAAAGTACATGTACTTGTGGTCCAAATCTCTGGACACTCCCTGCTTTCGCGCCATAGTGCACAGGTCGGAAATTGACACGGAGTTGTAATAATCCACCAGGAGCTGCTGAGTCTGCTTCCAGATGTGCCTTGTTATGCAGCCTTGAATAACCTCGCATTCCTTTCTCTTCGCATCCTGGGCGAGACAGCGGACCGGCACGATTGGCCCCTGAGCGGCCGTAATTATCTCACCCACCGTGATCTCGGAAGGATCCCGGGACAGCATGTATCCTCCTCTCGGCCCTCGTCTGCTCTTGAGCAGCCCAGCCTTGAGGAGCTTGTTGAAAATTTGTTCGAGATAACGCTGGGAAATCTTCTGACGCCTTGATATATCCTTGATTTGGGTCGGTTGACCGCCTCCGTGATATGCAACGTCAAAAAGAGCCCGAACTCCGTATCGGCTTGTGGTGGTAATCCGCATGTTCGGTTCCTCAAAAAGACTGTGTAGAAATGGAGAATGGCCGTGTAGGTTATATTTAACTTTACTGCCGATGTCAAGAAAATTACTGGATCGCCGCAGGGATGCACCCCACGGCAGAGGAAAACTTCTTGTCACCGCGCACGGGATATTCTCTGTTCAAATCGTCGAGAATCCTGTCGGCCGGAAACCGTGGGCACTTGACAAACTCAGATCCTGAATTATTAAAAGAATTGGCGCAGTTGTTGACCGCGGCAAGTTTGGAGCGGGCCCGTGACACCAATAATCCCGTTCTCTAAGTCGAGGATAAGGGACTCACGGTCCGTGGCCGTCCGAGACTGGTCTTGGGTCAGGGCACAAGAAGTCACCGTTTTGAAGTGCAAACATATCGGGCGCGTGGAGGCGGCTATCCCTTGATCTTTAGGACAGTGACTCAAACGGGAGCGCTCGGAAGCATCGCCGGAGGCGAGCCGTACCAAATGTAGGGGCGGGGTTTATCCCCGCCCGCCACATGGGTTCTCGGATACCGGGCGGGGATAAACCCCGCCCCTACTGCCGTGGCCTCGTCATCATTCGGACCCTCTGGTATGCGCTACGGCATTTGCGAAAAGGAGTACTAATCTTGGCGCGCAGAGGCTGGTCTTGGTCGTTTCGAGACAATCCCAACGGAAAGTTGACATGGGTCTCCGGACGTGGTAGGGGTATAAACTTCACCAAGCGAATATGAGGTCTATATGGGGAGCATAATCAAGAAACGACGAAAGAAAATGCGAAAGCACAAACACAAGAAGCTTCGTCGAGCCCAGCGTCACAAGAACAAATAGCACGTGCCATGATTTCAGAGGTGTTCTTCACCGGATCAGATCGCACTACTATAAGTAGGGCGGCCCGGCTGGCCGAAATACTTACGCAGAGATATTTCGGCCTGGCCGCGGACGAGTGGAAGAGGAACTCCTGCCGAATATTCACCCGCGGTGATGTGGACAAAAGGCTTCACCAGTCGGACGTCTTTGCACATGTGGTCCGGTACGGAAAGAGATCACCCCTTTCAGTGAAGCGCCCGAAGGATTACGGCTACGGGATAGTCTTGCAGGATCCCAACATATTGCTGGCGTTACTGAGGTCCCCCCACCACGACCTGTGGACTTTGGGACTCTTTATCCTCACCCACGAACTAACCCATATCGTGCGGTTCAGGAATTTCGACGTTGACTTCTTCGCTCCTGCAAAAGAACGGGACGCGGAAGAAAAACTCGTACATGGAATTACAAGGGAGATCCTAAAAGGGGTCACCAACACCGATTACGTCCTGGGTCTCTATGACTCGGGATTACCCGCGGTCGAGTAATTTGGACCTGCTATAGAAAGGACGGAGGTCAGGCATTATGCCTATTTATGAGTATCGCTGCGAAAAATGCGGCAAGGAATTCGAAGAATGGCAGAAGTTCTCCGACCCCCCAGTTGATAAGTGCCAGGATTGCGGCGGACAAGCTCATCGGCTGATTTCACAGTCTACCTTTGTCCTTAAGGGCACGGGATGGTATGTCACCGATTATGCGAGAAAAGGATCGTCATCCGACGGCAATTAGTCTCATTTGTGAACTACCGGGAGGCACGACACGTGCCGCTCGGGTACTTGACTCGCGAGGGCTGCCATGAAGATCAAGAGGATAGCTCACCTGGGAGTTGCCGTAAACGATCTGGATTCGGCTCTGAAGTTCTTCACCGAAATGCTGCCGCTCGACGTAATCCATACCGAGGACTATCAGGGCATGAGGATCGGCTTCGTGCCGGTGGGCGAAAGCACTATAGAACTGCTGCACGACGCGTCGGGCTCTTCCTCCATCAAGAAATTCCTGGAAAAGAACGGTGAGGGCATTCATCACATAGCCTTCGAGGTGGACGACATTCATCAGGCCGTTGCAGAGCTCAAGGAAAAGGGTGTCAGGCTCATTGACGAGACCCCCAGGCCGGGCGCCCACGGCATGACCATAGCCTTCATGCATCCTAAGGCTACGCACGGCATTCTGATGGAACTGTGCCAGCCTACGTCGGAAAAGCACTAGATAGCCTATTTCGGGCACAGCCGTGTCCGTTTCGGATACGGCCATGTTTATGACCGGCCCCATCAGGTCGTGCCGGTCATGTTTTTGTCTTTGGACTGTCACCTTTTTTCAAAAAGCTTGAGGAGGTTTTGGAGATGGCGGACGTGATCATGCCTATGAACGGCAAAGTGATTGACGTAAAAGTTGAGGTTGGGGGCAGCGTTCAGGAAGACGACGAGGTCGTCGTCATCGAGGCCATGAAAATGGAACTTCCCGTGGTCGCTCCTGAGTCCGGGACCGTCAAGGAAATAAAGGTCAAGGTTGGAGAATCCTATCAGGTTGGCGACGTCCTGGTGGTGATCGGGTAGCGACCGGCCGGGCAGCCAACATGATACCACCATGCCCGAACTATTCGAAAAGACATCCTTAAAATCCCCTGAACTCGCCGGCCACACCGTGAGGTTCGCAACCTGGAGCGGTGTGGGAGACGAAAAGGGATATGTGAGCGAAAGAGCAATTGCTTTCTACGCCGAGCTTGGTCGCGGGGGCATTGGTCTGATCGTAACGAGCTGTCGGTACGTCATGACCAATGGGGATCAACTGCCCTCGACACGACCGGAGCGACCTGCGTCTCCTACGGCGGATGTTATGAGACCGGCCGCAAGGGGCTCGGCATTTCCTGCAAGTTATAAAGAGAACTTAGAGCAACACAGAAAAAAACGAAGGATCGCGGCGATACCGATCGCCGAGGATCCCGCGTCAAGTTGTTGACCTGCACTGCGGCCCGGTCAGACCGAGTGGCCGTGGACTCCTACTGATTCATTGAAACAAGCCGCGAGCTCGCCTCGGCGGTGGATGCTCGAGAACCCTCCTCTTGCGCGAATCGCGTGGGGCGCACTCGCCATGTGACGAATCAGATGAGGTCCCCAACGCCCCTCGATGTTCCCCGGGCCTTAAATTTCCCTTGATTTCAAGGAGGTGCGCCGTGTCGGATGATTTTAGGGATAAGGTGCTCCAGTGGGAAGACAAGCTGCGGGGAAAACTAGCAAAACAGCCTGAACGCCGCGCAGAGTTCACCACCGTCTCGGAAGTCCCGCTCAAGAGAGTATACTGGCCTTGGGACTTGGCCGACTTCGACGTGGCAGGGGATCTTGGGATTCCCGGCTCGTATCCGTTCACCCGAGGGGTTCAGCCGACCATGTATCGGGGCCGTTTCTGGACCATGCGCCAGTACGCGGGCTTCGGTAACGCGGAAGAGACCAACAAACGCTTCAAATACCTGATACAGCAGGGACAGACCGGGCTTTCGGTTGCCTTTGACCTGCCGACCCAGATTGGTTACGACTCTGATCACGCGCTTGCCGCCGGTGAGGTGGGCAAGGTCGGTGTCGCCATAGACTCCGTCGAAGACATGCGGATCCTGTTCAGCGGCATTGACCTGGGCTCTGTGAGCACGTCCATGACCATTAACTCACCTGCGGCAGTGCTGCTCGCAATGTACATCGCAGTGGCCGAAGAGCAGGGTGCGGATCCCGCCAAGGTCAGAGGAACAATCCAGAACGACATCCTCAAAGAGTATCCTGCCCGAGGAACTTACATTTTCCCGCCGGCCGCATCCATGCGAATAATCACGGATATCTTTGCATTCTGCAATCAGGAAGTGCCCCAGTGGAACACGATAAGCATTAGCGGCTACCACATACGTGAGGCCGGTTCCACTGCCGTTCAGGAGGTGGCTTTTACTCTTGCCAATGGCATCGCCTACGTTCAAGCGGCAATTGATGCGGGGCTGGAGGTGAACAGTTTCGGGGAGCGGTTGAGTTTCTTCTTCAATTCACATCAGGATTTCCTGGAAGAGGTAGCAAAGTTCAGGGCCGCGAGGAGAATGTGGGCTCGGATCATGAAGGAGCGTTTTGGAGCGACGAATCCGCGTGCCATGATGCTCAGGTTCCATACTCAGACTGCAGGGTGCACTCTTACTGCCCAGCAGCCTGACAACAACGTGGTCCGGGTGGCTTTTCAGGCGCTTGCTGCGGTGCTGGGGGGAACCCAGTCCCTGCACACCAATTCCAGGGACGAGGCCTTTGCCCTTCCCAGTGAGGATTCCGTCCAGATTGCCCTTCGCACGCAGCAGATAGTTGCCAACGAGACAGGGGTCACCGACACGGTGGATCCCCTGGCCGGGTCATATTTCGTCGAGGCTCTAACCAACGAAGTCGAGCGTAAGGCCTGGGATTACATCAAGAAGATTGACGAAATGGGTGGAGCAGTCAAGGCGGTGGAGACCGGATTCATCGAGGACGAGATCCTGGATTCGGCGTACCGCTTCCAGAAGTCCATCGAATCAGGTGACAGGGTCATCGTGGGAGTGAACAAGTTCCAGACCGAAAAGGTGGTTCCCACGAACCTGCTTCGGGTTGACCCCGCTGTCGGGAGGGCTCAGGTGGCCCGGCTCGCAAGAATAAGAGGCGAAAGGGATAACGCGGCCGTTGATTCCGCTCTGGCCCGGTTGCGGCAGTGCGCTTCCGGAACGGACAACCTTATGCCGCCGATCCTGGAAGGCGTGCGGAAGATGGCCACTCTGGGAGAGATCTGCGGAGTGTTGAGAGAGGTATTCGGCGAATACACTCACGCGTCGCGTTGTTGATCACAAGGTCGGCTCGTAGGCGGAGGCCTCCTCCAACATCAAAAGGCCATCCTGCACAGCCCCCCGGCACGAAGCAATCCAAAGGAGGTTCTCAAAATGAATCTTACCGATATTACGAGAGAAACCCTTCGCGGGCTGGCCGGTGTGCTTGTTGTGGTCGAAGAACTCAAGGAGGAGGCCCGTGCCGACGGTCTCTCCGCGGGAGCCCTGCAAGACTTCGTGGAATTGAAATTGGTGCGGTCAGGGCTGCGAGTCCTGCCTCACGACGACTGGCGCCGGACACCGGGCAGGCCCTGGCTTTACGTCAGCGTAAATGCGATGAAGATTGTCTCCACATATTTTTTCTCGATAGATGTGCAACTCAAACAGGACATCAGCCTTGTCCGGCAACCGGACATAGCGTCCAGCTGCGCGACATGGGAACTGGGTTCCATAGGATTCGTCACCGCCGAACACCTTTGCACCAAGATCCAGGACTCTGTGGACGCCTACCTGGACCTGTTTCTCAAAGATTATAGGGCCGTTAACGAACAGTGACCCGGTGCACGGACGACCCGGGACCTCTGAATAGACCCTCCAGATTTAGTGATCGCCAAGCATAATGTTTGATAATGGCTATGCTAGGGTGGGGCGGGCATCTTGCCTGCCGTCCTCGGACAGGCAGGGTGAAACTGGCTCGGAATTTCCAGATCAACCGAAACCGTAGCACGATGTCCGGGGCGGGGTTTATCCCCAATGCTTGTGACTCAAGCATAAGGGCAGGAATCAGATCCGTCGCCCCGACGAAAGTCGGGGTCCAGGAATCCCGCGGGACGCGGGATTTGGGAACCTGGATTCCGGCGTTCGCCCATACGCGCTAACTTACAACTCGCCGGGCCGTTGTTCGTCATTCCGTGGAACGCCGGAATCCAGTCTTTTCAAGAGGTTCTGGACCCGGGCTTTCGCCGGGGCGACGAGGTTCTTGTTGCGGCAAGTGGCTGAAATCACGTGATGCCGGCCACAAAGTTAGCGCCTATGGGCGTTCGCCTGAATGACGAGTGCTCGGACTCGTTGAACGACGGAGTACCGTCCAAGACCTGCGCGACTTAAGTCACCTGCAGTTTCGTTTGTGCTTGATGCAAGGCCTAGGCTTGTCTACAATGACCAGGTGGTCATCCGCCGCGCGACAAGAGGTCAGTCTCTTCAAGACCGGCCTTTGCAGCAGCGGCTCGACTCCAATATACCAGGCGGACAACACCCATGAGCTTCAACAACCTCGGCGAATTCTTACGCCATCTGGAACAGTCCGGAGACCTCGCCAGGATCAATGCCTCCGTGAGCCGGGATCTCGAGATCACGGAAATCTCCGATAGGGTCTTCAAGGGTCCTCAGGATAGAAACAGGGCGCTCCTGTTCGAGAGCGTCGAGGGCTTTTCCATCCCCGTGGCAACCAATCTTTTCGGCTCCGAGGCGCGGATGTCCGCTGCCCTCGGGGTGGAGAACCTGGAACAGCTCAACCATAGGATGGCACATCTGGTAGATCTCAAGTTGCCTCGTGGCATGCGGGCATTCCTTGCTCGCGGGATGGATCTGGTTAACGTGCTGAGATCGGTGGGCCTCGGCCCCACAAAGGTAAGAAGCGGCCCGTGTCAGCAGGTGGTCATCGGACAGTCTCCGGATCTGAACATGCTGCCTGTGCTCAAGTGCTGGCCCAAGGACGCAGGCAGGTTCATCACGCTCATGCAGGTGATAACCCGAGATCCGGTAAGCGGCACGCGCAACGTCGGGATGTACAGGCTCCAGGTGCTCGACAAGGACCGGCTGGCGATGCACTGGCAGATTCACAAGGGTGGAGCGGAACACGAGCGCAGAGCACGGGAGGCCGGGCAGGACAGGCTTCCCGCCGCGGTGGTGCTGGGGGGAGATCCCGCGTCCATGTGGGCTGCCTCGGCGCCGCTTCCTCCCGAAGTGGACGAGTATTTGCTTGCCGGTTGGCTTCGGAAAAAACCGGTGGAATTCGTTGATTGCGTCAGTCAGCCGCTGGAAGTTCCTGCGGAGGCGGAAATCGTTGTCGAAGGATATGTGGATCTGAACGAGCGCGCCATAGAAGGCCCGTTCGGCGACCACACCGGGTACTACACACCCGCGGAGCCTTTCCCCGTGTTTCACGTGACGGCCATCACTCACCGCCGGTCTCCGATCTTCCCTGCCACGATAGTGGGCGTCCCTCCCATGGAGGACGCAATCATGGGAAAGGCCACGGAAAGACTGTTCCTCCCTCTCTTGCGGATCATGCTGCCGGAAATCCTGGATTACCACATGCCGCCCGCGGGTGTTTTCCACAATCTGGTCATTGTGAAGATGAAGAAGCGTTACCCCGGGCACGCCCAAAAGGTCATGCACGGGATTTGGGGCCTCGGCTTGCTCATGCTGGCAAAGGCCATTGTCGTGGTGGATGACTGGGTGGACGTGCACAATCTTTCTCAGGTCGCCTGGCAGGTTCTCGGGAATGTGGACTGGGATAAGGATGTTCTGGTAGCCCACGGCCCGCTGGATCATCTGGATCATGCTTCCGCCCGGAAGTTGTTCGGGGCCAAGATAGGTGTGGACGCGACCGCCAAGAGGCCGGAAGACGGTTACGATCGGGGTTGGCCCGAGGTGGTGGCCATGACGCGGGACATCATCGAAAGGGTGGACGCGAAGTGGAAGGAATTGGGCCTGTGAGGCTCGGGAGCCTCCGTACATTCCTGGAGATGATCAAGTTCGAGCACACGGTGTTTGCCCTGCCGTTTGCGTACATGGGGATGGTTCTGGCTAGCGGGTGCTTCTTTGACGGCCGCGTGTTCTTCTGGATTTTGCTTGCCATGGTCTCCGCTCGTACCCTGGCCATGTCCGTCAACAGGCTGGTGGACAGTGAAATTGATGCGCGAAACCAGCGTACAATGGATCGAGCGCTCCCAAGAGGGCGCCTGCAACGAAGCACGGTGTTGGCCGCGTGCGTGCTGTCGCTCGTGATCTTCGAGTTTTCCGCGTGGCAGCTCAATAGCTTCGTCTTCGTCCTGTCGCCCGTCGCTTTATTGTTCCTCCTCGGTTACCACTACACCAAACGTTTCACTTGGGCCTGCCATTGGATACTCGGCTTCACCGACGGAATCGCGGCGGCCGGCGGATGGGCTGCTGTGCAGGGTTCCCTTGAGCTTGCCCCGCTGGTTCTGTGCTTCGCTGTGACGGTCTGGATCGCAGGGTTCGATCTGATCTACGCGTGCCAGGACGTGGAGGTTGACAGGAGGGAAGGGCTGCACTCGGTTCCCGCTCGGTTCGGCGTTGGGGTTGCTCTAACCCTGGCGAGGGTCAATCACGCGCTCACGGTGGCCGCTCTGGGGGGAGTTGGGACCATGATTGACCTCGGGTGGCCCTATTGGGTATCCGTCACCATCACCGCCGTCT
>Ga0172371_10003494_pt1 | contig 24279 bp, 27 predicted proteins | sample Lak12m_FD_114543 | JGI IMG/M metagenome (GOLD analysis project Ga0172371, IMG submission 114543) | Freshwater microbial communities from Kabuno Bay, South-Kivu, Congo - kab_022012_12m | ecosystem: Environmental > Aquatic > Freshwater > Lake | place: Democratic Republic of the Congo: South-Kivu... | reverse complement strand
TGACCCGAACGCGATCATCCGCGCCATCCTCTACTACCCGCTGTCCAATGGCCGCAACATGGACGAAGTCAAACGCCTGCTCGTGGCGATGCAATACTCCGACAAACACAATGTTGCCACGCCTGCCAACTGGCAGCCCGGTGACGATGTTATAGTCCCGCCGCCCGGCTCCTGCGGCACGGCCAAAGACCGCGTCGAGAAACCCGATCCTGACGTGACGTGCCTCGACTGGTTCATGTGCCTGAAGAAGTGCCCCAAACAATGACCATCAACTCGGAGCGGATGGTGCCGGGACGTCCCGGCACCATCTGTCAACGATGAATCAACAACTTAGAACTCGGTTTTCGTGGCGCGCACTGACCTCGCTGTGCGTGGCGGTTTCATTTCTGGCGATGGTGATCAGCGGCATGGCGTTGTTTTTTGCGCCGTCCACAAGGATAGCGCACGAGATCAACTGGCAAATGTGTGGACTCGCCAAGTCGTCCTGGCAGGATCTTCACAACGTATTCAGTACGCTGTTTCTCATTGCTGCCCTGATTCACACTGTTTTCAACTGGCGTCCGTTGATGAACTACTTGAAGATGCGCGCCGCAGAATGTCGCGCAATCCGTTGGGAGTGGCTCGTCGCGCTGGTGTTGGGTGTATTGGTGTGGATGGGAACGCGCAGTGAACTGCCGCCGTTCTCGGTTCTGCTGGACTGGCGGGAGAAGTTTCATGGCGGCCATTGCTGGCAAAGTGAAGCCTCGTCAGATCATTCGCCCGCGCGCGGGCAAGGCGGTTTCGGGCAGAAAACGCTCGCCGAGTATTGCGCCGAACAAGGATTGAACCTCGATGCCGCCCTCGCCCGCCTGCAAGCCGGCGGGATCAAGGCCCGCGGCGCGGACACCTTCCGACAATTAGCCGACAAAAACGGGTACGACCGCCCCAGCGAAATCATCCGCCTGCTCCAACAGCCATGAGGATGACGACGAATGACGACGAATTCCCACGTACGCAAAGAAATAACCACACAACCTAGTGTCATATCGCTCTGCGAACGATGCGGGCAGGAGCACCCCGATTGCGTCGTGTGCAGTCCTACAAACCCGGTCGGCTTTAAGTTGCGCCCGGAACTATGTGCCGATGGGAGCGTCGAGGCAGTGTTCCGGTGTACGGAAGCATTTCAGGGCTATACCGGCATTCTGCACGGCGGCGTGACCTGCGCGTTGCTCGACGGCATCATGACCCATTGCCTGTTCGCGCATGATGTCAATGCCGTGACCGCGCAACTGACCGTCCGGTTCCGGTACCCTATTGTTATTGGCAAACCGGTTCGCGTGCGCGCTCGACGCAAGAGTTTCCATGCCCCACTTCACGTTGTCGAAGCGGAACTGACTCAGAACGGCCAGATCAAAGCCACTGCCGCCGCGAAGTTTCTGGAGCGCGCCCATGAACGGCTTTGACACTCGGAGGCAGAGGCTTAGGTTGCAGTAGGAGGTAACGGGATGATTACTTTTGGCCCAGTGCCGTCGCGGCGATTCGGACGCAGTCTGGGGATCAACAACATCCCACCCAAGCACTGCACCTACTCGTGCGTGTATTGCCAAGTGGGACGAACCGGTCAACTAAGCCACAAACGCCAGACATTCTACGCGCCCGAGGAAATTGTCACCGAGGTCACCAAGCGCGTGGGCCAACTGCGCGCCAACAAACAAACGATTGATTACCTGACGTTTGTGGCTGATGGGGAGCCGACACTCGACCGGCATCTTGGCGCAACGATCCGGCAGTTGCGTCCACTCGGCATCAAGATCGCCGTGATCACCAATGCCAGTTTGTTAGATCTACCCGATGTGCGTGCTGAACTCTTGGGTGTGGACTGGGTGTCGCTCAAAGTGGACACCGTTGATCCCCCTGTCTGGCACACGATTAACCGCCCGCATCCCGACCTGCATCTGGACGAAATTATGAAAGGGATGCAGCAATTTGCCGCCCAGTTCCACGGCGCGTTAACCACCGAGACAATACTAGTGCGTTCCCTCAACGACAGCGCCGATCAAATCGAGGCCGTCGCTCGTTTTGTCGCCGAGTTGAAACCGGCAACCGCCTACCTTGCCGTTCCGACACGTCCGCCCGCCGAACCGTGGGTTGAACCTCCCGCGTCCGAAGCACTAAACCGCGCCTATCAGGTGTTCCGGCAGCACTGTCCCGCCGTGGAATTACTTACTGGCTACGAAGGCGATGCGTTTGCCTCGACCGGGAACATTGAGACCGACCTGTTGAGTATCACCGCTGTGCATCCGCTGCGCGACGACGCGTTGAGATCGTTGCTCGGCAAATGCAGTGCGGACTGGACTGCTGTTCAGCACCTCCTCAACACAGGCCATCTCACCATAGCCAACTACAACAGCCACCGGTTTTATATCCGAACTCTACCGACAGCCGGAGCCAACTAAGTGAAAACCATCAGCCAGCATGCCGAAACCCGCCAACGCCGAAAGGAACTGGGGCGGCTGTCCCTGCGCGTATTTCCCGACACCGTATTGCGGGAAAAGTGCGTGTCGGTTGAACGGTTTGACAGCACGCTGCGGGATCTGCTGGCGGAGATGCTTGTCCTAATGCGTGTCCACAACGGCATCGGGCTGGCTGCGCCACAAGTCGGTCTGCGCCAACGTCTGTTCGTCGCGGAGATCGAAGGTTGCCCGTTGTGCGTGGTCAACCCGACAATCCGAGTCCTAGCGGGCGAAGCAGCCTTGTGCGAAGGTTGTCTCAGCCTGCCGGGCGTGGCGGTTAACGTCACTCGCCCGGACTACATCGTGGCCAGCGGCTACGACGAGCGTGGCTGGAAACAACACTGGCCTGCCATCGGGCTTGGGGCGCGCGTCATCCAACATGAAACCGACCACCTCAACGGTGTGCTGATCATTGATCACGGCACGCCCGTGGTGCACACCACTTCAACCACAGGAGACCGACTATGAAACCCAATCGTATCCTCATCATTGGCGGCGTGGCGACCGGCGCGAAAGCCGCTGCGCGCGCCCGGCGCCGCGACCCAAACGCCGAAATCACGATTGTCGAACGCGGCCGGTTCCTGTCGTATGCCGGTTGTGGAATGCCATACTACATCAAGGGTGAAGTCCGCGACTTTCACGAGTTGATGTCCACCCCTGTCGGCGTAATCCGCGACACAACCTTCTTTCAGAACGTCAAAGACATTCGGGTTTTCGACCAAACGCTCGCTGAAAAGATTGACCGGGCCGGCAAAAAGGTCACCGTTGTCAATAGCGTGACTGGAGCGCGGCAGGAATTGCCGTACGACAAACTCGTCATCGCCACTGGCGGCGTGCCGGTCGAGCCGCGCATTGAGGGCACAAGCCTCAACCGGGTGTTCCGGTTGAACCTGCCGGACGACGCCCTCGCCATGCGCGAGGCAGTCGAACACGCCGGCATTAAACACGCCGTGCTCATCGGCGGCGGCTTGATCGGCCTCGAAACCGCCGAGGCGCTCGTCACCCGCGGTATTCATGTCACCGTCGTCGAGATGCTCGACCAACTCCTGCCGGCAATGCTCGATTGGGAAGTGGCGGCGTTCCTCGGAAAATATCTGCGGAGCAAAGGACTCGACATCCGCCTCGGCGAAAAAGTTATTCGACTGGAAGGCGACGCCAACGGTAACGTCGCCCGCGTCCACACAAGCAATGGCACGATTGACGCCGAGATGGTGCTCATCGCCATCGGCGTCCGCCCCAACGTCCAGCTCGCCAAGGACGCCGGCCTCACGCTGGGCCCAACCGGCGCCATTGCCGTCAACGATCAACTCCAGACCAGCGACCCAGACATCTATGCCGGCGGCGATTGCGTCGAATGCACACACCTCATCACCGGCCAGAAAGTGTTTGTCCCGCTCGGCTCGACGGCCAACAAACACGGCCATGTCATCGGCGACAACATCACCGGCGGCAAGTCCACGTTCCCCGGCATCGTCGGCACGACGGTGTTCAAGGTGCTCGATTACAACCTCGCCCGCACCGGCCTCACCGAGAAACAAGCCCGACAACTCGCCTTCAACGTGCTGACCGCGCTCGTACCCAGCCCCGACCGCGCCCATTACTACCCGACCGCCAAGACCGTGCTCGTGAAGCTCGTCGCCGATGCCGGCAACGGACGGTTGCTTGGCGCGCAAGTACTTGGCCCCGGCGATGCGGTGAAACGGATTGATGTGTTGGCCACCGCGCTGACCTTTGGCGCCACGATGGATCACCTGCCCGACCTCGATCTCGGCTACGCGCCGCCGTTTGCAACCGCCGTTGATCCGCTGGCACATGCCGGTAACGTGTTGCGTAACAAACGCGACGGCCTCGCCCGCGCGCTGACGCCGCAACAGTTGAAAGCCAAGCTCGATGCCAGTGAAGCGTTCATCCTACTCGATGTTCGCACCCCGGCCGAACGCGAGCAGATGCAACTCAAGGATGAGCGCGTCACTTGGATTCCCCTAGGGCAACTGCGGAAACGCGCTGGCGAACTGTCTCGCGACAAGGAGATCATCTGTTTCTGCAAAGTCAGCCAGCGTGGCTACGAAGCCCAACGCATCCTCGACGGCCTCGGTTTCACCAACGTCAAGTTCCTCGATGGCGGCCTTGTCGCTTGGCCGTACCCACTCCAAACCGAAAGGAAGTGAGACATGAGCGAATACAGCATTTCAACGCAGATCAAGCTTCCCTTCGACCGGGCACTGATCGAAACCCGGAAAGCCCTCGAAGAGGAGGATTTCGTGGTCATCACCGAGATTGACCTTCAGACGCAACTGGCGAAGAAGCTTAACCAGCAAATTCGCCCGTATGTTATCCTTGGCGTCTGGGTGCCGGCGTGGGAGTTTGAAGCGCTGCGCAAGGAACCAGACATCGGCCTGTTGATGCCGAGCCACGTCTGCCTCTGGGACAACGGCGACGGCACCTGCACGCTGGCGACCGCCAATCTCAAACATCTTTGCCATGTGGAAAACAACCCGCCGCTGGCCGAAGCTGCCCGTCAGGTCAACGCCCGGTTGCGCGCGGTGGCAAACTGGGTACAGACCACGTGGATGGACGACCTGCCCAAGACAACAACCAATTGAGAGGAGGTGCTGACCGATGTTTAAGTTGAGAGCCGATATCCGCAAGTTCGAGGCGGAGCACAACACCCGATTCCGATGCAGCATCAGCGGGTTCCCGTGCTTGTACTGCCCGGTGACGTTCTTCGGTTGTTACGCCGCCCGACGCGTCCTCGAAGGCCGGGGCATCGTGCCGCCTTGGCGACGGCACAAAAAGCAGTAGCGCACATGCCGGTAACGTCATGTTTACCAAGCGCGCACTTTGGGAAGGCCGGTGGTCGCTGGCCGTGCTCACCGCGCTGACCGTGGCCGGCGTGTGGTGGTATTGGCCGGCCGGCATGGCCGCGCTCGTCTTGCTGGTATTCGCCGTCTGTTTCTTTCGCGACCCGGAACGCGCAATACCCGCCGACCCACAGACCATTGTCTCGCCTGCCGATGGCAAGGTGACGGACATCGAACCCGTGAACGAACCGGTCTTCCTGAATGGCCCGGCCACGCGGATCGGGATTTTTATGTCGGTCTTCAACGTCCACGTCCAGCGCGCTCCCATTGCCGGTACAATCAAACTGGTGGATTACCATCCCGGCAAATTCCTCGACGCCCGCGACGCGCAAGCCGCGCTGGCGAACGAAGACCGGTCCATCGGCCTTGAAGCCGCCGATGGCTACCGGGTTGTCGTCCGTCAGGTGGCTGGCCTGATCGCCCGCCGCATCGTCGGTTGGGCTGGCCAAGGTGACCTGCTGGAGAAAGGCCAGCGTTTCGGCATGATCCGTTTTGGCTCGCGCGTCGAGCTATACGTGCGGCCCGGGACCGAAATCCTCATTTCCGTCGGCGCGTCCGTCCAAGCTGGCACCACCATACTCGCCCGCTGCGCTACTTCTGGCCTTTGACTTCGGGGATCAGGTCGGCCCCGCCGATGTAGATGAAATCGCCGGCGGCGAACGGCACAAGCTAGGAAACGTCGAGCCGTTGCCCGGCCAGCAAGTAGTAATGCGATGACCAGACCGCCCCGAATCTTTGCGATCTCGTTGTAGATACAGTGAAACTCTTTCACAGCTGTTCGGCACAAACTCGAACGCTGTGCCGCGAAAAACTTTTGCGGCTGCAATTCACCAGCCAATAAGATTACTTGTTATCACAGCGCAGCAAGTCGTCTGGAATGCCCGCCAATCCGGGCCGCACCTCTCAAGCGCGGAGAGTGACCCCGATGACCGCTAATGCGCCGCGGGCGTTTGCGTTGGAGTTGTGGCAAGCATCTGGCAGCCCCAGCGCAACAGCCGCTCGGTCGTTTCCCAGGAAATGCACGGGTCGGTTATCGACAATCCGTACCGCAATTGGGAAGGATCCGTCGTGATTGGCTGGTTGCCTTCGTGCAAATAGCTTTCGATCATCGCGCCGATAAGGGATCGCGTGCGGCCGAGGCGTTGTTCGATCAGACTGCGCCACACATTCTCCTGGCGGGCCGGCTTTTTGCCGGAGTTGGCGTGGCTGCAATCCACCATCAAGACCGGCGGTAAACCGGCTTCTTCCAGCCGGCTTTCGGCCTCGCGAATACTCGCGGCGTCATAATTGGTCCGCGTCCGGCCCCCGCGCAATACCAAATGTCCCTCCGGGTTGCCCGTTGTGCGCACGATGGCGGTGGCCCCATCTTGATCAATGCCGAGGAAACTGTGCGGCGTCCGCGCCGAAAACATGGCGTCAATCGCCATCTGGATGCTTCCGTCGGTCCCGTTCTTGAATCCCACCGGCATTGACAACCCGCTGGCCAGTTCCCGGTGGGTTTGTGATTCGGTTGTCCGCGCGCCGATGGCCGCCCAAGTGATCAAATCATCAATGTATTGCGGCACAATCGGGTCTAGGAATTCGGTGGCCGCCGGCAGCCCCATGGCGTTGATGTCCAGCAACAGTCGGCGCGCCATTTTCAATCCCGCGGCTATATCCTGCGTTCCGTCCAGATGCGGATCGTTGATCAAGCCCTTCCAACCGATGGTCGTGCGCGGTTTTTCAAAATACACCCGCATGACAATCTCCATCTGTTCCGCGCATTCTTTCCGCAACACATTCAATCGTTCGGCATAATCCAGCGCGCCCTGAACGTCATGAATCGAGCATGGCCCCACCACCACCAGGAAGCGACGGTCTTCCCGCGCCAGGATCCGGCTGAGCGCTTTCCGGCTCCGGGTCACGGTCACACTGGAGGCTTCGGTTGAAGGTAACGCCGCCTTGATTTCGCGCGGCGACTCTAAGCGGACGATTTTCCGAACATGCAGATTCTGGGTACGAAACATGCAAACCGTTATACCACCGTCGCGAACCGATAAAAGTCCAATCGCGGATGACTGCGTGTCTCCGTTGGCGGTCGTCGCCCTGCCTACGAGCGTGGCCACGCTACTCGTGGCCAATGAGCTTGACGGCGAGCAACAGCGCCAGCCCGAGCAGGAACGCAGCGAAGTGCACAGCGCTGTCGCGCAGTTTCTCGTGGGCTTTGACTTCGGGAATCAGGTCGGATGCGCCGATGTAGATGAAATTGCCGGCGGCGAACGGCACGAGCCAAGTCACATTAAGCCGTTGACCTGCTACGTAAACGATTACGCCGCCCAGCAAAAAGGTCAGGCCGGAGAGGAAGTTGAACAGGAGTGCCGAACCTTTCTTCCAGCCGCCGTGCAGCAACACGGCGTAATCGCCGAGTTCCTGCGGCACTTCGTGCGCGGCAGCCGCCAGCCACGCCAGCACGCCGAGCCGGATGTCCATCAGGAAAATGCCGGCAATGGCAAGGCCACCAAGGAAGTTGTGTAGGCCGTCGCCGATGAGGATTAGGTAGGTCAGCGGTTTCTTGCAGCCAAGCGATTCCCGGTGGCAATGATGCCAGTGCAAAAACTGTTCCAGCGCGAAAAACACCGCAAACCCCGCTAACACCAGCACGAACAACCGCTCTAACGGCATCTTGTCCGCAGCCGCCGGGATCATGTGAAGAAACGCTCCGCCCATCAGTGCCCCGGCGGCGAACGCTACCAGCGGCGTCAGCGCCCGCCGCAACGCCTGTTCGCTCAGCAGCAGCGTGATGCTGCCCACGAGCGAGATCGCGCTCATCAGCAGCCCGCTGCCGATAATCCACCAGAGCGTTTCCATATCAAGCTTGCAGCTTGATGGTCAGGATGCCGTCCGCGACGGATGACGGATAGACCTTGATTGGGCGCGACGCCGGGCCGCCGAGTTTGTGACCATCGAGCGCAAACCGGCTATGGCCGATACTGGCGCAACAGAACCGCTTCTGGTCAGCCTGATATTCCAGTTCGACGCCGCGATGGGTGCACCGCAAGGAGGCGACAACGTATTTCTCCTGCTCCACGTGAGCGATGATCAGCGGATCGGACAACGCCGGGTCAATAAGCTTCACGGCCTTGCCGATAGCCAGCGACGGAGCCTTGTTTAGCGTGATGGTCACCTTGTTCGGCGGTTCCACCTTGTAGGCGGCGCTCTCGATTGGCGGCGTATCACCAATCTTGGTGAACGTGGCGCAACCCGTCAGCCCGCACGCACAGGCGCCCGCCAGCGCCGCTGTCTGCACAAATTCACGACGATTCATGTTGTTCATACGACTTGTTCCTTTTGTAATGTTGTCGCTGTCGCCAAGAACACGGGATATCGGCGCAGCGTGCCCGACGCATCGGGCTTCTCAATCTCATACACAGTTTCAAACGCCGGTTCGCCGAACCCGGCAGCCCACAATTGTTCTGCCATCCACTCGCGATGAAACCCGTGGTGCTTGACGCCGCTCATGTCTTGGTGAAAGGAACCGTCCTCCGCATCGAGATCAGCCAGCGCGAGCAATCCGCCCGGCGACAGCATCGAGTGGAATCGTTTCAGCAGCGCCTCCACCTCCCGCACATGATGCAGTGTCATCGCGCAGAGGATGGCATCGAACTCGAGGCTGTCCAGGGATTCCGCAACCAGATCGTAACGGCGCGCGCTCACGTGCTTGAACCCGGCCGCGCGAGCCTTGGCCTCGAATTGCTCCAACATGCCTGCGGAAGAATCCACGCCCAGCACAGAAACGCACCGGCCCGCCAGCGGCAACGAACACAACCCCGTGCCGCAACCGTAATCCATCAACCGGGGCCGTTGTGTGGCGTTGAGCTTGTCAGCAACCGCGCGCGCAATCGCCGCGCCCATCGCCACGCGATGGGGTTTGTCATCCCACGTCTTCGCCTTCTCGTCGAAGTGATTCTGGTTCATGGCGTGTTGTTGGTCGGAATGCGACTGTCGAATCCTGCCATGGCGAGCAAGGCTCGACAATCGGCAGTGGTAATCTCCTGACTCTGGCGCCAAAGCGCCGAGGTGAACCCATCTTTCGGACTGGCCAAATCAGCCGCGCTCGTGTCCGGTTCGCCTGCCTCAGGATACAGCGCGTTGGCCCCGCTCAACAGCCCGACTAGGTTCGACTCGTGGACGGCGATGCTGGTCAGATGCGCCTGTGATGCCGTGGCCAGCGCAATCACGGCCACAATCTGCGCCAACCTCGCCAGCGAGATTTGTCCATGCACGTACAACGGAGAACCCGGTACCGGGAACCGCCGCATTGCGGCGTGTTGGCGACAGGGCAGTTCGACGCCCAGCCAAATCTGTTCGGCCAGTTCGCGCGGCGTGTGTTCGGGGCCAATCGGCTCGCACGAGTTATACCAGTCCAAGCCCACTTCCAAAATCTGGTGGATCGTGGCGATTCGTTGCGCCGGCGTCAGGCGCGTATCCGTACCCTCTCGCAACCGACAGACATGATACGCCCCGGTCAAACCAGCAGCTCGCAGTTCCCGCAATTGGCTGAGATCGAGGTCGCCGACATTTGCCAGCAGTTGCAGTTCCGCCGGCAGCGCACGGCGCGCGCCCGCGCACAGTTTCAGAAACCACTCGAACCCGAACCGGTGCATCGTCATGATGAAGACTCCCTGTGCTCCACCACGCACGAACCGCTTGCACCGCGCCACGACCTCTTCCACGGATAAAGTCGAGGCTGGGACGGTGGTGTGCGGCTTGGCGAACGCGCAAAACGCGCAACCGCCGTCGCAGGGTGCCATGTCCACGCCAATCTGTCCGAGTAGCACCGCCCGATTGTCGAACCGCCGGCGCGAGACGTAATTGCCCGTCGCCCGCAGAAGCGCCGCCTCCGTGGAAGTCTCCGGCAACGACAACAGCCGCTCCGCCTCCGCCTTGTTGATCGGCTGGCCGGCGAGCGCATTGTTCAAAATGGTTTCGACTACCCGGCCAAGTGGCATAGTTACTCCTCACGGCTTAGTGCCGTTCAGGACAGCGAGAGCGTGTTGCGTCACGCGTTGAATGTTCTCTTCAGTTACCGGACTCTTGCCTTTGCGCAGCCCGATGCAGCTCAGGTCAAAGTGGCGGAAGCGTTTCAGCCCGGCCTGCTCAAACGTCCTACGCGCACACGCCTTTGGACAGCCGTCCATCAACAACACGCGCTCCGCAAACATCGCGTTGGCCAGCATATCGTCATCGCGTGCGCCAATGCCGGCCAGACACGACATCACTGCGACGCCGTCGCGCTGTAATCGGCGGGCAGTTCGGTCGGTCAACTCCCCGACATCCGCCGAACCGCCACAAATGAACATGACCGTAGCTGCCGGTTTCGTGCTGTGAGGTTGCATGATTGATTCTTTCGTCATTGAATTGTCAAACTGGAAGCTTCACTTGGCACTTGTCGCCAAAAGTCGCTGGTCCTTGCGCGCTTGTTCTTCAAGGATTTCAGGCCCGAGATAATCGCTGCGGTTTGCTCATCGCCTATGTGACCCCCTGAAACATGGCATCATGGTGGACATCACCACGATGTCTCCTGCCCCTCAACGGTGGCACCCCCCGCTGGCAGCATGTCCGCCGCATGCATGTTGTACGTCGAGTTCCGGTAATGTGCCGGCCTGAAATTGAGCGACGACTTCCGCCACCGTTTGCACAGGCGAACGATAAACCGCAATACCAGCCTGGCGCAAACGGCGCACCGCGCCCGCACCGATGCCGCCAACAATCACCGCATCCACCACGTGATCATCCAACGCTTTCAGAGGATTGCACGCGCCATGGATATGATGCTCATTGTGGTTATTCAGCGGTTCCACCGCCAATGTGTCCGAATCCACGAGGACAAACAGCGGAGCCGATCCGAAATGGCCGTACACGACGCTGTTCAACGCTTGGTAATCTGCAACGGGGATACATAGTCTCATTCTTGTGATTTGCCTTTGCTGGTGTTGAGTGTTGATTTAACTCTCGTTTGCCTGTTCCGGCGGCAACGGCCCTTCACACCTTGAGAGTCTTGCACGGGTCTTGATTTTACTTCTCCTGGTATCGTGTGAGTTTGTTTGACGACCACGGTGCCGCCTTCGAGCCGCAGCGCCTTCCCATAAATCAAGCCCTCCGCCACTTTCCGCCGGGCCGTCTCGACAATCCTCCCGAAAGTGGCGCGCGACACTTTCATGTTGTTGGCGGCTTGTTCCTGATACATCCCCTCAAGGTCAGCCAGACGTAGAGCTTCCAGTTCATCCAGTGTGACCGTCACTTCTTCTAGGTCGCAAATCGGCACGCCGGCCGGTTTGAAGTAGATGACGTTGGGCTGATAGCCCACGTGGCGCAAACAATGAGGTCGAGTCATAAGTGATTATTCCTACGTTTTGGATGTGTGCATATGCTCATTGCCGAGCCGTGTCAAGCCGTCCGGCCATTGCTTTGGCGCGGAGCCGCCGAAATGCCGTGGCCAGCGCGACATCGTTGCGGCACATGGCCACCGACCACGCTATCAGTCTGTACATCGCACCTCGCGCCACCTTGACCGGCCGCGACGGGTCGAGCGGATTCGCGTGCCGCAACAGTGCGACCGTTTGCAATCCGATCCAGAGCGGCCAGATGCACGCCAGCCGGAGTCGCGGTAGGCTGTGTGGAAGTTGCTGTGTGTATTGCCAGCCTGCGTCAAGTTGAGTGACTGCTGTATCTAGCCACTGATCGTAGATTGGGCGAAATGCCCCGAAATATTCGGGATCCAGCAGCGCGCGTGGCTGCGTCACCGGCAGGTAACACCGGCCGATCTGCAGGTCTTTCGGGATGTCGCGCAGCACGTTTACCAGTTGCAGCCCTTTGCCAAACTGTCGCCCCAATTCGTCCATGCGGCCATCCTTCCAGTCGGCTAGCACGGCCAAGTGCGCCACGCACATACGCGTCCAGAATTCCCCCACGGATCCTGCCACCAGATACATATAATTGTCCAGTTCCGCTGGACCGCGCAGTGCCGCCAACTCCGACTCCGATTCGCCGGGAAACCGCTCTTGGTCGAAAATCTCACCGCTGATGACCGCCCGCAGCATCTCGGCTATGAGCAACTGATCGGATTCAGGCAGTGTGGCCAACATCGCGAAACAGTCGTCGAGCCGCTCCAGCAGCGCCTTCTCGCCGGTTGTGATTTGGTGCTCGATAAACCGGGGTAGTGACCGCGTCACGACGGCCAACGCACCGCACACGTCCGGCAGTTGACCATCCCGCCGCAATCCATCTCGGAATTGCTTCAGAATCTCAAGGCGTGTCCCCCGCGCTACAACCTTCGTGTCAGCAATCGTGTCCGACGCCCGCGCCAGCAGATAGGCAACCGACATCGGTGGTCGAACTTCGCACGGCAAAACGCGCAGGGTCAAATACAACGACCGCGCCACCCGCTTCAGTAGTGGGCCAATCAGCTCCGACTGGTCAGCAGGATTCACCTAGGGAAAACCGTTTGCTCCCGTCGGTCGCGAACCGTCGGTCGCCGAACCCCGGCTACATCTTTTTGTATTTTGCGTGGCAACAGCCGCAGGATTTCTTGGCTTCGTCCACCTGCTTCACCGCATCCGCCGCGGTGGTGGCTTCGCCGACTTTCTTCAATGCGCCCATTTGCATCTTACACATGTTCTGAAAGTCGGCTTCCTTGCCCACGCTTTCCATGGACGGTTTGTATCTGGCGAGGCACATATTCAGCCCGGCGGCAGCTTTCTTGATCTTGTCCAAATCATCGCTTTTTACCGCCGCATCCAGAGCCATGCACCTTGCCTGCACATCCTTCATTGTCGTGGGTTTTGCAGGCCCCTTTTGCTTGGCTCCCGCTGCTAGGAGTCTCACTCCGGAAAAACAGAACAGGCAGGCCAACGCGACACAGCTGATCCATTTGACAACATTCTTTGCGGTCATGTGCATCTTTCCTTTCTTGTCAGCCGTCACCTAGGTTACATGCGGGTATGGCATAAATCCAGGATCACAGCATCATGGTCTGAGCATATGCTCAGAACCAATTTGCCGTCAAGCTTTCATTTGCAGAATAATACGTCGCACCCCGAACAACACCATTAGCAAATGCGGCCTATTATCCCATCAACCATCTCTGTTTGACTTGGGCATCTGCAGGAGTCGTCAGCGCAAGATCAGTAGCAGCACGCCGTTCAGTGCCACACCAACAATCAACGCCGACCCGAGCATGATGGCGGTCGCACGCAACAGACCGGCGGCCCCCAGTTCCTTGGCCAGCACCACGAATGTGGCCACGCAGGGAAAGTACATGGCGAGCACGACGCTCGCCACGATCATCTGGCGCAACGACAGGTGCAGCGGCGCGAGCATTCCCACCGCGACGTCCTTGCGCAGAAAACCGATGACCAACCCACCAACCGCTTCACGTGGAAGCCCCAGGATACCGGTCACCACCGGCGCGGTGAGATTGCCGGCCACGGCGATGACCTTGAACTCGTACAGGAGATTGACCAACAGCACCCCAACCAAGACCCAGGGCACGGCTTCGCGCAGAAACCACACCATCCGCATGACCACCTTCTTCGCCAAACCCGGCCAGTAGGGAATCCGGTACGGTGGGACGTCGAGCAGTATCTCCGGACTCTCACCCTTGACCGTGCGATGCAGGATGCGGCCCAAAACGAGCCAAACGAGTAACAGCGTCACGAAGACCGGCACCAAGGCGCGCGCGCCGTAGTTCCCGGCCAAACCGACGATCATCGAAATCTGCGCCATGCACGGCACGGCGATGGCCATCAGTGTGGCGGCGATGAATCGTTCCTTGCGGCTTTCCATGATGCGCGCCGACAACGCCCCCGGCACGTTGCAGCCCAGCCCGAGCAACATCGGGATGATCGCCATGCCATGCAGCCCGAGACGGTGCATGACGGTATCGGCCAGCACCGCCAGTCGCGGGAGGTAGCCGGTATCTTCCAAAATTGAGAGCACCAGATAGAACGCAAACACGTACGGCAACACCGCACCCAACGGCACGTACAGCCCCGTCGTCAACAACCCAAACGATTCGCTGAAGCTGATCTTGCCGTCCACCAGCTTGCCAATCAACAGCCCGTGCAGAAATCCCGTGCCGCCCAACGCACCGGATAGTTTCAACACCACCGGCACCCAAAGCCGCTCGAAAACCGGACTGCACACATGCGCGATCAAACCTTCGCCAATCCACCGGATGGCCTCGAACATCCCCAACAAAACCACGCCGGCAATCAACGCGCCGCTCAGCGGCCGGACCGACGCATCCTCCAGCCGGTCCCGCAACGAGTGATGCCGGTGCATGATCTGTTGCACACTGGAGACGATCTTGCCGATCTCGTGCCAGCGCTCGGCGTCGTCGAACTGATAAGAGGAGATTCTCGCGCTCGCGACATGCTCCACCAACGTCTTGATGCCCGTGCCGGTAATCGCCACCAAGGGAACGCAGGACACCCCGATCAATACTTCCAGTTTCGCCACGTCAATCTTGACGCCGGTATGCTTGGTCTCATCCCAGAAATTGAGGGCGACCACCATCGGCTTGCGGCGTTTGATCAGCTCCAGCGTCAGATTAAGACTGCGCTCCAGATTGGTGGCATCCACAATGTTCACCAACACATCCTCATCGGTCATCCCGTCGAGCATGGTCACGGCGACTTCTTCCGCTTTGCAAGTCGGCTCAAGCGAGTACGTGCCGGGCACGTCAATGATTTCGACGCGTTGGCCGTCCACGCGCACCTTGCCGGCCGTGAATTCGACGGTCGTGCCCGGATAGTTGGCGACAATCACGTTCGCCCCGGTCAGCCGGTTGAAGACGACGCTCTTGCCGACGTTGGGATTGCCAACCAACAAGATTTTCATCCGGAACCTTCGCCCTCCACATCAACGAGGACCTTGCTGGCCATGCCAAAGCCCAGCGCAATCTGGGCATTCCCGATCCGCACCGTCACCGGCCCGCGCAGAGGCGACCGGCTGGTCACCTTGAGCCGCGCCCCCGGCCGGATCCCCAAGACATCCAGCCGGCGCGTCACGCCCAATCCGCCGAGGACTTGGACGACCACGCCTTCCTGCTCACTGCTCATCGCCGCCAGTCTGATTTGTGATTTCACGACTCGTCTCCTTGGTGGTATCGCAGTTCGCATTCACTACTTACGCTGTAGGTAACCACTCTGATCATCGTTGCTCCTTGGCGGCAGACAAGAGGTAGTCCAAGTCAAGTGCGGCAGCCGAGCCATCACCTCGAAGTAATGCGGTAAAACCAGCCTCGTACAACATCCGGCGGCAACCAGCCACGTCCACTCCCCGGTGACCGGTGGTGTCGCATTCCGTATCGCGCGGATTGGCACCGGACTCGGCATAAACAGCATTCGCGCCGGCGGTCAGCCCCAGCAGGTTCGGCTCGTGTACTGCGATATTGCGGGTCTCCCGACAGGCGAGACTTGCCAGCGCTACGACGGCAACCACCTGTGCCAGCCGTAGCTCCGTGATCTGTCCACGCTGACTCAGTGGCGAACCCGGCACCCAGACGCGACGCATCGCGGCATGCTGGAAACAGCCATACTCGATTCCCAACCACAACTGCTCCACCAGTTCTGCCGCACTATGCTCCGGCCCAATCGGCTCGCAGCAATAGTACCAATCCAATCCCACTTCACGGATGACGCGGATGGTGCGTTGGCGCTGGGCTGGATCGAGTGCCGTGTCCGTTCCCTCACGTAACCGACACACGTGGTACGCCCCGTTAACGCCTGCTGATTTCAACTCGCTGGCCTGAGCGACATCGAAATCACCAATGTTGACCACCACCTGCGTGCCCTGCGGGAGCACTCGTTTGACCTCCCGGACCGTCTCCAGCAGTCGCGTGAAGTCAAACGTGTGGAGCGTCATCAAGAACAAAGCAAACAAGTCCTTGCCGGCAGCAAAACCACGCGAACGATCAAGGATTTCCTCCAGCGACATCGTGTTTGCCGTGAATGTAGTATGGCCATCGCCAAGGCTGCAAAACTTGCATTGTCCGGGACACGGGCCGATCTCGATGCCAATCTGGCCGAGAATGATGCCGCGATTGGCGAACCGCTGGCGCGTGAGCACATCAGCGACACTCCGCAACGCGTGTGACTCCCGCGATGTCGGCGCGCACTCCAGCAGCCGCTGACAAGCCGCACGTCCCGGCGGTTCATTGGACAAAGCCCGCTCAAGAATCTCTTGAATGAATGGATCAATGTGCATGGATTTACTTTCTTTCTATGAGTGAAGCGCGACCGGTAATGGTTGCACCATGAAACACCCGGCTCAGCGCCCATTTAGTCGGCAGCGCCAACAGCCAGAACAGAACCGACACGGCGACCACCGAAGGCCCTGTCGGCAAATCAAACACGTACGACAACGCAATCCCGATGAAGGTGCTAACAACCGCCGTGATCACGGCCACGACAACAACCATCCGCAACGTCCGCCCCAGCAGCAGTGCGGTCGCCGCCGGCAGGACGAGGAAGTTGAATACCACCAGCGCGCCGGCCGCCCGGATCGCAAACGCGACTGTGAGACCAATGGTCAGAAACAACAGCGCGTTCCACCACCGGGCCCGCAACCCGAGCGCCTGCGCCATGTCGGGGTCAAACGACACGAACAGGAACTCCCTGAAAAATGCAACGTGTGTCCCGCCCACCAACATCGCCAACAGTCCCAGCCCGATGATGCCGGTACCGCCGATGGTGAGCACGTTGCCAAACAAAAGGTTCATCACCTCCGATTCGGCACCGGCGCTGACCGCCACTACCAGAATAGCCAGCGCACCCGCCGCGGCATACGCCACGCCGATCACCGTCTCGCGCGGCAACCGCCGTTCGCGAGTCTGGACCGCAAACAACACCGCCGCACCAACGGTCAGCAGCACTGCCAATGGTTGCGCCAGCCAAGGCAACTGGCCGTGCGTACGCGTGCCCCAGAGGCCGCCGAGAAATAACGCTAGTGCTACCCCAAGTGAACTGACCTGCGCGAGCGCCGCGCCGACAAATACCGCCCGCCGCAGTACGATGAACACGCCGAGATACGCGCACAACGCCGCCACGATTCCCGTGCCGGCAAGGGTGCGCAGCATGAAATCCTGCTGCAACATTTCGAGGAGCTTCGTCACGTCAGCACCACCCGCTTTCCGTCGAATGTTTCCACGCGGACTGACACGCCATACACTTGTTCGAGGACGGCGGGCGTCAGGATTTCCTCGACCGGACCAATGCGCACCGCGCCTTCATGGAGCAGCAACAATCGCTGCGCGGCGTTACCGAGCTCGTTCAGCCGGTGAGTGACATAAACGACGGTTACGCCCATCTCCGCCTGCAACCGGGCGATCAAGTCCATGATGCCGCGTTGGCCTTCGAGGTCCATGCCATCAGTCGGCTCGTCCAACACGAGCACGCGTGCCTCGCTCGCCAGTGCCCGCGCGATAAGTACCCGTTGTTTCTGGCCGCCCGACAAATCACCAAACCGTTGCCCCGCCAGTTCCGATAAACCAACATGCGCCAGCGCCTCGGCGACCAGTTGCCGGTCGCGTTGCCCCGGCCATTCCAGAAGACCAAGCAAACCGTACCGGCCCATTGCCACCACATCGCGTGCGCTGAGCGGGAAGACCTCGTCGAGGAAGCCACGTTGCGGCACATAACCGAACCGCAACGCGCCCGGCGTGGTCGTCAGGTCGCACCACCCGCCTTCCGGCAAGGCATCGTACTGGCCCGACTCGATCTGCACGAGCACACCGCCTCGCAACGGACGCAGGATGCCCAGCAACGCCCGCAGAATCGTGGTTTTACCGGACCCGTTCGCCCCGACGATGCCGAAGAACTCGCCGGTACGGATGCTGAAGTTCAGATCGCGCAGCACCACCCGTTGCCGGTAACCCAGCGTCACATTGTCAAATCGAATCAGGTCGCTCATGTTTAATGAGCGGGGGCAGGTATTTGCCTGCCCCCGCTGCTTTGGTTCTATTTCAATGCCACCGCCACTTTCTCGGCGATGAGCTTGATTGTGGCCGGGTAATCCTTCGTGGCAGGATCGCCGCCCGTTTGAACGGGCACAACCACCACTTGGGCGCCGGTGCGTTTGGCGATCAGGTCCGAGGTGCGGCGTTCGTGCCATTGCTCCTGCAGGATCACTTTCAGGCCGGCCTGTTTGATCTGGTCGCTGACTGCCGTGACATGCGCCGGCGACGGCGGGATGCCGGGTTTTGGCTCGATGGTGTTGACCACTTCCAAGCCGTACCGGTCAGCGAAGTAGGGGAAGCTGCGGTGATAGGTCACAATCTTCGCGCCGCGGAACGGCGTGAGTAGCTTCTGCGCGTCGGCTAGTGCGGCATCAATCTGGGTCAGCACCTTCGCCAGCCCCTCGTCAAACGCCGCCGCCTCCGCCGGGGCGGCCCGTTTCAGGCCGGCGGCGATATTGCGGGCGGCAGTTTTACCGCGTTCGGGATCGAGCAGGTAATGCGGGTTGCCGTAAGGATGCACGTCACCCATCATCCGTGTGACCGGCTCGGTGGGTAACTCCAACGGGCTGATTCCCACGCTGGCATCCACGTAGCCGGACGCGCCGAGGCGAATCTTGCTGTTGCGGGTTTGATCCAACAACGCCGGCAGCCAACCGATCTCCAGTTCCAGCCCGACCAGCACCAGCACATCCGCCCGGTTCAGGGCAACAATGTAGCCGGGCTTGGCTTGGATGTAGTGCGGATCTTCGGCTGGTTTACCGATACAGGTGACCGCGATCCGGTCGCCGCCGATGGCTTGTGCCATGGACGCCAAGTCCGGCGTCGTGGCGACGACGTTGAGTTTGGCTTCGCTGATTTGAGCGAATAACAGGCCGCCGAGGACGGCGACCACTACACTGAGAATACGTTTCATAGTTTGTCTCCTTTAGAACTTGTGCGCCGCGTGGGCGCCGAGCATGAATTCCAGTTGCAGCCACACGGAGTGATCGTTGCCGAACACCTCGCGATGGTCATAGTTGTATTGCAGGCGGAGCTTGGAATACTCCGTCGGATACCAGGTCAGGTTGGGCGACACGCGGATGCGGTCGAGTCGCGATTCCGCATCGAAAGCCCCGCTGTTGCCGGACACAAACTCGCCGCGCAATCCGGCCACCCAGCCCAGGCGGAAACCGTACAACACTTGCGAGTAAAAGCCCCAATCGGTCAATGTTTCTCCCGGCAGGGCGATGGCGCTGCCGGGCGGATCATCGGGCGTCGTCCGCGCCGCTGCGCCGTATCGTCGCAACACCGCTTCCGTCTGCCACGAGACAAACGGAAAGCCTTGCTGCGCGTTGACCGGTCGCCATTTCCAATACGTGTCCACGCCGTAAATCTGCGTGCTGGCATGCTGACCGGAATTATTCGGGCCAAATGCTCCCGACGCGCCGAGCACGAGCGTCTGCGTGTCATTTAGTTCAAACGAACAGGCATACCGGGGCACGAACAACAGGTCTTGCGGTCCGCGTAGTCTGCGATCCACTGGTTCGCCGCCGTGGATGTCCCCCGACTCCTCGTTGCGGAAACTCGCGGCGGTCTCGCCAATGCCGTTGAAGATACCCAGCATCACCTCGCTGTAAAAAGGCGTTGGGGTCAACCACGACAATTGCGCGCCGGGATTGCGCAGGCCGTCGCCGCCGAACAGGCGGTTGAGCACCAGCGGCTGATCCACGAACGCCCACTCGTGCGCGTGCTGTGCGTTCTGCCGGCCAAACGCGGCGTAAAACTGGCCGGCTTTTACCTGCAAGTTCCACGGTAGCGACGTTGTTTGGGCGTAAGCCTCCTCCAACTCCAACACCGTCTCGCCGTCCGGCCCCAAGGCCAGCGCGAGCATCGTCGCGCCTTTGAAGTACGGATCCACGGCGCCATCCAGTGCCAGTTCGACACTGCGCAGCGAGAACCCGCGCTCCAACGGGGCGTGATGGCCGGTCCGAATCTCGCCGTTCTCGGCGGTGGACCAACCGAAGTTGCCCATCGCATCGAGGCTAAGGTTCATGTAGGCGTTACCGGAACGCGCAACGGTGATGGGTTGTGACGGTGACCACGCCACAGCCGGCACCAGTGCGGGCGTGGAAGCTGCCGGCAGGGGTGCTGTCTTTTGGGCTTCCAACTGCTGGATTTTGTCCTGCATCTGCTGCATCTGCTGTTGCATTTGCAGCATCTGCTTCTTGAGCGCGTCGAGTTCGGAATCCTCGGCGGCGAAACTAACGCCTGCCGGCAGGGCCAGCAGGATACAAAGTAAAACGATTTTCATTTTCCTCCTGAAAGGGTTTGCGCCGGCGGCGTGTGCGTGCCGGCAGTTCAATTCAAACGACCAAACGACGTCCGAACCTATGCGGACGTTTCAGGAGGGGCGCGACTGGCCGTGGGTAGGAACAACGCGGCAGGCACTGGCGCACGGAACGACGGCATCACTGTAGCAACCACGATAGACAGGAGGCACGGAACCAATGGCTCCGCCGGGGTGTCGGCCACGCCGCTGAGTTGCCACGCGCACGCCGGGCACTGGTGATTGTCGTTCAGCCCGCCGTGTTCGTGATGGTGCAAAACACCAATCACCACCGCGACGCTGAAGTACAGCGCACACAAGACGGCCGTAGTGACTCGAGATCTCATCTAACAATGGTAATTCTGTCCGTGGTGCATTGGAAAGTCAAGCGACTCGACCTTATAAGTTCTGACCTTATAAGTCGTGCGGTGCCTCCAGCAGAACGGAATCCGGTTGTTTCAGCGGTATTGGGGCATGGCCGAAAGTCCCTCTTTGGGTAGACCGCAGAACGGGATGGAGACCTTCACGTCGATAGCTTTATCAACTTTTTGACCACGGAATGGATACTCATGGGCGCCGGCGGCGTTGTGGCGGACCCAGTCGAGTTGGTTCTCAATTAAGGCAGTGGCCTTATCCGGCGTCATACCTTCGATTTCGGGCATCAGATAGAGCGCGTAGAGAAATGAAGAACTCCATTTGCTGTCCTTGCGGATGGTGACGAGGAGATTAAGTTTGTCGCCGTCGAACATGTTCTTTGTGATGCCGGGCAGAACGTAGCAGCGGTTCTTCCGGTTGCCTTTGCCGTCAGTCGCCAAAACGCCGAACTGACGACGCTGTCCATCCGGACCGATGACCCAGAGATCGTGTTCCGGTTGCTTTGTTGAGCCGTCAAAGTCGTGGCCGTAAATCCACAGTGTCATACGTTCTGGGATTTCCTTGTTCCGGGGGATGGCGTCTTCCTTGACTGTCGCAACGGCGATCAATGCGTCGTCGTCGGAATCGCTTTCGGTCTTCAGATGATTGCACGCGAACGATGGATCCATGAATCGCCTGATGTAATTGTTGTTGGTAAAGCTAACGACATGATTCTTTTCCCAAACGGGCAGTTTTTGTTTCATTTCTTCCAGCAACGGAGCGACGGTGTCCTTGAACTGGGGAGTTTTTCGGCCGGCTTCCGGATTGAACCAGCGTTTGGCGGTCGCCTTTGATGTTTCGTTGAATTCCTTGGCGGCACGCAAGTAACGCGTGGCGAGGGCGACGCAATCCATTTGCATTTTGACGCGGGCGATTCGTTCGCGGTCCTTGTCGTTGTCGGCGGCGGCTGCGGCGCGAGCCAGTAGTTCATTGGCTGCGGCTTGTTTCTCGGGAGTGAAGATGGTTAGAATGTTATTGTAGGCCGCGCCCGAGACGTGGACGTTGGTTTCTTGGAAGCGTTTTTCCCAAAGCATGAAATAGTCATACATGGCGCCGGCGCCCTTGCCGTAGGCCTTGTCGCAATACCGGCGCAGCAGGGCGAACGCATCGGCCTCGGCATCCCACAGTTTGTGCGCGGCGACATAGTAGATCGGCCCGAACCCGCCGGCGGCGTTGCTGCCACATTGAGTGTAGAACAATTTCAGGCCGTGGTTTCGATAGTATGGGATGTCGTTCTGAATGGAATGAATAATGCCCCACGGCATGTCGAGCCACGCCACCTTCCAGTAATACTCGTAGATGGCCAGATGCTTCGACAACTTTGTCCAGCCCTCCACGCGACAGAAGTATTCGGCGTTGGCCGGACACTTCGGGTCGGCCAAGGAATGGTTGTGGCACATGCCGTGGGTGAGTTGCACCATCAGGTTTGGTGCGCACCGGAAATCCGGAGTCGTGGGAGGGTCAGTGTAAAGACTGTAAGCGAAACTCTTAACAAGCACGTCAGGATATTTCTTTGCCACTTCGCGAGCGACCTGGTTGTAAAACAGCCACATGCGATTCGAGAGAATGTTCATCCGGTAAGGGACGTTCTTGCCGCGTTGAACGTCGAGCAGCGAGTACGGCCCCTTCGGGTCGAGCGCCATGCACTGGTCACACTCGCAGAAACCGTAGCCGTCGTTCGGCGACAGGCTGATGACTTGCGCGCCCGGATTCTCGTCCAGCGCCTTGATCATGTTCCGGGCGGTCTCTTTCACAACGTCGGGATTGGAAGTGCAGAACTGATTGTTGTGGCTCAAGCGTTCGGAACGCCGCCGCCGACCTTTGACCAACGCGTAGTATTCAGGATGCTTGTCGTAATAGTCGGCGGGAGGCAGTATCTTGGCGAACGAATGGCCACCGAAAACCTGAATGACGCCGGTCGGCTTGTCGCCAACCGTGACGTTGACGTTCAGCCTGTTGCGGAACGCCCACTCCCCTCCGCCGATCCAGCGAATCTGGATGTCCGGCGCCTGCGAACGGTTCAGATCAGCAACCTTGAGCGTTTCGGTTTTTGGGATCACTTCGCCCAACTCACCCGGAAACAACCACGCAATGCCGGCGACCGTTTCCAGAAAATCATATACGGCATAGCAGACAGCGTGGCCACGTCCGAGCATGACCACGTCGTCGTTCACGCGGACAACCAAGATGGCCTCTTTGTTGTTTTTGAGGGGCGCAACACCGGGTAACGACGGTAGTGATTCCGGACTGGCCACGATTAGAAACTTTCCAGAGGTTGGGTCTCCGCCTTTGACGATAGAGAGTTGCGCGCCGGTGGCTGTCTTCAGATACTTTTGCAGTTCCCCGGCGGCGAAGGTTTCCTCCGGAGTAGGTTCGGCGGGGACCGCGATGCGATAGTTACTGACACCCTTGTCGGCAATGACCAAGTCCTCCGCGAATGTACAGCCCGTGACGCAAAGACAAAGCGCCATCACATTACAGAACACACGAATAAAACACTGCATCATTGCCGTCCTCGTATTCACCGGTGATTTCAGCGTCATTGTAGAGCGCAGCAGAACCCGAGCAAGCGCATAATCCCCGCCAATGTGAGGTGCCGCTCCACATTTTTCATCCGGAACATTTCCGGAACACAGCATTTTATTTGAAATCAGCCGCTTCAGCCGGGTAAGCTCGCGCCATGCTGATTTCACAAGTCTGTTCTGCTCGAAGGAAGGGTTACAGTTCGCGGCGATGGTCTTGCGTCTTGATCGCCTGTTTAATCGGTTGGGCGGGCTTGTGCCTGCTGGCCCCGCCGCTGACCGGCGCCGAGAAAGGCAAGTCATCCGGCAAAGGCGCGCGGGTTGATCCGGTCAAGCGTGCGGAAGCGGTCAAACGTCTGTGCGAGCGTCTGGGTGTCGGCCCCGGGGGTGTCGTGGCTGACGTGGGGTGCGGTAACGGCCCGGATACGTTGGCGTTTGCGGAGGTGGTTGGAAGCCGAGGGAAAGTCTATGCGGAGGAGATCAGCCAGAAGCCGTTGGACGAGGTGACCAAGAAAGCGCAACAACGTAATCTGACGCAAGTAGTCACTGTGCTGGGAAGCACAGAGGATCCGCATCTGCCGCCGGCGGCATTGGACTTGGTTTTTATGCATTACGTCTTCCACCATTTCGCCAAACCGATTGACATGCTGCAGCATCTCTGGACAGGACTGAAACCCGGCGGGTATCT
>Ga0172371_10003493_pt1 | contig 24284 bp, 17 predicted proteins | sample Lak12m_FD_114543 | JGI IMG/M metagenome (GOLD analysis project Ga0172371, IMG submission 114543) | Freshwater microbial communities from Kabuno Bay, South-Kivu, Congo - kab_022012_12m | ecosystem: Environmental > Aquatic > Freshwater > Lake | place: Democratic Republic of the Congo: South-Kivu... | reverse complement strand
GATTTGGCGCTAATGATTGGTAAAGGTTTTAATGGTGTGGATGAGAAATTTAAGGGAGTAGATAAAAAGTTTGAGTCTGTAGATGAAAATTTTAAAAATGCCGAAGAAAATGCAAGTGTTCGTTTTAATAAAATTGAAAATAGGTTAAAAGTTATAGATAGTAAAGTAAGTGATATTGTTTATAGAAATGAATTTGAAAAACTTGAAAGTAAGGTTAAAGAAATTGAAATTATATTAGCAGGAGCAGGGATAAAATTATAAATTTTTTTAAAAAGCGAAACAATTCTGATAAAACAGGATTGTTTTTTTGTGTAAAATAATATAAAATCAATTATAAATAAATGCCGGCGTGGCGTCTGCCTGCTGGCAAGGCAGGGAATTGGTATACAGCCGAGGTGGTGAAACTGGTAGACACGCCAGTCTTAGGAACTGGTGTCGCAAGACTTGAGGGTTCGAGTCCCTCCCTCGGCACACTTCGTTTTTCTCAGTGCAAGCACTTCGTTTTTCTCAGTGCAAGCACTTCGTTTCGCTCAGTGTAAACAAAAAAACACGATCTGAAATCGTGTTTTTATCTGTGAGAATTTGTTCTTAAATCTGTGGAAATTTGTGTTTTCTAGGCTTCTTTCACTCCAAGCTTTTCTTTACCATTGCTAATTTTTTCTGTTTTAGGAAATGAGATTGTAAGAATTCCTTTTTCCATTTGAGCAGAAGCTTCTTGGGTTTTTATATTTTCTGGAAGAATTATTTTTTTGGAAAAAGGTCCCCAATAGCATTCTTGATAAAGGTATTTTTTATCATTTAAATTATTTGGATTTTTTCTTTCTCCTTTGATTATCATCATATCTTTTTCTATAGAAATATCCACATCCCCAATAGCTACTCCTGCTATTGCAGAAGATACTACAAATTCAGCTGGAGTTTCAAATACATCTACTACAAGTTCACCTTCTTTGCTGAAAATACTTTTTTTATTGTTTGTAGTATTTTCTAAAGTATCTACTGCGCTTTGATCTTCTTGTATTGATTTTGGTTTTTTAGGCATATTTATGAAATTCTATTTTTGCTAATATTTCTTATTTTTTTGAATTGAGACATAACTATAAGAAATAAAATAGTTAAAATAGTAATAGGTATTAAAATTTTGAGCCAATTAGTTTCTATGCTCATTATAGAAAAATTGTACAAACCATGCAAGCAAGTAGCTGTGATAATTCCTAATATTGTAAAGCGAAATCTTTTTTTCTTGTTTGTAAATGTCATTGCAATAAAATATCCTATTATAGCAGAACAAAGTGTATGTAAGAAAGTAGCTCCCAAAAATCTGGCAAAACTTATAATTGCTGCTGTAAAAATAGCATTATTTGTAGGCAAATTTATTGCAGAAGATATAACGTAAAATATATTTTCAATTGCTGCAAAACCTAGAGCAGAAATTGTCATATATATCATTGCATCTATTGGTTCATCAAATTCTGGGTTTTTTAAGACTTTTAAATTAATTACAAGATATTTAAAAAACTCTTCTGTCAAAGCTATAACTAAAAACCAATATATTAAGCTTATAAATACTGTGCTTATATTTACTAAAGAGAGAAATTCTATTAATTGTTTTTGCACCAAATAAGTTGGTATAGTAGCCAAAGCTCCCCATATAAATATCTTTATAATCATTTTTTTGGATTCTGGGTGCAGATCTTTGCGTAGATAATAAAAAAGCCAGGTTAAAGAGGGTAAAATTCCAAAAATAATGTATATAAAATAAATAAGAAACATTTGATCGCTCAAAAATAAGTTTTTTCAGACACGCTCGCTCGGCCTAGCGCCTCGCTTCGCTTTAATACTCGGCTCGCTGCTCGCTTCGCGAGAACAGCCGGCTCGCCTGCGTGAGTCTTTCAAAACTTATTTTTTCGCTATTAGCTAAATTACTATTTTGGCCATTGTTCAATCATTAAGCATTTTTGTTTTTTGGTAATTGGTAATTGCTGGTAAATTTCCTCAGTGATAAAAGGCATAAATGGGTGTAAAAGCTTCAAAGATGTTGTTAAAATTTCCAAAAGCATTTTTTGAGTAGTTTGCCTTATTTTTTTGTCAGCATTTTCTGCTAAAGCAGGTTTTGATTCTTCAATTATTTTATCACAAAATACATGCCAAAAATAGTGATAAATTTCTTCTGAAGCCATATAAAACTTAAAATTATCCATCTGCTTTGTTGTAGATTTTACAACTTTCTGTAAATCTTTTAAAATTTTCTTTTGTTTAGTGTTATAAATTACTTTAGCTTTTGGATTAAAATCACTTAAATTCATTTGCACAAATTTACTAGCATTCCAAATTTTGTTGGCAAAATTTCTATAGCCTTTTATTTTATTTTCATCAAGTGGCAAGGAGGTGCCAGGAGTGTTTCCCACGACTAAATTCATTCTTAAAGCATCTGTACCATATTTATCTATTAAATCTAAAGGATTTATAACATTTCCCTTGGATTTTGACATCTTTTGGCCTTTGGCATCTAATACCAAACCATGCATATAAACATTTTTAAATGGGATTTTTCCAGTACGATATAAACTAAACATTATCATACGACTTACCCAGAAAAATATTAAATCTCCTCCTGTTTCCATAACATCTGTAGGAAAGAATGCCTTCATATCGTTCTTATTGTGGCTTGCCTTGAGCGTAGCGAAAGGCCATTGTCCAGAAGAAAACCAAGTGTCAAAAGTATCGCCATTGGTATCTCCCGGAATTGGTATTCCCCAAACAATTTGGCGGGAAATATTCCAATCAATAATATTTTTAAGCCAATGCAAAGCAATTTTCTTATAGTGTTCTGGAATGAATTTAACTTTGCCTGTTTGTATAGCTTTTATGGCAGGTTTAGCCAAAGGCTCCATTTTCAAGAACCACTGTTCCATTATTTGAGGCTCAATAAGGGTGCCACATTTGTAACAAGTTTTAACTACATGTTTATAATTTTCTTCTACTTTTACAACCAAGCCTTTTTGTTGCAGTTTTTCTATAATTTTGGGTCTAGCTTCCAAAATCTTCATTCCTGCAAATTCTCCTGCAATTGGTAAAAGTCTGCCTTGCAAATCTATAATCTGTTCTTGTTCTATGCCACGACGTTGGGACAAATCAAAATCAACTGCATCATGCCAAGGAGTAACTGTCATAGCTCCTGTGCCAAATTCCAAATCAATAGCTTTTTTATCTTTTAAAACAGTAGCTTCTATTGGTCCATTAATCCACTCCAAATTTATTTTTTGGCCCTCTTTATATTCTGCATATCTTGGGTCATCTGGATGCACTACTACATATTTATCTCCAAATTTGGTTTCAGGGCGGGAAGTGGCTATCGTAAAAGGCCCATATTTTAAGTAATAAAATTTTTCTATACGTTCTTCATCTTTTGTTTCAAGATCAGATAAAGAAGTTTGGTGTTTAGGACACCAATTTGAAATTTTTCTTCCTCTATAAATTAATTTGTCTTTTTTTAAATTTTCAAAAGTTTCTAAAACAATTTTTACAATATCTTGATCTAAAGTAAATTTTTCTCGACTCCAATCACAAGAAGAGCCCATTTTTTTGACTTGATTCTTAATGTTGGCTTTGTTCTCTGCAGTAAAATCCCAAATTTCTTTATATAATTCCTCTTTAGTCATTTTAAATCTACTTCTACCTTCTTTCTCTAGTTTTTTTTCATAAACTACTTGAGTCTCAAACCCAGCATGATCTAGTCCTGGTAGCCACAAAGCTTTAAACCCTTTCATTCTTTTATATCTTGTCATTATATCTTCTATTGTCATAACAAGAGCATGACCTGCATGTAAATTGCCATTAGCATTGGTTGGGGGCATTATAATTGTAAATGGTTTGCGTTTTTTTGTATTTGGCCCGCCTTGACGCGAGGCAGGCAAATTGTCGGGATTAAAAAAACTACTTTCTTCCCAAAGTTTATAAATTTTGTCCTCTACTTTTTTGGCATCATATTGTCCTTCTAACATAGATTTATTTTAATTTATTAATTTTAGCAAATTATTCGCCAATTCTCAAGTTTGAATCTGCTTTTAAATTTTCCCAGTTGGTTGGGATCGGACCTTGATTATTTTTAAGATTGAAATATCCGGCAATTGCGATCATTAGGCCGTTGTCGGTAGATAAATTCGCAGGTGGAAAAATTATGTTTACTGGATTCCCGCTTTCGCCTGCCTTGCCGGCAGGCAGGCGGGAATGACAGAACGAAGAAGCAGTCTCTTGAAATTGTTTTTTTAATTCTGAGTTTGCAGTAACACCACCGCCCAAAATTATATTTTTGGCTCCAAAATCATTTACAGCTTTAAATGTTTTTTTAAGTAAAACATCAATTATTGCCTGCTGTATTTCTTTAGCATAGGCTATTTTATAGCTTTTTTGCCTTGTGGCCAAAAAGTTACTATTTTCTTGTTGTAATTTTTTCCAAGAATAAAGAATTGCTGTCTTGAGTCCAGAGAAAGACATATCGTAGTTTTTGGTATTTATCATTGGTCGTGGTAATTTAAAAGTGTAGGAGTCCCGAGCCCCCACAATTTTTGAGGGTTGGATCTTTAAAAATTCTTCTGCTAATTTGGAAATTACGGGACCGCCTGGATAACCCAAACCAAGGATTTTTGCTGCTTTATCAAAGCATTCGCCAGCTGCATCATCTCTTGTTTCGCCAAGAATTTTGTAATCGCCAATCTTATTTACTAATACAATTTGCGTGTGGCCTCCGCTTACTACTAGTGAAATTGCTGGAAATTTGGTTTTAGAAATTGAATAATTGGGATTTGATTGGAAATTAGAAATTAGAAATTGAAAATTAGAAACAAGTATATGTCCTTCTATGTGGTTGACTGAAATAATGGGAATATCCCAAAAGTAAGATAGTGCGCGGGCAAAATTTACGCCTACCCACAAACAAGGTTCAAGGCCTGGGCCATTGGTAATTGCAATATAATCTATGTCTGGTTTAGAGTATTTTTTTAAAAATGGTATTAGTTTTTTCGCCAATTCTGGTTCGCGTTCTAAAATTTTATGCAAAATTTTTAATTTGGCCTCTCCGCCCAAATTCGCCTTTGGCGAAATTGTGGCGGGTCCGTCAAAATGCTTTTGGCTTTTGTCGGATTTTAAAGCTTTTGTAAAAGTTGGTAGTAGATTACGTTGATGTTCGCGTTTAGCCATAGTTGGGAAAACCCCGCCATATTTTTGATGTACTTTTATTTGTGAGGCCACTTCATTTGCTAGAACTAAAAATTCAGGATTTTGTCCATTTTTATTTTCTTTTACTTCTAATATAGAAATGCCTGTATCATCGCAAGATGTTTCTATGCCTAAAATTTTCATAATCTATTTATACACTAAAACTTGCTTTTTTTCAATTTTTAGGTTAAGATTTAATAAATAAAATATTTTTTAGGCCCCGTCGTCTAGCCTGGTCTAGGACATCAGATTTTCATTCTGGTAACCCGGGTTCAAATCCCGGCGGGGTCACATGGAGAAACGAGAATATCTTAATATATCAAAAGCTTCGGATCTTAAAGATTTTAAAGATAGGCTAATCTACCGATTCTTTGAGATATTGCCTGGAGTTATAAGTTTGGGAACCCTTATAGGGGTTCTTGTTTTTTCGTGGCTTTTGCCATTTTGGGTCTCTATATTTATTATTTGTTTTTGTTTTTATTATTTTTTTCGTGTATTTTATTTTTCTTTACATCAAATTGTAAGTTATTTTAAAGTAAAAAAATATCTTAAAGAAGATTGGCTTGGCAAACTTAAAAAAATAAAAAATCCTACATTGCAAGGAATAAAAGACTGGAAAGATATTTATCATATAATCATTTTACCAAGCTACAAAGAAGGTAAAGAAATAATTGCAGAAACTTTGGACTCTATAATAAAATCAGAATATCCCAAAGAAAAAATAATGATTGTTTTATCTCGTGAAGAAAGGGCTGGTAATGATTATTTGAATATTGATAAAGAAATACAACAAGAATATAAAGATAAGTTTTATAAAATATTATCTACAGTTCATCCAGATAATATTGCAGGAGAAATAGGTGGCAAGGGTTCTAATGTAGCATGGGCTGGCAAAGAAACTAAAAAGCTTATAGATGAATTGAATATTGCTTATGAAAATATTTTAATTTCTAGTTTTGATATAGATACTAAAATTTATCCAAAATATTTTTCTTGTTTAACTTATTATTATTTAACTACAGAAAATCCTACAATGGCTAGTTATCAGCCAATACCTGTATATAATAATAATATTTGGACAGCTCCAGCATTTTCGAGAGTAGTTTCAACTTCTAATACTTTTTGGCAAATGATTCAACAAGAAAGAGCTGAAAAACTTACAACATATTCTTCGCACTCAACACCTGCTAAAGTTTTTTTTGAAGTTGGCTATCCAGATAATATTGTGCAAGATGATTCTAGAATTTTTTGGAGAGCTTATTTATATTATGATGCAAAATATAAAGTAGTGCCTATTTATTATTTGGTTTCTATGGATGCTGTAATGGCAAAAGGCTTTTGGAAAACTGCTATTAATCAATACAAGCAACAAAGGCGATGGGCTTGGGGTTGTGCTGAAATTCCATATATTGCTTTTGGTTTTATTAAAAACAAAAAAATACCTTTTTGGCCTAAATTATTTAATCTTTATGTGATAATTGATGGATTTTGGTCTTGGGCTACAGCTGCTTTGCTTTTGTTTGCTTTAGGCTGGCTTCCAATATTTTTGGGAGGAGTAAAATTTAATTTCACATTACTTTCCTTTAATTTACCAATTCTTACAGGTAGAATTATGACATTATCTTTAGCTGGTATGGTAGTTTCTGCAATTTTAAGCACTTTACTTTTACCTAAGCTTCCAGAGGGCGTAAGTAAATGGAAAAAAACAAGTGTATTTTTACAATGGATATTTTTACCAATTACTCTTATAGTTTTTGGATCTTTACCAGCTTTAGATGCTCAAATAAGGCTAATGCTTGGCAAATATATGGGCTTTTGGGTAACAGAAAAAGTAAGAAAATAACTTTGCTTGACACGTTTTTTGGCGAGAGTATAATAAAATTATAGAAATTTAAAATTATAAAAATATGTTAACCAAAAAAGATATAGAAAGTTTAATAAAGGCACAAAAAGAAGTTTTTGTAACTAAAGAGGAATTTGAGGGGCTAATTGACATTGTTGCCACAAAAGATGAATTAAAAAATCTTGCTACAAAAGGAGAATTATTTAGTTTAGAAAAAAGATTGGGAGATAAGATAGATGATATGGGTAAAGATTTGTCAGAAATTAAAACAATTTTGACCGAAGCGCATGTTTTATAATTAAAAATAATTATTATTAAAATAAAAAATATATGTCGAAATCTCCAGAATTTAGTTCACGTGAAGATGGTGTAAACCAAGATGGGCCTTTTGAGCTTCGTATTCCTGGATTTTCAAAGTCTGCTGATAAAGAGCTAGAGAAATCAGAAACAAAATCAGAGCTCGCATATGAGCAAGAGTCACATTTAAATCATTTAAGAAGGTGGCTTGAGTCTATAAATAAGCAAATTGAGGGTTTAGAAAACGAAAAAAAGTCCTTACAAATGATGATAGATGATTATAAAGGGTTAGTAGAAGGAAAATAAAATATAAAAAGGGCAGCGGGTAAAGCGCTGGTTTTTTGTTGCGTCATTTTGTCATTCCCGCGAAAGCGGGAATCTAGAGTGATACGCACTTAACTCTGGATCCCCGATTAAGTCGGGGATGACAATTATGATGAGATTACTTTTTTATTCGAAGTGGATGCGCTTTTCGAGAGATTTTAGTTTTTCTTTTAAAACTGGATAATCTTTGAGCTCTGGGTCTTTTTCTAAAAGTTCTTTGGCAGATGTTCTGGTTTTTTCTACTAAAAATATATTAAACAATCCCTCCATTGCAAAATCTGGAACTCCCCACTGTGAGCTTCCATAAAGTGACCCTGGGCCTCTTATCTCTAAATCTTTTTCTGCAAGCTTGAAACCATTATCAAGCTCTACCATGGCCTTGAGTCTTTTGCGATTAAGTTGATCTGGAGAAGTGGTAAATAAAAAGCAATAAGATTGTAAATCGCTTCTACCTACTCTACCACGGAATTGGTGAAGCTGAGAAAGTCCAAATCTTTCTGCACCTTCTATCATCATAATGGTGGCTCTTGGCACATCAACTCCTACTTCCACTACAGAAGTAGAAACCAAAATATCAATTTCACCTTTGGCAAAATCTTGCATTATAAGTTCTTTTTCTGAAGGCTTCATTTTTCCATGAAGCATTGTAATCCGCAGGTCTGGGAAAACTTCTTTTGATAATCTTTCATATTCATCTTTTACTGCTTTTACATCCCCTCCTAAAGCTAAAGCATTATAGCGGGCAGGATTTATTGAAGCCACAGGGGTCAGACCCCTGTCAAAATTGGTCGGGGTCGGACCCAGACTAGCTTTTTTAGATTCAATCTTGGGGCAAATTACAAATACGCCTCGACCTTGTTTTACTTCTTTCTCTATAAAATCATATGCTTGTTTGCGTTGATTTGGTTCTACAATTATGGTTTTTATTTTTTTGCGATCTTTGGGCATTTCAGATATTAAAGAAATATCTAAATCACCATAAACTGTAAGAGCTAAAGTACGAGGAATTGGAGTAGCTGTCATAGAAAGAAGATGAGGAGTTAATTTTGTTTTATCAAAAAGCTTAGCTCTTTGCTCTACACCAAAACGATGCTGTTCATCTACAACTACAAATCCTAAGTTTTTAAATTCAACACCTTTTTGTATTAATGAATGTGTGCCAATTAAAATATCTATTTGACCATTTTCTAAATCACCCAACAAGCTTTTTCTTGAAACTTCAAAATTTTGATCAGCACTGGAAGTTGAATAATTTCTACAGATTCTGTAATTTTTACTTGTTATTAAGCCTATAGATATATCAAAATCTTTTAAAAGTTTAGTAATTGTTTTAAAATGCTGTTTAGCTAAAATTTCTGTTGGTGCCATAAAAGCTGTTTGGTATTTTTGTTTAGCAACATTAAGAGCTACCATTGTAGCTACAACAGTTTTGCCACTTCCTACATCTCCTTGTAAAAGCCTAGACATTGGTACAGATTTTTCTAAGTCTTTTAAAATAGTAAAAGAGCATTTTTTTTGTGAATCTGTAAGTGAAAATGGCAAAGATTCTGTAAATTGTTTCATTAATTCAGCATCCATAGGAAAACTAGGGGGTCTTTTAAGTTGAAGCCTGGCTTTTTCTTTGAGTACAGAAAGTTGTATTAAAAATAATTCTTCAAAAGAAAATCTAGCTTTAGCTGCATCTGCAAATTCAAAAGATTCTGGAAAATGTACTTGCCACAAAGCTTCTTCTATGGGAAGGAATTTATGTTTTTTGATAATCTCTGAGGGTAAAGATTCTGGAACTTGGCTTTGCAGAATTACAAGTATAGGTTTGATTATATATCTTAGCCACCTTGAAGTAATGCCTCTAGTTTCTGGATATATGGGTATAATTCTGCCTGTGTGAGTGAGCTCGTTGTTTTCTGTGTATTCGGAAATAAATTCATGAATTGGATTTGATAAATATATGCCTTCTTTGTGCAAAGCTACTTTTCCAGCCAAGCAAATAAATTGCCCTTGTTTTAAACTTTTAAGTAAATATGGCTGATTAAACCACATAGCTTTTATTTCTCCAGAATTATCTTGTACAGTAATTTGAATAATATTCATAAATTTGCGTGGAGTATTGATGCTTTCTATTTCTGTAATTTCACCTTGTATGCATGCATTTTGTCCAAGACTTTTTTTAGCTTTGGATATTTCTATTACATCAGAAAAATCTTCATAGCGTGAGGGAAAATGATAAAGCAAATCAGCAATAGTGTGAATGCCCATTTTTTTGAGTCTTTTCTGGTAAGCAGTTCCAATTCTAGGAATATCTTCTATTTTTGTCTGCATTGATAGCATATAATAATATTAACACAATAAACCCTGCTTCGCCAAGGCTTTGCTACTCTGCGAAGTAGCTTCGCTACGAAGCACGAGCGCAGGGCAAGAAAAAAAGCCCTTTAACTTCCCTTGGCTTTGCAGGGCAGGCGATTAGGGCTTTTTAAAGTTTTATTTTTTGTCAGAGTTTGAGTCTACTTCATATTTTGTGTTTTGCTGTTCAAAGAAGTTTACAAGTTCTAATACATCTGTAGCAGAAGCCATCCATTTAGCTGGATTAGTTACATTATAGTGCATGGGCAAGCCAAGCTCTAAAAGCCTACGATCTGCTACATATTGTACATATTGATTTACATAATCTGCATTAAGGCCCAAAATTCCGCGAGGAAATAAATCTTTATTGTAAGCTGTTTCTTTATCTACGCCATCAATTATAATTTGCCTTATTTCTGTAGCAAAATCTTCTGTAAGTAATTCTGAGTTTTCTTCAAGCACTGTTTGAATTAAGTTTATTCCAAATTTTAAATGTAAGCTTTCGTCACGCAAAACCCAATCTATCATAGAGCCAAAGTTTCGTAGTTGATTGCGTTGGCGAAAAGATAAAGCTACCATAAATCCAGAATAAAACCAAATTCCTTCCATTACAATATTAGTAGCTACAAGATTACGAATAAAATCTTTTTTACCTTCTGTTGTAGATACATCAAGAAAATCCCCGCCTGCATCGTCTATGCCGAAGGCATTGCGGGCAGGTTCAGTCATTCTTTTTAAATATTTCATTATAAAATCTTCTTTTGCTTGCATTGAAGGTGTATCTAAATGTACATTATAAATTTTTTGCTTATCAAAAGGAAAAGTTTCCAAAACATATTCAAAAGCTACGCAGTGGTTGGCTTCTTCCCACATTTGTTTAGCTAAATATAAATGAGCTTCTGGACTTTTTAAATATGGGTAAATGCCCAAAGCAATGGAGCGATTTACTATAAGTTCTGCTGGATTAAAGAAGGCCATTAAGAATTTTACAGAATGCCTTTCATCTTCTGTCATGCGAGCCCAGTCTTCTAAATCTTCTTTGAGAGCTATTTCGTGAGGGAACCACGTGTTGCGCACAGCTTGCTGATATAAATCATAAGCCCATTGATATTTAATTGGATGTAAATTTACATCTTTTGGTTCTGCTTTGCCTAGTATCATTGAATTTTGTATCTTGTAGCTAGAAGCTAGAATATTTTAAATTTTGTAGCAAAACTATTGACAAGATATTAGTTTATTGTTAATATTTTATATGTTAGGTTAAGAAAGTAGAGTGTAGCCGATAACCAGCATTTGTCCGCGAGAATAAGCGACAAAAATCTGTTGAGTTGTTGAATCGAGAAAAACTATAAGATGCAAAACATTGGGTTGCACGGATACCCATTGTGGAGTGTTTAATGGTTTGATTCAGCAAATCAGCGTCGCTAGGTGTCAATATTTTCAAAGTATAACTCGTCTGAGGCGTGAACGCACTCAAATTAAGGACGAGAAACTGTGCACTTTGGAAATACACCAAGATGGGTCTGCCACGAAACTTTTTTAGCCTTGTCCCGTTTTAGCCTTGGTTTGGCTAGGGCGGGATTTTTTATTTGAAAATTTGATAATTGAAAAATTTATTGAAAATTGTAAATTGATAATTGAAAATTAACACTGGGCTTGACAAGGGGCTGTGATTTGCTATAATAAAATTGTATCAGGCGATGACCATATCCCACAATTGGGACCAGAAACAACATCTTTTAAAGAGGTGTTGTTTTTTTTGTTTATGAAATGTTATAATAAATTTGCGGAGGTTTGGAGGTTGATGTTATGCGGTTATAACCATCGTCTGATACACGAATGGTCCTTATTTTTAAGGATGTGGTTCGACTCCACCGACCTCCGCGTAAAGAATCTGTACTTCGACTTTGCTCAGTACGGATTTTTTGTTATGAATTTATTGGCAGGAGTCGCAGATGTATTGCTCTTGTGGGTCTGATGGTCCGTGGACTTTGTATGCTTTACCATCTATTATTTTTTCAGTCGGGGGAGACCCGACCTCCCCCAAACTTTTGGCGATAGTTTCGCCCCTGCTAAGCAGGGGCTCAGGAGGTCGGGTCTCCTTTGACTTAAAAGCGCTGGCAAACCCTGTTTTGCCAAGACCAGCTGATTTATTTACTTCTACTGTGCTTTGTTCTGCTGTGTGGCGAGGTTTCATATGCAAATAATAAGTAGATTTTAAGCCTTTTTTCCATGCTGTAAAATAAATATCCATTGTTTTTTCAAGATCTCTATCTCGCAAATACATATTACGGCTCAAAGCTTGATCTACCCATTTTTGAGCACGTTCTGCTACTTCTACAAAAGCATAAGGTGATACTGCAAAAGAAGTTTTATAAATTTCTTTTATATGATTTGGAATTTCTGCAATCTCAGAAATATCTCCCTAAAGCTCTATAAGCTTGTCTTTGATTTTATCCCATGGGCTTGTAACAAAAAAGGAGAAGTTGCCCATGCAACGTCCCCAAGCCCTTTTAAGTTGCTCACTCAAGGAAAGCAGATACCACATTCTCTGCTATCTTTTTGCTAACTGCTGAGACTACTAATGAGCCTCCAAGCAATATGCAGAAAAATAGTAAAGTTGCAATAACTGCTTTTTCTGGCTCAATGGTGCAAATTGCAATCCAAATTCCAGAAATAACAAAAAAAACCACTAAACTCCCTACTATTAGGATAGCAACCATGCCATCCTCCTTGGAAAAGAGCAGGCCCCCCTGCTCAACTCCTATATATTAATTATAGCATTTATAAGCCTTAATGTCAAGGTATTGCAATACATTATTTAATCTGATACAATTAGCAATCGAGAGTTAAGAGTGATAATAAATATGAAAATTTGATTATAATTAATTTCGTAATAACAATATGTATGCAAATAATGGAGGTAATTTTACCAATAAAGCTCAAGAGGCTATAATGACAGCTCAAAGCATAGCTCAAGAAAAAGCTCAACAGCAAATTGATGCTTTGCATTTACTTTTAGCGCTATTATTCCAAGAAAATAGTGTAGTTTTAACTATATTACAAAAATTAGGTATTGATATAGAAAATTTACGCAAAAAAACAGAAGAAAAAATAAGCAAAATACCTAATTCTTTTGGGCCACAAGCTTTTGGCCAGCTTTATTTAACCCAAGATTTGGCAAAAGTACTAGATAGAGCTCGCCAAGAATCTATGAAAATGGGAGATGAGTTTATATCTGTAGAGCATTTATTTTTAGCTTTAATAGATACTAAGAGTTCAGTTCGTGATTTATTAGATAAATTTACAACATCTAATGCAAATAAAATTGATTATGAATCTGTGTTAAAAATTTTATCTCAAGTTAGAGGTGGCGAAAAAATTACAGATCCAGAGCCAGAATCCAAGTACCAAGTAATAGAAAAATATACAAGAAATCTTACAAATTTAGCAGCTTTGGGTAAAATAGATCCTATAATTGGCAGAGATAATGAGATTCGTAGGCTTATGCAAATTATTTCTCGCAGAACTAAGAACAATCCTGTGCTTATTGGAGAAGCTGGGGTTGGTAAAACAGCTATTATAGAAGGTTTTGCTCAAAGAGTAGCTCGTGGAACAGTGCCAGAGTTTCTAAGAAATAAAGAAGTTATTTCCCTTGATTTGGGGGCTTTGATAGCTGGTACAAAATACAGGGGTGAATTTGAAACAAGAATAAAAGCTTTACTTAAAGAAATACATAGATCAGAAGGCAAATATATTTTATTTATAGATGAATTACATACTTTAGTTGGAGCTGGAGCTGCAGAAGGAGCAATAGATGCTTCTAATCTTTTAAAACCAGCTTTGGCTCGTGGTGAACTTCGTGCAATAGGAGCTACTACTCTTAAGGAATATCAAAAATACATAGAAAAAGATCCAGCTTTAGAAAGAAGATTTCAGCCTATTTTTGTGCAAGAACCTTCACAAGAAGATGCTACTGCTATTTTACGTGGAATTAAAGAAAAATATGAAGTTCATCATGGCGTGCGTATAAAAGATTCTGCTATTAAGGCTGCAGTAGAATTAGCTAGCAGATATATTGCAGATAGATTTTTGCCAGATAAAGCAGTAGATCTTATGGATGAAGCAGCTTCTGCTTTACGACTTGAAATAGAATCAGATCCGCAAGAACTTGAAAAATATGATGAAGAAATCACAAAGCTTGAAATAGAAAAACAAGCTTTAAAACAGGAAAAAGAAAAAGATTCTGCCAAAAGACTCAAGGCTATTGCCAGAGAGCTTGCAGATATAAGAGAAAAATCCAAAGGATTAAGAGCAAAATGGTCTGCAGAAAAAGAGCTTATTGATCGCATTAAGCAAATAAGGCAAGACATAGATAAGCTTTCTTTGCAAACAGAAATTGCTCAAAGAGAAGCAGATTTAGAAAAAGTAGCAGAAATTAAATATGGTAAAATCCCAATGCTTTTAAAAGAGCAAAAGCAAGTTGAGCAAAAATTAATCAAACTTCAAAAAACTCATCATTTCTTAAAAGAAGAAGTTACAGAAGAAGATGTAGCTAGAGTTGTATCTCGTTGGACAGGAATACCTGTAACTCGTTTAATTACAGAAGAAGCTAAAAAACTAGAAACAATGGAGTCTATTTTAAATAGACGTGTGATTGGTCAGCAAGAAGCAATTTCAGCTATATCTCGCGCAATTAAAAGAGCTAGAGCTGGTATTTCTGAGGAAAATAAACCTTTGGGATCATTTTTATTTTTAGGTCCTACAGGAGTAGGTAAAACCGAAACTGTAAGAGCTTTAGCTGAGTTTTTGTTTAATGATGAAAAAGCTATGATAAGGCTTGATATGTCAGAATATATGGAAAAACATACTGTTTCTAAGATATTGGGTTCTCCTCCAGGTTATGTAGGTTATGAAGAAGCAGGTCAGCTTACAGAAAAAGTCCGTAGAAGACCATATTCTGTGATTTTACTTGATGAAATAGAAAAAGCTCACCCAGAAGTTTTTAATATTTTACTTCAGATCTTTGAAGATGGAAGGCTTACAGATTCCAAAGGTAGAATGGTATCTTTTAAAAACACAATTATAATTATGACTTCAAATGTGGGGTCAGATTATATTAATAAAATGTCTGCTATTGGGTTCAATACCAAAGAAGATGTAGCAGAACGAGAGAATATGAAAGAAAAAGCTACAGAAGCGCTTAAAGAGCAGTTTAAACCAGAATTTATTAATAGAATAGATGAAATTGTGATATTTAATTATTTACAAAAACCAGATATTAAGAAAATTGTAGAGCTTGAATTAGCAAAAGTTGAAAAAAGATTGGCAGGCAAAGAAATCACAATAAGAATATCTGAAAAAGCCAAAGATTTACTTGTGAGAGATGGATTTGATTCAAGTTTAGGCGCAAGGCCTTTAAAAAGAATTATTCAGAGATTAATATTAGACCCACTTTCAAACAAAATAGTAGCAGAAGAATTAAAAGAAGGTGATAATTTGCTTATAGATGTAGATGCAGGTAAATTAGTTTTTAATGTGCCAAAGCTTTTAGAAAAACCTCAAATTAGTGAAAAAGTCTTAAGTAAGTAAGTTGTAAAATTAAAAATGATATGATCTAAAATCATATCATTTTTGTTTACAATAAAACTTATCCACAGGCCATTGTTTTTTTGCTATACCATTGTTTGCAATTTTCTGCTAAAATTAAGAAAAGATAAATTAGTGTAATATTAAATTAAATAAACATATATGCAATTAAATAAATATCACCATAAACTCTTATCTATAATAATATTGTCATCTCTACTTTTCCCACAAATATCTGTATTAGCATATCAAGATGTACAAACTCCAATAGCTCAAATACAAATCCCAACAATATCAGATGCTCCAATAGTTGTTATTGATCAACACCTCCACCCAAGAACAGGAGATATGTGGAAAGTAAGATTTCAAACTAAAGGTTCTTCAGATCTTGTTATTTATCCCCAAGATCAAGCTACCATAGATGATGCAGATTATTATAGTCTTACCTGCGATGACCAACCATTACTAGATGTTACCGTTCTCTCCATTAATAACATCATCTACGCCAAGAACTACACCTGTAATGGCATAAGCGCTATTAGTCACAAAATCAACAAAGCAGGTAAACACACTCTCAAGTTCCAATTCGCTAATCAAACAGCTTATGCTTATAACGAGGCTGGAGTTGATTGGGTGGCGTTTCCGTCTACGGTAAATCATGGTGTGAAATTTGGCCTTGATGATGTTGAGTCAATTGCGTACGGAGGGGGTAAGTTTGTAGCTGTAGGGTCAGGTGGTTTATGTTCTTATTCTTTTGATGGTATTACCTGGACACTTCTTATGCCAGGTGATGATACTGGTATTAAGTTTGGTTCTCAAAGTTATGGTGCTACTTTTGCTTATTCCGTAGCTTATGGTGAGGATAAATTTGTTGTTGTAGGCGCTTCAGGTAAAGCTTCATATTCTTACGACGGAATTAATTGGAACTCTCTTACTCCAGGAACAAATACTGGTATTAAATTTGGTTCAGATTTTGCTTTTTCTGTAACTTATGGAAACGACAAATTCGTAGTAGTCGGTAGTTCAGGTAAGGCATCATATTCTTCAGATGGTATTACATGGACTTCTCTTACTCCAGGAACAAATACGGGTATTAAGTTCGGGAGTAGTTGGGATTCTTATGCGGAGTTTGTCACTTATGGAAACGACAAATTCGTAGTAGTTGGTGATGCTGGTAAGGCATCGTATTCCTTAGATGGTATTAATTGGACTTCTCTTGCTGCAGGCACAAACACAGGCATTAAATTTGGAACAACTGATGCTAATTCTGTTGCATATGGCAACGGGAAATTTGTAGTAGTCGGTCGTTCAGGTAAAGCATCATATTCTTCAGATGGCATTACTTGGACTTCGCTTACTGCAGGCACAAACACAGGCATTAAATTTGGAACAACTAATGCTTATTCTGTTACATATGGCAACGGGAAATTTGTGGTAGTAGGATATGCTATTTCTTCTTATTCATTAGATGGTGTTAATTGGACCAACGATGACGGTAGCTTTTCTACTTTGGGTTATAGTAGAATTAGTTATGGAGCTGGCATATTTGTGTCTGCCGGAATATTTGGATCGACAAGTTATTCAACAGACGGAATATCATGGACTGACCTTACTCCTCATAGAGAAGTTCTTTTATATAATAGTGATGCATATGGTTTTGTTTTTAGTATTGCTTACGGAGATGGAAAGTTTGTCGCGGTTGGTGGTTATGGTCATCTTGTTTATTCTTATGACGGAATTCACTGGAGTCGTGATAATGTAGATCTGTCTTTTGGAGATTATCTTTATTCTATTACATATGGGGCAGGTAAATTCATTACAATAGGAGATGGTGGGCAATTACATTATTCAACAAATGGTATTACTGGTTGGACGAGTCTTCCTTATGGTGTTGAAGCTGTTTTTCAAAATAATAGACCAGGTCATGCTATGATTTATGGAGGTGATAAGTTTGTAGCTGTTGGTTATGAGGGTGTTGCTTCTTATTCTTATGATGGTATTAGCTGGATACATCTTCCAGCAGGCTCAAACACTGGTATTAAGTTTGGAGATAATTTAGATGGACAAGATTGGAAGTATCATGCATATTCTATTGCTTATGGTATAGATAAATTTGTTGTCGTTGGTGCTAATGGCAAAGCTTCTTATTCTTATAATGGTATCAATTGGATTTCTCTTACTCCCGGCAATGATACTGGCATAAAGTTCGGAGAATCGGATGCTCAATCTATAGCTTATGGATTGGGTAAATTCGTAGTAGTCGGTAGTTCAGGTAAAGCATCATATTCTTCAGATGGTATTAATTGGACATCTTTACCAGCAGGCACAGATACTGGAATTAAGTTTGGGACAGATGGTTATGCATACAGCATTGCTTATGGTGGGAATAAGTTCGTAGTAGTAGGTCATGATGGTAGAGCGTCATATTCTTATGATGGTGTAACTTGGACATCACTAATTGCGGGAGATAATACGGGGATAAAATTAGGTGTTGTAGCTGATGCATATACTGTTGCTTATGGATCTGGAACTTGGGTGGTAGCAAGTTTTGAAGCCGCTTCGTATTCTGTAACTCCTCCCAACACCTCCCCCTTCGCCCCCACTCTCATCTCCCCATCAAACACAAGCTTCATAAACACTCCCACCCCAACCCTCTCAGCCAACTACACAGATCCAGACATCGGAGATATAGGCACAACAAATTATCGCATAAGCTCAAATTCATTCACAGACTGCATAAACAACACTAACATAGTAGCTTCAGGCACATCAGCAGAAACATCAGATGAAAACGAAGATACTACATATACTCCAAACTCTAGTATAGGTTCAGATGGCACGTACTACTGGTGCGCGCAAAACAATGATGGCACAGCTCAAAGCTCATGGACTCAAATGGGCACATTCACACTAGATACCACTCCACCTACCATCACAAGCACACAATATACACTAGGTTCACTCTCAGATACACAATTAGCTACTATAACCTGGACTACCAACGAAGCAAGTTCTACACAATTAGAATATGGGACCACACAAAGCTATGGAACTACAACCACAGAACAAGACACAGATACAAGAGTCACTTCACACACAGCTACAATAACAATACCAGCTTGCTCCATATACCACGTAAGAACAATATCTAAAGATCAAGCCAACAACTCTTCAACTAGCCAAGACATAACAATCCAAACACACTGCGCTACACCAGGTAATGCCTTAGCTAACTATTCTGTTGGAACTGTATCATCACAACCACAAGAATCATCAACCCCAACCCCAAGTCCAGAATCAACTCCAGAACCAACTCCATCACAAGAACCAACACAAACAACAGAACCAGCCCCACAACCAACTCCACCTCAAGTAAACCCAACTCCATTAACTCCACAACAAGCCCAAGTAATTATTATTGAAATCAAATCTAAATTAGTAGAGCTAATCACACAACTCATAACATTACTTCAAGAAAAGATAAAAAGTGTGTAATAAATAATTTTTATAAAAACAAACCCTAGCTACATTGATTTTAGCTAGGGTTTTTGGTTTCATTCCTCTGTGCCAATTTTATGTGGATTGATAGGTACAAATAATATCTGAAATCCTGCTAATGCAAGAGCTTCTTCAAGTTTGCCCATCGATAACTCTTTACTACCAGAAAGCACATGAGACAGATGAGATTCATCTATTCCAGATGTATTGCAGAAATCTCTTCTGTTTTTAAAATTACGATTAATTATTTCTTCAAGTTTTTCAGTCCAAGTGCTAAGTCTTGCTTGTTTTTGAACAATAGCAATTCGGTTTTCCATATCTTGAAGAATTATATAAAGAGCAGAGCTTGTTACAAGGCGAAGTTTTTTTGCTCGATGTTTCCAAAAATTAGCGAAATCATCAAGTGACGGTCTTTGATAAAAAAAATGTTTTGCATCTGCATAAAGTGCAAATAGCTCAGAATTTAGAAGCTCTAAGCAAAAAACTTTATCATCTAGAGTTCGGTAAATCATATTCTCTCCAACAATAATGCAAAGAAAAGAACTTGATTAAATCTACTAAATTTATTTATTTTAGTCAAGATTATTTTAAAATTGATTTTGTTGTGATATTATTAGGCAATAAATATTATGAAAGATATAAAAAGAAGTTTATTATTATTGCTTTTGGGTGGAGTGGCTTTTACTTGTGCTTATACTATAGGCAGACAAAAAATATTATACAAAGATATGCGTAAGATCTGGAGAGATATAACAGGAGATGATATAGGTCAAGCAAAACTAGCAAAAGATATAAGGAATTTATATAGATCTAAATTACTTAAAAAAACAATCAATAAAGACGGCAGTATAACTTTGAACTTGACTGAAAAAGGTAAAATAAAAGCATTGACTTATAAGTTCGAAGAAATGCGTATTGCAAAGCAAAATTGGGACGGCAAGTGGCGAGTTATAATATTTGATGTACCAGAAAAATCTCGTTGGGGTAGGGATTTATTGCGCACAAAATTGCGTAATTTAGGTTTTTATGAATTACAAAAAAGTGTTTTTGTTTTCCCATTTGAATGTAAAAATGAAATAGATTTTATTGTAGAAATATATAATATAAGAAAATATGTAAGATATGGTATTTTGGAATTTGTAGATAATGAGTTGCATTTAAAAGAAATTTATGGGCTACAATAGATAATGTGGTATGTGTATGAGCTGTGGAAAACCCAAAAAAGATTGTACCAAAATACTACGATCGTAAGAAAATGGTACAATCTTTTTAAAGTTATTCACAGGTAATTCATTTGTTTTTAAATTGTGTTTGAGCCATAATTAGTTAATAATTTATTTTATTTTAAATTATTATGTTTATAATTGGAAATAAAATTATTAAATATCTAATTGGATTATTTCTAGCTGTTTTGGTTACTGGGATATTGTATAATTATTTTCCAGATTTTTTTTACAATTTAAAACAAACAGGTATTTTTACTGCTTCTCTAAGTAATTCGCAAGAAAATAGTTTATATGATAAAGAATTGGTTCAAGATCTAGATAATAATAATATAATTTCGCCAAATGTTGTTTTACAAGACATAAGTTATCAAGATAAATTAGATAATATTGCAGAACAAATAGATATAATAAAAGCAGAAGTAGAAAAATTATTAGCAGATAAAAACAATAAAGTAGATAAAGAGCAAGACCAAGAAGTAGAACAAAAAGAAGTAAAAGATAAAGAAAATGAATTGCAAGATAATGAAAAACAATTAGATAAGCAAAATATAGAAATATCAAAACCTATATATTCTAAGATTCTAATTTCCGAAGTACAAATTGCAGGATTAAATAATGATAAGCAAGAATTTGTAGAGCTTTATAATCCCAATGATATAGATATAAATCTTACAGATTGGTATTTGCAAAGGAAAACTAAGAATGCTGACAGTTTTTCTACTTATATTGCTAGTGATTTGTTTGCAAACAAAATTGTTAGAGCTAAAAGTTATTTTATAATCGCCAGACAAGGCGGTTTTAATTTATCTTTTGTAGATATTTGGACAGATAATCCACTTACACAAGATAATTCTTTGGTGCTTAAAAATCCCAACAAAGAAATTGTAGATTTGCTTGGTTGGGGACAGGCCACAGATTATGAAGCAAATTTAGCAGAAAATCCTCCAGATAATTTGAGTATTGGCAGAAAATGGGAAGATAATACAGAAAGAGAATATGATAATAATTTTGCAGATTTTGAAATACAATTTCCTACACCAAGATACCAAAATACAAAATATATAGCTCCAATTATTAGTACAGGAGGAGGTGGTGGGATAATTAAGCAAGAATATAAAAAAATATTGATATCAGAAATATTATTAGGTCAAGATGAATTTATAGAGCTTTATAATCCTAATAATGTAGATATAAGTCTTACAAATTGGTACTTACAAAGGAAAACCAAAACAGCAGAAAATTATTCAAGTTATGTAACAAAAAATGATTTTGAAGGCAAGGTAATTTTGGCAAATAGTTATTTTATTATAGTAAGACAGGGATCGCAATATGAGAATATTGCTAATATTATTTTTGATGAGCCTCTTACAGTAGACAATTCTTTAATTTTAAAGAATCCAAAACAAGAAATTTCAGATAAACTTGGCTTTGGTCAAGCTTCTGATTTTGAGACAATATCATCTTTGGCGCCACAAATACAAAAAAGTTTAGGAAGAAAATTTATTGATAATTTAGAGCAAGATACAGATAATAATTATGTAGATTTTGAAATTCAAATTCCTACTCCAAAAGCTCAAAATATTACTTTTGTAGAACCACAAATTATAGAAATTCCCAAAGATACTACTGCTCCAGAAGTTGTTTTTGATTTACTTTCTTCTTTGCAGATAAGCTTGAATTTTCAAATTAATTTTGAAATAACAGATTTGCTGGGTACTGTAACGCCATCTGGCTTAGCGAGCTATATTTTTAGATGGAATGATTCAGACCCAGCAGTTGCTGATAATTGGCACGAAGATATTGTTGCAGAAATTACTGAAAATCCAATATCTGCTAAATTTATTAGAGATTTTGTTGGAGAAGATCAAAAAACATATCATTTTCAAGTAAAAGCTAAAGATAATGAAAATAATTGGTCAGAGTTTTTGCCCACAGAACCTATTTTTACAAAAATAGAATTGCCACCACCTGTACCAGAGCCAGAATTATTACCAATTGTTATTAATGAAATTCAAATTGAAGGTATAACCACAAAAGATGATTGGGTAGAGCTTTATAATCCAAATAATGTGGATATTGATATTGATAGCTGGTCTATTCAAAGAAGTCCTAAATCAGGAACAATTTATAGAAAAAATTTTGAATTAGGACATAGAATTTTAGCAAAGAGTTATTTTTTAATTGTACGTAATGACGCAGATCAGTCTTTGTTGGATATAGCTGATATGACTTGTTCTGCTTTACAATTAGCAGATAATAGTTCTGTATATTTGGTAAAATCGCAAATTGATATTATAGATGGCAATGATATTAATATTGTTGATAAAGTTGGTATTGGGCTAGAGTCTTTTTCTTATGAAACTGTTTCAGCTCAAATCCCAGAAAAAAATAAAAGTATATCAAGAATACAAGGTGTTGATACAAACAATAATTCTTTAGATTTTATTATTTTAGATACACCAACTCCCAAAGCTGAATAAAGGTTGACTTATAAATTTTTTAGGTGTAGTGTTCAATTAATCTACTCACATTGAGATAGATTGGCTTTTGGCAACTGGCCTATAGTTGCTTTGCACTTTTTTTTGGAGACGGAAAATGACGATTAGAGTTGTTGATGGTGGTGGCAATGGGCTCCGGCGGGCTGATCTTGAAGGTAGAGTGCTGTTTAACCATGCCAAAACACTAGGGCCAGTGCAATCTGTGGAAGAATTATTGGATTTTGTTTGTGCTGGTTTGCCGGATTGCACGAAGGGAATTTCATTTGCAATTGCTGGTCTTATTAAGGATCATCAAACTATGATTCAATCGCCGAATATTCCTTTCTTAAATGGAATAAATTTAGCAGGAGTGGTAAAGGGAAGGTGTGGATTGCAAGCTCGCGCTTTTAATGATATGGACGGAGCTGGTGCAGGGATGAATGTATTGTGTGCCAGAAATCTCAGATTTTTTGAGCGATTCATGGCTCTTACGATTTCATCTGGCATTGGTGGACGTATTTTGCAAGATGGCAAAATTATTAACCAAGGTGCTGAGATGAGCCATTTTGTAATCGATAAAACAAAAAATGCACCACTCTGTGGCTGTGGTCTTTGCGGATGTGTGGAGTCTTTGGCTGGTGGGGAGGCAGTTAAACGTTTGGTTTGGGATAAATTGGGTGGGCCAAATATTAAAATTAATCAACATCCAATGGCATATTTAGACCAAGGGTTTGATGCTGGCGCAGACTGGGCTAAGCAGATTTATTTATCGGTTGCAGATACTTTGGCGCGTTTCTTTGCAACTACTCTTACGACCATTGGTTATCAGGCTGTTGTTTACAAAGGAACTTTTGCGCAAGCACTGTTTCCTCGTGTGGAAGATGAAATTCGGCGTAAAATGCAGGATTATTTGATGCTGGGCATGAGACCACAAGCTGAGAGCTTGCAATTTGTGCCATCACCAGACCCTATCAACGATTCGCTGTATGGTGCAGCAGATTTGTTTTCACGCCTTATGGGTTAGTTGTAAGAATATTTACAGATAAGTCCGTTCGTATTCTTTATGATATGAACGGATTTTTTTTATTAGGCGCTGAAAATCTCTGATTTTTGTTAAAAAATTTGACATAGAAAGATTTTTGAGTATAATAAAAAATGTTTTGATTTTATTTTCAAACACACAGGAGGCTTTTATGGAGCTACAATTAATTTTGTGGCTCTGTGGAGCCACCTTAATGTTCATTTTTTTGGCGGCGTTCTCGTTGACTGGGGCTGGGTGGATACCCGCTAGGCAACGAGTTGCCCAATTCTCGGACTCCGTGATGGAAGTCCAGAACCCATGGCTTTTTACCGGAGGGCGCGCTCTTCAAAGAGGTCATCGGACTCAATGTAAGATAGATGGCGCCCAGAACTGGAGCTTCTGAGCGGGCGCCACAAAAAAGCTGGAAGCCTGTCCAGCTATTGTAAAAACTG
>Ga0172371_10003492_pt1 | contig 24291 bp, 19 predicted proteins | sample Lak12m_FD_114543 | JGI IMG/M metagenome (GOLD analysis project Ga0172371, IMG submission 114543) | Freshwater microbial communities from Kabuno Bay, South-Kivu, Congo - kab_022012_12m | ecosystem: Environmental > Aquatic > Freshwater > Lake | place: Democratic Republic of the Congo: South-Kivu... | reverse complement strand
GATCCTCCGGACATCGCCATGCTGAGGATCGTGTCCGGGCACCAGGCGCGGGCCGACTCGACGATCACCTCGGTGGCGTCACGCGGCAGCTTCAGCGGGCTGACGGGGCAGACGCCGAAGCCGATGAGCGGGCGGCGGCGAAACTCGTCCTCCCCGCCCGCGAGCACGGTGGCCATTTCGATGAGCTTGCGGCAGTCGTAGGCGCTTGTCGCCTCGGTGCCGACCGGCTTGCCGGTGTTCAGGATCGCCGCCTCCCACTTGCGGAGGCTCGCGGTCGCGTCCGGCACGTCGGTCGGGTGCACGGCCGACTCGTAGGTGTCGATGTCGCTGAGCGAGTCGACGAGGCGGGCCGCCTCGCGAACGTCCTCGAGGACGGGGTGGCGGTACTCGCCGGTGCGCGTGTCGACGATCATGATGCCCTCGTCGAAGTTGGACACGTAGACGCGGCCGGCCTCCAGGACGATGTCCATCTCCGGATCGCGGCCGCAGAGATAGCTCTTGGGCGGCGCCGAGCGGATGGCGTCCTCGACGAGGTGCGGGGGGATGCACACCATGCGCGTCTCACGGTCGACGACACAGCCGCCGTCACTGAAGATGTCGAGTGCGTCGTCGGCCTCCACCCAGACACCGGTCCGCTCGAGGATCTCGAGTGAGCCCAGATGGATGTCGTCGAGTTCGGCCTCGGTGAACACCTTCAAGCTCAGCCCACCGGAGCTGGGACGCCCGGCGTGCAGGTTCCTCTTCACTGGAGCACCTCCGTTGCGGAGTCACGATGCAGGTGGCGAGACGGCGAGTGGGGCGAGAGCGTATCGGGAGGCCCGGCCCCGCGGGCGCTGTCGCGTGAGCAGCCCGCCGTCTGCGACCTCGAGGGTACGGGTGAGGGGCGCGCGAGTAAAGCGTCGGCGGCCCGCGCGACCAACTTCGCCGAGCAATCCGGCGCCGCTGGACGGACCCCGTCGCGAAGTTCGCCCAACTTGCGGTCGGGCGCGAGTCTGGCGCCAGGTACCGCCAGTCCGTACGCTGCTCACATCGCAACGACTCGAAGGAGAGGCATCGTGCACCTGATCGAACGCGACGACTCGACCCTCATCGTCATCGATCTGCAGCCCGAGTTCTGGGGCGACGGGCTGGGCAAGGACGATGCGGCGGAGGTGGACGGGGCGGTCGCTCGCGCCTCGTGGCTGGCGGGGACGGCGACGGCCTTGGGCGTGCCGGCCGTCCTGACCGAGGAGGACCCCGCGCGCAACGGCCCGGCGGCGGTGGAAGTGCTGCGCGCCGTCGGGCCTGGGGCGGCGGTGTTCACGAAGCCGGTCTTCGATCTCGCCGCCTGCCCGGATATCGCCGCGGCGGTCGAGCAGACGGGCCGGAGCACGGCCGTGCTCTGCGGGTTCGAGACCGACGTGTGCGTCACGCACTCGGCCGTCGGCCTCATGGCCGCCGGCTACCGCGTCGTGGTGGCCGGCGACGCCGTGTACTCGCCGGCGGGCGCACAGGCCTTCGGCCTCGCCCGCCTGCGCGACCTCGGCGTGGAGCTCATCCACTGCAAAGGCATCTACTACGACTGGGTGCGCACCCTCGAGGCCGCGCTTGCCTTCGAGCGCGAGCATCCGGATCTTGCGGAGCCACCCGGCTTCTGGATCTGAGGGGCAGGCTCCCGCCCCGCCGCCCATCGCGGCCGGCCGTCTCTTGCCACGCCGCGGGGCTGTCTGTATGAACACCGGAAGAGCCGAGCGGACGGTCTTCCCGGAGATCGTCCCGGCTCGCGACAGGACCGCGGCGAAAGGGTGGGCACCATGGCCGATTCAGGCGGGAAGACGCGCGAAGCGGGCGGCGAGACGACGCGGGCGGCGGTCTTCTGGCAGGGCGGCGATCCACGCTGGCGGCCCGGTGGGCTCACGTCGCTGACCACGACCGAACGCGCCGACGTGTGCATCGTCGGTGGGGGCTTCACCGGCCTCTGGGCGGCGCTGCAGATCAAGCGCCTCGCCCCGGACGTCGACATCGTGCTGATCGAGCGCGAGTACTGCGGCGCCGGGGCCAGCGGGCGTAACGGCGGGTGGGTGAACGGCTGGGACGACATCCTGCCCAAGCTGGTCTCCCGCTTCGGCGAGGACGCCGCGCTCTGGCTCGTCGACGCGTCTCGGCGCAGTCTCGACGACATCCGCGATACGGTGCGCGAGGGCCAGATCGACTGCGACCTCGCGTTCCAGGGTGGCTTGACGGTGGCGCTGTCGCCGGCCCAGGTCGACGGCATCCTGGAGGCGGCGCTGCTGGCGCGGGAGATGGGTCGCGACGACTACTTCCGCATCCTGGACAAGGCGGAGGCGGTCGCCTTGTCGGGTGCGCCGCGGGCTGAGGCCGGGGCGCTCATCCTGCACGCCGGGAGCGTGCAGCCGGCGCTGCTGGTGCAGGGTCTGCGCCGGCTGGCCGTGGAGGCCGGCGTGCGCGTGTACGAGGCGACCCCCATGGTGGGTCTGCAGCGCAGCCTGCCCGCCATCGTCAAGACGCCGTCGGGGAGCGTGACGGCGGAGAAGGTCGTGCTCGCCTCCGGCGCCAGGCTCGGCCTCGTTCCCGAACTGCGCCGCACAATCTTCATCATTCCCTCGCACGTGGTCGCGACGGAGAGCTCTCGGGATGCGCTTGACCGCCTGGGGTGGCCGGCCGGTCGTCCCTTCGCCGACGGTCGTACCGCCGTGCACTACGCGCAGCGGTCGTCGGACGACCGCCTCGTCTTCGGCCGCGGGGGCGGCCGCCTCGGGTACGGCGGCCGCATCATCCCGGCGCACTTCCACGACACCCGGGAGATCGACGGGATCGTCGCGGACATGCGCGGCATGCTGCCGGCCGCGCGCGGTCTGGCGATCGAGTGGCGCTGGGGCGGGCCTCTGGAGCGCACCCAGCACGGGACTCCCTGGGTCGGCGTGCTCGGCAAGTACCGCAACGTGTGCTACGGCCTGGGCTACTCGGGCAACGGTGTCTCGGCCTCCAATCTGATCGGCCGCACGCTGGCGTCGGTCGTTCTGGGCCTTGCGGACGACTACGCCCAGTCGCCGCTGGTCTCGGATCCGCCCGCGTACCTGCCGCCGGAGCCGATCCGCTCCGCGGGCGCCCGTGCAGTGCGCAGTGCCATCGAGCGCTGCGAGATCGTGGAGGACGCGGGGCGGAAGCCCGACCCCGTGTCGCGGGCGCTCAGGCGCTGTCTCAACGTGTCGGTCCCGAAGGGCCCGACGCTGCGGCGCCGGGAGGAGATGGACTGACCGGCCGCTCGTCAACGCCGCCGCCACGCGGAACTGCGGGCGGCGCGGAACATTTGCTCTGGAGAACCCGACGACGGGGGTGATGGAGATGCCACGGCTCGATTTGTTCACGGCCATCCACAAGGCGATCCGGGCGATGGTGTACGACGCCGGGGGCAGGCTGCAGACGACGGACTTCTCGGACGGCCGCGCCGCGGACGAGACGACTGCCCATCTCGTCTCGGTCCTCTCGCTCATGCGAGAGCATCACGATACGGAGGAGGAGTTCGTCTTCCCGGAGGTGAGCAGGTTCGACAAGCCGCTCGTCGACGAACTGCAGAGCCAGCATCGGACCATCGAGACGCTGCTCGCGATCGCCGGGGACGCGGTGGCTGCGGTGGAGGCCGCCGACGCGGCAGCGCGGCCGGAGGCCGGCGACGAGCTCAACCGGCGCTTCAACGAGCTCGTCGCCTACTATCTCGAGCATCTCGCGCACGAGGAAGTCACCATCCTCCCCACCACCTGGGAGCACTTCTCAGACGCCGAGTTGGGTGCGATCCAGGGCGCGATCATGACGTCTCTGAGGCCGCGCCTCGCACTGGACGGGCTGTCGTGGATGTTCCGGGGTCTCAACCGACAGGAGCTCGTCGGGATGCTGGCGGGGGCGAAGGCGGCGATGCCCGCGGCCGCCCTCGAGGGGATCAAGGATCTGGGAGCGGCCACTCTCGAGCCGGAGCGCTGGGCGCTGGTGCGCGAGCAAGCGGGGCTGTAGGCGGCGGAGGCGGGCGGCGGGGAGGACGGTAGGGTCCCGGCCGCCGGCCACCAGACCCGCTGCACCTCCCCCCTTCGCGACCGCGTGCAGCGAGGGAGACGATTGCAGCCGCCCAATCTCCTCGGCCGGGCGTCGTCTTCCGATGTGGAAACCAAACCCTTCCGCGCCCCCCGTGCATGGCTGAGACTGCCGGTGCGCCGGACTCCGCACTGAGGGAAGCTCACGCGAGCCTCCGGGTCGGCTGTCCGGCGGCCGAGAGAGGCTTCGACCGAGGGGGATCGCTCAGATGCACACACGAACCTTGACCAGGCCCGCCTTCTGGTGCGTCACGCTGGTCGTGGCGCTGCTGAGCTTCGGCCTGATGGCCGGCCTGCAGCAGGCTCGCGCCGAGTCGCCCCCGCCCTCTGGCGACGAGCCGGTGGTGCTGCGCATCGGCTGGAACATGAAGGTCGACAGCCTTAACCCGTTCATTGGCATCGAGAGCGTCTCGTATGCCCTCTATCACCTCAACTACGACTACTTGACCCAGACCGACCCGACGACGCTGGAGCCGGCGCCGTCGGTCGCGGCCTCTTGGACGTCAAGCGAGGATCTGAAGACGTGGACCTTCAAGTTGCGCGACGACGTGCAGTTCCAGGACGGCGAGCCCCTCACGGCCGCCGACGTCGTGTACTCGGTCGAACTCAATCTCTCGGACGAGATCGGCAACTACGACGCCTACGTGGCCGGGGTCGAATCGTGCGCAGCCATCGATGACCACACGGTGCAGTTCCGCTGCTCAGAGCCACTGCCGCGCATCCTCACGAATCTGACCCTCCTGCCCATCGTCCCCAGACACATCTGGGGCGAGATGTCGGTTGGCGAGATCTCACGCAGGTTCCAGAACGAACCACCCCTCATCGGCAGCGGGCCGTTCCAGATCGTCGAGTTCGAGCGTGACAAGTTCGTGCGTCTCAAGGCGAATCCGCACTTCTGGGGCGAGAAGCCGAAAGTGGACGAGATCATCTTCCAGATGTACACGAACAACGACACCCTGGCCTCGGACCTCAAGGCGGGCCTCATCCAGGGCGGCAATGTAGGGGCTGCCGCGTATCGCGCTCTTGGGGGCGTCCAGGGGCTGGAGACATCACTCTCGCACGAGAACGGCTTCGACGAGCTGGGCTTCAACTGCTACGACAGTCCAGACTCCATGGGCAACCCCATCCTGCGCGACCCGGCCTTCCGTCTGGCGCTGGCTTGGGCGATTGATCGCAACAAGATCGCATCGATCGCCTGGGACGGATTCGCCGAACCGGCGACCACCGTCATCCCCGCCGACTTCTACGACGCGAGCTTGGACTACCACTGGGAGCCGCCGGCGGACGCGGCCTACTCGTACGATCCCGCGAAGTGCCGGGAACTCCTCGATATCGCCGGCTACAAGGACTCTGATGGCGACGGCGTCCGCGAGGACGATCGGGGCAAGCCGATCAAGCTGCGTCTCTGGGCGGCGAGCGCCAAGCCCGAGTACGCCTCGGCCGCCAAGTTCATCACCGGCTGGCTGGAGGACGTCGGTCTTGAGATTGACATGCAGGTCATGGAGGACGGCGCCCTGACCGATCGCCAGTTCAACTACAGAGGCGACAAGTTCGCCCCCGACTTCGATCTCTTCATCTGGGGCTGGGAGACGGGTGAGTACGACCCGAACTTCCTTCTCTCGCTGTTCACGACCAACCAGATCGAGTCGTGGAGCGACTGCAACTACTCGAACGCCGGGTACGACGAAATGTACAGGCGCCAGGACTACGATGCGGACGAGAAGTCACGCTTGGCGACGGTGCACGAGATGCAGAAACTCCTCTACGAGGCGGCTCCGTACGTGCCGTTGGTGTACCCCCTGACTCGAGAGGTCTACAGCTCGGATTGGACAGGGTGGACCAAGCAGCCGCAAGACAACGGCTCGATCTGGAATCGGAACACCTACATCAAGGTGCATCCGGCCACTGCGGAGACAGCGGCCTCAGGGGATGCGTCCAACGCGGGGCTGATCGTCGCCACGGTTGCGATGGCCGCCGTCGCCCTGGCCGTCCTGGCCGCCGTCGTTCGCCGCCGCTCACGCCGGACGGAGGTCGAGTCGGCCTAGTCGAAGACGAGCAGTCAGGCACCGCGGCGCGACGTCAGTCGCGCCGCGGTGCCGGCCAGTCCGTGATGTCCTTGATCAGATGCGGCAGGGTCGTGGTATGGACCCTGGTCACACCCGGGTAGTCGCGGGCGAACGACCGGACCAGCTCCATGAGTTCCTGCTCGTCGCGGGCGTACGCCTGGGCGCTGATCTGCCCGTCGCGTAGTGATGTCGCCACGTAGCTGATGACGTCGAGTTCCGCGATCCGCCCGGCGACCTCAGGGATGTGCGCCGGCATCACATCTACGACGATGTCGGCGGCGACTGGGTAGCCGACGGCGGTGGCCGAGACGACGGCGCCGATGAAGATGACGCGGCTCTTCACCAGGCGGTCGATCCGGTAGCGCACCGCCCTGTCGGTGAGCCCTCCGAGTTGCCGAGCGACGGAGCGCGCAGACATGCGCCCGTCACGCTGTAACAGGGCGATGATGGCAAGATCCGTGTCGTCTAGGCTGACGGGCAAGCTTCCCCCGGTGGTCATGCGCGCCCATTGTCGAGGAGGTGGATGACTCGGTCAATCATCAGGCCGCGCGAGTGCAGGAAGGGCGTCTCGGAAAAGGCGGCAGAGACTGCCGACCATGTCCCGGACGGGCCGCATATGCATCAGGCCCGAGGCACCTGCTGCGTGATGCAGTGGACGCCCCCACCGCCGTAGCCGATGACCGGGCACGGCACGCCGACGACCTCGTGCCCGGGCACGACCTCGCGCAGGGCGTCCAGGGCGGCGAGGTCGTCCTTCCCGGTGCCGCCGGTCGGTACGATCAGCGCGCCGTTGGCGAAGTACGAGTTGATGTAGGTCTCGACTATCGGTGTATCGCCGATGAGCACCGGCGCGCTCCGCCGGTCGAACTCGATCACCTCGAACTCGCGGCCGCGGGCGTCGGTGGTCTGCAGCCGGCGTCGATTCTCCGCCAGGTTCTCGAAATCTGGGTGCAGCGGGTCGCGCACCATGTGCAGGAGCACGCGACCAGGGCCGACGAAGGCCGCGACGCCATCGACGTGTCCGTCGGTGTCCGGGTCCTCATCGAGTCCCAAGCCGGAGATGAGCCAGATGACCTTCTCGACGCCGAGATAGTCCTTGAGGACCTGCGTCGTCTCGTCCTTGGTGAGGCCGGGATTGCGCGACGGATGGAGCAGGCAACTCTCGGTGGTGATCAGCGTGCCCTCGCCGTCGACGGTGATGCCGCCGCCCTCGAGGACCATCGGGGCGGCGAAGCGCTCCACGCCGAAGTGCTCGGCGAGCCGGCGGCCGACGGCGGCGTCGTTGTCATAGGGCAGGTACTTCTCGCCCCAGGAGTTGAAGGTGAAGTCGCTCATCGCGAGCCTGCCGTCGGGGTGCGTCACGAAGATCGGCCCGCTGTCGCGCAGCCACGAGTCGTCGATAGGCATCTCGACGACCTCGATGTCGCTGCCGAGGTAGCTCTGCGCGACGGCGCCCTCGCCGGGACGGGCGACCATGAGCACCGGTTCGAAGCGTGCGATCGCGTGGGCGACGGCGGCGTAGCTCGCCATGGCCAGCAGATAGTGCTCGTTCCAGACGGAGCCGATGCGGATCCGCGTGGGCCAGCCCATGATGCAGCGCTCGTGAGGCTCCCACTCGGCGGGCATGCGGAAGCCGAGGGAGGCGGGGGTCGATCCAGAAAGGCCCTCGGTGCTGGGGTCGGCGGCTGACGGCATGACAGCTCCTTGTGTGTGGGGCCGCGCGGCCGAGAAGCCGGCTGCGGCCCCTTGCATTCGGTCGAAGACGGGTTTATTGTACGACCAATCAACCCACGGACGCAAGCACCGGGCTCCCAGACCCGCCCGTCCGGCAGGAGGCGACAGGTGGCAGTGCAGGCGCGGCAGCAGGGCAAGGACATCGCGACGTCGCCGACGGCCCTGCGCATCCTGGACGCGGCCAAGAAGATCCTCTCGGAGAGGGGCTACTCGAAACTCACGCTGCAGGCGATCGAAGAGGAGTCGGGAGAGTATCGCGCGCTCGTGGCGTACTACTTCGGGAGCAAGCAGGGCCTCGTCGACGCGATCATCGACTCGTTGATGGAGGCCGAGGACGAGGCGCTCCGTGAGCGCCTCGCCGAGATCGACGAGCCCGGCGCGCGCGTCCGGGCGCTCATCGACGAGCAGCGTCAGATCTCCGCCGACTGGCGCGGGTTCCGGGCCTTCTACGAGCTCCTGCCGAACATCATGCGCGACGAGCGGCTGCGCGAGGTCCTCGCCGCGGACTACGCCAGGTCGCGGGAGCTCGACCGGCAGACGCTGGCTGCCGGCCGGACCGCCGCCGCCCGCGGCCGCGCCGGCACGGATGAGGACCTCGCGAGGCTCGCCGCCCTCAGCGTCGCCGTCGTCGAGGGGCTGGCCGTGCAGTACGCAGCCGATCAGGAGCACTTCGACCACGAGGGCACCTATCGCCTCTGGGAGGACATGGTGCTCGCCTACCTCAGGGAGAAGCAGCAGGCCTGACGATTCCCGCAGCCGCCGAGAAGGCGGCCTAAGGTATCGGCACAGCTGACGAGTTTATTGTCTGTACAATCAAATCGACTTGCCGGCGCCGCCGGCCGAAAGGACCCGGGACGATGACACTGGCGAACGACATGAAGAGCCGCGAGCTGCCGTCGCTGGCCAAGTTCCGCGGCCGCGACTTCGTGACCGACCAGGTGTACTCGCGCGAGGAACTGCTGGAGTTGATCCAGCTCGCGATGGTCCTCAAGGACCTGCACCGCGAGCTGCACGTGACCCCGTTCCTGCCCGGCCGGCACCTGGGGATGATCTTCGACGACCCGTCGACCCGCACCCGCATCAGCTTCGAGACCGGGATGACGGAACTCGGCGGCCACGCCGTCTATCTGCGCCCTGGAGAGATGCATCTGCCCGGCCGCGAGAGCGTGGGCGACACCGGGCGCGTGCTCAGTCGCTTTCTGCACGCGATCATGGCGCGTACCCAGACCGTGGCGGTGCTGCGCGAGCTGGCCGAAGCAGCGACCGTCCCGGTCATCAACGGCGAGGCGGGCGACTGGGACCACCCCATCCAGTCGGTCAGCGACGCGCTCACGATCCTCGAGTACGGAGGCCGGCTCGAGGGTGAGACCATGGCGTGGCTCGGTCACGGCGACTGCATGTGCAACTCCGTGCTGCTCACGGCCTCGCGGCTCGGGATGAACGTCAACGTGGTCACGCCGGAGCACTTCCCTCTCACGGACGAGGTGCGCCGGCTCGTCGAGGACAACTGCCGGGAGCGCGGGATGCGGCTCCTGGTCGCCGAGTCACCCGAGGAGGTCGTCGTCGACGCCGACTACGTCTACACGTCGCTCTGGTGGTGGGAGGACTCGGCGGAGTACGTCGCGGACGTCCGCCGCAAGATGCAGGCGTACCAGGTGAACGAAGCGCTCTGGGCCAAGACCAAGCCCGGCGCGCGCTTCATGCACTGCCTGCCGGCGGTGCGCGGCGACGAGGTCACTGACGCGATCATCGACGGCCCCGCCTCGATGGTCTGGGACATGGCGGAGAACCGCAAACACCTGCAGAAGGCGGTCGTCCTGGCGCTGGTCGGCATCGACCGCCTGCCGGACGACCCGGCGCTGCAGGCCATCGGCCGTGCGCTGCTCTCGTGAACGGCCCGGCCTCCACATCACCCGGGACCCATAGGGGGGAGATCATGATCCAGGCACCTCGCCGGGCTGCGCTCCGGCTCACCATTCTACTCGTCGTCGCGGCCGCCGCCCTGGCGCTTGCGGCGGCGGCCCTTGCCTCCGAACCGTCGCCCTCGGCCTCGACGGACAAGGTCGTCCTCAAGATCGGCTGGACCGTCGAGCCCGACACGCTGAACCCGTTCATCGGCTGGCAGAACCAGGACTACGAGATCTGGTCCATCAACTACAGTTTCCTCTTCGGGTTCGGGATCTCCGACAAGCCGACCCTCGACCTGGCGACGGAGTACCCGACCAAGGAAAACGGCGGGCTGTCGGCCGACGGCAAGGTCTGGACCATCAAGATCCGCCCGGACCTCAAGTGGAGCGACGGTGAGCCGCTCACGGCCGACGACGTCGCCTTCACCTACAACTACATCGTGAAGAACGAGATGTTCAACATGGCCCTGGCGACACGGGGGATCCTCGGCGCCGAGGCGCTCGACCTCACCACCGTCCAGATCACCTGCTCGCGGCCGAAGGCCGACATGATGAAGATCTTCATCCCCATCCTGCCCGAGCACGTGTGGAGCAAGGTCACGCCCAAGGCTGCCGAGACGAGCTTCACCAACCCCGTGCCCATCGTCGGCAGCGGGCCGTTCTTCACGTCCCAGTTCCTGAAGGGCAAGTTCCTGCTCATGGAGCGCAACCCCTACTACTACGGCACGACGCCGACCGTGGACGAGATCATCTTCGCTACCTACCAGAACCCCGACACCATGACGATCGACTACGGGTCGGGCAACCTGGATGCGGCATGGGGCATCCCCGTGGCCCAGTTTCGCACGCTGGAGTCTGAACCGGGTACCGAGGCGCTCGCGTACCCCTACTACAACTGGGAGTACCTCAACTTCAACTGCTTCGACAGCCCCGACTCACTCGGCGCGCCGGTGCTGAAGGACTGGAGGTTCCGCAACGCCCTCAACTACGCGATCGACCGCGCCAAGCTGTGCGCGATCGCGTTCCAGGACTACGCGGCGCCGGGGACCACCATCGTCCCGCCCAAGACCTGGAAGGACCCCGACTACCACTGGCAACCGTCCGCCGAAGAGGAGATGGGCTTCGATCTGGCCGAGGCGGGCCGCCTGCTCGACGAGGCCGGCTACCTGCTCAAGGACGGCAAGCGCGTGGACACGAAGGGCAAGCCGATCACGCTGCGTCTGTATGCGACCTCCGACAACGTGCCGTCCCAGACCGAGGGCAAGCTCATCACGGGATGGCTGCAGGAGCTCGGCATGAAGATCGAGTTCTCGGTGCTGGACGCCGGCGCCCTCAGCGCCCGCGTGTGGAACTTCGACGGCGACGCCTACCGGCCGGACTTCGACCTGTACATCGACAGCTGGCTCGGGTACGTCGATCCCGGCCAGACGCTCACCGCGAACACGACCTGGCAGATCGGCGCCACCAACGAACCCTGCTGGTCCAACGCCGAGTACGACAAGCTCGCCGACGAGCAGGCGGCGCAGCTCGACCCACTGGAGCGCCAACAGTCGATCTGGCGCATGCAGCAGATCATGTACGAGCAGACGCCGTGGGTCGTCGTCGCCTACCCGGACTTCTTCCAGGCGTACGACACCGAGAACTGGACGGGCTGGGTCCGCGTCAACGACGGGAACGGCCCAGCGTTCTTCACGGCGGGCAACGTCGACAGCTACGTCAACCTGAAGCCCGCGACCGCCGCTCCGGCGGAGGGCTCGAGTTCGACCACATGGATCGTCGTGGCGGTGATCGCCGTGGTCGTCATCGCGCTGGTCGCCTGGCTGGCTCTGCGGCGGCGCGGCGGGCGCGCGATCGACGAGTGACGGCGAGCGTGCGGCGCCGATCTGTGACGAGGCGGTATCGGCGCCGCACGCTCGCGACGCTCGCCTGGCTCGTGCCGCTGCTGGCCCTTGCGGCCCTCGCGCCGGCCTGCGGGCAGACGAGTGACGGACAAGCGCAGACGAAAGGCGAGCCCATGACGTCGACGGAGACGCGCACCCCCGGCGAGCACGAACGGCAGGAGGCCACGCTCATGGCGTGGCCCTACAAGACCTCGATCTGGGAGGACAAGCTGGCGTCGCTGCAGGCGGAGATCGCCGCCATCGCCCGGGCGATCGCCGCCCACCAGCCGGTGGTGATGGCGGCCGCGCCGGGTCACGAGACAGAGGCGCGGCGGGCCTGCGGCCTCAGCGTCCAGGTCGTCGGCCTCGAGTACGATGACTGCTGGACCCGCGACATGGGGCCGATCGGCGTCTACCGCGCCGGCGAGCGGACCGGGCTCGACTGGCGGTTCAACTGCTGGGGCGGCAAGTTCCCGCCGTGGGAGAAGGACGACGCCTTCGCCGCCGAGGCCTGCGCGGCCCTCGGCATGCCGGCTCGGCCGGTCGACATGGTCCTCGAGGGTGGCGCCGTGATCCTCGACGGCGATGGCACGCTGATCACCACCGAGGAATGCCTGCTGAACAAGAACCGCAACCCGGACATGACGAAGGCCGAGATCGAGGCGACGCTCGAGGAGGAGTTCGGCGTCGCCAAGGTCATCTGGCTCCCCCACGGTCTCGCCGGCGACACGATCACGGACGGGCACGTCGACGGGGTCGCGGCGTTCGTGCGCCCCGGGGCGCTCATCGTGCAGACCGGCCCCGCGGGGACGCCCGACCACGAGCGCCTGGTGGAGAACCGGGCGGTCCTCGAGGGGACGACCGACGCTCACGGCCGGCACTTCCAGCTCATCGAGATGAGGCCGCACCCGACGCTGACGTTCGGTTCCTTCGAGACGAGTCACAGCTACGTCAACTACTACGTCTGTAATGGCGCCGTCGTCGTGCCGCTCTGCGGCCGCGCCGCCGACGACGAGGCCGCGCTCGCGACCCTGCGCGGCGCGTTCCCCGAGCGCGAGGTCGTCGGCGTCGCCTGCCCGACGGTGACGTACGGCGGCGGCGGGGTGCACTGCGTGACGCAGCAGGTGATTCCCGACCGCTGAGCGCCTCGGCGTACGCCGCGGACGTGTGCCTTCAGTCCAGCGCTGCCGCCAGCGCGACCAGGACGCTCAGGAGGCTCTCCTCGCCGGGCTCGGCCGGCCGGAGCAGGGTCAGGGTGACCTCCCATGTCCCCGCCGGCCCGCTCCGCACGCTCGTCAGCACGGTCGCGGCAGCGTCGCTTCCGCCGGCATCATCGCCTGCGCGGCTGGAGGCCGGCTCGACGGCAGCGCCCCTGACCTCTCCGTCGTGGACAACGAGGCACGACCGTGCGCCGAAGAGGTCTCGCGAGAGGCGCGCGATGATGCCCGGCCAGTCGTCGTCCCGGCGCAGGCCACCCAAGGCCTCCAGGCGGTCCCCGAGGTCGCTGAGCCGGCCGGCGATGGGGGCCGCCCGCCCGCGCGCTCCGAGCGCGTCGCCGTAGAGCTCGACGTTGCGGAGGGCCACGGCGGCGTTGCCGGCCAGCGCCTGGACGAGCCGCAGTTCCTGCGGCGAGTAACGGCGGGGCCGCTCCCAGTCCGTGGCTTCGAGGAGGCCCATCGTCTGCCCCTGGAAGACGAGAGGCACCATAAGGACGCTCTTGTCCCCGTACTCCCGCAGCAGGGCGACTTCGGCGGGGTCTGCGCCCCTGTCGTCGACGTTGACGACCACCGGGACCTGCCTCTCGAGCACGTGGCGCGTCACCGGGTAGCCGCTCAGGGAGAAGTCGGAGATCGCGGGCATCCTCCGGCCTCGGGCGTCGTACTCCGCGAGCATGCTCACGGTCTGCGCCTCCGGATCGTAGCTGCTGATGGCACAGGTGCTGCAGTCGCAGAGGCGCGTGACGTGACGGGCGATGGTCGCGAGCAGCTTCTGCCGGTGGATCATGCTGGCGAGGTCGATGGACGCCTGCGCCAGCGTGTCCACCTCGCGCTCCCGGGCACGGCGGGCCTCCAGATGACTGCCGCCGCCGATCGCCCGGCGCAGCTCGTCCACATCCTCGCCGGCGATGCGCCGATGTCCGCCGGCGGTGCGCTCGCACGGGAGGAACCCCGTCGACGTCCAGCGCCGCACGGTGTCGGGCGTCACGCCGAGGGCGCGGGCGACCTGACCGACGCTCAGGTACACTGCGTCTCCCCGCCACGGCGCCCAGGTCTCGGGGTCATCGCGGCCGGCCGGGGTTTCGGACGAGATTGCACGAGACTCCTTCGAAGTTAGTGGATGACGGGAACGGTCGCCTTGGGACAGCCCCGAGCCTACACCTCCGCATTCGAGAAGACCAGATGTACGAGGTTCGCGCAGAGTACAGACTAGATTTCACCAGATTCTGTGGCCCCGCCCCGCCCCGCCGGTGTGCTCTACTTGTCCGGCGGGACCGGCTCCGCAGCGGATCCGGCCCTCTGTGCGCAAACCCCGAAAGGAGAAACGTCCATGAGAACCCTCATCGTCGGGACTGGAGGCGTGGGCGAGTCGATCGCGGTCATCGCCGCGCGCAGGGACCCCGCCGGAGAGCTCTTCGAGCGCGTGGTCCTGGCGGACGCCGACCTCGCCCGCGCGCAGCGCGTCTCGCAGCGGCTCGGCGAAGAGCGCTTCCCTGCCGAGCAGGTCGACGGCACAGACGCCGCCGCCATCGCCGCGCTCGCGGCGAAGCACCGCGTCGACGTGGTCTGCAATCTGCTGCCCCTCTGGGCCGACATCTACGTCATGGAGGCCGCTCTCCAGGCGGGCGTCCACTACCTCGACACCGCCTTCGGGATGGACCCCAAGCCGCTCCCGGACGGCAGCGAGCGCCCCTGGTTCGACGCCTTCCAGTTCGACTATCACGAGCGTTTCGAGAAGGCCGGGCGGCTCGCCCTCATGGGCATGGGCGTGGAGCCCGGCATGGCCGACTACTTCGCGCGTTACGCCGCCGATCACTACTTCGACGAAGTCCGGGAGATGGGCGTGCGCGACGGCTCGAACCTCGCGATCCCCGGCTTCGAGGGGATCGCCTTCGGCTTCTCGGTCTGGAGCACCATTGACGAGCTCACCTGCCCGGCGATCGTCTGGGAGGCCGGCAGGGGCATCTACGAGGTCGAGCCGTTCAGCGAGAAGGAGTCCTTCTTCCTGCCCGAGGGCATCGGCGCCGTCGAGGTGGGCCACGTGGCTCACGACGAGGTGGTCCACATCAGCCGCAACGCCGGGCTGCTCAAGGGGGTGCGCAAGGCGACCTTCAAGTACGGGCTCGGCGACGAGTTCGAGGCCGCCATGGGCGTGCTCAAGAGCCTCAACCTGCACGATGTGGAGCCGGTGGAGCTCGCCGCCGCGGACGGCCGGCACGTCATGGTGGCGCCACGCGACCTCGTCGCCGCGGCCTGCCCCGACCCGGCTGAGATCGGCAAGCGCTTCGTCGGCAAGACGGCCGCCGGCCTCTGGGTGAAGGGCCGCCGCGACGGCCTCGAACGCGAGCTGTATCTCTATCAGGTGGCCGACAACCAGGAGTGCCTGGAGACGTTCGGCACCCAGGCGGTCGTCTGCCAGACGGCCTTCACCGCCGTCATCACGCTCGAGCTGCTCGCGACCGGCAAGCTCGCCGGCTACCGCGGCAACCCCGAGACCGGCGTGCGCTCGCCGGAGGAGTTCTGCGCGGATCCCTACGTCGCCCTTATGGCCGAGCACGGCTTCCCCGGCGGCGTCATGGAGATGGACTCCGCGTACAAGCAGGCAGCGGAGCAAGGTGCGCTCACTGCTCCAGCCGCGGGGTGAGGGGGCGGCGGCGGTGACCCCGCTTCGCACCGGCCTGAGGTGGAGGCGGAACGGGCATGGCAGACGTGACGTTGCCTAGGCAGGCCGCTGCCCGCCCGCCCGCCGGAGCGATCCCGCGGGCGGGCACCGCTGCCGGTGACGGAGCCGGCACGGTCGGACGGACCGCCCGGGGCCTGCGGGCAGGATCCCTCGGCCTGCTCGCCAGCATCGCCTTCGGCGTCGCCTCCGCCTCGCCGGCGTACTGCCTGGCGGCGACGGTGGGGTACATCGACGCCGACGTCGGGGTCGCCGGCCCGTTCCTGATGATGCTCGGCTTCATCCCCATGGGCCTGGTGGTCAGTGCTTTCTACTACTGGAACAAGGCCGACCCCGACTGCGGTGAGACCTTCATCTGGGCGGCGCGGGCGTTCGGGGCGCGGATCGGCTGGGTGGTGGGCTTCACGGCCGTCTCGTCGGCCGTGATGGTCATGGCCAACCTGGTGCAGGTCGCGGCGCAGTACTTCTTCCTCACCATGCACTGGTACGGGCTCGCGGAGTCGACGTTCTGGGTCACGGTGGCCGGAGTCGCCTGCATCGTCTTCGTCACGGCCTTCATCGCCCTCGGCAGCAAGACGGCTGTGCCGCTGCAGTACGTTCTCGGCGTGCTGCAGATCGGGCCGCTCGTCGTCTTCTGCGTCGTGTCCTTCTATCGGGTGTACCGGTACCACCCGCCCGGCTCGGCGACGCCGCGGCTGGACTGGTTCTTCACCACGCACGTCTCTCTGGGTTCGCTCGCGCCGGCCGTCGTCCTGGTCGTGTTCCTGTACTGGGGCTGGGATGCCGTGCTCGCAGTCAACGAAGAGACACGCGACTCGCGGCGGCTGCCGGGGGTCTCCGCCGTGCTCAGCACGCTCAGCCTCGTGCTGATCTACGTGGTCGTGACGGCCGCGTTGCAGACCTACCGCGGCGCGGGCTTCCTCGCGGCGTCGCCGGACGACGTCTTCAGCCCCATCGCGACAGGGATGATGGGCCGGTTCGACAGCGTCCTGCTGCTGAGCGTGTCCGTCTCCGGCCTCGCTTCAGCGCTCACCACGCTGCTGCCGCTCACGCGGCAGACGCTGTCGATGGCGGCGCACGGCAGCATCCCCGCCATCTTCGGCCGCATCCACCCGAAGTACCTCACGCCCTTCTGGGCGACGATCATCCTGGGCGGGCTCTCCATCGCCTGGTACGTCGGGCTGACGCTCTGGAGCCCCCAGGCCATCTACGACGCGATCGACGGACTCGGGGTGCTCGTCGCCGTGACCTACGGCGGAACCGGGCTGGCGGCGACCGTCTACTTCCGTCACCACCTGCTGCGCAGCTGGAGGAGCTTCTTCCTGCTCGGCGTGTTCCCGTCGCTCGGAGCGGCCATGTTCGCCGTGCTCCTCGTCGTCACCCTCGTCCAGGGGTTCCGCGTCGGCAACCAGCCGGGCAGCGTCGAGTCCGCGGGGGGATGGCACGGCATCGGCGGCGTCTTCCTCATACCGGTGGGCACCCTGTGCGTGGGCGTGGTGCTCGCGCTCATCTTGGCTGTGTGCAGGCCGAGGTTCTTCCGCCGGCCGGCGGAGACCTGGCCGGGTGAGGGCGTGCCGCTGCCATACGAGGACGAGCGCGTCGTGCAGTGAGGATGGAGCGGACCCGGATGGATCAAAGGAGGAACAATGAGCGCAGTGCTACCTGACAGCTTCCGCCCACGCCGCAGGAAGAGGCGTCTCGTGATCGTCGCGCTGCTGGCCGCCGCAACGATGCTGTGCGCCACGATGGGGCCGGCATGGGCGGCTGGCGAATCGTCGCCATCCGGGGTCGGAGGCCGCGTCGTCCTTCGCGCCGGGTGGCTCATGGAACCCGACAACCTGAACCCGTTCATCGGGTACAACGGAAGTTCGTACGAGATCTGGTCGCTGCAGTACGACTACCTCTTCGCGCGGAATCCTGACGGGACCCCCGGTATCCAGCTCGCCACCGAATGGCCAACGACGGACAACGGCGGCATCTCCCCCGACGGCAGGGTGTGGACGGTCAAGATCCGCTCCGGTGTCAAGTGGCAGGACGGAGAACCCCTGACCGCAGAGGATGTCGCCTTCTCCTAAAACTACGTGATCGATAACAAGATGAGGAACTTCACCATGGTCACCGCCGGCATCGAGGAGGTCCAGGCCGTCGACGACACGACCGTGAAGGTAGTGTGCGCGGAGCCGAAGGCGGACATGGTGAGCGCCGCGGTGCCGATCCTGCCCGAGCACATCTGGCGGAAGGTGGACCCGCGGGCAGCCGAGCAGAGCTTCGCGAACAAGCCGCCGATCGTCGGCAGCGGACCCTTCCAGGTGACGGAGCTCAAGAAGGGCGCCTACGTCAAGCTCGAGAGAAACCCCTACTACTGGGGCAAGAAGTCGGCCGTCGACGAGATCCTGTTCGCCACATACACGAACGCCGACACCATGGTGCAGGACCTCAAGCTCGGCATGATCGACGCCGCTCAAGGCATCCCAAGGGCGCAGTACGAGGCGCTCCGAGACGACTCCGACCTCACCACCGTCGCCTACAACCTGGTCCAGATGGACTACCTCACGTTCAACTGCTACGAGGGCAGCTCGAAAGGCAGCCCCGCCCTCCGCGACCGCGAGGTCCGTCGCGCCCTCGTCTTCGCGATGGACCAGAGTGCGCTCGTGAGTCTCGCCTATGGAGGGCTGGCCGAGCCGGGCACGACCTGGCTCAGTCCGCACACGTGGAGCAACCCGGACTGGCACTGGGAGCCGCCTGTCGCCGGGCGGTTCGCGTTCGACCTCGATCGGGCTCGGCAGATGCTTGCGACCGCCGGCTATCTGGACAGGGACGGGGATGGCGTTCGTGAGGACGAGTCCGGCAAGCCGTTCAAGGTGAGGCTCTGGGCTGCCGCTGAGAGCGTGACGGAGCAGACGGTGGGAAAGATGATCGCCGGCTGGTGGAAGAGCGTCGGCGTCGCCGTCGAGTTCCAGGTCCTCGACACCGGGGCCATCGACGACGGCTTCTGGAACTACGAGGGAAGCACCTACGTGCCCGACTACGACGCCTATCTGGGGCCGTCCACGGGCTTTCTCGACCCGGGCCAGACCCTGGAGTGGTGGACCACCCCCCAGATCGGCAACTGGAACGTCGGTTGCTGGTCGAACGACGAGTACGACCAGCTCTACGCACAGCAGTCCCGCACTGTGGACCCCGAGCGCCGCAGGGAGATCGTGTGGAGGATGCAGGAGATCCTTTACGAGGAGGCGGTGACGCCCGTTCTGACCTATCCGAAGCTGCTCCAGGCCTACAACACTGCGAAGTGGACGGGCTGGACTGCACTCGACCTGGGTGGCGCACCAGGGCCGGTGCTGTTCGCCACGTACACCACGCCCACCTACCTGAATCTCGAGCCCGTTGAGCGACCGGGCCCCAGCGGCAGCCACTCCTGGGTCGGCGTGGCCGTCATCATCCTGCTCGTCGGCGGAATCGCTTTGGTGCTTCTTTGGCGCGTGGGTCGGCGAGCGAGCAAGACAGAGGAGCAGTGACCATGGGCAACCCCACATCCGTCCCCTACGCGCCGGTACCCGACGGTGCGACGCCGGAGATGGTCCAGATGCGCGACGGCGTGCGCCTTGCCACGGACGTCTATCTGCCGCCGAGGGCGGCCGAGGCTGCGCCGACCATCGTGATGCGGATGCCGTACGACAAGTGCGGCGAGTACTGCTTCCTGCCGCGCATCGCTGAGGTCTTCACCATGCGCGGCTACGTCTTCGTCGCGCAGGACGTGCGCGGGCGCACACGCTCCGAGGGGGAGAACTTCCCCTTCATCCACGAGGTCGCCGACGGCTACGACACCCTGGAATGGATCGTCGCCCAGGAGTGGTCTGACGGGTCCGTGGGCATGACGGGCGAATCCTACTTCGGCTTCACCGCATGGTGTGCGGCTGCGAGCGCGCACCCGGCCCTGAGAGCCATCGCTCCGCGAGTCACCGCTGCCGACCTCGCCATGGCTACTGAGCCCGAGGGCGACGACGCGGACACCTTCGCCCTCTCGGCATGGCTGCCCTGGCTCGCCTACGTATGGCTCGACAATGGCATGTACGAGGGCGTCGAGATCGACTGGACGACCCGCCCGCTGCGTGACGCCTTCGCCGCCGCCACGGTGGGGAGCCGCTCGGCCGGCCTCGAGGCGCTGTTGCGCCGCCCGTTCGCTGACTCCTGGTGGATGCGCACCACGTACGGCATGCGCGATCCGCACCAGTCCGTCGACATCCCGGTGCTGCACTGGGCCGGCTGGTGGGACAACTGCCAGTACGGCCAGTTCCGCAGCTATCGGCGGATGTGCGCTCGTCCGGAGGTGCGGGACCGCCAGTACCTCATCGCGGATGCCTTCGACCATGAGGGCAACACATGGGAGGGCAGGCCCAGTCCGCCCATCTCTGCGACGACGTACTACGAGCAGGGGGAGGAGGCGACGGAAGCGGGTATTCGAGCGATGCTCGACACCTACGGCATGTGCCTGCCCTTCTTCGACCGTTTCGTTCGCGGCCTCCAGGGCCCGCCGTTGCCGAGGGTGCGGTGGAACCTCGCCGGAAAGGGCTGGCGCACGGCCACGGCGTGGCCGCCGCCGGAGGCTCGCGGCCTGGAGCTCTACCTCACCCAGGGGGCCGTCGCAGCCGGTCCAGAAGCCGGCGGCGGCCTCTCCCCGGATGTCCAGGACCGACCGGAACGCATTGCCTGGACGCACGACCCGGGCGACCTGGTGCCCGACACGTTTGAGGACGTCTGGCACCCGCTTGCCTTGGGGCTGCCCGACGAGAGCCTTGTCGAGGCCAGGCCGGATGTGCTCACCTTCACCGGCGAGGCGGTGGAGGAGCCGCTGCGGATCGCAGGACCGGTGGCACTCGTGGCCTCATGCGCCTCCAGCGCACACACGCTGCACCTGTTCGTCAAGCTGTGCGACGTCGATTCCCGGGGCCACGCAAGCCGCATCCTCCTCGGCGCAGGCACCATCTCCCAGCCCGATTTCGACCATCCGGTGGAGATCCAACTCGGGGACACGGGTTTCCTGCTGCGCGCGGGTCACCGCCTGCGCCTCGAAATCGCATCGAGCTGCTACCCCCGCTTCGCGGTGGACGCCGACGACCACGAGAGCCTGTGGGATGCCGGGCTCGGACGGCGACGGACCGATCGTCTTGCAGTCGGCGGGGTGGACGGTGCAGTGCTGCGGCTTCACGTGGTCGATTCGTGATGCGTCGCACGGCCGCTGTCTGGATGCTCGCCTTGGCAGGCGTCATCGTGGCCGGCCTTGGCTGGCAGGCGATGACGGGGAGTCAGTCGGCGGCGGCAACTGCGCCGCCGGTCACGCTCAAGGTCGGCTGGACGGTGGGGCCCGACAACCTCAGCCCGTTCATCGGCTACGAGACGAGCTCGTACGAGGTCTGGTCCCTCCAGTACGACAGCCTCTTCCTGCTGTATCCCGACGGCAGCTTCGGTCCAGGTCTCGCCGCCGAGATCCCCACGGAGGAAAACGGCGGGATCTCCGCCGGCGGGCGCGTGTGGACGGTCGAGCTCCGCCCCGGCGTCGCCTGGAGCGACGGGAGACCTCTCACGGCCGAGGATGTCGCCTTCACCTACAACCGCGTGGTCGGCGACCGGACGTCGGTGCTCTACAGCGCCGTGCGCGGCATCGAGCGGGTGGAGGTCGTGGACCCTGACACGGTCCGCATCCGTTGCAGCCGGCCCAAGACCGACATGCTGGCTCAGACGCTCCCCATCCTGCCCCGGCACGTCTGGGGCAGGGTCAGCCCTGCCGCTGCCGCCTCGTCGTATCAGAGCCGACCGCCCATCGTCGGCAGCGGGCCCTTCGTGGTCACGGAGTTCAAGAAGGGCGTGTACGTCAAACTGGAGCGCAATCCGCACTACTGGGGCGAGCGCCCGGTGCTCGACGAGGTCGTCTTCCTCACGTACTCCGACGGCGAGACGATGACGCAGGACCTCAAGCTGGGCGTCATCGACGCCGCCCTCGGCCTTCCCCCGGCGCTGTTCAAGACGCTGCGGAGCGACCCGCGGCTGCGGACGGTCGCGCGGAACCTCCTGGAGTTCGAGTCCATCTTCTTCAACTGCAAGGACGGCCCCTCCAAGGGCAACCCCGCGCTGCGCGACCGCGCCTTCCGCCGCGCCTGGCCACCGCCATCGACCGGGACAGGCTGGCGAGCGTGGCGCACAGCGGGCTGGCCGAGCCGGGCACCACGGTGCTGCAGCCGGACACCTGGGCCGACCCGGACTGGCACTGGGAGCCTCCGGCGGACGCCTTCGCCTTCAGCCTCCAGAGGGCGCGCGACGAACTCGAGGCGGCCGGGTACCGGGACACCGACGGCGACGGCGTCCGCGAGGACCGCTCCGGCAAGCCCATCCGCCTCCGCGTCTGGCCACGGGCGGACTCGGTGTCCACCCAGAGCGAGGGCAAGCTGATCGCCGGCTGGTGGAAGGACATCGGCATCGACGTGGATCTCACGGTGATGGACATCGGCGCCATCGACGACCGTTTCTGGAATCGCGAGGGCGGTGTCTACGTGCCGGACTTCGACGTGACCATCGACAGGCTGCTCAACTGGGTCGACCCCGGCCAGACGCTCGACCAGTGGAAGAGCTACCAGGTCGGGCTGTGGAACATGGCCGCGTGGTCCGACCCTGTTTACGACAGCCTGTGGGACCAGCAGTCCGAGACGGTCGATCCGGAGCGGCGAAGAGCGATCGTGTGGCGGATGCAGGCACTCCTCTACGAGGACGCCGTCAATCCCGTGCTCGTGTACCCTGATGCCCTGCAGGCCTACGACATCAGGGAGTGGGAGGGCTGGGTGCCTCTGCCGCTCGCCGGTGGCGGGCAGGCCCCCGTCGTTGGGACCGGCTACAACTTGGAGACCTACCTGAACGTCGGGCCGACGGGCCGCGACGCCGACGCCGACGGGACGCCGGTCTCGCTGTGGGTCGCCGCCGCCGCCGTCGCTGTCGGCGGCTGCGCGGCGTGGTACGGGCTTCGCCGCCGCGCCCATCGCACGCCGATGGAGGAGGAGTGAACGCGAGCCGCGAGCGACGCGTCACCGTGAAGCCCGCCGGTAGAGAGGCCGAGGGCTCTGCGCCGCCATCCACCGGGGAGGTGCCCGCTTGAACTCCGGCAACGAGACGAGGGACACACCAGACGCGCGTCCTCCGAATTCGCTGGCTCCTGCCCGCCGCTCAGCCCCGCAGCCGGGGATCACTCCTGTGTGGCCGCCGGCTGCCGGCGAAGCCGGCGCGGCCGCAGGGCCGGACGGGGCCGGCGGTGAGGGCGGCCGCGGCGTCACGCGCGGCCGCTTCCTCAAGCTGTCGTTCGCCGCCGCCGCAGGGGCCGTCGCGGCGGCGCTCGGGGCGCTCACCCTGCCGCCGCTGATCGCGCCGGCGCTCCGCTCGCGCAGTTCCGGCTGGGTCGCCCTCGGCCGCGCCGGCGCACCCACGCCCGGCCGTGCCGCCCTGCCGCCCAAGGGCGCGGTCGCCCGCGCCACCTTCACCCGTGACGTGGCCGACGCCTACCTGCCGCGGGCGCCGCGGACGACCACCGTCTTCGTCGCCGATCTCGGGGACGGCCGTTACGAGGTCTTCGACGCGAGGTGCACGCATCTGGGCTGCCCGCTGGTCTGGGACCAAGCCGCGCGCGAGTTCCACTGCCACTGCCACGGTGCCGTGTTCGACGAGCTCGGAGAGGTCGTCTCGGGCCCGGCGCCGCGGGCGCTCGACCGCTATGCGACCAGCATGAAGGCCGGCGTGCTCTACGTCGGCGGCCTCGAGGAGGCATGATGGCGACCACCCCGCCGGCGGCCAGACCGCGACCGCGTAGGGCGGCGAGGCTCGGCGACGCGATCGACGAGCGGCTCGACGTGCGCCGGCCGCTGGCGCGGTTCCTGAGCAAGCCCGTGCCCGAGGGCATCACCTTCTATCACTGCTTCGGCGGGCTGGCGTTCTTCACGTTCGTGGTGCTTGGGGTCACCGGCGTCGTGCTGGCCGCCTTCTACGTCCCGTCGCCCGACCACGCCCGGGCCTCGCTGGCCTGGCTGGGGTCGTCGGTCCCCCTCGGCGGCGTCCTGCGCAACCTGCATCGCTGGAGCGCGTACGCCATGGTGGTGCTTGTGGTCGCGCACATGGTCCGGGTCTTCGTGCAGGGCGCCTACCGCAAGCCGCGCGAGCTCAACTGGGTCGTGGGCGTGCTCATGCTCGTCATCGTGCTCGCCTTCGGCTTCACCGGCTACCTGCTGCCCTGGGACCAGAAGGCCTACTGGGCGACCAGCGTGGGCATCAACATGGCCGGCTCCGTGCCGGTCGTCGGACCCTTTCTCGCCGACCTGCTGAGAGGCGGGCCCACGGTCGGGGCGCTGACCCTGCTCCGGTTCTACGCCGCGCACGTGTTCGTGCTCCCCGCGTTGCTCGCAGTGGGGCTCGTGCTGCACTTCGCCATGGTGCGCCGACAGGGTGTATCGGAGCCCCTGTGAAGAGGCGGATCACGGCGATGGGCGAGCGGCCGTACTTCCCCGGCCTCGCCCTCAAGGAGGCGCTGGCGGCGCTCGCGCTGCTGGCGGCCCTCGTAGTGGTCGCGGCGCTCACCGAGCCCGCCCTGGAGGCGGTCGCCGACCCCAACGTCACCGGGTATGTGCCGCGGCCCGAGTGGTACTTCCTCTGGCTGTTCCAGCTCCTGAAGTACTTCGGCGGCGACCTCGAG
>Ga0172371_10003491_pt1 | contig 24311 bp, 22 predicted proteins | sample Lak12m_FD_114543 | JGI IMG/M metagenome (GOLD analysis project Ga0172371, IMG submission 114543) | Freshwater microbial communities from Kabuno Bay, South-Kivu, Congo - kab_022012_12m | ecosystem: Environmental > Aquatic > Freshwater > Lake | place: Democratic Republic of the Congo: South-Kivu... | reverse complement strand
GGAATCGCAAAAAGGGTATGCAAAAGCACCTCCTTATAAGGGGATCCTGCCGGAAATTCAGGCAAGTGACCTGTTGATCGATTGCGTCTTGAAATATCCAGGCAGGCTGACGCTTCTCGCGCTGGGACCAATGACCAATATTGCCATTGCGGTTCAAAAATCACCTGAAATAATTGCCAAGGTAAAAGCAGTAATCGCAATGGGCGGAACCTTCGGAAAAGACTCTGCTACCCCCGAATTTAACATACACTGCGACCCAGCTGCTGCTGATATCGCCATCCATGCAGGCTGGCCAATTACACTGCTGGGGTTGGAGGTAACGCGCAAAGCCGCGTTTTCAAGAACTGAATTTACGGCGATCAAGAGTGTTAATCCTGCGGCTTGCCTTTTTAAAAGCCAGGCAAAAGGTTGGATCGATCGGGTGGAAATGATGGGCTGGGAAAAGGGCGGTTGTGCTTTACATGATGCGGCAGCCGCAGCTTATTTAATGGATAATAGTCTGTTCAAAGCTATTCAAGCGGATGTCTATATTTCAACACAAGAGGGCTCCACCTGGGGAATTTCATCCATCAAAGAAAGCAGATCATCCTCAGGGAAAATTCAAGTAGTTAATAAAATGAATGTTGAAAACTGCCGTGATTTGATTTGGAAATCGATCAACCAGAAAAGGGAGGGAATATGAAGAATTTATCCGTTTTTTGTTATGGGGAGATCGGAGTGGATAATATCATTCTTGCTGATCGGCTTCCTACTCCGGAGATCGCAGTTTTTCCCGGCGCCGAGAGCTACCACATCGGCGGAGCAGCAGCTAACACAGCAGTTTGGCTGGCAAGTATGGGCATTGACACCGGCTTATCTGGAAATGTCATCGGCGATGATCTCTACGGCCGGCAAATAAAGGACCGGCTTGAGAATCTTGCTCACCTTGATCATTCTGGGATAAAGATCATCCCCGGCCAGAAAACACCTTTCACCCGCGCCATTGTAACGCCTGATGGTGAACGGTCATTCTTGATCTTCTATTATCCCCAAACGCCAAAAACCCAATTCAACCTTGAGATCCTCGGCGGCGCGCGCATTCTGGCGCTTGATCTATACGGCGGCCCTGAAAGAATTGCCGCAGCGAAAGCTGCACATCAAGCGGGCATTCAAACAGCCATTGGTGACGTCATCTGGCCTGAGCATGCCGTGCTTCCATTTACCAGTATCACCACCAACTCCGGCTCCTATATCCGGGCAGAGTTCCCGGGTATTGATGTTCCCCAGCATGCCCGTACCCTTCAGAGCATCAGCCGCGGTATCGTAATAACCACTGACGGGGGTAATGCAATTCACACGATTGACAAAAATGGCGCATCCTTTACAGTCACACCACCCAAAGTGGAGGTTGTGGATGCCACTGGAGCCGGTGACGCTTTTAGGTCCGGGCTGCTGTATGGATTGATCAAATGCCTTGACCTACCGCAATGTATCTGCCTGGGCGCGGCTGCTGGTTCGCTGAAAGTGGGTCATTATGGAGCGGCCACAACTTTGCCAACCCTGGATGAGATCATTTCGCTTGCCAAAACACTCAAAGTCACTTCTTCTCAATGACAAAGTTTTCAGTTGGAAGGTTTCTCAAAAAAGTCGCGCTTCTTTTACTACCCCTTGCAGTCAGCCTGGCGGCAGGCGCAGTCCTTATCATTCTCAGCGGCAAGGACCCTTTTCAGACCTATCTCAACCTTTTCGATACAGGCTTCACCTGCCATAGTTCTGCTGATCAATGCGCACTTCTGACCACACTTCAATTTGCCACACCGCTCATCTTTTCCGGGCTTTCAGCTGTTGTCGCGCTGCGCGCAGGCTTCTTTTCCATCGGCCAGGCAGGGCAAATGTTGTTCGGCGCCGCGGCTGCTGCCTGGATCGGCGGACAGTTCCAGATGTCCCAGTCCTTCCATCCAGCCCTGGCATTATTAGCTGCTGCCTGCTTTGGCGCCATGTGGGGGTTGGTGCCTGCCTTTCTGAGAGAATCTATCGGGGTGAACGAGATCATCTCAACCCTGCTGTTGAATTCTGTTGCGGGAGTTCTGGTAGGTATGATCCGATTTGACAAACTTTCAGTTACCGCCCGCTTGCTGCCTTTGGTAGCAAGCACAAAAATGACTTCAGGGATCCTGCTGGCAGTGGCTGCAGCCATCGCGATCTATATTTTCCTTTGGAAAACAGGCCGCGGCCTGGAAATACGCAATTCAGCCCAGGCGCCGCGTTTTGCCTTATCCGCCGGTATCGCAAAGCGCGCGATAGTGCTGCGCGCAATGGCACTGAGCGGCGCTCTTGCCGGGTTGGCAGGAGCGGTTGAGGTTTTGGGCGTTCAGTATAAATTTGTGTCAATTTTTTCCGCCATCAATGACTTTGACGGGTTGATCATCGCTTTTGCTGGTCATTTGCATCCCTTTGGTGTGCTGCTATTCTCATTTTTATTAGGCGGTCTGCGTGCCGGTTCGATCGTCGGGCTGCAGATCCGCTCTGGTGTTCCCCGAGAGCTTGGCGGAGCGCTGATCGCACTGCTGCTTATCTTTGCGGCAATGCATCGCTTTTACAGGATGGGGAAAAATAAAATAAGGGAGTAAAAAAAATATTTTACTTAATTTCAGTCATCATTGCGCATCCTTCGCAAAGATGCGAATCAATCTGAGATCTAAAAATCCAACAAAATTGCAGAAAGGTATAATTTCATATTATTGTTAATCATGAATTCTTCTGGAGGATACAAAATGGGAATTTTAGTTTTTGGCAGTATCAATATGGACCTTACGACCTACGTTCCCAAGCTTCCCCGACCCGGTGAAACCCTGCGGGGGAGTTCTTTTATTACCGTCCCCGGCGGAAAAGGCAGCAACCAGGCCGTTGCCTGTGCGCGTTTGGGAGCCAGCACCTATTTCATCGGACGCATCGGAAAGGACGCCTTCGGACCTGAGGTTACAGGGATCGTAGAAAAAGAAGGCGTAGACCTCAGCCAGGTGATCGTTGACCCGGACAATGGCACTGGCCTGGCCGTGATCAGCGTGGATGAGAATGCCGAAAATTCCATCATCATCATATCAGGAGCAAATATCGCATTAGATAACAGCGATGTGGAGCGCGCCATATCTCTTATACCAAAAGCCAATGTGCTCATGCTTCAACTGGAAGCATCACTGGAACCCACATTTGAGGTTGCCAAAGCAGCGAGTAAAAAAGGACTGAAAGTGATCCTTGATCCTGCTCCTGCTTTCCCGATCCCCGAAGATGTTTTCCCATTCATTGATTTCATCACGCCCAACGAAACTGAAACCGAAGCGCTGGTCGGATTTAAGCCTGCCAACCAGGCCGATGCAGCCCGGGCAGCAACCGCATTGAAAGCCAAGGGCGTCCGCACCGCGATCATTAAAATGGGCGCTCAGGGCGCTTATTATGACAGCCCCGAAGGCAGCGGTTTTGTAAATGCCTTCAAGGTTAACGCAGTCGATACAGTCGCGGCTGGCGATGCTTTCAATGCCGGCCTGGCTGTCGCGATCTCGGAAGGAAAAAGCATTGCTGAAGCTGTGCGCTGGGGAGCTGCGGCGGGGGCTATCGCCACAACTCGCAAAGGAGCACTGCCATCCATGCCCCATCGTGATGAAATGGTGAGATTAATAAAGGAGCAAGCATGACCGCAACACTGATTAAAAGCGCTGTTGTACTGTGCCTGGATAGGTCTGACCAGATATTCAAAGATGGTTATTTAGTTGTCGAGGATGAGCGCATCACTGAGATCGGATATCAGAAGGATCTGGGCGCCTCCCGCAAGTTTGACCAGACCGTTGATCTGGGCAATCGCCTGGTAATGCCGGGGCTTGTCAATGCTCACACGCATTCCCCCATGACGCTTTTCCGGGGCCACGTGGAAGGGCACTCCATTTTTAATCTGAAGGGCTGGTACAACACCGTACGCGTCCTGGAACTGGATATGACGCCGGACATGATCTCTCCCGGTGTCGCGGTCTCCTGCGCCGAAATGATCCGCACTGGCACTACAACCTTCGTGGACCAGTATTTCTGGATGGACCAGATCTACCCGGTGGTTCGGCAAAGCGGACTGCGTGCTGCACTGGCTTACGGTATCGTTGAACTGGGTGAAGAAGAAGCACGCAAACGCGAGGTTGCTGCGGCTTCCAAATTTCTGGATGATCTGAGCGGCGATCCCCTGCTCGATGGCTGGGTTGGTCCGCATGCTTTTTTTGTGGATAACAGCGAAACGGCCATGCAGATGGAAAGAGAACTTGTGGAGAAACATAAAACCGGTTTCCACATCCATTTTCTAACCGGTCAATCTGAAAATAAATATTGCCAGGAAAAATACGGTCATTCAGCTGTTAAGCAGCTGGAAGCGATGGGCTTTTTGAAATACCCCATCATTGCGGCTCACAGCATTGGCATCCTTGAAGAGGATTACGCGGTTGTTAAGGATAAGCCATTTACACCCGTTTTCGCACCTTCTTCCGGAATGCGCAACGCAGCCGGTTTGGCTCCGCTGGTGGAATTGCGTGAAGCGGGTGTTAATGTTGCACTTGGGACGGATAACGTTACCAACAATAACAGCTATGATATGTTTAAAGAGATGTCACTGACGGGAAAACTGATGGCGCTTCTCCATCGTGATGCAGCCGCGCTGCCCACGCGTTATATTCTTGAAATGGCAACCATCAATGGCGCCAAAGCGATCGGCAAGGAAAATGAGATCGGTTCCCTGGAAAAAGGCAAAAAAGCAGACCTGATCGCTCTCGATCTGGACGAGATCGGCTGGGCGCCGTTCGGCGGGCAGGATTTTTACGCAGCACTGGTCTATGCGGTTGGCGGTTATCACGTGAAAGATGTGATGGTCAACGGCAAATGGCTCTATCGCGACAACCGCTACCTGACCATTGACTACACGAAAGCCAAAAGAGACCTTGAAGCCAAGCACACTGAACTTATGGACAGGATCAAGAATAAGGCACAAAAATGAAAAAGATCATCATTGATACCGATTGCGGCGTAGATGACGCACAGTCCATGCTGCTGGCATTCGGCAGCCCGCTGGTTGAAGTCGTTGGTTTTACTACAGTCCACGGAAATACTTCTGTTAAGAATGCAACCGCCAATACCCTGAAAGTGCTTGATCTGGTCAACAAAGATGTGCCCGTCTTTCCCGGCTGCGCCAACCCGCTGGTGGCTGAACCCCATTATGCCGCCTATGTGCATGGCGAGGACGGTTTGGGCGATGCCGGCATTCCGGTTTCAAAACGTTTGCCGGAAAAGAAACATGCCGCACAGGCTTTGGTCGACCTGGCTTCAGCCCATCCCGGAGAAATCGACCTCATTGCGATCGGACCGCTGACGAACCTTGCAGTTGCCCAGTCGCTTGATCCCGAACTGCCAAATAAATTCGCCAGCCTGACCATTATGGGGGGCGCGGTGTATGCCAAGGGAAATATCAATATCACCGCCGAATTCAATATCTTTGTTGATGCTGAAGCTGCAAGAGCTGTCTTTGAACGTTGGCCAATGGTGCGCATCCTTTCGTGGGAAATGACCATGGAGCATCTTTTCACCAAGGAAAACCTTGACCGCTTCTTCGCTATGAACACTCCGAAATCCAGGTTCATGCACGATACTAACCAGATCATTATGGGATTCGTGCAAAAGATGTTCAACCAGGAATTCTTATTTCCCTCAGATGAATTGGCAGTTGCCTGTGCCATTGACCCCAGCCTTGTAACTAAAAAAGAAAGTCATTACGTTTCGGTAGAAACCGGCGGCATTCAATCTCGCGGGCTGACCTATGTTGACTGGTGGGATCGAAGCGGTAAGGCTGCAAATGCCGAGATCATCCTGGATCTGGACCAGAAACGCTTTGTTCAGATGATGGAAGACGGCCTGCGCTGACCATGCCAGTAAGTGATCCGCTTACCCTTTTAATCTGTGCCAAAGCATACGCGCCAGACCTGCAGTCCTTCCTTCAGGACCTGGTACGCATCCATTCGGTCAATGGCCGTGATCTGGAAAAAGACATTGCTGACCGAATCCTTGAAGAAGCCCACAACCTTGGATTTTCAGCACAGCTGGTGTTTAAAGAAGGATCTCGCCCGAATGTTTTAGTAGAGTTAGGGGAAGGAGAGAACGGATTTGCATTGATAGGCCACATGGATACAGTGGCCGAAGGAAAAGCGGAAGATTGGTCCTTCCCGCCATTCAGTGGAGTAGTAAAAGATAATCTACTTTTCGGCCGCGGCGCTGCGGATAACAAGGCAGGTATCGCTTGCGGATTATATACTCTCGCAATCTTGCGCGACCAAAACCTGATCGACCTTAATGATCAAAAGGTCATCCTCGCGGGTGTCGTGGATGAAGAATCCGGCGCCAGCAGCACCCTGGGCGTTCGTTATCTGATCGACAGCGGCAAGCTGCCGATAAAAGGCGCGATCTATACCTACACAAGTGATATTGTCTGCATTGGCCATCGCGGTCTGCTTCGGATCGAGATCACAACACATGGGCAATCTGCGCATGCCGGCATCGCTGAATGGCACAACAAGTCGCTTGGGCATAACGCCGTAACCGGCCTTGCGGACATTTTATTGGAATTGGAAGAACTAAAGATCCCGTTTCCACAATCCCCGGGATTTGAGCATCTGGGCTGTACCATTACTCCAGGAACACTGATCAGCGGTGGGGATTATCCCAGCATCGTCCCAAACAAAGCCACCGCCATGGTGGATATCCGGATTATGCCCGGGCAGTCAGCCGAAGCTGCCTTGGCTGAGGTTGACAGGGTCATTGAACGCGTAATCAATCGCCGACAAGGTCTTGGCGTGGAAAAACTGGTCAAGGTCAATTTTCCTGGCGCAGCCATTCCGCAAGATCACCTTCTCGTCAGGCTCGCGCAGGATCATACCCAGGCATTGACCGGCAGACGCTGGGAAGCGTTAGGGGCAGGACCCGGCAACGAGGGCTACATGCTCATTGGCGCAGGCATACCCACTCTATGCGGTTTCGGCCCAACAGGTGGCAATCCGCACGCGCCGGATGAATGGGTGTCGCTGGATAGTTTGCCCGTGACGGTTGCAATGTATGCGGGTATTATTCATGAATATATCAATAATTGATTGTGGAGGTAAAAATGTCACATACTGACCGAGATCCGTGGGTGGATGTCAAGACCTTTCACGGATTCGCTGCCGACCATGTAATCTCAGCGCTGCAAAAAGAGATCAGGCGCGGCAATACTGAAAATGCCGCTTTGCTCGCCTATGAAATGATACTCACCAGTCCGGCGCTTGAAGACTACATGTGGCATCGGCTGAAGGTTATTTCGGTGGAAGATATTGGCTTTGGGGATCTGATGGCGCCGGTGATCATTCAATCACTATTTCAAATGACCTCTACCTGCGACCGCGCTGTCGGCGAGCGCAAACTTTATGCTGTTCATGCTGTGCGCTTCCTGTGCCAGTGTGAAAAGGACCGCTCCAGCGATGAGATGATCAACTGGATCAGCCACGCCAGCGAATTGGGGCAAGCCCTGCCGGCCATCCCGGATTACGCGCTGGATATGCATACCGCTGAAGGAAAAAGCAAAGGCCGCGGTCGGCGTCATTTCTTTGAGGAAGCTTCAAAGACATTGCCTGAAATGCCTGATCGAGATAAAACATATTTGAAAAGAATTACCAAGATGCTCAAGGACGGCGAGATCAACGATTAAGGTTTGTTTAGTAATTAATGTCTGAAGATTATTTACCTAAACAGGCTGGCATTTGCCAGCCTGTTGTTTTTACAAGACCTGCTCTAATTTTCCTTCACCCACTGATTAAGGAAATCAACGGTTCGCCGAATGAAGAGCGGGTCATCATTTCCCTGCCGAATAAAAGTGTGCGGTGCATCTTCATAAAAGAAACACTCATGCTCCCGGCCTGCCTCTTCAAGCTGTTTGCAGAGCTGCTCAGACCAGGTAACGCTGACAGTAGGGTCGGCAGTTCCGTGGTGAACGCTGAAAGCCGCGTCCGTCGCCGAAAGGTCATAAACATTAAATCCTGCAGCATCATTGGTATAACGCTGGCTTACAGCGCCATATAAAACTGCTGCCTTAATCTCAGGTACAAGGTTGATCACCCGCAATGATACTCCCCCACCCAGGCTGTGCCCCCAGATTCCCATCCTGGAAAGGTCTGCTGCCTCAAAGATACTGTCTTTCTGTCCGGCTTCTTTTTTTACATAAGTCAGCAGATTCATAACATCCGCCACGTAACCTGCCTGAAAATCACGAATCCTGCCTGGAGAGTCAGAGGGCGGAAAATTCCGCATGTTCGGGTGCAGGACGATATAGCCATTCTGTGCAATCGCATCGGCATATCGTGTTGAGTAATCCAGGGTCTGGTATTCGCTTGGCGGGATATAGCCGTGCAGGGCGATCACAACCGGGAAAGGTCCTTTACCATTGGGTATATTCACATAGCCATGGATGGTCAGATCATCGCTGTCGTAGGTGATGTAATAGCGGGTAAATTCTGCTTCATTGTGCCAGGGGTATTCTACAGTCAACTCGCCTTGTCCATATTCCCGCTTTGCAAGCGCTTCAAGAGAATAGGGACTGATCTGAGGTGCGGCTTCCTTCACAATGGGCGGTACTGCAGCGGGCGGTGCTGAGATCTTCCCAGTATCAATTTCCGATGTCGTGGCTGTCATTACAGGGGCACAAGCTGTAACTACAAGTCCAAGTACCACTGCCAAAATTTGTGTCCGTTTCATTTTCGTGATCCTATTTAACGTCATTAATATTTATGAAGTTTTTCTATTTTATTCTGGATATTATTACATGGATTTTTTCAAATCACCTTGAGCATGATCAGTTTTACAATTCTCTTACAAAATCGGATTTTGCTGCGATTTAATAAAATGCGATAATTAGTCATTCAATTTCAAAGGACAAAAATGAGATCATTCAGATGGGGAATTATCGGGCCCGGCCGGATTGCCCGAAAATTCGCGGATTGCATTCAAAGCTTGCCGAATTCAAAGGTTCAAGCGGTCGCCAGCCGCAGCGCAAAAGACTTAAAGCAGCTCGTATCTGAAATGCATGCGGAAACTGGATATCAGAGTTATGAAGAACTTGTGCAGGATAAGAATATTGATGCGGTTTATATCGCCACTCCACACCGGTTCCATTATGAGAATGCAATGTTGTGCCTGAAATACGGCAAACCTGCGCTGGTTGAAAAAGCCTTTACTGTCAATGCAACTGAAGCTGAAAGTCTTTCTTTGAAAGCCAGGAAAATGGGTGTTTTTTTAATGGAGGCAATGTGGACGCGTTTTCTGCCTGTATATCGTCAGGTAGAGCGCTGGCTTAAAAGCGGAAAAATTGGCGAAGTTCAGTTTGTAACATCATCCCTGGGTTTTGTCGCCCGGCGCGACCTTGGTGACCGGCTGCTTAATCCAGCTCTCGCAGGCGGCACTGTTCTGGATCTGGGTGTTTACGCAATGGCTGTATCTCAATTTATATTCAGCAAAGCCCCTGTCTCAATTAAAGCGCAGGGGTATATTGGGGAAACCGGTGTGGATGAAGCCATCAGCACCAGTCTGGATTATGGCGGAGGACGCTTTTCTCAGTTTGTCTGTACTTTTCTGACAAGACCTTCAATGAAAGTGGAAATCTTCGGAACAAAAGGGGAAATCACCATTCTTCCTGCTTACAACTCAACTGAGCGGGCATCCCTGATGGTCAACAAGAGCGAAAAATTTTTGCACTTGCCTCACCGAATTAATGGATTCGAATTTCAGATCGAGGAAGCCCAGCGCTGTATCAAAGCAGGCAAGTTGGAAAGTCCGTTAATGCCGCTTTCAGATTCCATCGACAACCTGCGTGTTCTGGATGAGGTTCGAAAACAGATCGGTGTAAGTTTTTCCTTTGAAATGAAAAACTGATATCTTCTCCATCTACCAAGCTTTAATACTTGTCGGATTTTTACCTGTGATATGAAAGAAAGGATCCCCATTACTTTCGAAGTTTTGAGGACCCAGCTTGTTTAGTGCATTTTTCCAAAAAAGGAAATCAATCTCCCAGGCAGGTGCCAACCCGTCTGGCAGTTTCTACCCAGAGATGATCGGCAGGCACCACTCGGCGTTTGTCCACCACGCTTTTAAGTGGTACAGGTTTGATCTCCTGTCCTTTAATAGCAACCATCATCCCATGCACACCTTCTGTAATTAACGCGGCCGCCGTTGTACCGAGTTCGGATCCCAGCAGCCGATCTCGTGCTGACGGAGTTCCGCCGCGCTGTGTATACCCAAGTATGGTTATTCGTGTTTCAAGACCCGTCAACCTTTCCAGGTCCTGGGAAAGCGTCATGGTCCGTCCCGTCTGCCCGGCATAAAATTCTTCCAAAGCAGCTTTTACTTTATCCTTATCCTTTTTTTCCTTGGCAGCATCTTTTTCCGCGAGAAGCTGTTTTTCACGCTTGCGGTCTGTAACAGACATGGCGCCCTCGGATATTGCGATAATACTGAAATGCTTGCCGCTGCGGCTGCGTTCAAGTATCGCTCCAGCGATTGATTCAGGTCTGTAGGCGATCTCGGGTATGAGGATCACATCAGCGCCACCGGAAATGCCTGAGCCAAGCGCCAACCACCCTGCGTTGTGTCCCATGATCTCTACCATGATAATGCGATGATGGCTGTGAGCTGTGCTGTGCAGCCGGTCGATTGCTTCAGTGGCAATATTCAGCGCTGTATCAAATCCAAGCGTTACATCAGTATTCGCGATGTCATTATCGATCGTCTTGGGCAAAGTGAGGACATTCATGCCTTTGTCCATCAAGCTGAAAGCGTTCTTCTGAGTGCCGCCTCCGCCGATACAAACCAGGATATCAAGGTGATGCTTTTTGTATGTTTCCAGCATGGCATCGCGCATATCCTGTATCTTTCCCCCAACCAGCATCTTGGAAGGCTTGTCACGGCTGGTGCCAAGTATCGTACCGCCGATGGTCAGGATGCCGGACAAAGCAGAGTTATCAAGCACAATATGCCGGTCATGCAAAAGCCCAAGAAATCCATCAAAAAAGCCGATCAACTGCAGATCGTAAACATAAGAGGCGGATTTTCCCAAACCGCGCAGTGCAGCATTTAACCCGGGGGTGTCTCCGCCTGCGGTAAGTACGCCAACATTGATGGTCATGATGTTTCTCCTATTATTCTCATACTTTATTATAGAACAACCGGATGAGTATCGCTATTCCGCTAAATGATAAAATTAAGCATCACACAAAAAAGGAGCAGCCATGTCTAATTTACCTGATGGATTGGATGAAAATTCCATGATCTCCGCAATTGCATGGGAAATTGTGAACGTCGCATTCTTGCGCAAAGCGGGCTTCAACGACCTCCCAAACGAGGAGGTTTTTTTGAAGCTGACCAATGAATTCATCCGCGCCCGGCAGGCAATTTACCACGGTAAACCGCTAGTAGATCAGAAAAAAAGTTAACAATCATTACAGGATCGGGGGCTTTTGAGTTTAAGACAAGCGCTGAGTTTTCTGTTTTTCCCCAATGACCTGCCAAACTTCCTGATAATCCCTCCACCAAAAAACTATTAAACTTATAATGTCTCAAAGCAAATTACACAAAGAGGAGTGTTCCATTTATGCTGGTCTCACTTTGAAATAAACTTTGATAGATCAGCGAATCCATTTTCTCCACTAATTTCAAATATGAAAAAGTCGAAAAGATTTCAGTTTCTTAACTTGGTTTTTAAGTGTCGATTAGTTTCATCTTAGAAAAACCTTGAGAAACACCCTATAAATGCCACATATTTTGCCCAACCTCATTTTTTGGCCTTTCCAACACCCACTTACATAGGTATTGTTAGAAAAAATATATTTTGATCATCACGATCACGCCAACTATTGCTGCAAGCGCCAGGCTGTGAAGAAAAATCCCGCGCAGGATCTCTCTTTCATGCCCAAACCATCGGGTCGAAATGCTGGTAAGTGAAGCATTTGACAAGGTCTTCAACCAGGCCAAAGGGCGCATCATCATTGCCAGTTTCGCGTCCCTCATCTCCAGGGTGCAGCAGGCCGTCAACGCTGCCGCGGCCCATAACCGCAAGATCGCTTTTGTAGGCACCAGCATGGTCGAGAATGTGGATATGGCCCAAAAGCTGGGCTACCTCACCATCCCCGAAGGCACAACCGTCAGCATTAATACCGCGCTCGAACTGCCCGACCACGAAGTGGCCATCATGTGCACCGGCGCCCAGGGCGAGCCGACCTCCATCCTCGGCCGTCTGGCACGCGGCACTCAGCGCCAATTCGACGCCAAATCGGGCGACACCATCGTCCTGTCATCCAAGACCATTCCCGGCAACGAGGAAGCGGTCTTTTCGACCATCAATGAACTGTTCCGCCGCGGAGCGAACGTTATATATGAAGAGATCATGCCAGTGCATGTCTCCGGCCATGGCAGCCAGGAAGATATCAAGCTGCTCATTCACCTGGTCAAGCCCAAATACTTGATCCCGGCGTATGGTGAGCTGCGGCACCTCAAGCAGGCGTCCATCCTTGCCCAGCAGACCGGCATCCCCGAAAAGCGCGTGCTGCTGGTTGAGAACGGTAACATCATCAATGTCAAAAAGGGCAAGATCAAGCTAAGCGGGCAGGTTTCCTACGAGACCATCTTTGTGGATGGCTCCTGGGTTGGCGACCTGGGCCCGGACGAAATGCGCGACCGCACCCAGCTTTCGCAGGACGGCATCGTTCTGGTGCACGTCAACATCAAAGAGCAGAGCGGCGAGATCCACGGCAAGCCCGAGATCACCAGCCGCGGCTTCGCAGCCCCACAGGAAGCGGACGCCATCCACTCGCGCCTTGAGCGCCAGGTGGTGAACACCGTCAACAATTCCAACGGCAAGACCGAGCGGGACGTGATCCGCACCGTCAAGGATTACATCTTTAAAGAGACCAAGCGCAGCCCAACGGTGCTGGTGACCATCAGCAAGATCTAAATTCACAAAAAAAAGACTCTCAAGCATTTTTTTGAGAGTCTTTTAATAATCAGCATATCAACCACTAATTATTCCCAGGTTCGCCTTTTTCCAATCCCAATCGTTCCTTAATGTACTGATGAGAAGTTAGAACATGATAACTGCACCAGCACGCGATGCCGAGCCACTTCGGACCGTCTTCCAGTAAATTCTTCCAATGCCCAAATCGGCCGGCTGTAAATGGCAGGTAAACTGCATCCATAAAAACAGATAGAGCCAGTAAGGCCATCGCTATCATCAGCATCCAGTAATTCGTTTTGAGTATGGCATTTCTATTGAAATAAAGATAAGTAATACCCCCCGTGATCAAAAACAAAAAAATCCCCTGCTCCTTAATCCCAAGGTATCCCGGTGCGAGAAAATCATGGAACATGAAAAAATCGTCAAAAAGTAAATAGCCCGATAAAAGCGCTGAGGTGATCAAGAACAGGAAGTCCTTTTTATCGATGGAAAGACGCAGTGTCAATGCCGTAAAAAGGCTGATAAAAAAAGACGCACCCCATAGCAAATTGCCCAGACTTGAAAGCATTCCGGCCAGCGGATGAATGTCGCCGATCGATGCGGGATCGCGCGTGAAAGCGGAAAAATCCAATCCCATCACGCTGTTTGCGATTATTGCCGCGATTAGGGCGATTAAAGCGGGGGTCAGGGTTATGAACGATCGAGCCAGTATTTTATTTTTCAATGGACTCCCTCTGCAGTGAGATTCTTTCCGAACATTTTACAGTGTTTATTTTATATCAAATATCAAAATAAACTTGTTTGCGCGTTCTTACAGTGCAGGGCACCCCAGCTTATTCTTTCCAGCCCTTCTCACCCAGCAGCGGCACGAACACCACAGGCAGGACGTCCCGCTTTTCAAGTCCGGCATCCGTCAGTTGCCATTCTTCCAGCATCTGGTTCCAGCGCTCGCCAACCGGAATGACCAGTCGGGCGCCCGGCTTGAGCTGATCGGTCAATTCTTTTGGCACCGCAGGCGCCGCGGCTGTTACGATGATACGGTCGTAGGGTGCGGCCGCCAGCCAGCCAAGCGACCCATCCCCTTTATGCACGAATACATTTTTAATGCCAAGCGTTTTAAGGGCTTCCGCCGCGCTTTCCGCCAGCTCCGGGATGCGCTCGACAGAATGAACTTCTCTGCATAGTTTTGCCAGTATGGCTGCCTGATATCCGGAACCTGTGCCGATCTCCAGAACCCTCTCTTTACCAGTGAGCTGCAGGCAGCTGGTCATCAGAGCCACAATATAGGGCTGCGAAATGGTCTGTCCGGCCCCGACCGGCAGAGGATGGTTGGCATAGGCTTCGCTTGAGAATTTTTCAGGGACAAAAACATGCCTCGGCACCGAGCGCATGGCAGCCAGCACGCGCGCGTCTGTGATTCCCCGGGCAATGATCTGCTGCTCGACCATTGCCTCCCGTGCATCTTGATAAGGGTCGCGTCTAGCCATCAATCTTATTATATAAAGTCCAAAGGAAATTGGTTTTGCAGGCCGCACATTCCCGGTAGTCCCCGACAGTAGGAGGGGATTGTGCGGCAATGTCGCCCATTTAATCGCAACGCCGGGTAAGAAAACCCGGCCTACGAATGGTAGGCCGCACATTCCCGGAAGCCTCCGACAATAGGAGGGGATTGTGCGGCTTAAACGCCCATTTAATCACAACGCCGGGCAATCCCTTCCCTTTGGTCAGGGATCTACGAGAATGCCTGGCTAACAAAAAATAACTTTGCCTACTTCTGCAATTCCCGCGCGATCAACCTGTCCACCTTGCCCATCGGGTATTCACCCAGGAGTTCGATCTCGACCCACTCCACCCCTTCGGATTGCAGGGGCTTTGGATCGCCTTTGACGATCACCGCCCGAAAAGTATGCACAGTGACCTTGAAATGCGTATACGCGTGCCTGTAAATGCCCAGCGCTTCGCCCACCGTGACCTCCACCCCCAGCTCCTCACGCAGTTCCCTGATCAACGCCTCGGGCAGGGTTTCTCCGGCTTCCACCTTCCCACCGGGGAATTCCCACAACCCGCCCAGCAGCCCGGTCGAGTTCCGCAGATCGATAAGCGCTTTGTCGTCTTTAACGATCACCGCAGCTGCCACCTGGTAATGCGGTACTGGTGCCCTTTTAGCTTTGACCGGCAGTTCATTCTGGAGGTTCTTTTGGAAAGCAGCGCATTCCAGTTGCAGGGGGCATTCGGTGCAATGAGGATTTCGAGGCAGGCAGATGGTCGCGCCCAGGTCCATGAAAGCCTGGTTCACATCGCCGGGCTTTTTCTCCGGCAGGATCTCAACCAGCTGTTCGCGCAGTATTGCCGCATTCTTCTCTTCATTTACAGCAAGGCGAAATTCGCTCAATCTGGCGAGAACGCGTTTCAGGTTGCCATCCAGCGCCGGGGCCTTAATGCCAAAGGCGATAGAAGCGATCGCTCCCGCAATATAGGTCCCGATTCCCGGCAGCGCTTCAAGCTGCCTGACATCCCGGGGCAGCTGCCCGCCATGCTCGCTGACCAGCACTTTGGCGCAGCGCAGGATATTCCTGGCGCGGCTGTAATATCCCAGCCCTTCCCAAACCTGCAGAACATCCTGCTCCTGCGCATCTGCCAGAGAAGCCAGGTCGGGGAAACGCACCATCCAGCGGGTGTAATAAGGGACGACCGTATCCACCTGTGTCTGCTGCAGCATGACCTCAGAGATCCAAACGCGATACGGATCAACAGCGCCGCGCCATGGCAGGCTGCGCCCGTTCTTGCAGTACCAGTCCAGCAATTTTTTACGGATCAAAGCGGGATTCATGAAAATATCAGAATAATTTTAAAACGCTTAGAACTGAAAACTGCCAGTGGATCTGACAATGCGGGCTTTGAAATTGGCCACATATCCAAGCAGTTTTTCAAGCAGGCTCTGCCAGCGCGGGGTGCTGATCACATCCTGAATACTGCCGATCGAAGGCATGACCGCCCCCACCAGGATCTGCGGCCGCTCGCCGTAAACGGTCATATAGGCATCACTCAGCGTAAAGCCAAGCTTTTGGACTTCGGGAATGAATTCTCGGACCACGAACTCGAAATATTCCTGTTCCTTTTCAGGCGAAATATCCCAGGTCATGATCAGTTTTCCGGCCATAGGGTTTTATTCGTGCGGATAATCGAGAATGACCACCTGGGTTTCTTCCGGCAGGCTTTCGATGCTGGTAACCTTCAATCCCGGAACGGTTTCAACGCTGGTGAGTCCCATCTCTTTCAGGAACTTGCCGACCGGATCAAGCGTTACAGTGGTTGCAGGGGTTGCGTAATGCATGGGAATAACGATATTGGGCTCGAACAGGCTGATCACTTCCGATGCTTTGGTGGCGTTCAGGCTCTCATTGCCGCCCACCGGTATGAGTGCGATATGCACCGGACCGAGGGCTTCCACTTCCGCCTGGGTTGGCACCTGCTGCATGTCGCCCAGGTGGATGATGTTGATGCCGTTGTAATCGATCAGATAAAGTGAATTAGGTATCTGAACGGTGCCGTTCTTCTTTTTATGGTCCGTGCGCAGGCCGGTGATGAAAACACCGCCGATCTCATATTCTCCGGGTCCGGTGATCACGTAAGGTTCGCCTTTGACGCCCTTCAGATAGCTGTGGCTGGGGGATTCATGGCTGATGGTGACGATATCCGCCTTCAGCTTCAGCGGCTGATAACCCACATGCTCGCTGTCATAGGGGTCGCAAACAACTGTCGCCTGACCGCGGTCAGTGATCCGAAAACATGAATGTCCGTACCAGGTAATTTCCATCCAACCTCCGTTATAGAGAGGGATTATACAATAAGTGAGCGCCCCCTGAGAGTCGGGAAATATAGAGGAGCGGGGAACTGGCCTTTATTGAAGTACTTGTTTGCTTTGCTATACCGGGAAACTGCATTGGCATTCTAAATTCAAACAGGATCTGTTTTAGAACTGGACCTCACTTTTTGTTAAAACAATACCAGTTCCATTTCCCGCCGGGTATCACTGGTGAATTCAGCCCTCACCATTACCAATCTTTTCTTGCCAAACGTGGAACTGAAGCGCTCATAACAACGTCTTAATACCACACTTCATATAATAAATCTTGGAAAGGGATGCTTATGAAAACGCTTTTTATTGGCTCGATCAGCGCAGTAATTCTCCTTCTGCTCCTGTCTGCCTGCACTGGCAGCTTATCACCAGACCCACTCGATGGTACTGTCTGGGAATTGAAAGAGATCAATGATCTGCCAACTCTGCAGAACACCATCGTTACAGCGGAGTTCACGCAAGGGAAGGTCGGCGGCTCGTCCGGCTGCAATTCATACGGCGGCGCTTACAAAGTAAATGGTAATAAGTTCACATCTGAATCCATTGCCATGACGTTGATGGCTTGCGTGGACGCAGGTGTAATGGAGCAGGAAAGTGCTTTTCTGGAGATCCTTCAGAAAGCCCAAACCTTTGAGATCAAAGATGGCCAGCTGCTGATCTTCAGTTCGGACGGGAAAAACTTGCGCTTCTTACAAAATCCCTGATCATAATATTTGCTGACTGGCTTAAAGCATCTCACTGGTCGTTTCCGGATCATTTTCCAACGACATACATTGGGCTTGACCAGGCAAAATGCCCGTCTTCCTGAGCCACACGGATGTAAACAGGATTGTCGCCCTTCTTTAGATCGCTGAGCGGTAGCTCGAACGAGTATTCATTGCTTTTCTGCGTATCCGGCAGGCGGTAAACCTGCAGCGCCAACTCCAGGCCGTTGCAATCCCAAACCTTCGGTTCAATGCCGATCTCATTAATATCGATATTTGCTTTCACCTGCACGGTGTCGATCTCGATCTTTCCCGCTAATGGGTCTTGCAGCATCATGACCAGACCTCTGACATTGCCGGTGGTAAAGGACCTCCATGCCAGCTTGTTGCTGCTGATCTGCTGCAGCGGCTGTTCAGGATTCCAGAAATTGACCGAATCAGCGCTTTCGATACTGTTGCCGCTCACGGTCAGCGATCCATCCCATTTAACATTCCTGTCACGCCCGCGCACCCGCGCCCCATTCCAGGTGACCTTGATTCTTCGGCCAGGCTCATCTGCGCTGAAGGGCCTCAGTGTCTTGATCAACTCCAACCCGTTGAACACATCCACCCGCTCGATCGGCGCCGAACCTGCCAGCCGTACCTTCAGCATCGGTGCACCATTATGGATTTCTGCAGCATCGCCCATCATATACCTTCGCCCGGTCCCGTCTTCCAGTTCCACATCCATCAGTGTGCGGCAGCCGGTGGTGGCATAGAAATGCCGTGCTTTCAGTGCGCCGAAAACGTTTTCACGGTCCAGCTTTTCCGCCAGCACGCAGGTCAGCCCGCCCATGGCGCCGAACTTGCTGTTGCCCGGATATGAAGCGCCGGGATCCGCTTTATGCCCGTCGGAGTTGGCTGCAAAGCCCACGCGGTATCCCCGGGCGATCGCATCCTGTATGAACCATTCGAATGTTCCCCACACGGAATGGGCTTCCACTGCCAGCACAAGCTCGGGGTCATGCACACTCAGGTCAGCGTATCGCCCGCCGACATGCGCGAAAACAAATGGCCTGGGGTCTGTTTGCTTTTTGAGGTTACTGAAGAGGTCTTTGGTGGTAATTGAATCATCGAATTTTGAAGTTTGTCCGGGCAGCAGTTCGCAGCAGCTGCGCGTTATGCTTCCGCCTTCGGAGGTGAAATAGACGTTATGGTCGCCGCCCAGCGGTGTATTGCCGCTCCACTCATAACCCGGGAAGGTAACAAATTCCCCCGGCTGATAATATTCTTTGGTGATGGCGTTGATCTTGCCCCAGAACGCATCTGTTACTTCAAAATCATTGCCCTGGTGGCCTAAAATGTCCAGCAAGCCGTAATCTCTGCCGAAGGTGAAATAATCCTCGATGGTGTTGCTGCCGATAGTCTCGCCGGACTGGCCGTGAAAATCCGCCCAGAACTTGCGCAGTTTGGGCTGCACAGTCGCGACACCGATCGGGTTGCTTTGCGCTGAAAGTCCGGATGTACTGTCTTTTCCGGTTACCGTGAAACAGCCGGTTTCGTTGAATCCAGGATGCTCGAATTTCAGCGGTTTTTGCGCCGCATTGCCCCATTGATCTTCCAGCCGAAGGTGATAGCTGAAAGGCTGGTTGACGATCATCTCCGAAGGCGCAACGCACACCGCCCGAACCGCTTCGCCCGCCAGCACCTGCAGCACCGGTGAATCCGGGAGTTCTTTAAAGGTAAAGGTCGCGATCGGGTCAACCAGGGTCTTGAATTCCATTTTGCGCAGTGGGAAGGTCGGCATTTGCCAGCCGGGTGAGCCCCCTGAGGTATCCCCAAAGACCACGATGACCTTGTCGCCTTTATCCAGGTATTCTTCATTGATGCTCAGGTAGAGCGCCTTGTTGAACGGGCGGTTGTGCCCTTTCGGGTCCCAGCGCGGTTTGATGACAGTTTTGCAGGTCGTTGAAACGGTGCAGTAATTGGGCGCGGTGGTGTTGTCAAACTGCGGTGTGCCGAAGTCGTCCATATGCCGAAAGACGATCTTCAAATAACCGGCGCAATCCATTGGATGCCCGGTAGTGTAGGTAAATGTGATGGTCTCAAAAGAACCGGCGATCACAGGAGTTTTTCGATCGATTTCCGCAAAGCCGAGATCCAGTTGTGTCATAGTTACCTCCGGAGATTGATTTTGTAAGAGGAAGTCAGATAAAAATTGCTGAAAAATTATACCAACTCAGCAATTTCTTTATTTTTTTTTCTATAATATAAAAAGGTTTGATCGCAATTTGAGGAGAAATTGTATGGAAAAAGTGATCAATTGGCTACTAGGGGGACCTGCCTGGATCAGGTCTCGCTGTCTGACTGAACTACTCAATGTTCCTGACACTGACCATCGAGTAGTTGAAGCGCATAGCGTATTGATTCATGATCCGCAAATAAATCTGCTTCTTTCTGATGTTAATAAATGGGAAAGTGCACTGCTTAAAAGGCATAATGACGCTGACCACCCTATCCATAAACTCTGTTTTCTGGCAGATATAGGGTTATCTATCGAAAACCAGGATATTCAAGAAATTACATCAATGATCCTCGATCATCACGATTCAAGCGGACCATTTCTTTCCTTATCCAACTACCCCATCCATTTTGGCGGCACTGGTAAAGATGAGTGGTTGTGGGCGTTGTGCGATGCGCCTTTGTTAACTTATGCCCTCTCGAAATTAGGTTTACACGCAGAGCCACGGATAAAACGCTCTCTCAATTTTCTTGTTACGCTAGCACGTGAAAATGGCTGGCCGTGTGCCGTTTCTGCATCATTGGGAAATTTTAGGGGACCCGGGAAGAAAAGTGACCCATGTCCCTATGCTACTTTGGTCATGCTAAAGGCATTGTCAACACAAGATTCCGAAGAATATCGTTCAGTGATACAGAATGGGATTAATTCGCTATTGTATCTGTGGGAAAAAAGTCAAACTGAACATCCATATTTATTTAAGATGGGGACTGATTTCAGGAAACTAAAGGCGCCTTTTATTTGGTTTGATATTCTACATACTGCGGAAGTGCTTTCTCACTTTCACTATGCCCGAAGTGATAATCGCTTTTTATCAATGCTCGATGTCTTGCGCAGCAAGATGGATTTGGAAGGTTACCTTTCAAGTGAATCTATTTGGACCAAATGGAAAGGCTGGGAATTCTGCCAGAAAGCGGAACCCTCAAGATGGATCACCTTGTCAGTTTATTGTATTTTAAAAAGAGTGGGATTCTTATAATCCGCACGTTACTGTTTTGAATGTAACGACTCTCTGCCAAACAATGGTATTACCCGTACCGGTGGATCACCATCAGCGTCAGGTCATCTGATACCGGCGCCCCGCCTCTGAAATCCATGATCTTCTGTTCGATCGCATCGATCAGCGACGAAGAAGGCCGGTTCCTGAACAGGTTAAGGATGTTAAACAGCCGCTTTTCCCCGAAAAGCGTCCCGTCAGCCGAGCGGGCTTCAGTGACGCCGTCGGTATAAAAGACCAGTTGGTCGTCTTCTTTCATCTGCAGCTGCTGGTCAGTCAGCTTCAATTGTTCGCTGACGCCCAAGGGCATGCCGCCCATTTCCAGCCACACCACATCCTTGCGCGATCTGCGCAGCCAAAGCGGGCGGTTATGCCCGGCGTTGGTATAGGTCATCTCGCCTGAGCGTGTGTTCAGAATGGCATAAAGGCAGGTCACGAACAGCCCCTTCTGTGAATTCAGCAGCAGCGATCGGTTGACCCGCATCAAAGCCGCAGAAGGCAGGTCACCTTCCTGCGCTTCCGCATGGATCAGCGTTCGCGCGACGGTCATGTAAAGCGCCGCCGGCATACCCTTATCCGAAACGTCCGCAATGACCAGTCCCACCCGTTCCTCATCCAGCACAAATGCGTCATAAAAGTCGCCGCCCACCTGAAGTGCCGGGCGCCAGCGGGCATTCAGCTCCCAACCCGCAATGGCAGGCAGTGCCTCAGGCAGAAAGGTCTTTTGGATCTCCTGTGCGAGCTGGAATTCCTGGCTGATGCGTTCGCGGTTGATCATCTCGTTCTTCAGCTTTTCATTCTGCATGGACATCGAAAGGTTGCGCGCGATGCCTGAAATGATCTCGACCTTCTTCTCGCGGTATTCAAAGCCCTTTTCTGACTCCAGCACGAACAGCAAGCCATAGCGCCCCTCATGCGTGAACAGGGGCATCACGATCAGCAATGGTTCGGGTATGGATGCCCTGGCGGATTCATCCAAACTTCCGCCAGCGTCGGCTTTGATCCAGGTCTCGATCGGCTGCCCGGTGACCTGAAAAAAGAGCGGGGTATCCGAGTTCAGCATCATGCCCATATTGGTTTTGGGGAAATAACGGGTTGAAAGCGGCAGCCGGTTCAGTTGGCTCTTCCAGTGGTAGCTGAGCTTGGGGCCAAGTTGCAGGCGGCTGCTGGCTTCGTCATACAGGTACACAAAAGCAGTATCCACACCCACAACCAGCGGCAGGAAGTTAATGATCGAATCCAACGTTTCCTGCAGGTCAGCGGAAGTAGCCACCATTTCCGCCACCTGCAGCAGCACTGCGGTGACATAAGCTTCGTTCTCCTGCGATTCCTGCAGGCGCAGGTTCTCTACCGACAGGGCTGTCTGCCGCCCGACAGCCATCAAAGCATCGCTGATAGAGACCTCAGTTCCCTCACTGGCGGTTTCCTTTCCCAGGTCATCCACCAGGATCGCGCCGAAAACCTTTCCGTGCACCGCCATCGGCACCAGCCCGCAGCGCCGTGAAGCATGCGCCTTATTGCCTTGCCCGCATTTCAGCATGTCGCGACTGAAGGGTACAGGTTCCCGTTCCGCAAGCAGCCGCGTGAAAAGTTCCAGACCGTCCATGGAATAGGGAAGCATCGCCAATGACGGTTCTTCATCCTTCTCAAAGCCGTAATGGGTATTAAGGATAAATTCACCTGAAGTGATATCCCGCAGGAAGATCGCGCAGTGTTCCACATCTGTGAACAGCGGAATAAGCCTGGCGACCGCCGCTGCGAGGTCTTCGGCAGTTTCGTGCTGCTGCGATGCTTCGGATACCTGCAGCAGCATTGTTGAAAGCCAGGTCTGATCCAGCAGGTCATCGATCAAGCCCAGGTTGCGTATGGCAACCGCCACATTGTCAGCCAGAATGCGCAGAACCAGGATGTCGTTCTCATGCAGGCGCCTGGGCTGGTCGCTCATGATCTCCAGAACGCCCAGCACCCTTTCTCCGATCATCAGCGGCAGGCAGAGCTTGGATCGGGCCTCTTCAAGCCCGTTCACCTTTACATATCGGCTGTCTTGTGCCAGGTCCGGCGCGTAGATCTCCTGCCCGCTCTGGGCGCAGGTTCCCACCAGTCCGGCGCCAAAGGCGATACCGCCCTGCCCGGCCAACTCGCGGATCTGCTCTTTGCTCAATGCCTTACCCGCGCTGGATCGGTAACTGATCCGGCTGGTTGGGCTGTCAACAGTGTAAAGCGCTACAAAATAGAAATTGAAGGTGGATTGGATCAGCTGGGTGATCTTTCGGAACAGATCCTGCTGGTCATGCAGCTGCACGATCTCGCTGTTCACCGAGCGCATCAGCGTCAGCTGCTCTTTGCGCCATTCTTTAAGCAGGTAAAGGCGTGATACTTCAAGGATCTTGGCAAAATATCCGCCGGCGCCTGCCAGGAACTCATTCATGTCCGCTGGAGCAAGAGAGTCTTTGGTTTGCTCCAGGCACAGGCAGCCGATCAGCCCATCGGGTGTTTTTAGGGGGATCGCTAAAACGCAAGGATCCGTTTTTACCGAAGCACTGACAATTGCCTCACACTCAGAAGGGGTCACGAATTCGATCTTGTCTGATTGATCCGATCCCTTATGCGGAAGCGTTCTGAATTCATCGACCAGGCGTACGCTTACCTGCCGGCCTTCTCCGATCAGACGGCTGAATTCGCGTTCAATAAAAAGAACCTGGTCTTGCACAGAGGAAAGGGACAGCAATTCCTCCCCCATCCCATAAAGCAGACGCCATCGTTCTTCAAGGGACCGCACAGGTCCAGCGTCCAAAAATACCCCGCTTTCTTATTCTTTAAGGCTCAAAAGCCTTTTTCTGCAGCTTGGTCATCGTCAGCAGGTTGCCGCCGTGCCCATTAAAGGAAAAAGCCACACTATCCATCAGCGATTTCATAAAGTGCATCCCCAGTCCGCCGGGTTCCCGGCAGCAGACGTCCGAAAAAAGGTCGGGTTTAGCCACTGCCTCAGGGTCAAAGGGCTTGCCGTGGTCATGCAAAATGACCTCGAGCCCGTCGGGGATCACCCGGTAAGAGCATTCGATCTCGCCTTTATCTTCACCGCCATAAGCATGATCAATGATATTCGAAGCTGCTTCATCCACTGCCAGTTCAACATCCGCGATCGCATCCTCATCCAGCCCGGCTTGCTCAGCCGCGCGGGCATAAAAATTTCGTATCGCATCCAGGCTGGAAAACCGCCCGGGAAAGGCCATTGTCCTCATACGCAGCCCGCCTAAAAGCTGCCGACTGCTTGCGTGGGATCGTCAAAGATCTTGAAATAGGGGATAAACCCGGCCAATTCAAGAGCATCATGCGTGCGCTTGCCCAATCCGGCCAAAATTACCTCGCCGCGGTTGAAGCGCTTGCATTTCTTTTGGGCGTTAACCAGCACCCACAAGCCGGCGCTGGAAATGAATTCCACCTTG
>Ga0172371_10003490_pt1 | contig 24320 bp, 21 predicted proteins | sample Lak12m_FD_114543 | JGI IMG/M metagenome (GOLD analysis project Ga0172371, IMG submission 114543) | Freshwater microbial communities from Kabuno Bay, South-Kivu, Congo - kab_022012_12m | ecosystem: Environmental > Aquatic > Freshwater > Lake | place: Democratic Republic of the Congo: South-Kivu... | reverse complement strand
ACTTTGGGAACAGGCATAGGATCTGCTATTTTTGTGAATGGTCAGTTATTACCGAATGCTGAGTTGGGTCATCTTGAAATGGATGGAAAAGATGCTGAAAAAGTTGCCGCCGCCAATGTCAAAGAAACGAAGAAGTTATCCTGGAAAGATTGGGGTAAAAGGTTAAAGGATTATCTGAAAACTGTTGAGAATCTGATCTATCCAGATCTCATCATACTGGGCGGAGGTGTCAGCAGTCGGTACGAGAAATACCAGCAATTCTTGAATATACGCACCCGGCTGACTCCGGCAGAATTACAAAATAATGCCGGCATTATTGGCGCTGCGCTGGCAGCTGGGGAAGATGATTAACAAAAAAAGCGGGAAGGTGAAAACCTTCCCGCTTTTTTTATTCCCTGATTACTGAGATTTATACCCTGGGCCTTTTTTAAAGTAATCCGCGTTGGCGGTAATATCGCCTGTCAAATCAACAACTTCACCGGCATTCAAAGTTCGGGTGGCTTTCAAGTGTATGGCGTCACCATGATGATTTGTTCCATCATACGCTTCCGTGAAACCAGCTGTACCCTCAGGGGCGGCGATCTTCTCACCTCCCCGAGCTTTATAAGACGATGAGACTTCATCTTCTGGGAAGATGGCCGAGAATGGGCATTCCGGAACGCAGGCGCCGCAATCGATACAGGTATCGGGATCGATATAATAGAGCGGCCATTCTGATTCGGGTTTTCCGGGAACTATGCATTCCACAGGGCAAACTGTCTGGCATCCAGAATCGCGTAAGCATAGTTTGGTAATTACATGGGTCATTTCTTCCTCCTATTAATTCATGAAGCGGTTTTGAACGACATCCCAATTTACAATGTTCCACCAGTTCGTAAGGTATTCAGCCCGGCGGTTCTGGTATTTTAAATAATAGGCATGCTCCCAGACATCTACTACCAGAAGGGGTTTCATGCTATCTGAAAGCGGACAATCCTGATTCAGAGTGGCCAGAACAACCAGGGAACCGTCTTTTTTCTGGCACAACCAGCTGTAACCAGAGCCCAGGCGACCTAACCCGGTTTTTTCCATTTCGGCTTTGAGGTTCGCTAAACTACCAAAAGTGGTTTCGATTTTAGTAAGCAGGGATCCGGTTGGCTCTTTCGCACCGGATAGACTCATATTCTCCCAGTACAGATTATGGTTGTAAAACCCGCCACCATTGTTTTTCACAATTGTGCGGATTTCTTCTGGGAGTTGATCCAGATTTGATAGGATCCACTCAATGGTTTTTTCAAAGAATTGAGGATGTGCTTCCAGCGCTTTATTGCAGTTAGCCAGATATGTTGCATGATGCTTGGTATAATGGATCTCAACGGTTCGCGCGTCTATGTGTGGTTCAAGACCATCTAATGCGTATGGCAATTTCGGTAGCTCAAAAACCATAAATCCTCCAGTAATAATCGGTATAAAATGATTTTAGCGTCCAAAGCAGGTAGTGTCAAGTCAGCGCATTTCAAACCAGTTCCACAAATGAGTGTTTTACGTGGGGAGTGACCGTTCCCGGGTGATTCACCTACTTGTTCTGGCTGGGGGAGTAATGTGCATATCGACTGCGGCAATATTCATCCGTTTTGCCCAGAGAGAGGCGTCTTCCCTTGTAATTGCGGCAGGGCGCATGATCGTTTCTACTTTACCCCTGCTGGTTTATGTCTTGCTGCGAAAACGGGAATCGCTTTTCCGGTTGCGTGGGAAAGATTTTTGGTTGAGTGTTCTTTCGGGGACTTTTCTGGCATTCCATTTTGCTTCTTGGATCAGTTCTCTGGAGAAGACGAGTATCACCAGTTCGGTAGTGATCGTATGTACTACACCTGTATGGGTGACACTGGTTGATATCATTCTTTTTAAAGCAAGAATATCCAGAAGCACCATCATCGGTATTGGTATCACTCTTCTGGGTGGGGTTTTAATCGGGGCGAGTGAATCCTGTGCTATCAGTCCCGGTGGGTTTAAGTGTCAAAATGCTTTGACAGCAAACAATAACTGGGGGATGGCAGGGAATATACTCGCTTTGATTGGCGCGTGGATGGCAGCAGGTTATTTGTTGATCGGCAGGGTTGTTCGACAGCGTGTCAATCTATCTACCTACGCGCTGGTAGTATATGGCACCGCAGCAATTCTATTGAGTGGTGCTGTCGCACTGGCTCATTTAGATATTTCGGGGTATTCATTATCTTTCTACGGTTTTATACTCCTTCTGGCGGTATTTCCCCAGCTGATCGGTCACTCTACACTGAATTGGGCATTAAAGTACTTGCCTGTGACTTATGTAACAATAGCCAATATGGGTGAACCAATTGGGTCTACGATCTTTGCGATCATTTTATTCAAAGAAATCCCAACACCATTGAAAGTCTTGGGATCGATCGTAATTCTGGTAGGTATTTTGACGGTAACAAAGGCAGGTATATCGAATAGAGATCAACCTGACGTGTGATGTATTCGGCTGTAAAGTTGATTGAGGTGCCTGATGTTCTGCAACAGATCATCGGCTGAATAATCCAACCGCATTCGCCAATTGCAGTTATTTGCTTGTGTACCGGGGTAATTCATTCTTGCTTCAGTTCCCAGACGTAAAAAATCTTGCATGGGTGCAATTGCCATGTTAGCGACTGAACGCCAGATACCGCGAATCATATCCCAGGCGATATCTTTGCCATCCGTACCCAGATAATCCAGGCAATAGGTTTGGATGGACTCTGGAGAACTGGTGAACCAGCCCATGACTGTATCATTGTCATGGACACCGGTGTACGCCACCGTATTCCGATGATAGTTGTGGGGGAGGAAGCTGTTTGCATCATCACCATAGAAGGCGAAAGTGAAAATACGCATCCCCGGTAATTCGAACTTATTCAGCAAATCGGTGACAGCGGGTACAACCACTCCCAGGTCTTCAGCGATGATAGGTAGCTTTCCAAGGCGGTCTTTAATTGCCTGGAATAGGTCTTCTCCAGGACCTAGCTTCCATTCACCGATCTGTGCAGTAAGGCTACCGCCAGGGATTTCAAAGTAACGGCAAAAACCAATAAAGTGATCCAGTCGGATGATATCCACGGTTTCAAGGCAAGATGTGATTCGATTGATCCACCATTCATAACCGGATGCTTTGTGTACCTCCCAGCGGTAGTGTGGGTTTCCCCACAACTGACCTGTTTCTGAGAATCCATCGGGGGGTACTCCGGCAATTGAGGATGGTGAACCATCCTGATTCAGGGTAAACATGTGAGGTGAAACCCAGGCATCTGCACTGTCATGAGCGATAAAAATGGGAATATCACCGATGATCAGCAATCCACGTTCGTTGGCATATTTCTTTAGAGCTTTCCACTGACGGAAGAATAAAAACTGCGCATAGATGACTTCGTCAATTTGACGCGGATGAGTGGTCTTGAACTTTTCAATCGCTTCAGGGGCACGCGATCGGTAATCTTGCGGCCAGTCAACCCAAGAACAGCCACCATGTTCGTCTTTGAGCGCAGCGAAAAGTGCATATTCAGGAAGCCAATTGGCATGATTATCCTGAAAATCTTTGTATTCATCCAACAAGCTTTTATTGGTTGACCTTACGAAATGCTCGTAAGAGCGTTTCACAATCCTTTTCTTCCACTCAATAACGGGTCCGTAATCGACTTTCTCGGGATTGAAAGTTGGCCGATCTTCCAGATCCTGGAGAGATAGTAGACCTTCATTTAGCAGTAGAGCAGCTGAAACCAGATATGGGTTGCCCGCAAAGGCAGAAAAGCATTGATATGGGGAATCTCCATATCCGGTAGGATTAAGAGGTAGTATTTGCCAGTACGTGCAACCGGTATCCGCGATAAAATCGACCCAACGATATGCTTCGGGACCAAGATCCCCGATACCATCCGGGCCGGGGAGACTCGTGGGGTGTAATAATATTCCTGAGGATCGTTTAAATGTCATAAATCGTTTTCTTGGTTATGATGGTTTGCCCTGCTTTTACATGCAGCGATGAATAATCTTCCAGTAATACATCTGCCTCAACCTCAACCCCCGGTTCAAGGATGGAATCATCCGGTACCAGGCTATTTTTACCGATTGTCGTGATCGTTGGTATTTCCGCTTGAGTGGCAGCGCCAACTCTGGATCTTGCTCCGATTATAACCCGCTTATCTGTGATTGCGTTATAAACGACAGCACCTTCTTTCACGCATGTGTCTGTGAATAAAATACTGTTGACAACCCGTGCTCCGGCGCCGATTTTTACCCCAGGAGATAGGACGCAATTCACCACCTCTGCGCCGGGTGCGATCACGCAACCATCTGACACCATACTGTTAGTGATCGTGTGGTTGCTTGACAGGAATACGGGCGGCCGCTCTTCTGTACGAGTATGGATGATCCAATCCCGATTGTTTAGATCGATGGGGGTAGGACTCTTTAGTAGGTCCATATGCGCCTGCCAGTATGACAAACTGGTGCCAACATCTACCCAGTAACCTGAATAGGGATATCCAAATACCCGGGCATTTTCATGGATTAATTTTGGAATGATATCTTTGCCAAAATCATGAGATGACTGTTCGTTAAGTGTATCCTCCAACAAGGCTTGATCCAACACGGATTGATTGAAGAGATATACACCCATATTTGCCAGATTAGATGGTGGAACTGCGGGCTTCTCGATAAACGATTTTACCCGGTAATCTGGCCCAGTATCCAAAATTCCAAATCGGGGAGCTTCTATCGCGGGTACTTTGATGGTAGCCATGGTCATATCTGCCTGATGATCCAGATGGAAGGTAATTAAGGGTTCATAATCCATCGTGTATATATGATCTCCAGAAAGGATAAGCACAAGATCAGGGTTGCCTTTCTTGATAAAAGCAAAATTCTGTTGGATAGCATCCGCTGTGCCGGTAAACCATTCACTACCACGGCGCGCAGTATATGGAGTGTAGATCCTTACACCACCAGAAAAATCCCGGTTCAGGTCCCAGGGGCTGCCAGCCCCGATATGTTCGATTAGCGAATGTGGGCGATACTGTGCAACAAGCATCACATCGTAAATACCCGAATTAACACAATTAGAAAGCGTAAAATCAATAATCCGGTATTTACCAGCAAATGGAACTGCTGGTTTGGTGCGCTTACTGGTAAGGACTCCCAGTCGTGAACCCTCTCCACCAGCCAGAATTACTGCTCGAACTTTCATGCCGCCTCCATGGGTTATGAGTTATCCAACAATTGCAGGTAAGCCTGGATGTAAAGATTGGCTGAAGATCGCCATGAGACATCCATTGACATGGCTCTCCTCTGTCCAAGCTGCCAGATATTTTTATCTTTGTAATCCTTGATTGCATGCAGGATGGTCGAAGCCAAAGTATCAGCATCCAGGCTTGTAAACAGGTAACCGGTACCGGTCGTTGCCCCACCAGGTAAGATGGTATCTTGTAAACCGCCTGTGGCGCGTGCAACGGGTAGGGCCCCATATCTCTGGGAGATCAATTGTGAAATACCGCAAGGTTCATAGCGCGAAGGCATGAGGAAAATATCCGCTCCCGCATAAATCTGGTGCGCGAGTTGACCATCAAATGCCAGTAAAGTTTTAATTTTCTCGGGATACATACTTTGAAGGATAATTGCCTGTTCTTCCAACCCTGGATTGCCAGTCCCGAGGAGAATGAACTGCCAGGGAACATCCCGGGGAAGGAGCGGCAGAGCTTCAAATAGGACATCGATCCCCTTCTGGTAATCAAGTCTGGAAATGGCAACAAGCAGGGGGATTTCTGGATCTACTTTCAAATTTAATTTCTTCTGAAGAGCGATTTTATTCTGGGAGCGATTTGAAACTGTGTTTACTGAAAAGGGGCTAGAAATAAAAGGATCTACGGAAGGATCCCAGGTGCTGGTATCAATACCATTTACAATCCCACAGATTACCTCTTTACGAGAGTTAAGGAAGACCTCCAAACCGCAGCCAAATTCAGGCGTTAGGATCTCTTGCGCATATCCCGGTGAAACTGGAATGATCAAGTCTGCAGCCGCAATGCCCATTGGAAGGGGAAGCATTTTTGCCCAATCCGGTAATAAAGGTTCGTGAGATGGCTGAAATCCGTAAGCAGTTAAAGCAGGAGAGGTTCCACCTCCGAGGAAAGCCAGGTTGTGTATGGATAATACTCCTTTTGGCCGTGATTCCGATTTTGATCTGAGCTGGTGTAAAGCCAGGGCAGTGTGCCAGTCATTGGCATGGATGATATCCACTTTGTGCTTGATGAAGGTACAAAATGCTTCGGCGGCCAACGAAAAGAATGCATATTTTCTGCCATCCATTAACTCATCCATGCTGTAAGCAGAAGGGGTAGATGAGATACTCTTGCTGGAAAGCAGGAAATATGTGGTATGTCTGGATTCCGCCCGGTAAATCGTTATTTCTTCCTTGCCGGCAGATGTCAATAATTGAAACGAGCCCATTATTTCAGGACTCATCTCCGGATGAATCACAGGGTGAAAGGGAAGTACAACTTCTACCTGTAGTTTGATGCCTGCCTCTTGGGCAGCCAGGTTGATCTCACCGGGTAGAGTGCCAGCAACATCACCTAACCCGCCTACTTTTAGGAAGGGGTCCGCTTCAGCTGCCAGGTAGAGTATGGAAATGGTCATAAAGAGTTCAATTAGCCATATCCAGATAATCGGCCGTAATGATTTGACCGGGGTGGTCAGTCAGGATAGAAAGCAGTAGAGATGCTTTACGTGCTTTTTGCTCAGCATCCTGCCTGCTCCAAGTTCGGCTTTTAATTTCAAGGAATGTACCCAGAAGTGGTTTTGTGACAGTATCAATGTTGATGAAAAACTCAGTATCCTGGAATTTTACAAGGTAGCGAAGACGTTCCTTTTCGATTTCAAACTCCGACTGAGGGCGGAAATACTCGCGATAGAACCTGAGGCTCTGTCCTGCCGGTGCAAAATATCGGCTGCGTGAAAGGAGAGAATCGCTCTCAATTTCATGGTCTTTTGAAGGGCCAATTAGAGTCAGGCGGTAACGAACAGTATCGACCTGACCATCCTCATTGATGAAGTCATCTTCCCGGTACCTGAGACGGTTATCTTCTTCATCATTAAAAATGAAATAGGTGTCATACTCGTGATACTTTCGTTTGCGGATGATCTCTATCTGATCATTGGTGAGAGAGTGGAGGATGGCTTGTGGGTCATTAATCTTTAGTTTAACCTGTACCTCGAAACTCTCTTCTTCCAGTGCGCCTCCAATAGCGATCAATTTGGATAAAACGGATTTTTCCCGCATGAAGAGGAATTTATCGATCTTTTTTGCATATTCCTGAGCGCCATCAATCAGGGCTTTTTCATCCAAGGTGAGCAATTGCTTATTGCGCATAACAAATTTACCGTTGATCATCACATCCGTAACATCGCTGGCTTTCGAAGCATAAATAATCTGAGCGTACACGCCGTTCGGATCGCGATCGAATCGAGGAGAGTTATGAACCGGGGATAGATCTACTAAAATGAGATCCGCGCGCTTACCTGGTTCCAGTGAACCGGTAAGGTGACCGATATGAATGGCGCGCGCGCCAATGCGGGTTGCCATCGAAAGGATCATACGTGCTGGCAGCGCAGTCGGATCATTGCTAAATCCTTTTGCGAGCAGAGCGGCAAGCCGTATTTCTTCAAACATATCCAGATCATTATTCGATGCAGGGCCATCTGTACCGATACCTACATTCAAGCCGGTTTCAAGCATTTGTTTGATCGGAGCAACACCAGATGCCAGTTTTAGGTTGGACGAAGGGTTGTGGGCTACTCCTGCACCTACATGTAACAATGTTCGCATCTCACCTTTATCAATGTGGACGCAGTGAGCTGCAAGTACTTTGGCTTCAAACAATCCTTGTTTTTTAACATATGGGATAACGGGCATCCCATGTTCATTGCGCATATTTTCAACTTCCAGCGCTGTCTCCGCTAGATGGGTATGCAAAGGGATATCGAATTCAGCAGCCAGTTGAGCAGTCGCTTTTAATATTTCGGGTGTGCAAGTATATGGGGCATGCGGAGCAACTGAAGGCACAATGAGTGCATGCCCTTTCCAGCGCTGAATGAATGCCCGAGAATATTCCACAGATTCTTCAAATGAATGCGCATCCGGTGTTGGGAATTTCATGACAGATTGTGAGCAGACAGCCCGCATGCCTGCCTGGGCTGTTGCTTTCGCGATATCTTCTTCAAAGTAGTACATATCTGCAAAGCTGGTTACGCCGCTGCGGATCATTTCTGCACAGGCAAGAGATGTGCCCAGTGTAACAAAATCCGGTGAAACAAACTCCCGCTCAACAGGCATCATGTATCCCATCAGCCAGACATCTAGCCTGAGGTCATCTGCCAGTCCACGCAGCAAAGTCATGGGTACGTGGGTGTGGGCATTCACCAGACCTGGCATTAATACCTTACCGCCGCAATCCACAATTTGCTGTGCTGAGTATTCTGCCTGCAGTGCATTTACATCACCAGCCGCGACTATCTTGTCTCCATCCACGGCGACAGCACCAGGGTTGTAAATGGTGTAATCCTCATTCATTGTTAGAACAATGGCGTTAATAAAAAGTGTATCGATATTTTTCATTCATCCTCGTGTTTGAGTATATGTTCTCTCATTAAATATAAGGTTGTATTGATCGCCCATTGTGGGCCATTCGCGGGTGGTCCACCAAATTTCCTATTACAAAAATTATACTTGCCACCCGAAAAAACTCCAAAGTCAAGATTGAGTATTTTTGATTCAGAGCGAAGGTTGGCATAAAAAATGGTCTGTTGATTGTCTTCCGAGCAAATTGAGTGGAGGTACGTTTCTACAGGTTCAGGCAGGGGATCCGGATAGGTTACCAGATAGATCGATGTGATCGGTTGAAAGGCATTCAAGCTCTCGGGTGACCACCCAGCGCAAATAAGCATCGGCCTGGACCTGGTTTCAATTATATTTTGGACAGCCTGTACTAATGACTGTCCATTTGTGCCAAATATTTTTTCCCCGAGGAGGTGCCGGAACTCGGTCTCTAATCGGTCGAGGATCTTTGTCGCGTCTGATTCAGTATCGGCCTTCGCGCCGATGCGTATATCCACCGTCCCCGCGTGCGCGGCCAACCCGACTGTAGGATTAGAACATCTCTCATAATCACCAATTATTAGATCCAACTGGGATTCTCCCATCCCGGCAGTATGGAGGATGCGGGTAACCAGTATCTGGCGGGATGGATATGATCGTTCAATAACTGGTATCACATAGGTTGTCAACATCTCTTCCATCTCCCGTGGAACACCCGGAAGGAAAAATGCCTGTGCCTGACCGATCGTTACCTGTATACCTGGGGCTGTTCCATGCCTATTGGGGATGGGATTTGCTGAACGCGGCAGGGTTGCCTGGTTTTTATTATTCTCAGGCGGAATCCTATCTAGCCGATGAAAATAAGAAAGGATGCTTTGCCATAGATCAGCGCGAAATTCCAGTGGTTCATGGAGGACTAGTGATACGGCTTCTCGGGTGGGGTCATCCACCGTTGGGCCCAGACCGCCAGTACAGATCAGGATATTTGCTCTATTTGCAGCTTCGGACAATAGATCTGCGATACGACCAGAGTTATCCCCAACAATTTGTGTCCTGTAAAGATCCACGCCCAGAGACCGTAGATAGCGCGCAATAGTAGCTGTGTTGGTATCCTGTATCTCCCCTAGCAGCAACTCGGTTCCAATGGCGATTATTTCAGCGGTTGGCATATGCGTTCCATGATTTTATCATCCCTGATAATAATCAGTTATCATGCAATCATACTATCATTTTTACCTACCCAAGGATAAAATTACCCTGGAGGAAGAATGTCGGGGCATAATCAGGCTATCGGTAAATGGGGAGAGCGTATCGCAGCGGAATTTCTTGCCAGGATCGGTTATGAGATCCTTGCGATCAATTATCGCACACCCTTTGGTGAGTTGGATCTCATCACTCTTCAGGGAGGGATGTTGGTATTCATTGAAGTAAAAACCCGAACCAGCACCCTGTTAGGATATCCTGAAGGGTCAGTCACCCTTGCTAAGCAATCACATATTACCAATGCTGCCCTTTATTTCATGGCAAATACAGAAAGACCAGAAACCGATTGGCGGGTAGATGTAGTGGCAATTACCGGCAGCCCCGCGAAGGGTTATCAAGATATTCAGGTATTTCAGAATGCTCTACAGGCCTGAATTAAATCCATTAATTGTTGTTCTTGGCCCAACAGCTTCTGGAAAAACGGATTTGGCGATCCATCTAGCTGAGCAATTGGGGGGAGAGATCATCTCGGGTGATTCGCGCCTATTCTACCGGGGGATGGATATTGGCACTGCTAAGCCAACTGCGGATCAACTGGCACGCGTGCCGCATTTTCTGGTGGATATTCTGGAACCGGATGAGCCATTCAGCCTGGCCATGTTTCAGAGACTTTGTAACGATAAGATAATCGAAATACGATCGCGTACTCATTTACCCATTCTGGTTGGTGGCACTGGTCAATACATTCAAGCTGTTACCCAATCCTGGCAGATCCCTGTGCAGGCAGCTGATATGCAATTACGGGCTGCCCTGGAGGAAATTGGGCGTGAACAAGGCGTGGATGCGCTCTTTCGTTACCTGCAAAAACTGGATCCGCCCTCTGCATTAGTGATCGATCACAGAAATTTAAGACGTGTGGTCAGAGCTCTGGAAGTGATCTACCATACAGGCCGGCGATTTTCAAGCCAAAAAACCAGGGGGGAATCGCCTTATTATCTGATACAAATAGGGATCACCTGGAAACGCGAAGAACTCTACCAAAGGATCGATACCAGGATTGATCAGATGATAACTGACGGCCTGGTAGAAGAAGTGGAAAGGTTAAGGGCCAAAGGATATACACCTTCTTTGCCCTCTATGAGTGCCATTGGATATAATGAAATATATGCCTATCTGATGAATGAAATTTCATTGGAAGACGCAATTATTTTTATCAAACGAAAAACACGACAGTTTGTCCGCCGACAGGCTAACTGGTTTAAGCCAAACGCAGACGATATTGCCTGGTTTGATCAGGGGGCAGACCTTTTAGATCGGGTCAGATTATATATCCAGAATCGACTCGTCTATTCATCAAAACAGTAATAGTTCAGGGTCAGAAAGATGGCTTTCCAGTTTCCCTTTATCACACTTCAAGAATTATTGACAGCGGCTGCTAAAGATAGTCAGAATTTACCCGCTCTCCACTATCGTCACATAACCTGGACATACAAGGATCTGTTCAATAGAGCAGAGTCAGTCAGCGCTGGATTGCTCGGATTGGGCTATCAAAAAAATGACCGCATTGCTGTGATGTTGCCGAATATACCTGAATTTATCAGCGTTTATTTCGGTATCCTGCAAATGGGTGGCATTGTTGTGGCGATCAATCCATCCTTCACAGTTACAGAAGTCATTCAATTACTGCACATCGCTGACGCAGGTTGCCTGATCGCTTTACAGTCACAACAACCTCAGTTTAAAACTATTCTGGATCATACTGATGTATCCACAGTTATCGTCTTATCAGAAGACCAAACGCCGTCCCCGATTTTTGAAGAAGGCACCGGAGTGGATAAAAAGATCAAACTCTTTCGATCTGTTTTTGTGGAACAAAGCGATAATCAAAAGCACTACCCGGTTGTTTCACCGAATGATCCGGCTATATTTCAATTCAGCGGTGGAACAACCGGTACACCGAAAGCGGCCATCGGGCTGCACAGTAATGTGATCGCGAATGTTCACCAATTTCGTGAATGGCTAAGACCGGCTAGGGTGGAAGGGGAGTCCATACTGGCAGCCATTCCACTTTTCCATGTGTATGGGATGGTTTTAGCAATGTCGCTCGGTTTGTTGATGCGTTCTCCGATCGTTTTGATTCGATCAGCCAGCGAGCTGCCAGCGATTTTTGAGGCGATCCGCCAACACCGACCCGCAATATTCCCCTGCGTCCCCAGCCTTTACGCGGGTTTACTGCGGCATCCCATGCTTAAAGACTATATAGAAGATTTCAAAAGCCTAAAAGTTTGCATCTCCGGATCCGCCCCCCTGCCAAATTCAACCAAAGATGCTTTTGAAGGGTTGATCGGTGGCTGCCTGGTGGAAGGCTATGGACTTTCAGAAGCACCTACTGCTACTCACTGCAATCCGGTAGATAAAACAAACAAGGTTGGTTCTATCGGGTTACCTTTACCAGGGGTGGAATGCCGGCTTGTGGACCTTGAAACACAAAGTATCGATGTCCCAGCAGGTGGGCAAGGCGAACTCCTGATTCGCGGTCCCCAGATTATGGCAGGATATTATAATCAACCCTGCGAAACAGAAATCGCCTTAAAAGATGGTTGGTTATTCACTGGAGACATAGCCAAGTTCGATACGGACGGGTATTTCTACATTATGGGTAGAAAGAAGGATTTGATCAAAGTAGGCGGACTGCAGGTATGGCCGCAGGAAATTGAAAATGTGTTGCTCTCGTACACCGGTGTCAGGGAAGCAGCTGTTGCTGGTATTCCGAATAAGGTATTAGGTGAGGTCCCGTGTGCGTGGATCACAGCAGAGGATGGAAATCAGCTCGATCTATCCCGCATGATGGAACATTGCAGTCAACATCTAGCCCGATATAAGCTTCCCGCATTCATCAGGATTGTGGAGAAGATCCCCAGAAGTACAGTGGGTAAAGTGCTTCGACGAGAGATCATTGCGAATGAAATCAAAAACCTGGAGTGATCTCCAGGTTTTTGATTTCATTATGATATGAGGGGAGTTCCGCTCCTTTTGCTGGTGGGCGGAGGGAAGATCTTCTCAAACTCTTCACGGCTCATAGTTTCCACTTCGAGCAATCGAGTCGCCGTGGCATCCAGCTGACTGCGATAGGTCGTCATGAGGTCCTTCGCGGTCTTGTAAGCTGAATCTACCAGCTTACGAACTTCCTGATCTATCTTTTCGGCAATCGCTTCGGAATAATCTCTTTGTTCAGAGATTTCGCGCCCCAGAAAGACCATTTCTTCTTTTTGACCAAAAACCATCGGGCCAAGATCGCTCATACCGAGGCGGGTAACCATATTCCGCGCTAGCTGTGTGACTCGTTCAATGTCATTAGATGCGCCTGAGGTGACATCGTCAAACACCAGTTCTTCAGCCACGCGTCCGCCTAGTAAACCAACCATCTCTGCCATGAGTTTCTTGCGTGAAACCAGGGTCAGATCTTCAGCCGGCAATCCTCGAGTGAAGCCACCGTACATGCCCCGTGGGACAATGGTGATTTTTTGCACTGGATTGGCTTCGGGCATCGCGTTCATCAGGATGGCATGCCCTGCTTCATGGTAGGCGACCACTCGTTTCTCGTCGTTAGTGATCAGACGGCTCTTACGCTCGGGACCTGCAATAACACGTTCGATCGCTTCTTCCAACTCCAGTTGACCAACCACTTTTTTATTTCTGCGAGCTGCCAGAATGGCTCCTTCATTGACCATATTTTCAAGGTCAGCACCAACAAAGCCAGGTGTGGATTTCGCGAGAACGGACAGATCTATATCGGGAGCCAGGGGTTTCCCCTTGACATGGACGCGTAAAATGGCTTCACGACCGCGAACATCCGGACGATCCAGAACGACGCGCCGATCGAAACGGCCAGGACGTAGTAAGGCTGGGTCCAGGATATCGGGGCGGTTCGTGGCCGCCATGATAATGACATTGGTGTCTGTGTCGAAACCGTCCATCTCCACAAGCATCTGGTTTAAGGTTTGTTCACGTTCGTCGTGGCTTCCCCCAAGTCCGGCTCCGCGATGACGGCCGACCGCGTCAATCTCATCCACAAAGACAATACAAGGTGAGTGACGTTTTGCCTGCTCGAATAGATCGCGGACACGGCTAGCGCCGACGCCTACGAACATTTCAACAAATTCAGAACCGCTGATCGAGAAAAATGGTACACCCGCCTCACCGGATACGGCCTTGGCGAGAAGAGTTTTACCTGTACCCGGAGGACCAACCAAAAGAACACCTTTAGGAATTCGTGCTCCCAGGGATATGAACTTTTGTGGTTCTTTGAGGAACTCTACAACCTCCTGAAGTTCTTCTTTTGCTTCTTCCACACCGGCAACATCTGCAAAAGTTACAGTAGGCTGATCTCCCGAAAACATACGGGCACGTGATTTACCAAAAGACATGGCAGCATTGTTGCTTCCCTGTGCCTGCCGAAATATGATCCATATGAATCCGGCGAACAAAAAAACCGGAAGAATCACACCGAGCACGCTCAGGACGTTCACCCATGCACCGGGCGCTTTGACTTCGATGATGGTGGATTGGAGCTCTGCTGGAGTGACACCGAGATTGATGAGTTGTTCCACCAGAGTGGCTTCAGATTCTTTCTGGGTTAGTTTTTCTCCATCCGCGTAGATAGCTCGCAGTTTATTTTCATCCACAACAACGCGGCTTACTTTACCCGACTGAATATCTGCAGCCAGTTGATTGATAGTTAGGCCGACTTCAGCGGTTGTAGTCTGGCGGGCGCTATAAAATAGCATCACCGCTATTGCAACCATCAAAAGTATATAAACAAAAAATGATTGGTTACGTGGTTTCACGAACACCTCCAGTATTCATACAGCAACAGTAATGATTATACCAACCGCAATACTAAAAAACCGTTTTTGTGAAAGGGTCAGAACGTTTCTAATAGAAATCATATAAATGATGTGCTTGCGTATGCATTAATACCAGACAACCAGGGGAGAATACCCGAGTGATAGCCGGATGCCCACTGCTGAGCAACATGCTTTTGTGTAGCGTTGCAAACGTGATATGCCTGAATTCCTGCGGCTATTGCCGGATATATGTCCATTTCCAGATCATTACCTACCATAACGCATTCTTCAGGTTTAACTTGTAGAAGATTCAGGATGTCCTGATAATAACCGATATATGGCTTAGCAAAATGGAATATTTCATAGCTTGCAATCAGCTCATATGGGATATCTATTTCGCTCAGCCCTGCCCAAGCTAACCGATGAAGAACAGCCGCCTTTGGAAACAGAGAGTTGGTAGCTATCACCAATCTGTAGCCAGCTTTCTGCAAGTCATCCACCAGCTCCTTCCCGGCAGGTAGCTCTTGTGTAAGGTAAGCCAGTGATGGGAAAACCCGTTCATAGAAGCTAATAATGTGGGCTTGCAAGAGGTCTTTACGAATCCCTAATGCAGGATAGAAGATCGAATCAAAAACTTGTTCGAGAGTGACACTGGGATCCGTGTTTCTTTGCATTGCATCGGTCCCTACCTGAAGCGCTGGAAGTAGGTGATGTGGTTGCACGTACGGAGCTAGATAATCGGCCAGAGCTTTGAAGTACGGTGGAATAAAAGTCTCCATCGAATTAATTAACAATGTATCATCTAAATCCAGTAATACATACCTGATCATTATCCCTCTAAAAAAAAGAAGCAGGTCTTCACCTGCTTCTCTCACAAGTGATATGCAGTTGAGACGAGAAGTATCACCCTACACACGGGTAACGTAGTCTCCGGTGCGGGTATCCACGCGGATAGTATCACCTGCAATAACAAAGTAAGGGCAGCTGACTTCGAGCCCGGTTTCAGTCTTCACTTTTTTGGTTACTCCTGTGGCTGTATCGCCTTTTACTGCATTTTCAGCCCAAGTAACTTTCAAGTCCACAGAAGTAGGGAGGTCAATGTCGATGGCTTCATTCTCAAAAAAAGTCAGCTTAACTTCCATGCCTTCCTTGAGGAAGCCGGCTGCATCACCAATCACTTTACTGGTGATCGCAGGCTGCTCAAAGGTTTCATTATCCATGAAATGATAACTTTCGCCATCGGTATACAAGAATTGGACATTGTGGAAATCTAGTCGGACATCCTGTACGCGGTCGCCAGACTGGAAAGTCTTTTCAAGGGTCGTTCCGGTTCGCACATTACGAGCTTTTACCTTGATGGAAGCATTACCTCGTCCGGTTTTATTATGAGAATAATCCAGGACTTTATATAGCGTCCCATCCAAAACGAAGGTTACACCTTTTCGTAGATCATTAACATCAATCATAGTAGTTCCTTGTAAAATAAAATTAAGACCAGTTATTATACCGCAGCGGTTAGTGCTTCGCAAGGTAGCGCGTAGCCAGTGACTTGCCGGGTGTGAAAGATGCGTAACAGTTTTTCGATCTTATTGTGCATGGAGGTGATGATCTTGTGCGTTATCCAACCCGCGCAGCTGCGCAATGGCATGCGGCAAAATATCCACTATCAGAGATAGGCTTTCTACTGCTCCTCGTGGACTCCCCGGCAAGTTTAGGATTAAACATCGGTTGCGTTGAACACAGACGGCTCGTGATAGAAGCGCATGCATCGTATTCCCAGAGCTTTTCATTCGAATGAATTCGCTTATCCCCGGAATAACGGACTCACCAACTTCCAATGTGGCATCAGGGGTTACATCTCGAAGTGTTAATCCAGTTCCACCTGTGGTGAGAATGATATGGATTTCCGGATCATCAGAATGCATCAATAGTTCTCTCTTAATCCATTCCTTCTCATCAGGTATGATGGATGTGTATTTCACATGCCAACCGCGTGAAACTATGAAATCGACCAGGGCAGGTCCAGATAGGTCTTTCCTTTCGCCCTTAGATGAACGGTCAGATATGGTCAGTATAGCAAAACAGAGTATTGTCATCCCAATTCCTTTGCCATGATGATTACATCGTGTTTGTGCCAGCCTTCATTTTCATAGTAAGGAACGATACTGGCGTTATCATGAGTCACCATTAAATATACTTTTAGGCATCCAATATCCTGCAGACGTTTCTCCACTTCATGCAGCAGGGCTTTGCCGGTTCCGTGCTTTTGATACTCAGTGAGAACCGCAAGGTGGTAGATCATCCCACGACGCCCATCAAAGCCACCGATGACAGTCCCTATGATACGGCCATTGTCTACAGCTACGAGTATTAATTCAGGTGAATACCCCTGTTTCTTAATAATCTCAGGGGATTCATCTGATCGATTGAATGTGACTCCCGGTTTACTATTTTTCCAGATCTGGGCACAACCATCATAGTCATCGGGAAATTGGAAAGTTCGGATCAGAATTGGCACTCAGTCATCCAATCCGGTAACGCGTTTCCAGTCGCCGTGGATCCCGTTAGCTGTAACGCCAAAGAAAAAACGATTTCCCGTAGGTGTTTTGACCACCAGATCAAAAAAAGCTCCTTTTTTCTGATCCGCCCGGTGTATTAACCCAAAATCTCCTGACCAATCGATCGTGTATTTCTCTGGTTTCGAAGTTAATTCTTCATAACGATCAATGGCATAATGCCAGAGTCTACGGGCTGAGGCCCGGGTAACATTCTTTACGGTACTTCCATTTCGCAAATCACGCATGGAGTAATACTTCACACCATTTCTAATATCCAGTGGTAAGACTTCCACCCCGGTACGTGGCGCAATATCCCTATCAGATTCTATTTCGGTTGGGATATTCCCTTCCCGCACAGCTTCTGGTTCAATAGATGTATGCGCAGGAATAGTATCTGACTGGATTTGTGCGTTGCGGCGCAGCACCAGGCTGACGATCTCATCGCGAACGGCTAACCCCGTTTCGGCTTCATCTCGAATATAGATCTTATTATCATCCACAGCGTACGGGGAATCCTCTCCACGTGGAATAAGCACACGCAGTAATTTCTTGCCTTTGTATTCACTGATATCCATGGAGCAATGCAGGGGGGGAGAGATTTTATTATTGATCTCTTTTTCCAATGCGCCAGAGGATCCTTCTGGATCTGAAATGCCCACAGGCGGTTTCTGGGTATCGTGACTTACACCAATGTACAGGGTTCCGCCATTCGTATTGGCGAAGGCGCAGATATCACACACGATCGCAAATAGCTTTCCACCTTTGGGTGACATCGATTCATGAAAATCCTGAATGATACTGGGTCCATCTTCGAGTGCGGATTGAATAAAATCGTAAGCAGGTTCTTCTTTCTGACGGTGTGGGCGCGTTCTGGAAAAATCATTGCTTTTGAACAGATCCGCAATGGCTGAGAAGCTTAATTCGGACAGGAGAAAGTCGGTTGTTCTATCGCCAATGCCAGGGTTTTTCTTCTTTTGAGGGTCAGTATTGATCCGGTGTGAATCTGAACCCTGAATACAATGCATACGCCTGGGGTACTCGGGCTTTGTACCATTAAAAAACCAGGCAGTCGCTCGCGGACCTTTTACTTCCAGGTCAGTTACTTCCAATGCATCCAGATTGGGGTCTTGCGTGTAGGCTATTTTTGTTTGGCCGCCAAAATTGAACCCCCGCATGGCAACCCCATTAGAGGAATTCGCGTGGGCTGCAATGGTGATACCGCCTGCCATTTTTATCAGCCTGTACGCGGTGATGACATCGCTGGTAGCCCCGACCGTGGCGGAACCATCATCCAACAGCTCAGGTGGAATGTTCAGATTCAATAGGAGGTGTTCCATTTCGCGGATGGGTTTATCAGGAGAAAAGAGCGCAATAATGTGAAACCCGAAGGTGGCAGTGAACTCAAAGGCAGGTAACAGATAGATCTTGCTCAGGAGTCGGCGGTATTCCTCCAGCCTGGTTTTTTCCGCAGGCATCAATCGGTTTAGTTTTTCAAGCAGAGTCAGCTGATCCACTTCATCTCGCATGCGACGATAGCCGGCAATCGTATTGTGATCAGTGATCGCTAGAATCTGAATATCTCTTGCTTCTGCACGCTGCAAAATTTCGAGGTATGTCGTATCAGGTTGTTGAAAATCCATAGATGCCTGGCTATGGATATGAAGGTCCGCATTAAACCAACGCATTGATGTTTTTGAAGGTTGTTTTTTCACGGGCGTCATCCTTGTTCAGCGAAGCGTTGATCATTAGAAGTCTTTTTTTTTGGCTTACTTTGCGGTTTCTTAGGTGGAGATTTAATCAGGGCTGCTTTTAATACATCATCCACTGTATCGGAAAAAATAAATTTTAACGAGCCACGAACATCAGCGGGTAATTCATCCAGGTCGATCGCATTCCTGCTGGGAAGGATGACCCTCTTCAAGCCTGCTCGATGCGCAGCCAGTACTTTTTCTTTGATTCCACCTACCGGCATGACCAGACCGCGTAGTGTGATTTCGCCCGTCATTGCCACAAGGGGATCCACCTGTTTACCGGTAATCAGTGATACTAAGGCGGTAGCCATCGTAACACCAGCGGAAGGGCCATCTTTTGGTTGAGCCCCGGCGGGTATATGGAGATGTAAATCGTGCTTGTCAAAGAAATCCGGGCTGATGTTGTACGCATCAGCTTTCGAACGAACATAAGAGAGGGCAGCTCGCGCAGATTCCTGCATCACATTACCGATCGAACCTGTTACCTGGAAGCCTTTCGCGCCGGGCATTTTTGTTGCTTCAATAAAAAGGATATCCCCGCCAACCGGAGTCCATGCCAGGCCTGTGGCTACTCCAGGCAAAGAAGTGCGCATAGCCACTTCATCGTTACCATAGTGTGTTGGCTTCCCCAGTAGATCTCGAACCGTCCGGGCATTGACGGTCAACCGGCGTGCATTTAATTCTGTCATTTTTGTCACAAATTTTCGACAGATTGAGCCAATCTCACGTTCCAGGCTGCGAACACCGGCTTCCCGTGTGTAGCTGTGGATGATGGAAAGTATGCCTTCATCTGTGAAGGTAATTTCTTTTTCTCGCAGGCCGCTTTCCTTGAGCTGTCTGGGAATCAGGTATGTTCTCGCGATAGCCAACTTCTCGTTCTCTGTATAACCTGAGATGTCGATGATTTCCATCCGATCCAAAAGGGGCCCGGGAATCGTATCCAGCTGATTGGCTGTCGTGATGAACATCACCTGAGATAAATCAAAGGCGACTTCCATGTAATGATCACGGAAATCCGAATTCTGTTCAGGGTCAAGCACCTCCAACAACGCAGAGCCGGGATCACCGTGAAAATCGAAAGTCAGCTTGTCTATCTCATCCAGCATGAACACCGGGTTCCGCGAATCAGCCCTGCGGATAGCCTGCAGTACCCGTCCCGGCATAGAGCCGATATATGTACGGCGGTGGCCACGGATTTCCGCCTCATCTCGTACTCCGCCCAGAGATACCCGTATGAATTTTCTCCCCAGGGCACGTGCGATCGACTGACCTAGAGATGTCTTCCCAACACCAGGAGGTCCGACGAAACAAAGGATAACCCCTTCGCGCATTCTACGGATGTAATCGGTAGGCTGGTTTTTTGTTTTATCGGTGTGTCTCTCCTGCCGAAGTCTGCGAACAGCCAGATATTCCAGTATTCTTTCTTTGACGTCGCTTAGCCCGTAATGATCTTGGTCCAGAACCTGACGAGCATGGGCAATATCCAGGTTATCTTCGGTTTGGTGAGACCATGGTAAGGTGACTAACCAATCCAGATAGGTGCGTATCACTCCATATTCCGCAGCAGCAGATGGTAGACGAGAAAGCCTTTCCAGTTCACGCCGGGCTTGCTTGTGGGCTTCATCGGGCATATGGGCTGCTTCGATCTTTTTGCGAAATTCCTCCACGTCGGCAGATTGTTCATCGCCCTCGCCCAATTCATTTTGGATGGCTTTCAGTTGCTCACGTAAAAAATATTCCCGCTGTACTTTATCTATCTCTGACCGAGCCTTGTTCTGGATCATCTGACCCAGTTCCAACACCTCGCCTTCACGTGCTAGAATAGCTACCAGCTTATGCAGTTTATCGATGGTGGAATCCATTTCCAGGATCTCTTGAGCTTCTTCCACTTCCATCCGCTGGAAATTAGATATGACATATGCAGTCTGAAGTGGATCCTCAAGGGATGAGATGGATGATGCAAGTTCAGAGGGGATCGACGGAACCAGTTCGGAGATGTGTTCAAATTGATTGCGGGCATTCCGCGCTAACGCTTCGATTTCTAAGCCCGTCTCCTGTTTTTCAGGGATGAGTTCGATATGGGCTTTAAGGAAAGGCTCTTTCTGGGTAAATTCTTTTAGTCTGAAACGAGCTAATCCCTGAATAAGTAAGCGAATAGTTCCATCGGGTGCTCTGAATAGACGGCTGATCACAGCTACAGTACCCATTGTATACAAGTCATCAGGTCCAGGAGCTTCGATTTCAGGGTCTTTGGAAGCCACCAGGCCAACTATGCGATCCTTGGATACTACGTCATCGACTAGCCGGATGGAGCGCTGCTGACCGATTGTCAGCGGTACGGTTGTCTCAGGGTAAACAACAACGCCGCGAAGAGGAAGTATGGGCATTTCTTGTGGTAAATTTGCCAGCAGATCATCTTCGGAATCGTGGTCTTCATCCTGGCCAGGATTGATGGTTGTCATGATCGGTTCGAGCAGCATCTCCTGCATATTCCGATAATCCTCGGAGATCCATTCCATGTCGTCTTCAAAGTCAAACCATTTCGATGCGGGCATTTTCACTCTTCTTTTATATTTAGATGAATGGTTTTTAACCTGGGCATGGTGATTATTAAAAAACCATCTTCGTATTCTGCCAGAACCTGATCAATTTCTACAGGGCCTGGCAGGTGAACAACTGTGCGGAAATTGCCATAAGGAATTTCCATTTGATGATAACCGCGAGGAATCGGTAGATCTGGGCGGATACCACTCACTTCCAGACGCTGGTCCGCAAGGCTAATTATGAATTCTTCCGTATTCATACCAGCAATCTCGATTCTGACAAGGTAACTATCTTCTGTTTCGTAGAGATCCGTTGGTGGATGCCAATTATGGGGCCGGGAGGGTTGTTTGGCAATTGTTTTTGGTTCTCGAAGCTCAATAAAACTACCACCGGCTTTATCTGCTGAAAACAGAGGTTGGATGGGTTTGATGTTATTCATAGTACACACAAGAGTAGAAATGACGATAGTTTGAGATGATCATACATCTTTATTATATGAAATATATTGGAACAGAGGTAATGATTTATCCCCTAAAAAAGGCGCCCCAGGAGAGACTCGAACTCTCAACCAACAGCTTAGAAGGCTGCTGCTCTGTCCATTGAGCTACCAGGGCAGGCAAGTGAAAATTCTACCATATTCCATACTGAATTTAATATATGTTGATCCGAATTGATATGAATCTATTGATGGCACGGGCGAATACCCATAAAAACACGTCCGCCGGAAAGAAGACGCAAGATGGTATCACCAGTTTTTCCGGTGAGGGCTGCGAGCTCATTCGGCGTCATAGGGGAATTCCCCGTTGAAAGAAAAATTCGGAAAACATTATCCACGACACTGTGTGTGGCTTCCACAAATCCTTCTTGTCGAGAGCAGTGCGTCATGAGATTCTGCTGCAGACCATCCACCAGGTGGATCTCAGCGGTCACCGGATCCACAAAATCGATCAGGCTTCCTTCTTCTTCAAGAGAGAACACCTGCTGGTGTTCCGGGCAGAGATAATCATGAAGGAAAACACGCCAGTTGCTATCATGGTCTTTCCACCAGGCAAAGTCGATGTGAAAGGGAGTATTCGGTGTCGGTCGGACAACACTAAAGGCTGGTTGGTCTGGCATGATCACTCCTGAGAGGTTTCTTCAGTCAAACGGAAGTATAGATCGCCAACATGCGTAAATTGTGGATCCTGTACCAGGTGTTTGAATATGACAGCCAACGGAATTCGGCGGATGACATTTACCGTGGCAAATAGTTCAATGGCGTGTAAATTTCCCTGCGGGTTAAGTTTAGTCAATTCGCGGGCTATATGCAATATCGCCTGGTCGGTTCCCTGGCGTGATTTGCTAACTTGCGACCAGGAACGATCTAAAGCATCCACATCCGGTATGGCTGTGGTCATTTGTTCATCATATTGGGTATTAATCTGCTGCTTTAAGAGTGCCAGAACAACACCACCGTCTGCTCCCACTAGGGCTGTACGCACCCATTCTTTTGCGGGGCGGCGATTATTCGCATTGACCCGTACTTTTCCATCCGCATCCGCCTGATGTATGGTAATCACGCTACCTGGAAGAAGTCCGTTATCTGTGTACCATTTTCTCAGTCCGGCGACATAATGGTGCGGGCGTACCACCCAGCCTGGTATCAGGTTCTTCGTGTCCGCATCGATAAATTCAAACTTGATACGGGGTGATTCAAATGCAATCGGGAAGAGATGGTCCGTGCGGCAATTGAGGGGTAAAGTCCCAGCACGCCAGTGGGGGTAAGTCAGCACAAGAGAAACTTCTTTTTCAAATTTCACTTCATTGTCATCAAAGCAGTCATCATCCAATTGCGTGATCGCGCGTATCATCTGTACGCTGAAACCATGGCCATCCACTTCTTCTTCGGGATAAATGAGATATGCAGGAGTTTTTCGAACGTCTTCAGGCTCCAGCTTCTCAAGAAACCATAATACTTCTCCCGCTGGGCCGACTTCATCGAAACGTGGGTCATCGTGAAGTGCCTGGTTGAGTGAGAATTCAAGTAATACCTGGTTGGCCATACCCTTCAGGTCTAACTGATCGATAAGATTGGCTGTGGTCAAGGGTCCACCACCCGCCATATCCAGGATCGCTTCTGCAAGGTTTAGATGACCGACATTGATATCCATCAGAAGTGAACGATGGAACCAGAGGGCTGCCACGGTAACCAGATCCTGATCCTGCTCCATGGCGGAAACGAGATGATCTGTTAAAGAACTGGTGAACTCTTGCAGCACTTTTACTGAATCTAGATATTCCATTCCTGGTGGCGTATCTTGTGATTGGTTTAGTTCATGCTCAATAAGGCCGCTTGCAAAAGAGCGAATGCTGCCATTCTCAAATGTAACTTCAATCACCTGAAATGGCGCCATACCAGGGTTATTCGCAGGGCGGGTTGATTTTACCTGACCACGGTCCCAATTATGACGGCTGAAGATGAGCATTTCGCCCGGGGTGTGAGTATCCTGCGGCAGGTAGAGATGACCGGCACTACTTTGGGAACTGGAAAGCGACTTCTTCTCAATAGCTACCCTTTTATCAATGGTTAGTTTGAGAAGCGTCTCAATATTCTGGGGAGTCTCAAGTTCGAAAAGGGTATTCTTGATGAAATCCAGATCTTCAGTGGAAAACTGATAGTTTTTCCAAAAATTACTATCGATGGAAATTGTGGCAGATGACATGCGCTGTCATGATCCTTCATGCGAAAGTCTATTGATGCGAATGAATTATACCTTAGGGAAGTAGGGTCGGCAAGAAAAAACACGGGTGTGGT